>JAESGU010000027.1_pt1 | contig 170278 bp, 128 predicted proteins | sample 9266271 | NCBI WGS metagenome assembly JAESGU01 (sample SAMN15740544, study PRJNA653495) | algae metagenome | isolation source: Scytonematopsis contorta HA4267-MV1 and co-occurring heterotrophs from mud... | place: USA: Palolo Valley Trail, Honolulu, Hawaii | collected 2009-07-25 | reverse complement strand
ATTAATTATTATTAAGCTTTAAAATATTTGAGAATATAACTTAAAGCGATAGTTTGATAGTACTATCTAACGATAATTGCTTAAGTACTAATGAACCTGTGACAGCTAGGGTGCGGAATGTGGGTTAGATACATCTTGTGGGGGTAAAAAAGCCCCCGAAGTTGTGTAACCACGTTTAGTATACATGTCGGTTACAGCTGTTCTAATTGCCAAAAGTTGTTCAAAGCGTGCTTGTTGACCGATAAAAGGTTTGACAGCTTCCTCTATTTCTGGTTTAGAGAAGACTGTGCTACCCAAAACTTCCACATTTTGAATTTTGACTCCTGTGTTGGATGCTGCTATCGACTCTGGGGGTAAAGATTCTGCTGTAGTGGAATTAGAAGTATAAGTAGAAGTTAATATTTGATTTCTTGGAGGTTCAGCGTTACGAAGCTTCAACCTTTGGATGAGGTCAAGACGGTTTTGCGTTTGAGAAGTTCTTTGACCCTTGAGTTTTCTAATTAGTTCAGCACTGCTGGTTAACTCTTGGTTTTCTTGATTTTCTTGGTTTTCTTGATTCACAGAGACTGGGAGTTCAGATTCAACCTCATGGGGTAATGCTTGGGCTTTTGCTGTGGAATGTAAGCTCAGGTAAGAAAAGCCTGTGCAGGTAGCAAGAACATAAAAGTTTATTAATTTTTTTAAGGACATCATCTTTTGCTTAATATTTTTGTGTATTTTCCACTTATTAGAGGATTCCCAAAAATACCCCCTTGACTAACACATCTAAATTTGGTTTCTCGATAAATAAGTTGTCAGTATATTTCGGTAAATTGTTAGATTTTCTGTTGCATTTTCAATAAATCGCCAACTTTGTGCTTTATTCACAACTGGACATTCAATTTGCAATTTATTATCTGAGGTGGCTACTATGTCATTTACTAATGGCACGATAATGCAATATTTCCACTGGTATGTGTCAAATGATGGCAATTTTTGGAATCAACTAAAAGATAACGCCAAAAAACTTGCAGAAGCAGGCTTTACCGCTCTTTGGCTCCCCCCTGCTTACAAAGGTACGGGAGGTACGAACGACGTTGGTTACGGAGTATATGACATTTTTGACTTAGGGGAATTTGACCAAAAAAATACCATTAGAACCAAATATGGTACTCGCAACCAGTACTTAGCCGCAATCAAAAGTTGTCACGAAGCAGGTATACAAATTTATGCTGATGTAGTATTTAATCACAGAGATGGCGGTGATGAGACTGAGCTTATTAAAGCAATTCCTTTCGCTAGAGACAACCGAGATTACCCCCTAGGTGCTGTAGAAGAAATTGAGGCATATACGCACTTCAAATTTCCTGGACGTGGAAATAAATACTCCAGTATGAAGTGGAAATACTGGCATTTTGATTCAGTCAATCATAATATAAGGAGAGGTGGAAATGACATTATCTATCTTTTTGAAGGACAAAGCTTTGAAAAATTTGTAGATTTAGAAAAAGGTAATTACGACTTTTTGATGGGTTGCGACCTCGACATGGATAACGAACAAGTTCGAGGGGAATTAAAATATTGGGCTGAATGGTATCTTGAAACTACGGGTATTGATGGTTTTCGTCTTGATGCAATAAAACATATTCCTGCATGGTTTTTCGTCGAATGGCTAGACCACATACGTAATGTAGCCAAAAAGCCTATATTTTGTGTTGGTGAGTACTGGTCAAGTAACGTTCAATCTCTCCACTGGTATATCAACGCAACTGGGGGAAGGATATCACTATTTGATGTACCACTACAAAACCGTTTCCATCAAGCCAGTCGTCAAGGTGCAGCGTATGATATGCGAAAAATTTTAGATGAGACCTTAATGCAGCAGCAACCCAGCCTAGCATTAACTTTTGTCGAAAACCACGATACCCAGCCCTGTCAAGCTTTAGAATCCCCCGTTGAACCTTGGTTTAAACCCCTTGCATACGCCCTAATTTTACTGAGAAGAGAAGGGTATCCTTGTGTATTTTATGCGGACTATTACGGTGCAGAATACCCCAACTGTCGCGGTGGGTATCCGGTAGTTTTATACTCCCATCGCTTTTTGATTGATAAATTTCTTGATGCACGTAAACACTATGCTTACGGAGAGCAGTATACTTATTTTGACCATCCAAATACAATCGGTTGGACACGCTTAGGTGACACAGAGCATCCCAAAGCAATGGCAGTATTAATGACTAATGGACAAGAAGGCAGTAAGTGGATGGAAGTTGGAAAAAGAAATAAAATGTTCCGCGATATTACTGAGCATTTTCGAGAGCCTGTAAATACAAATTCTGATGGGTGGGGTGAGTTTAAATGTAAAGGTGGCTCCGTTTCTGTTTGGGTTGAAGTTTAAAAGAAAAATCTCACCCCCAACCCCCTCCCCGCACGCCTACCGTGTACACACAAGTCTAATAAACCCTGAACGGTCATTTCGGGCTAAAAGCTGAAACCCGTTGTTAACGCAGTTTTCCCGCAGGGTAACGGGTTTGAATTTGCACTCTTATCCTTTATTTCAACCCGTTTTTAACGGGTTTTAGCTTTTAGCCCGAACTTGAGTTCAGGGATTTATGGACTTATGTGTACACGGTAGCCCCGCACACGGGGAGGGTGCTACGACTTCAACTAAAACAGCAAGGAGTCCCACACCATAATCTTTGATTTGGTGTCGGGAGGAATTGCGAAGCGAGGACGAATTAACCAACGAGCGTAGCAATGTTGGTTGATGAGGACGAGCTAAATCTCTTATGCTACTATGCATAATTTTGTACTCCGTCTAATTAACTTGGTGTTTTTAGGATTAAACTGCCCAATGCGTGACCAATTGTGGTCATAAACCGAGATATTTTGTGTTTTACCCGAATTAGTAAAACCACCAACCCAACCGCGTATTACTTCACCTTTACGAGCAACCTGAACATAATCTCCTGACCTAAAACCAAATGGTGTGATAGTTCCACCAAGTCGTTTTAAAACACCACCCTTTGGGTAGTTTTCTTGGTACAATTTACGCCTAAATAATTTGGGTCTTGTCACAACTACAAATGGGGCAGGTGTCACTACACATTCTCCAACCCAATGATGCCCGTGAGTTTTAGTAGTGTGGAATTCCTTATACTGAACAAAATATGTAGATGCTAAAGCTATCGCGTCATTCGCATGAGTTTCTGGACTTTGAACTGATTTATCTTTCTTGTTTTTTACAAGACCCAAATAATCACGATGCTTGCCTGTGTCGAGAGAATCTACTTCTACAACAGGAGCTAGTTTTGACGCTTGGGTTCTAAACCATTCCTGCCCCACTATCACAGGAGATATGCCAAACCCGTTCTTTTTAGAATTACCACCACATAATTCGTCTCTGATTTGAGAGATAGGAAGTATTTTAGCCATCTCATTTAAAATGCGTAGTTCCATTTCTCTGTTAGCTTTCACACTAGGAGGAATCTTGCTTTGGCGACGATTATTAAACCGTTTCTCTCTATGATTCCTTTTATTAAATGGCACTTCCCGATTAATGCGTTGTCCTCTACGAGTGCGACGTAATTCGGTACGCTTTGCCATCTTACCCGTTACAGATTGTCTATCTTTGCTCGTTTTTCTAGACTTATAAAATCCAGGCAAGCAAGCATGAAATAAAGCTATTGTGGCTAATTTAGTTTGAAATGCAATCCCTGTAAATGCCTTCCCCCTATCTGTTCCTGCCACTATTTCCTGTGTCGCATAACCTGATGGTTCGCGTAACAACTGAACGTAAAATACGCCTAATTTATTACGTAGCCCTTTTGCCTTACCCGCTTTTATCCACTTCCTTGCTCGTGCAGGAGTTGTTGGCATAAGCGGTTTTCCATCTGGGCTAATTACTGCTACTCGTGTTGTTTGATTCATGGTGATAAACCAAATTATTGCTAACTTGTATTGAGGATAAATCCAGTCCCTTCGGGCAATTTGGCAAGCGTAACTTCTATTCACGACTAGACCGTACAGAGGAGCGAAACTAGGGAAATATTTCGCCGTGTAACCTTGCCAAATCTCGTGCCCTAACCAACTTTTGCTCTGCGTACCGTAAACCTAGTTAGACTAGGTGTTCCGCAAGCCTACACTGTACCCGTAGGTGTCAGTGTAGGTAGTTGACTACTTGCCTCATCTCCCCACTCCCTACTCCCTAATCCCCACTCCCCACTCCCTACTGGACTCGCGCGCGAAGTGCAGCAGAGGGGAAAAGACTTTGAAATCCCGATTGCCGCTCAGCTACAGCTTCTGGTCCCTCGTCCCAAAGACTTTCGTAGTAGAAAAAGGCTGTACCTAAACCTCTTTCTCTTGATGCTCGCACCTGGGATTGAATTTGTTGCATTGGTACTGGACGATTTCTTAAACCTGCCATAATTCCTATTGCAGTTGGTATAACTTGCTGTGTTTCGAGAATTTCTGGACGGGTCAGTTTGCTGGTAAAACTTCCTAAATCGTTACGATAGACTTGCATAACTAGTTCGTCTACAATCCCGAAACGTACCCAGTTGAGCCAGTCTTGTAGTTGAAATTTGTAAGCAAAGTCGTAATAGTTAGGAGAAACTGAAAAAATCACATTTGGTCTTCTCGCTTTCACTGCTTGATGAAGCTCCAGCATAAACGCTGTGATTTTATCTGCTCTCCAGCGCACCCAATCGGGAGCTTCAGGATTTCCTGGAGCGCTGTTTCCAGTTTCTTGCATGTACAAGTTAATAGTGTATTTATCGTAACCAAACTCGCGAGGTAAGCTCATATGGTCATCAAATTGAATCCCATCAGCGTCATATTGAGTGACGATTTCCATCACCAAGTCAGAGATAAATTTTTGCACTTGTGGATGGAAGGGATTTAGCCAAGCGACTTCACCTGCTGCACTAATCGATGTTTGAGTTCCATCGCGCTTTTGTGTCAACCACTCTGGATGTTCCATTGCCAGTTCAGAAGTTTGGGGGGTCATAAATCCAAACTCAAACCAAGGAATTGCTAATAGTCCTTGACGATGTGCTTGGTTTATTACATCGGCAATAATATCATGCCCCTCTGCACCCTTGTAAACAAAGGGTTGGATATTTGTTCTACGCGCAACGGCACTAGGATACATTACGTAACCCGAATTCCACACCACAGGATAAACAGTGTTAAAATTTAATCGTCGCAGTTGACTCATGGCATCCTGCACTTTGGCACGATGTCTTAATGTATCAAAATCATTGTTTGTCAACCAAACCCCGCGAATTTCCTGACGAGGTTGTTGCGTCATACCAGGATTTGGACTACCCGCTACCAAAACTGTGACAAATGACATCACAAACAGTAGTGGGAGAAGATATTGAGTTAATCGCCGCCAACCTAGAGAGATGAAACTTAATTTCATTGGTTTTACTGGTGAATTACCTACCCAAGAACACCACTGCATGATTTCGTGATGGAATTTACTAGCTATATAGTTTACAAGCGTTTGTCCCCGCGAGATTACTGATTAACTAAATATAATTTAGTTAATTTAACTCAACCCGCAAGGGTGAGACGCATTCTTTGTCGCAAGTAAATTCATAGACGTAGTTGATTGGTTGATAGTGCCCAGCAGAAACAATGGATAAGGTATTAATTGCGTTCACGAAGTGGAGCGTAGCGCTAACTGCGAATTGAAAGTTTATTCGCATAAAAATTAGAGAGATTAGAGTTCACTAAACAAACTTATTAATTTTCGCAACTTAAAAACGCAACTTAAGGCAAGTTAAGTTGTGTTGATATCTGTAGAGATATGAGAGAGTATAGCTGCTATACTGTTAGCTATAAAATTTTACCTTCATAGCTTCAGCTATATGTTGTTGTTATGGAGGTAAAAAATTTAATAGCCCAGGATTAAAATTTACTTGGGAGGATAATACTGAAAGTGGCAACACATAATCACCCGTTAAAGCGCAAGCGAGGGGTTGTGCTAACGCTTTCTGGTTGGCAACGCCTGCAAGCAGCAAAGCACGAGTCAGAAATTAAAGACAACTATGGCAACCCTTATATTCTGGAAGAACTGAGCGAGCATACCCATTTGAGTCCTAATACTCTGACCAAAATACACAATCGAAAAGTTGCCGTGGATAAGCAAAGTCTTGAAAGTTATTTTAGCGCGTTTCATTTGTCATTAAACACTAATGATTATACAAAACAAAGTAGTCAAAATTCAGAAAATTCTTACAAAGTTACCCTAAAAGGTCAAGTTCCTTTGGATTCACCCTATTACGTAGAGCGTCAACCCATCGAACAGCTTTGTTATGAAACAATTTTACATCCAGGAGCGTTGCTTCGTATCAAAGCACCAAGGCAAATGGGTAAAACTTCTCTGATGGCAAGAATTCTTTACAGAGCCAGAACCTATGGTTTCAAAACGGTTACTTTTAGCTTCCAATTGGCTGATGTAACAATTTTTACTGATTTAAATAGGTTCCTCAAGTGGTTTTGTGCCATTGTAACTCGGAAATTGGGTCTACCCAATCAGTTGGAGGAATACTGGGATGACATTTTTGGGGGTAATTATAACTGTACGGATTATTTTGAAAATTATCTTTTAAATAATATCGACAGTCCCGTAGTTTTAGCATTAGACCAAATAGACGTGGTATTTAATTATCCGGAGATAGCTACCGATTTTTTCGGCTTGCTGCGAACTTGGTATGAAAAATCCAAATATGGTGATGATAGTAGCGATGTTTGGCAAAAAATGCGTTTATTAGTGGTACATTCCACAGAAGTTTATATCCCACTGAATATTAATCAATCACCTTTTAATGTTGGTTTCTCTGTAGAATTACCCTTTTTTACTCCCCAACAAGTCCTTGCTTTAAGCAAAAAGCACCAACTCGATTGGGAAATTGAGCAAGTCGAACAACTAATGGCTTTGGTTGGTGGAAATCCTTATTTAGTTCAGATAGCGCTAGAACATATCAGTTGTAATGATATTACTCTTGACTGGCTGTTACAAACCGCAGTTACCGAAATCGGGATTTACAGTGATTTTCTGCGACAACAATTGTGGAATCTTCAACAATATCCAGAACTGATGGGTTCCCTGGTAAAAACTGTGATGTCAGAGACTCCTGTGGAGTTAGAGCCAATTCAGGCATTTAAATTACAAAGTATGGGACTAGTACAGGTGAAAAATCAGCTCGCAGTACCCAGTTGTGATTTATATCGTCAGTATTTTAGAGATATTTCCAAGAGATTGCGTTTGAATACCATCAATGAAAATCCGCTTTACCCTGATGTGGTAGAGAATGTGGTCGATTTGGATGACCATATAAAAGCTGACCACAGATAAACTTATAACCAGGTTTTATGGTATAAAATTCACAGCATTTCATATATGATACCAATCAGCCACTCCCCGTTTTATGCCAACATTACAAAATTTCGACTATTCATATCAGGTTGGTGGTTGTTTACCTATTGACGCTCCTAGTTACGTACAACGTCAAACAGATGAAGAATTGTACCAAGCTTTACTAAATAGCGAGTTTTGCTACGTTCTCAACTCTCGACAAATGGGTAAATCTAGCCTCAGGGTGCAAGCTACACAGCGTTTGCAAGCGGATGGTATCCTTTGTGGAGTTATAGATGTTACATTAATTGGAACTCAACAAGTAACGCCAGAGCAGTGGTATGCTTCGATAGTAGGTTCTTTGGTCACTAGCTTTCGACTCAAGACAAATGTTCGCAATTGGTGGCAAAAGAATAGTCATTTATCGCTGGTAAATCGTTTAAGTGAATTTATCGAAACAGTTCTGCTGGTTGAAATCAAAACAAATATAGTTATTTTCATTGATGAAATCGATAGTGTACTATTAAAGTTTGGAGTCGAGATGGCGAATTGTTAGAAACCCTAAAAGGTCATACCGCAGCCATTATCGCAGTTGCCTTTAGTTCCGACAGTAAAACAATTGCTTCGGCTAGTGAGGACAATACCGTCATTTTATGGAATTTGCAGAGCTTTCTTAATTTACATCCTCTCAATAAAGCTTGTAATTTGGTAAGAGATTATTTGAGGACTAATGCAGATGTAAATAAAAATTATAGGCATTTGTGTGATGGGATAGAGAGTTCATCAAACCACAGTCAATGATAAGAAATATTTACCTAAAAGAGTGACAATCATGAATATAAGCCACCATAATAAAATTTCACTTGCTATTGTTTGGCTACTGTTTATTTCCTGTTCTTTGTTCTTTTTATTCATGTTGACACTCAGGGTAAATAATTGTGTGTGAGCAAATAATTTTAGTCAGGTATATCAAAGAATAGGCAGGTAAAAGATACCAGCATAATTTGAACAATTACGCTAAATATTAATTTAAAAAACCGTGGGTGTGTGTTTTGGGTCTCTAAATAAAAGTAACGCGACATATGTAATAAGTCAGTGATTACTGTCACATGTTTTATTGATTTTTACGAAAGAATTTCTCTCTATCATTCATTGCAAAAAATCTCCTTTCTGTAGGAACACTCCGTAAACGCAATGATAGATAAGTGTTTTTAGTGAAAATACTCATTACAGAGTATTATTTAGTGAGTAATATAAAAATGTTTTGTTATTTTGCTTCATTAGGGGTATTATTTTTAGCATCTCAGTTTTTAACCAACCCATCATTGCCCAAATTGTTCCCGACAACACTCTACCAGTAAACTCCCGCATATCACCCGGATGCAGCGTTTGCAGAATTGAAGGAGGTACGGTTAGGGACAGTAACTTATTTCACAGTTTCCAGGAATTCTCTGTACCTAGGGGAGGAGCAGCTATTTTTAACGATACTGCTGACATTCAAAATATTTTTACACGGGTTACAGGGGGGAATGTTTCTCATATTAATGGATTAATTCAAACTTCTGGAAACGCTAATTTATTTTTGATGAATCCTTCGGGAATTATTTTTGGTTCTAATGCAACTTTGGATATCAATGGTTCATTTGTTGCGACAACTGCAAATGGAATTGGCTTTGCATCGGCTGGAGTTTTTACAGCTAGTTACAGCGATGAATCATCGAATCAGTTGTTGAATATAAATCCAAATGCATTGTTTTTTAATCAAGCTTCTCCTGCTTCTATCATCAACCGCTCAGCTATTAGTGTACAACCTCTAAGAAGTTTATTGTTTGTAGGAGGTGATATCACTTTAGAAGGGGGAGTCTTACAAGCAGCAGGGGGACGAATTGAACTGGCTAGTGTAAAAGAGGGAAGAGTTGGATTGAATGTAGAGGGTAATAATTTGCGGTTAAATATACCAGCAGAATTACCAAGAAAAAATATTGTTTTAACTGAAGGCGCTATTGTGAATGTTGCTGCTCCTCGTGGTGGTAGTATTGCTGTTACTGCCGAAAACCTCACAATGACGGGTATAACTGGACAGACAGAACGAAACGGGTTAACTATTTTAAGAGCGGGAGTTAGTGGTATAGGCTCTCTTGAATCAAAATCGGGAAGTATTGATATTAATGTAAATAATACCATCCGTATGGAGGATTCTGCTATTGGTAATAGAGTAAATATCGAGGCTCTTGGTAATGCTGGCGACATTAATATTAAAACAAAGTCTCTGTTTTTGCTTTATGGTAGCTTATTAACTACTCAAATCGAGAGACAAGCAAGAGGAAATGCGGGTAATGTAAATATTAATGCTAGTGATATTTTAATTGACGGTCAAAATACTGATTTAGATACGGGTATATTAAGTGGTGTCCGTACTTTGGGAATAGGTAACAGCGGTAGTATAAATATCATCACAAACTCACTTCAGATGAGAAATGGCTCAATAGCAGAAGTTAGCACCCTAGGAAAGGGAAATGTTGGGACTATAAATATTAATGCTCGTGACAAATTAGAACTTGGTGGTTTGAGAAAAAATGGATTCCCGACAGTAATTGCTAGTAGTGTAGAACCAACAGGAAATGGTAGCGGTGGTAATATCAGTATTACTACAGGGTCATTGTCCCTAGGAAATGGCGCTTTTTTAGTTTCCAGAGTCGCAGGAATGGGAGAAGGTGGGAATATAACAGTTAATACCAATAGCTTGGAAGCATTTTCTGGAGGACAAATCAATAGTACTAGTTCCAATCTTGACGCAGGTAATATTACTATCAATGCTCGCGACCGTATCACTTTAAGTGGTAGTGACTCCACAATTATCCAGCAACTAGTACCCATAGTTGGCGAAAATACTTTCGTCGGTATTGGTTCCGCAAGTGGAATATATGCTAATACAACCGCAAGTGCTGTCGGTAGAGGAGGGAACTTACGAGTGAGTACCGGAAACTTGAAGCTTGAAGATGGTGCGGTTCTTAATGTTAGCAGTTTAGGAAATGGGGGAGCAGGTAATTTAGAAATTACTGCGAACTCTATCACTTTGAATAATTTTAGCAGCCTGCGAGCAGAAACTAAATTTGGTGCGGACGGCAATATAATGATAAACGGTCAAGATTTACGATTAAGTCGTGCCAGTAATATCAGTACCAACGCTACAGGTACAGCCATAGGTGGAAATATTAGTATTAATACTGAGACTTTAGTTGCTTTAGAAAACAGCGATATTACTGCTAATGCCGAAGCAAATTCTGGTGGTACAGTGACAATTAATGCTGAAGGTATTTTGGGTACTACATTTAACGAACAACTGACATCGGAAAGTGATATTACTGCAACTTCAGGCTTAGGTGCTTCTTTTAATGGAATAGTAAATATCAACACTCTTGTTATGACTCCTAGTGCGGGGTTATTTGCACTACCAGAAGTTGTTATCGATAGTGGTAAACAAATTACAGCTGGATGTTCGGCATCAAAAGGTAATAATTTTGTTGTTGCTGGACGTGGTGGTTTACCATCGAGTCCAAATGATTTATTTGCAGGAAATGAAGCGTTGGTTGGTTTAGTTGAGTTGGTTCCGAGTAGTTCAAATGTTACTACGTTGAGTTTTACTAGTAATACCCATGAAGATGAATTAGTGGAAGCGCAGGGAATTAGTTTTGATGCGAATGGTAAAGCTTCTTTGGTTGCTCATGCTCGAGATAGTAGTTTATATTTTCCTGGGATTATTCGAGATAATTGTCGTTCTGATTAATACGAATTTTTATTGTCCCCCAACCCTAGCGCAGGAAAGGGGTTAGGTCTTTTTTCTATCTTCCTTCATCAAAATAAACTATCAAAAAAAACTTTGAATTCTGGAGGTAAAGCAGTGAATTTTATACAAAAGCGAGTTTTATCTTCATTATATATTTCCACAACTTTAGCATAAATATTTCGCAATCCGAGTGTCTCATTACCTAAGCTTAAAAAATTTATTTGCAAATTACTGAGCAACTCAACTCCTTGCTTGGAATAAATTTCTGCACTTGTCGCAGAAATTTTTATTAAACTTCCAAATAAAACTTCTTCTACTAAACACTTTCCTTCTAAAAGCTTATATTCCAAAGCAATTTCTTGTTTGAGAGTAATAAATATTTCTTCTTTCTGTGGTAAAAATAAATTATACTTACCGCTTATACCACCAATTTCATAAATAGTGAACGGTTTATGAATACCTTTTGGTTGCACCTGCATTTGTCCATCAACACGAGCGAGGGAATGAATGGATTTTAGGGTATCTTCGGAAACTAAAATTTGTCCTCCTACACTATAGCTTTCAATACGAGAAGCAAGGTTAACATTATTCCCCATCACCGTATATTTTGCGCGTTGTTGTGAACCGATATTACCAGCTAATACCTCTCCAGTATGAATACCAATACCCATTACCAATGATGGTAAGTTGATTTCAGCCAATTTACTATTTATATAATCCATAGCCAATTGCATAGCAACTGCACAAGCAACAGCACGTTCGGGGTCATCATCACGTGCAATAGGAGCACCAAACATAACAAGAATACCATCACCCATAAAATCATTAATTGTACCTTTATAATCATTGACGACATTAGTCATTTTTTCTAAATAAAGGTTAATAATTTCTACAATTTTGTCTGGTGCTACCCCTTCTGATAAAGCAGAAAATCCGCGTAAATCTGATATTAAAATAGTAACAATGCGTTTTTCACCCCCAAGTTTTAAACCTTCAGGTGTTTCTAGCAAGTTAGCCACAACTTCATGTGTTAAATAGCGTCCAAAAGTTTGACGCATTTGTGAAGTGCTATGAGCTACATAAACAGTTATTACAGCTGTAGAACCAAAAAGAGCGAGACATCCAGGGACAACAGGAATCCACCATCCTAATAATAAAGCTAAATAACTACCACCAATTAATACAGCCCCTAATAGTACAGTACTCATTGCAGTAAAGGGTATCATACGGTTTTCTTTTCTATACCGTCTTGTCCAAGCTAACGTAGCCCCTACGACAGACCAAGCGAAAATCCATACCCATTCCCACGGGTCTGACCAAACTTTAATTAATGGACGCTCTCCGAAAGCTGAGCTTATAACTTGACTGGCAATATATGCATGAATCGAGACACCACTAAATTTAGTGACTTTTTGTGCAAATAATTGATTACTAAAAGAAGTATAAAAATAATCAGGATTGCTCTCCGCTGTGATACCAATTAAAACAATACGGTTGCGTAACAAATTTTCTGGTATTTGCCCTTCCAAAACATTACTAATAGAAATTGTTCGATATTGAGAGCGATGATTCGGAAAATTAGAAAGGATTTGGTAACCACCAGTCATAGCTCCTACATATCCCCCATCATTGGCTTGAAAGGCATGAAATATAGCTTTGCCCAATTTCATTTTATTTGTATTTGGGTCGAGCATTTCTAGAGTAATACCGAGTTCTTCTAAATAGGTTAAAGCCAAATCGGTTCCTAAACTCAAAACCAGTTCCCCTTTGTTGTCTTTTAAAGACAGTAAATTACGACGAACTCTTCCATCTGAGTCAATAATAAAATCATTTGCAGCGACTTGTCCCAAATCAGCCAGCGTTGGAGGAGGATTGACACCAAAACCAGAGGTTTCACTGACTACTTTTTTTATCCCAATTAAATTGGGGGTTGATTCAAAAATTTTGATTAAATCACTATGACCCGGTTCTACAGGTAAATCGCGGTAAATATCCAGCCCAATCACTCGTGGTTGATGTTCTTTTATAATTGATAGCAGTTTAGCAAGTTTTGCGTCTGATATCGGCCAGTTAAGTTTTTGGACATCTTTTTCATTGACCTCAACGATTACTATTCGCTCATCTACTGGTTCTGTTGGACGCAAAACAAAAAATTGGTCAAGGGCTGCTAATTCTAGTGGTTGTAATAACCCTAGACAACGCAAACCAATTAAGATTGTTGTAGTGCTGGGAACGGTAAATATAATACCACGCCATTGCCAAAGTTGTTTTTTCAGTTTTGCCCACATAAAGCCAGCCGATTTTTCAATTTACAGCTATATGATTCCCAATATTTTTGGAAAAATTACAAAAAGACTACGTAGAGACGCGATTAATCACGTCTCTACATTTTGCGTATAGCCCAAATATAAAAGGATTCTACCGTTTACAGGAAATATGATACAAAACAACTACGTAGAGACGCGATTAATCGCGTCTCTACATTTTGCATATGCTTCACAGTTAAAGGAAAATGATATTAGCTGGTTTATTTAGTTGAAAAAAATTCTTGCGATGGCAATATTTCTGAATTTGACAAAGAGTTTGTCGAGGTCGGTGTTACTGGCTTTAAAGAAGGTCTTGCTACAGTTAAAGTTTTTTTATTATCCGAGGATTGTTGAGCTAAAGAATTCAGAGATGTACTTAAAAGCCCTATTATTAGAATAATATTGATTCCTAAATAGCCAATTAGTATTCTATTTTTCTCCTTATTTTTTTCCTGCAAAATTGTATTTTTTTGTTCTAAGCGTTTATTCTTCTCTTGTAAAATTGTATTTTTACTCTCCAAAATTTTTATTTGGCTCTTGAGTATTTCTCTTTCATACCTATGTTCGTTTTTCATTTTTTCAATTTTTTAGGTTATGTTTATAATCTCTACTATCTCTAACCAAATCTACGTACAGTCAAAGTAATATATGGTGCTGTAATAACGAAAAATAAAATTTAGTAGACAGAATTAGATGCGAAATAGAAGTTTACTGTTTCTAATGCATTGCAGAAAAAATAACTAACCAGCCAGCTTCAACTTGAAAAAAATGATATTCAGGTATTTATGTATACATTATTCTCCAAGTTTCTTATGTTTACTTTTTCCTAATCAATAATGCTGAATCCGGAGATAAAATAGTAAAATTTAAGTTAATGAAAACCTAAGTTAGGTGTAAGAAAAGTTTATCTCAAGAAATTGCCAAAAATTATACTGCGAACGGCTTAAATATAGAACCCCTCTCCAAACCTCTCCCCGTCAACGGGGCTACCGTGTATACACAAATCTCCCCCACCCTTCTAGGGTGAGGGAGCTTTGATAAACGATAAATTCGGGATTTTTTTAGATGTGTGTACACGGTAGCCCCGCGTGCGGGGAAGGGGCTGGGTGCGTGGTTCTTTGGGAGTTGGGTGCGGGGTTCTTCAAGAATCAAGGAAGTTTCGTTAACTGCGGATGCTCAAAATAGTTATAAACAGAGCGGGAAACCTGACGAATAAAATCAGTTGCGCGGTCATCATGGTTTGGTCTTTTCACCATAATCCCAGCCAAATAACGTTTACCGCTTGGAGTCTGAATAATTCCAGCATCTCCCAAAACAAACCGAAGTGTTCCAGTTTTGTGAGCAATAATTGCACCCGCACCCAAACCAGAGGGAAGCATACTGGTGTTATGGCAATGACGCATTATTTCTAAAACTTTGGCACTGCTAGCATCATTAATTAATTTATTATTAGCAACCAGTGCCGATAGCTGAACCAAATCTTTAGCACTGGTAATATTTTTGCCATACTCATCTGCTAAAAGATGGTGAAGCTCCGTATTCTTTAATCCCCAGCTATGAAAGCGTTGATTTAATACTGCAAATCCGCCTAAACGGTCAATAACCATATTGGTGGCAGTATTATCGCTCATAGTCATCATTTGGGTAGCAGTTTCCAAAAGACTGAACTTGCTTCCCACGCGCTTGTTTTGCATATTACCGGAACCACCTGCTACCAAGTCCCGTCGCATTACCAAAGTTTCATTTAGACTAACCCTTCCAGCTTCTACTTCTTGAAACAGGGCTATCATAATCGGAAATTTAATTGTGCTGGCTGCAGAAAACACTTTATCGCCATTAATATTCAAATAATCACCTGTTTGTAAATCCAAGAAAAACATTCCAGGTGAAAGATAACTGTAGCGATTCATTAAAGCTTTAATTTGCGAGTTCAGTCCCGACATTTCTTTCCCTAAATGAATAACCCCAGCGAAGTCTGAACCATCGCTAGGGTAAGCATTTGCGGGAACTATTTCTGGTTGTGGTGGGGTGAATTTAATATCCGGTAATGGTTGAAGTTGAGGTAAAGAATTACTGTTACCAATTTGGTTGAGTTGGTTTTGGTTTGCATTCGTATAAGATTCTTTGACCTGTAAGGATTCTGCTTTCGTCGCTGCATTAGCAGGAGAATTTAGAAGCACGATACCTGTAAGGCCAAGGAAGAGCCAGTTTGATTTCATTTGTGTTTTGCCGAGTGTGAGTTAGATAGGCTGATACAATCTTTCCGATTATATTCGCTTTATCCGGAACATCAGTGCATCATAATCAGTACTCACACAGGTGTCAAGAAATATAAATTACATTTTTTAATTGCTTAAAAATTAAATTACGTAGAAGCTATATCATATAATAGGAAAAACGGCTATAAGTATTTTTTCTATTTAATTCTTCTTCGGCTTCCGTAATTTTTTAGAAATAGGCCCCAAAAGCTGGTTTAAATCACGTAATTGTTCCGCAGTTCCCATTGCTATTAATAAATCTCCTGATATTAATGTTGTATCTGCTGTGGGTCCCCCAATCAGTTCACCCGACTCTCGACGAATTGCCAGCACTAATGCTCCTGTTTGTCCTCGTAACCCAGCTTCTCCTAAAGTTTGACCAACAAATGGACAGTAAACAGGGTCAAGTAAAAATTCTTCCATATATAGTTGACGGTCAGCCCCAGTAAGGATACCATCTACAAAATCTAAAACTTGTGGTCTCAAAGCAGCCGCAGCCATTCGTTTACCACCTGTAATATAAGGAGAAATAACTGCGTCTGCTCCACCACGTTGTAATTTTTGTATTGCTTCTTCCGTACTCGCTTGTGCGATTGCGCGAATTTTTCGATTAAGTGTTTTTGCTGATAATACTATATACAAATTTTCTGCATCAGTGGGAAGTGCTGCCACAATACAATTAGCTTTATTTATACCAACACGCAACAGTGTTTCATCAAGGGTTGCATCGCCTTGGTATGCAATATATCCTAAAGATTGAGCTTTTTGCGCTGATTCTAAATCAAAATCAATAATTACAAAAGGCACATCTTCTGCTGCGAACTCTTTCGCAATTTGCCTTCCTGTATGACTAAATCCACAAATAATATAATGCCCATATAGAGATTCCATCAAACGTCTCATTTGTCGTAGTCGAATACCTTCTTGAAAATAACCTTCAATCACAGCCTCTGTAATTCGGTTGACCATGTAACCGATAGTGATTATCCCCATCAAAATCAAACCGATGGTAAATATCCGTCCTCGACTGTTTAATGGATGTACCTCCGCGTATCCCACAGTAGACAAAGTAATAACTGTCATGTAAATTGCTTTTTCCCAGCTCCACCCCTCCACAAATCGATACCACAAAGTACCAGTAATCATCACACCCCCAAGAGCAGCGACCCCAGCCATTAGTTCTTTTTGGATGCGATAATATTTTTGTTCTAACGTAGGGTACACAATTTTTCCTATTTTGGCTGATTTAGTGAAATAATCGCTTCGACTAACTCTTCTGGGTTAATAGGTTTAGATATGTGCTGCTGAAATCCAGCCATGAGCGATTGTTGTTGGTTGTATTCTCCTGCGAAAGCACTCAAGGCAATAGCAGGAATTGTTTGGCCAAATATTACTTTTAATTCATTCATGAGCATATAACCATCCATCTCTGGCATTGCGATATCGCTGACAAGAACATCGGGCTTTGATTTTAGGATAATTTGCAATGCTGTTATGGCTGAATTCACGGCAGTTACAGTTGCTCCCGCTTCCTCAAGGACAAACGCGGCAAATTCTAACGAATCAACCTCATCATCTACAACTATAATATTAAGTCCTTTTAAGCTGAGGGAACTACTTATCGTGTCCTCATCCAAGCTTGTCTCTAATGCTGGTGTTGAAACGGGTAATTTTACCGTAAATGTTGCTCCTTGTCCTTCCCCAGAACTGTCTGCATAAATCGTCCCACCATGTAGCTCAACAATTTGACGGGCAATAGCTAACCCTAACCCAAGTCCACCAAACTGACGAGTAGTAGCACTGTCTGCTTGTCGAAAATAGTCAAACACATGAGGTAGAAACTCAGGATTAATTCCCTTTCCGTTATCGGTAACTTGAATTTGAGCATTACTGTTAACCTGTGTCAAGCAAACGGATACCTGACCAGAGGGTGGTGTGAATTTTACTGCATTAGAGAGCAAATTCCAAATTACTTGTTGCAGTCGTCCTGCGTCTCCGGAAATACTACCCACACCTGGTTCAATAATAGTTTGAATATCAATTTTTTTTGCTTCTGCAGCAAGGTTAACCGTATCTCTTGCAGCTGTGATAACAGACGCTAAATCAACTAAATTTATTGTGAGGGCTAATTTTCCTCGAAGAATACGAGAAACATCTAATAAGTCTTCGATAAGTTGAACCTGTAATTTAGCATTTCGCTCAATAGTAGCTAACGCTTCAGCCGTCTTTGTGGGGTTTAATTTACCTGCTCGTAACAGCTTTGACCAGCCTAAAATAGGATTTAAAGGAGTGCGGAGTTCGTGAGAAAGAACTGCTAAAAACTCGTCTTTTATGCGATTTGCTCGTTCAGCTTCTGTTCTTGCTATTTGCTCTTGTTGGTAAATATAATCGCGCTCTTGTTCCAATTGTTTTTGAATTTCAATATCTGTCGCAGTACCAAACCATTTAATGATTTGACCTAACTCATTTTTTGCAGGGACTGCTTGATGTAAATGCCATCGATATACCCCATCAAAACGACGAATACGACCTTCGGCTTGATAATTACAGCCATTTTCTTGAGCCTGTTTCCAGCTATTATTGAGAATAGGTATATCTTCAGGATGAACAATCGCTTCCCAACCTCCAGCTTGAGCTTGTGCAAGGGTTAACCCTGTAAAGTTTGACCAGCGTTGGTTCAAATCCAATAAAAATCCTTCTGCATTCGCTGTCCATACTAACTGTGGGATAGTTTCTGCTAAATAACGATAGCGTTCTTCACTTTTTTGCAGCGCAATTTCCGCTTGTTTACGGTCGGTGATATTTCTATAAAAAATTCCTAACCCCTGTGCAGATGGATAAGCGTGAATTTCCAGCCACACATCATAATTTGGTGGCAAGTAATAATGATGTTCAAAATGTACAGGGATTTGTTCGGCTACCGCCCGTCGATACTGGTATTCAATGTTGCTACCTACCGATGCTGACCACTCTTCCCATAGGGTTTTACCTAAGATTTCTGAGCGAGGTTTGTTATTAATCTTTTCTCCTTCTGCGTTTTGGTAAACAATTCGCCACTCTTGGTCTATCAAAACAAAAGCATCGGTCATATTTTCCAAAACTTGATTTAGTTCTTGATAGGCCGCTTCTGTCTCTTGCTTTGCGGCTTCACTTGCAGCTAGCAGCACTTGTTGTCGCTGTGATGACTCCTGACGCAATCTAGCCAGTTTTAATGTTCCTTCTACCCTAGCCAAAAGTTCGCGAGCAGAGAAGGGCTTGACCAAGTAATCATCTGCCCCCTTTTCTAACCCCTCGACACGCGCTTCTTCTCCCGCACGAGCAGAGAGTAGGATAATCGGCAAATCCTGAGTTTGAGGATTAGCTCTCAAGGCTTGTAGCAATTCGATACCATCCAACTGAGGCATCATTACGTCAGTCAGGACGATATCCGGCCGCAGCCGTTCAATAGCAGCCAAAGCAGCGACCCCATCTGCGACCGCTTCTACTTCGTACTGTCGGCTCAACAGTCGCTTTACATACTCGCGCATATCAGCGTTGTCTTCAGCTAGAAGGATTTTCGCAAAAAGACGCGAAGAAATAGGAGATTCATAAATAGCAGTTGTCAAGCTTTCCTGATTTTCTATTTCCCATTCTCCATTTTCTCCCGAAACAGTCCAACGCAAAGCTTCTTCTACAAATGGAGCAGCCCCCATAGCAGTTGATTGCATAGTTGATTTTATAGTTGATTGTAAAGTGCGATCGCTTTGAATGCGTTCAGGAGGTAAATGAGCCTGACCTAGCGGAAGGGTAACAGTAAAAGTTGTGCCTTGTTCCAGTACACTAGCGGCATCTATACTACCACCGTGTAATTTAACTAGTTCTTGCACTAACGCCAGCCCAATTCCAGAACCTTCATGAGTACGCGCTCTTGTACCACTTACCCGATGAAATCTATCAAATAGTCTGGGTAATTCTACGGTTGGAATTCCAACCCCAGTATCCTGCACAGTCAGTTTAACTTGATGCTCTACGGCTTCTAATCGAACAGTAATTGCTCCATCCAGTGTAAACTTGAAGGCATTAGAGAGCAAATTAAACAAAATCTTTTCCCACATATCCCGGTCTACATAAACAGGTTCGGGGAGCGGGGGACACTCAACTATTAACTCTAACCCAGCTCTTTCAATTGCTGAGCGAAAAACACTTGCCAGTTCTACCGTAAAACTAGCTAGGTCGATTGGTTCATAAACAGCTTCAAATCGTCCTGCCTCGATACGCGAAAAATCTAACAAAGTATTAACCAGTTTTAGCAAACGTAAGCCATTACGATGAACAATTTCGAGAGTTTCTCGTTGTTGTGGAGGGAGTTGTCCATTAGCATTTGCAAGTACATCTTCAAGCGGACTCAGCATTAGAGTCAGAGGAGTACGAAACTCATGGGAAACGTTGCTAAAGAATATAGTTTTAGCACGGTCTAATTCAATTAATGCTTCCGTTCGTTTACGTTCAGCTTCGTAAGCATCAGCATTAGCGATGGCTGTAGCGACGTTGGCAGCAACTAAGTCAAAAAATCCCTGATACTTTTCATCTAGTTTTCGCTGGGGGCTAACACCAATTACCAACAGTCCAGCAAGTTGCTGCTTTCCTGACTGAGCAAGTGGCATCACCAGTGCTGTGTGGGGTGATTCATTCCAATATCCAGCAGGGAGCAACGGGAAACGAGTTTCTAAGTTCTCTAACTTTTCGCATTGACGAGTTTGGTTGACCTTCGCTAGATGCCACTGGTCAAATTCTTTGGCGAAATCGACAGCTAAGTCAACAGTTAAATCAACCTGAATAGGGCTAGCAGAAGTCCCTGGATTAATTCCTGTGGTGCGGACGAGATTTGCCTGTTTACCGTCTGTATCTACTTGGTATAATAAAGTGAAGGGAATATCCTTTGGGTTTTTAGCCAGCGTCTCAATCGCAATTTGATAAGCATCTTGTACAGTTTTGGCTATGGCTGTGTTGGTAGCAAGTTCTCGTAAAGTTCCTAATCTTCGCTCTCCAATAATACTATCGGTTGTTTCAGAACAAGCACAGAACACACCACCTACTCCCCCACTTTCATCACGCACAGGGCTGTAAGAAAAAGTAAAGTAGGTTTCCTCGCGATAACCGTAACGATTCATCAACAGCAGCAAATCCTCAGACCAAGTGGGTTGACCGGTTGTGAGAACACTTTCGGCAAGCGGACCAATTACATCCCAAATTTCTGCCCAGCAGTCTCTAGCGGATTGCCCTAAAAATTGTGGATGCTTATTCGCACCTAGCACGGGAATATACGCATCATTGTAGAGCTTGGCGTAATCTTTTCCCCACCAAAGAAACATAGGGTAACGAGAGTTGAGCAGGATGCTAGTGGTAGTTTTCAGACTTTGTGCCCACCCCGACACTGAACCGAACAGCGTTTGCGACCAATCATGCGACCGCATTAAAGCCCCCATTTGACCACCATCAGCAAAATGAAATTCAGCATCTGTCACTTTACCGTTCTCTGCCACAGTTTAGTCCCCTTTGAGAAATACCACCACTACTAGAAAGTTAATGTACCACCCCAACATTTAATATTTTAATTTGCCACTACCCAAATAATTCGCAGCAATTCCGCCATTCGATAAATGTAGAGACGCGATTAATCGCGTCTCTACGTCTCGTTGGTTTTTCTTAGAAAATAAAGATAAAATAAAGGTCTTATAGGAGGCGCAGCAGTGAGCATACAAACTTTTGTTGACCAAGCCACCACACCCTTAAATTCAGGTTATGTGGCATCTACTCCCTTTGAGGCAGATAATTTTAATCAAGTTGTTATGTCCACCTATGGACGCTTCCCCATTGCTCTAGAGCGCGGTGAAGGATGTCGCGTGTGGGATACTAATGGAAAAGAATATCTTGATTTTGTCGCGGGTATTGCTACTTGCACCCTTGGACACGCTCACCCAGCAATGGTAGAAGCTGTAACCCGACAAATTCAAAAGCTGCATCATGTTTCTAATTTATATTACATTCCCGAACAAGGGGAGTTGGCAAAATGGATAGTTCAGCATTCCTGCGCTGATAAAGCTTTTTTTTGCAACTCCGGAGCAGAAGCTAACGAAGCAGCGATTAAACTTGCGCGTAAATACGCACACACTAAGTTAAATATTGATTATCCAGTTATTTTAACTGCCAACGCCAGTTTCCACGGTAGAACACTAGCGACGATTACTGCTACAGGGCAACCGAAGTATCAGAAAGATTTTAATCCTTTAGTACCGGGATTTCATTATGTCCCCTACAACGATATTCAAGCAATAGAAGCGGCAATAGCTGAGGTAGACCAAGGTGATTCCGCAGTTGGAGCTATTTTATTAGAGCCATTACAAGGAGAAGGTGGAGTACGTCCAGGGGATGTAGCCTATTTCCAAAAGCTGCGAGAAATTTGCGACCAGACTGGTATTTTATTGATTTTTGATGAAGTGCAAGTGGGGATGGGACGCACTGGCAAAATGTGGGGTTATGAGTATCTTGGTGTGGAACCTGATGTTTTTACCTCCGCAAAAGGCTTAGGTGGTGGTATACCCATTGGTGCTATGATGTGCAAAGAGTTCTGTGATGTTTTTCAGCCTGGAGAACACGCCAGTACTTTTGGTGGAAACGCCTTCGTCTGCGGTGTTGCACTCACCGTCTGCCAAACTTTAGAGAAAGAGAACATTTTAGAAAACGTACAACAACGAGGCGAACAATTACGTCACGGTTTACAGGCTATTGCCAAAAAATATCCCAACCAAATAGCTGAGGTACGTGGTTGGGGTTTAATTAATGGAATGGAATTAAAAGCGGATATTGAATTAACCGCTGGAGATGTGGTAAAAGCAGCTATGGACGAAGGTCTATTGTTAGTACCCGCAGGCCCGAAGGTTCTACGATTTGTTCCACCATTAATTGTTAGCGCAGCTCAAATTGATACAGCTTTGCAAATTGTTGACAGTGCGATGGCAAAATTGCTTTAAAAAATTTAATCCCCTGTAGAGACGCGATTAATCGCGTCTCTACATTTTTAGTCAAAGGGAATCAGTCTCAAGTTTAAAATACTATTTTGTCGGTAGATATTAATTAGTTTTTCTAAAAAGCCATTGAGCAAGAAATCATCTTTTACGCTGGTAAATACAGATTTTCTGATATACAAGTCTAATTTTGTATCGCGATAATAAGGAAACACTAAACATTGATATACTAATTTTTTAGAAGTATCAAGTACCCCCACAAATTGTTGCCATTTTGGAGATTTTATATCGCTAAATGTAACCTGAAAATTAGTTGTGCTTTCTATACTTAAAGTGCAAGTTACAGCTTTAAGCGATATTGTTGTGACATAATCGGATTGATGAGAATAAGCCATAATTTTTTGGTTTAAATCATCATAATTTTTAGCAAAATACAAGAGATTAGAATTGGTTATTATCCATTTACCAACCAAAGTCTCCTCCTTTTTAGCTTTCAAGTATTCGTCAAAGATATCATCTGTATTATTAGATTTGTTTGCATTTAGTAGTTCTGTGACTTGAGCAAATTCTTGGGGAGTCAAAAGTCTTATAGTATGACGCTGCCAAAAATTTAAATCTTGGTTAATCAACACTTTAAGTATTTTAGCATTATTTGTTTTGACCGCTTGTAAAACAGCATCAGCAAGTCTTATCGCTTTATAGCTATTTTCATTAACTGGAGAACCATTAGAAGAAATTTTACTAACAAAATCCCATTTACCTAAAGATTGAGCCGCAAGTTCTAAAGCAACATTTGCCATTAATGTCTCACTTGTGGATGCATTTTTTAGTAATTTTCGGTACTGAAGTACAATATTTTCCCAACTGGAATTTGAATCTACTCCTAAATAATTAGCCCAGTTCAAATCTTTATAATCAAATTTTTGAGATGTTTGGTTAGTTGAGTCATACTCCCCATCAAGTTGGTTTTCTAGATTACCAAATTCCATTAGCATCCAGTGACGATACCACCAGCTAGGAGCATTAGGACGAACTCTTCTCAAAAATTGCCAATAAACTTGCATATTTCCAAAGCTGTTTACACCTCCAAATAGCGCACCAAAAAACCACTCAGGTGGAGGTAACATTCGGAATTTTTCAAAAAATAATGTCGTCACTAAAGATGGGTCAATACTACGCTCAACCACGACCCACATCTGACGTCGTAAATAGCGCAACATCTTACGTTGTTCCGCAGACAATAATTCTCCGTACTTAATTTGAGAATTTTCTGTTGTCTTTGATAATAATTGCACAGCTATACTCTGACCGATTGAGCCTCTGTAAGTATATCCACAATCAGGACAAATACTCGCAAATTTACTCACTATTGCATGACAATCTGGACAAGTTTTTAGATTATTTGTTAAGCTCAGTTTACGCTCAAATGGACAAAGATTTACTGGATGCTTTTGGGTTATGTATCCCAGTCTGTGAAAATTTTCACCAAAATCTAATAAGTAAGAATAAAATTTACCAGGGTATTTTCTTAAAGCTCGACCCGACATTTGAAACAAAAAAGCCAAAGAAGCTGTAGGACGTGCTAAAATTACAGCATCACAAGAAGCTTCATCAAATCCTTCCGCAAATACAGATACTCCACATATTGCACGTAATTTACCATTAGCATAGTTATTATATATTTGTTGACGTTTGGCTTCAGGAGTATTACCCAGCACTAAACCACACTTTATCCCTGCTGTATCAAAGCGTTGCGCTAAATCTTTTGCTTGGCTGACAGAAGCACAAAATATAACTGGCTTTAAATCTGTAAACCGCTTACAATATTCCTCAACTATCGAAGCATTTAAATTTTCATCACAAACCTTGTCTAAAGACGCTTGGGTATAGTCACCATCCGCACCAACTTCCAGTAACGAAAAATCAATTAAGCCATTCCAACCAAAATGACGTGGTGCTGTCAACTCCGATTTAGAGAGCATTTCGACAAAATCAGGCCCTTGTACTAAACAATCATAAAACTGACAAAAACCTTCTTTTGTTCGTTTGGCACGCCAAGGTGTTGCTGTCAACCCTAAAAAGAAGCATTTAGATAATGGTAGTATTCCACCACTATAATGCTGCATTATTTTCCAAAAAGTTTGCCAATACGCTGTTGTGTGCGCTTCATCAAAAATGCACAAATCTATATTTGGTGGTAAGATATCTTGTTTTTGTAATGTCTGAAAGGTTGCTATTTGTACATTATTGCTATAGTCTATTTTATTATCAGCCCAAATTAAAGCAGCATCGATAGAGTAAAAATTCTTTAACTTTTGTTGCACTTGGGTGATTAACTTAGTACGATGACAGCAGAATAAAACACGCTTTTTTTGGGAAACCATATCTGCTATAATCTGCGCTGCAACTACGGTTTTCCCGCTACCCATTGTGGAGTATAATAAGCAAGATTTTTTTCCCATTTCATAATAATGATAAACTTGCTTAATCAAATTTTCCTGAATTTCAGTTAAGTTAAATTGCTCTGATAACATAAGATTAATTATAATTATAAAACGATTGGAGCAAAATACTAATTTATACACTGAATAAGTTGGTTAATTTTGCTACTCAGTACACTGTTGTTATCTTTTTGATTATAAAGTACAACCAGAAAATAATTATATAATACCTTTTGTGGCATCTAGCGAAAAAAAAGCAATGAGTAATAGCACTTTACATTACTTAAACTTTCAACAATCAGGAAGACTGGAAATTATCGAAAATAAAGTCATGTTCATTTGTCATGATGGTGTTATGTTTCCCATCAAGGAACACCGAGAAGAACACCCTATTTATACAAATGGTTTATGGCAAATTATTCCTGTTACGATGACTGACGGGAGAATGATAAAGTATGAGATAAAAGAATTTATTCAAGAACAAACTGACGATAATCTAAATGTAGATAACAAATGTATTGCGACAGGAATTATAACCTTACTAACTAAAAAAGGTTGTCTAGAGATTTTAATTAAAGGTAATGGTAGAAAATTAAAAATTCATTTTAACGGTAAAGATTCAAAAATGAAGATGGGTCATACATGGTCACTTGAAGCAGTTCGTGAATTAGATAGACTTGTAATCGTTAAATGTGAAATGCAGAAGATTGACTTCAGTATTAATTCGCAAGAAAATATATCTCAAAATACTACTATACAAGAAGAAAAACAAGAAGAAGAATTAATCGATTTATCTCAAACTCTTTTTGATGCTTTTTATGTGGAGCAACAAGATACAGATATATCTGTTTTTCAAGAAGACTTACCTGTGGATGAATTAGAAATACCTCAAGACGATTTTTTCGAGGAGGTTGAGTCTTTAGAAGAAATTCTAGAAATAGAAGCTAATCAAATTAGTACAGAGCAACATGATAATATAGAAACTATTATAGAGAAACAATTATGTACTCAAGCATTATTTGTTGCGACAAACATTGAAAATTGGGAATTATCTGCAAGTAATAAATATTTAGGAATTAGTCAATGGTCGGCAGAATCAGCCACAGGTATAAAAGCAAAAGTAAAAATCGCTCAAGATAATTCTACATCAGTTTTTGTCTTTCCAAATGATAATCAAACAAGGACAAGCATTGATAAAAAATACGAATCAAGATTAGAAGCTTGCGTTTTAGGAGGAGAAGAAAGCATTAGTCCAATTTGTATTAAAGTTAATATTGGTCCATATGAAGTTATTTTAGATTGTGGCATCAAAAAAGAACAATATGTCTCAGTTAAGCCCAAATTAATTGAACCAGATACAGATTATATACAAGAAAATACATTTCCATTACCTAAGTTAGACCTAATAAAAAATCCTGATTTACTATTGATTAGTCATGCACATCCAGAAAATATTGGAGCTTTACCTATATTTCACTCAACTTGGAAAAAATGTCGTATGATTAGTACTTCAATGACACGTTCTCTAGCCAGTGTTGTTTTAGAAACTGCATGTATTGATAGTTCAGAAAAAAGTAAAGAACTACCACTTTTGTTTTATAAATCAGAACTGGCTGACTCTATTTTTTACTTAGAAACGAAAGAGCAAGATTCTGAATTTTCTCCTTTACCAGGATTAAGAGTAAAATTTATAAACGCTGGACATTTTCCTGGAAATGTTAGTATTTGGATGCAATATGGTGAAGTTTCTTTACTTTATATCGGAAATTTTAATACTACATCTACCTGTACAGTTGATGGAATGAATTGGGAAGAACTCAGTAAAGTTAACATGTTGATTATGCCTTGTACTCATGCTGACATCAAATTTCCCAGTCGTAAAAAGCAAGAAAGTGCTTTGATTCAAGAAATTACTAATGCTATAAATCAAGATAATATTATATTCATCCCATTAAGTAGCCTTGGTAAAGCTCAAGAAATTATTAATTTTTTAAAAGAATCGGTTATTTTGAAAAAGCTTAATATTCCTATTTATGTCGATGGAGAAGCAATACAAGTCACCGAAGTTTATCAAAATAATATTAAGGAACTGAGTTCTGGAATTGCTTCTGCATTTCATCACAGTGCTAACGAACCGTTTTTTAGTAACAAGACTCACGTTAAAGTCATTCCTGTAACAGAGAAAATAAATCGTGAAAATATTCTTAAAGAAAAGTGTATAATTATTTGTAGCCCTTGTAATATTTCCGGTGCTACGAAATTTTATTTAAAAAATTTACTAGATAATCCTAAAGCTACTGTATTTCTATCATGTTATCAGGATGAAGATATTAGCTCAGAAATACTCCATGTTTTGCGGAATCGTAAAACAGTTAAAATTGATGAAAAAAGTATTTCTATTCAGGCTAATTTACAGCAATATTTTCTCAGAATTCATGGTTCAATAATTGAAATTGTCAGACTTTTGAAGCATATTGACCCTGATTTATGTATTTTGTTTAACGGGGATATGAAAAGTATTGAAACAGTTTTTAATTATAAAGCTTTAAAAAATACATTCATGGCAAAATCGGGTCAGATTGTCAGTTTGTCCCCTAAGTCACTTTCCTCAAGTGGTTTTCCAGATGAAGAATCAATAGAAGTAATAGAAGAGTTTGATATAGAAATTGTAGCCCAAGGAGAACATGGGGCTTTGATTTATATACCCCCTAACATTATAAATAATAACCCAAGATGGAAAAATCTTATAGAATCAGGTAATCTTATAGGTAAATGGCGGCATAATAATATCTTAGTTACCTCCAATAAAAAAAGTATATCCAATCAGAATTTCCAAAGCACTGATTTAATCTTAAAAAGAAATATTCCTAAAGTTTGCGTTAATTGTATTTACTATCAAGCAAATATTTGTACCAGCAACAGAAGTCCTCTGTTCGCAACAAAAGTAAAAACAAATGATGCTTGTCCCGAATTTACTCAAATTTAACCGTCTTTTGTCACTCTAGGCAAAGGAAAAGGTTATTTATGCAAATTTGTGATGCTCTAACGCATATGGATGTTTATAAATATAATACAGTGCATCATTGATACCACAAGCCAGGGAATAAATTCCCTGTCTTAAAGCTTAAGTCCTCTGTTCGAGGACTGAATTATAAATTTTAAAGAGATATTTAAAAAACAGCCTGTCCATATTAACCAGGGTGGGGCAAGAGAAAGCCCACCCACAAAATTGGCCATTTATTTCTTGGACTTCTCTAAGCTAAAAACTTTATAAATAGCCTTGAGTTTGATACCACGATACAGTATCTTTCAGCGTATCTCTTAAGGGTCGGAAAGTAGCTCCTAACTCTCGTTCAGCTTTAATTGAGCTTAAGTTTGCTTTTTGTAATAAAGTTTGGATACCAGTTAGCGGCATCGAATTCACTCCCCCTGTCAAACCAGCCCAGGTTTCCAAACACCATGCAAGAGATAGGGCCATCCAATCAGGAAGTACAAAGTTTGGAACCTTTACCCCTGACACATCTTGTAGTCCTAAAGCAATATCTTTCATAGTTGTCAGCTTTCCTGCCACAATATAACGTTCACCCCGAACTCCCCGTTGGGCTGCGCTAACCATAGCAGATGCCACATCCCGAGCATCAGCTAATGAAGCACCACCATCAATAACCCCTGGCAATTTACCCGTCAATAAATCTAATACAAGTTGTCCAGCAGAAGTTGGTGCAGCGTCATGTGGTCCCATCATCCAACCAGGTAGAATCATCACCACATCCATTTTGCTAGTTTCCAATAATTTGTAGATTTCTTGTTCTGCTAGAACCTTTGTTTGAAAGTAGAGGTTCTTTTCTGAAAACTCACTATAAGAAGCTGTTTCTGTCGCAGCTATTTGTGGATGAGCTTGAATAACTCCACTAGATGAAGTGAAAACCGCCCGTGCAACTCCCCGCGCCTCTGCTGCTCGGAACAGTTCTATGGTGGCATCCACATTAATGCGCTTCATTTTCTCCCAATGATTGCCTGGTTGATAATACTCCCGGAAAAAAGCAGCAGTGTGAAATACCACATCAACCCCCGACAAAGCCTCAGCAAAAGCAGATACATCTTCAATATCACCCTGGATAAATTCAATTCCACTATTTCCTAAGAAACGTTTAGCCTTATCAATCGAGCGAACCAGACCTTTGACTTCCCATCCCTGCTCCACGAGCGCTCTACAAAGATTGCTACCCAAAAGACCTGTTGCTCCAGTTACAAAGGCAATTTTGTTACTCATGATAAAAATCTTTCTTGTAAAGGTAGTCGAAATTTTGCTAATGTGAGCTATTATTCACATCACATTTTTTAGCATATGAGCAAAAGCTCACATAGTCAATCCCCGAATAATAAAAAAATCAAATCACAAGGAACACCAGATGAGTTGACGAAATCTCAGAAAAGCCGTCGCAATCCTTCAGGAAGTCGCGGCCAGCAACGACGCGATTTAATCTTAGATACAGCTGCCAATTTACTGGCAGATAGCGGAATCGAAGCTATTAACACCAATGTTATAGCGGAGCAGGCTAATATTTCAGTTGGGTCGGTATACCAATACTTTTCCAACAAAGAAGCAATTTTAATTGCTTTAGGCGAACGGTATATTCAGCAATTAGGTAAAAACACAGTGGCTGCTTTACAACAGGATGTATCTGGACTAGATTTCGTCGCTATTGTTAATAAGGTAATAGACCCCATGATTGCCTTCGAGCGCAAACATCCAGCCTTCGGACATTTAAACGCTAAGTCTCAAGAAATGAGTCTTGCGGAAGGGTCTAAGCGTGTTGATTCAGAAATACTAGCAACCATTCACGATTTGTTGCTCCGGATTTGTCCGAATTTAAATCCTACTCATGGCTGGCAAATGGCACGAGTAACGAAAGCACTATATAAAGGTATTAGTTATTTAATACAACAAGAACAAGAAATTGAAAAGGCTGGTGGGAATGTTAATAGCATGATTGCTGACATGAAACAAATGATGGTGGTTTATTTAAAGAACCAACTGAATCAAGCTTGATAACTCCCGGTTCGCTTATTTTTTAGGGAGTTAGATAAAAAGGGGAATCGATGACAAAATAGTATTTTAGTTTCATAAAGAACAACTTTTCTTTGTGAAATTCAAGTTTTCATCAGGGTTTGCAGCGAATATAGGGATAATCATTATTATTTCGTAGAGTTTATAGGCGTTTCATGGTTATATTTTTGGGTTATTGTCAATTAATTTAAATTAGTAAGTCATATTTAGCAATACTTTGAGAATTTTTAGATAATGATTATCCCTGTGTTTGCTACAACTCTCTGTTCCAACTTGAATTTTAGCATCGTGGGGTAAGTAGGGTTATCAGCAGGTGTGTTTGCTAATATGTCTATGTATGGATATTTTTAACGCATCGCAAGCCCCGCCCTGGTTATCATTATTACTAGCTTTTAAGGTGCGGAACGGGGGTTTTATAAGCAGTTGGCTGAGGGCTTTCAAAGTCCTTGTATAAAAATTCTGCGACAAAAGCAGAGCCATTATTAACAATCACGTTCCATACAGGATTTACACCCAAGAACATACCCCCACCGATTTGCATCATCAGGTTGGGAACGACGATAGTAGCTGTATTTTGGAAGATAGTTCCCATTGCTCGTTTTGCGATCGCAATTCCATAAACGAGTCCCCAAAGTTGATGGTCAAGCAGTACAACATCGGCCGTTTCTTCAGAAATATGACCAACGGGAGCAAGAGAAATAGAAATATCAGCACAGGAATAACAGCAATAGTCAACGACCCCTACCGTTTTACCTTGAGTGCGAAGTCCTTTGACTAAATCTATTTGTAGCTGGGAATATGAATTAATAAGGATATGGTCGGGGTGAATTGCAAATCGCTCTGCAAGAGCAATTGTTTGCTTAAGATTATAACTACTAATAAGGTAAATAGTAACACCCTGCTTCTGAAGACTGGCTACTGCACTAGCAACATCCGCATCAATTTCAATCAGTTGCATTAAGACAGATTCACTTATAACCAGAGTATCTATTTTTGCTAAAATTTCTAAAATGCGACCAGTACGAATATAAACTCCATTGCGAGTAGCGTGAGTTAAAGCAGAAAGCAGAGTAGTAGAAATAGAGATAGGAATACCACTACCAAAATCAAATTGGAAAGGAGAAATAGCAGCACCCAAGTTACCCGTCGTCGCAAAAATTGTACCTCCCAACATTAAAGTAGGGATAATCGCGCTCTTGACTAAATCAGCTTGATATGCGCCAATTTTTGTATTATGTACAGGAGCGGACTGCATGAGATGATTAGCTAAAGCGATACAAGTATTCTCTCCTGTGCGTTTCACAAGAACAGATAGCTTACCTTCTATTAATAGAGAAGATGCATAAACCTCTTCTCCCTCAGAACAACTAACGGGTGTCGTCATCCCAGTCAGAACATAACAATCCATCAAACCCGAACCAGCAATAATTTTGCCATCAACAGGAACTAACTCACCAGAATAAATTGTAATAATATCACCTGCGTGTAAATCTCTTGCTGTTACCTTTTGCTGACATCCATTTTCTTCAACCCACACATCCTGACTTAAACAATTTAATAAATCAAAAGCTTCTTTTTCCCTTGCTTGCACTACTTTACCGCGAATAGTTCTACGAAATTCTACTAAACTAGTTTTGAGAGCGGGAGCAATATACTGTCCTTGGAGAGTTTGAAGAGTCATCCAAGCAGAATCTAACAAATCAATATTAGGATGGTGTTGATTAATAATGCTATCAGTTGCTCGATTAAACCAAGGGAAAGCAGCTCCCGCAATCGCAGCTACAACCAAAAGAGCAGGTAATTCTAAAGGAGCAGCAAGTATAGCCAGACAGAGACTGAGTAAAGGTAGACCTAAATCTTTATATTGATTGATTTCCAGAATGAGGTCAGACTCTTGGACAACTATTTGAGGGGAAGTCTCAGTAACATTTGTTAATGCTAAGCTCTTTGCTTGCTGAATATTTGCTTGCTCAATATTGTCTTGCTCGATATTTGCTTGCTCAATACAAGAAAAAAGCTGTCTTTCAATATCGCAATTATTGACCTTGCTAACTTTATAGCAGACAATCAGCGAACTAGCTTGAGGACTAATGCGAACCTCATCGACAAACTGTAATGACTCAACCAAGCCACTAAGCTTTTGAGAAAACTCGAAATCATCCGCTAATCTGGGTACACGGATACGACAGCGTCCCAAGGTGCTGTGAACGACTTGGTAAAGCATACTTTTAAATCGCTATAAATTGTCTAGAATACCTTCTAATGAATATAGTAATTCACAATCTCTAAGATGAACATTTTTTTTTGCTAAAATTCGCGATTATAAATGTGCTCCCTAAAAATTTTGGAAGCAAAGACAGAAATTAAATAGAACTTGAAACAATTGATTCTAGCGAGTTCTCAAGCGTTTATTGATTTTAGCGCTCTCTTCATTATAAACTTTTATAACCCAAAAAGTCATACAAAAAAGAATTACATAAGCACCTAAAGCGACCAAAGCCATAGTATCCATAATTTTTCACCAACGATTTGCTTCAAATTATAAATTCCTACGGCTAGAATATCAAAGATACTAACGACATAATTCTTTTGATTTTTTTCAAGCAAGAACTGACACAATTAAATGAAGAGAGAAGGAAGAGGGAAGAAGGAAAGAGGGAATAATCGTCTGTTTTACCCAAAATAACCACATTGTTTTTATGAAAACTAAAGACAAAATCATACTAAGGATGCTAGTATTTGTACCTATCTGCTTTCTAGTGGAATGGCTGCAACTACATCCTGTCATTGTTTTTATTGCTTCCGGTTTAGCAATAATTCCCCTCGCTGCTTGGATTGCTAATTCGACCGAGGAAATAGCTTCCGTCGTTGGTCCATCGTTAGGTGGGTTGCTGAATGCGACTTTCGGAAATGCAACTGAGATGATTATTTCTATAGTCGCTCTACATGCAGGGTTAGTTGATGTCGTCAAAGCTAGCATCACAGGTACTATCGTCGCTAATCTACTCCTAGCTTTAGGAGCAGCAATTACTTTAGGGGGATTGCGTTTCAAAGAGCAAGATTTTCAACCTACAGTTGCTCGGATTAATGCGTCTTCACTTAATTTAGCGCTAGTAGTACTGCTGACTCCTACAGCTATCGACTTTACATCAAAAGGATTACAGGCTTCAACTATCAACAATTTTTCGGCAGTAGCATCTGTTCTTCTATTACTCTTCTATATATTGATGTTGCTGTTTTCTATGAAAACCCACAAGGATATATATGAACTAAGAGCAACAGAACTGGATGAAGAAGAAAAGGCAGGAATCAAGTCTCATGAACACAAAGTTGCTTTAGGGAGACAAATTACTATTTTGTTGACTTGCACAATTGTGTTGGTATTCGTTTCCGATGTTTTGGTAGCTAGTTTAGAGAAAGCAATTACCACCCTTGGTTTTACTAGCTTATTTACCGGGGTGATTTTAATTCCCTTATTCGGAGGAGCGGTAGAGTATATAACTGCTGCGACTTTTGCCGTGAAGAATAAAATGGATTTAGCAGTAGCTGTGGCTATGGGTTCAAGCTTGCAAATAGCCATGTTTGTTGCTCCGATTCTAGTGTTAGTCGGTCAATTGATGGGAAAACCGATGAATCTGGACTTTAATCCTTTTGAAGTTCTAGCTATTGCTATCGCTGTAATCATTACCAACTCTATCAGCACCGATGGACGCTCTAATTGGTTAGAAGGAGCGTTACTGCTGATAACATACAGTGTCTTAGGAGCAGCATTCTATTTCCATCCTTGAGGTAAATTCCACATTTAGATAAACTCTTGTGGGGTGGGCATCCCTGCCCGCCCAGTATGTTTAACCCACCCGGTATATTTAATCCAAATGCTAAAAAGAAACAACCAAATACGGTTCTTCAAATTTTCCAGCTGCAACAGGCAAATTTTGTAATTCAGGAGGTAAGATAATACTCCGTCGCTGTTCCCCCGCTTCAACAGTAAGCTCTTTACCATACTGAGTTAACTTAACTTGCTGTTTAGTAAATCCAGGTAAGAATACTTTTACCTGACGTTGCAGCAAATCAATAGTTAAAGGCTGAGGAATTTGAGGAATAGTTTTAAAATCAGGCAGTTTATCGAGCAATGGTTCCCAATTATGTTGTTTTAAAGCCGGAATCAGATTCACCTCCAAAGGCTCAAAAGCTTGCTGTAGTTCATTTTTATTGGTTATTTCATGACTTTGATAGACCAAAACCCCACTGACTTGTAAATCAATCTGCTGAGCGCTACCCCATAGCCAACGGGTTGCAGCGATAGTCTCTGGTTCATCTGTAGTTATCAAATAAGCTGTTAACCTAGATGCATCCCCCACCACTGCAACACCGCGACTAATCCAATCACGAACTTGTTCAATCCCATCCTGATTCTTGCGACTTTCCATATTTGCTGTTACCCAAGCACTAGCAATCGGGCCACCAATAGAGTCGGCGATTTTGCTAATATCGAGGGCATCAAAAACTTCACGAAACCTACGGAAATACCATTCTGCAATGTTCGGAATCCCTAGCATTCTCAAAGATTCTAAGTCTCCACGTCCATCATAAATGATGACATCGTACTCATTACTTTGATAGTACTTTCTTAAAACATTGAAAGTCAGAAGGCTATCCAAACCAGGTGGGATAACAGCCTCTCCTGGAAAAACATCAACTTTTACAGAAGAAGGAACGTATAAAGTCAGCCATTTTCTAACTTCTTCCCAAACTTGTTCCAACAGTACCGTTGTTTGAAGTTGCACCGCATGTAAATTAGGTGCAACCTCTTGGGGAGTGGAGTTCAAAGTGGTTTTTAGTAGAAGCTCTGCATAGGGACTGGGATTGTGAGTTACCAGTAGCACCTTTTGAGAGTACTGAGTAAACCACTTGGCAGTTGCGATTGCTACCGTAGGATTCCCCGTACATGTTTTACCTAAAAATGTAATGATTCTGCTCATAGTTCCATTTCAATCCTCAATCCCCTATGCTTGACTTCTTCCGGCAATAAATGCGACCGGGATTCTAAACAGAAAACCACTACTGGGAAGTTAAGGTTCTAAAGTACTGAAGCAGGCAGCAGCGACAAGAAGAAATGGAGTACCGGGTACAAGGGGTAAAAGTATTCCGACTATACCAATAACGGTACACACAGAGCCTGTTACAATTCTCGCAGCGTTTCTAATCTGCTTAAACATAATATTTGTCCAACAAGTTGTTAAAATTGCTTGCTTATTTGAGTGTACCAAGTAATGATTAAAATTACGAGCAGTATTTGCAAGAAGCTGCATGACTTTTAACTTACTGTAACATTAGAGGTGCTTATGTCTTATTCGGCAAGCTATGCCCCAAACTCTTCCTTTTTGTCTGGAATAATTAACAATCTCAAGGGTTGGTTACCAAATCTAATTTCTTCATTAGCTATTTCTGTTGTCGGTTCTATTCTTCTGACCGGTTTCACTTCTTGGCTAAGTTTTGCCTTTGGGGTTCCCCTACTTCCTTTTTTCTTTATTATTCTCTAACTTTCGCGTAAACTAAAAATAGAACCCCTCCTCCCTATAGGAGGGGAATTAGATATTATGCTAGAAGTCGATTGAAATTTATCTTAACAAAAATCCTTTGTGTCAATGGATTATCAAATTATTCACGCTATTGAAGGACGGATTCGCATCCGTATTCCCCTATTAAGTAAAAATGAAGAGTATCAAGGCAAATTTGAAAGCCAGATTAAATCTCTTAGTTTTGTTACGGACGTGAGGATTAACCCCCTTGCAGAGTCTGTTATCGTCACTTATAAATTCAAGGCAATTTCGCTTCTGGAAATGCAGAAGAATCTTTGCCAAGCTATTGAAAAAGTACTACCAGCAGAACCTCTCTCTAAACCTTCTCCTGTAAGAGAAATAGAGAGTTTTTCAGAAAAAACTCCCGAAGTCTCTGAGGAATTAGCTAAAGAATTGCCCGTAACAGAAACAGAAATTGTTGAAGAAAAATCTCCCGCAACATCATCAATAGAATCTGTACAAGAAGCGTTTGTCTATACACCGTTGGAGGTAAATTTAGAAGAAGACCCTTGGGAAGACAAAGAAACGAACGTACCTAAAGATGAAATCAAGAACGAACCTAAAGAGGAAGTTAGCAAACCTTTTGAGATTACAGTAGATAAAGATGCTCATTCTCTCACCTCGATTCAAACTTTTGATAATACTCGGTTAACAACATCAGCTTTGGCAAAACGTCTGCACGTAAATGTCCAAACTTTAACCCGGTATAGGTCAAAAAAAGATTTTAACAAGTGGAGTCAAGCTAAAGACCCAGAAGGGGTCGCTTGGAATTATAAGAAAGTTTCAAAAACCTTTTATCCGATTGAGCCTTTTTCAGATAATTCCGTCCAACCTGAATCAAAAGACGAGGAGTCTGAGCAAAATTAGTATAATAGAGACCTTATACCAATTCGCAATTCGCAATTAATTGGTATTAATCGGTCTCTACTGCATTTGTAAAGACTCCATTCTGTCAGAAGTAACTGTTTCATGTTTTGCTTGGATATTGCAACGCTCCATGCTGTAAACAAAAACACCACCCGTATCAATTTTGTAGACCCACCCGTAGAGACTAATTTCACCTTGATGGAGTTTAGAATGAATTACCGGATAAGTCCGTAGGTTCTCCAGCTGAGTCAAAACATTTTCTTCGATAGTCGCATTTAATAGTTCTTCACCCTCGTAATCTGCGTAGTTCTCCCTAATTAAACGACGTGTTGCTTCTGCGTGTTTTAACCAATCATAAACCAATGGCATATCCTCAGCGAGTCTTCCCAATTGTAATAAACCTTTCATAGCCCCGCAATTAGAATGACCGCAGACAATAATCTGTTTAACACCCAAAGCCTGAACAGCATACTCAACTGCTGCTCCCTCCCCACCATTAGTTGCACCATAGGGAGGAATAATATTACCAGCATTACGGATAATAAATAATTCACCCGGTTCAGTTTGGGTTAGTAAATTTGGGTCAATCCGAGAATCAGAGCAAGTGATAAATAATGCTCTGGGATGTTGTTCGTGAGAAAGATGCTCGAACAAATCTCGGTGTTGCTTAAAATAGTTGCATTGAAATTCGTGCAGACCAGCGATTAACTTTCGCACTCTGTAAAACCTCCTTTATCTGTAACCTATGTAGAGACGCGATTAATCGCGTCTCTACATTTTGGAAAATTGCTATTATTTTTTTGCTTCGACCTTTGTGAGACATTCTTGGACGCTCACATTACTAGTTACGCAAGACTGCTCTGAAAGTTGCAACACCTCAGTCTTAGAAGCCTTAGAAGCCTTAGACATTGAAACATCAAGCATTCCGAACAACAATAACAATGCTAAAGGGCCGAAAGCAAATGCAAATGCTAATTTACGGATGTTTAAGGCATCTGGATAGTCCACCATACATCGCACCTCTTAAATCAAAAGATTTAATAAAAACCAAACGAAAGGATGTAGAGACGAAAGGATGTAGAGACGTGATATATCACGTCTCTACAGGGGTTTCCACCAACAACCAAATTTATGCAGTATTGAAAGCAGTGGGAGATAGAACCACTACTGGATTGTATGCGTTTTCAGAATTTAGCTAGCTTAAGTTGATAAAGTCTATCCAATTGTTACTTCACGAGGAGCAGGGTCGCTTGCACCATTCTTAGAAGCTCGGATATCAGCTTTAGCTTCAGCAATTAAATCTTGAAAAGATTCTCCGGCTTCAGCAGCAGCAGATTGCACTTTGTCAAAAGCTTCAAAAGCCATAACTAATCCACCTTTCGCTGTTGACCTTGTTGTTTCCGACAAATTGTGACCAGTTGCAGCGTCTATAGCACCAACAATGGGAGCCATAACTAACGCACCGACACCAATAACTGCAGCTGTCATTGGCTCTAGCCCTAATAACAAAGCTTCGAGTTCCATATATACTTAGCCTCCAAAAAAGAGATATCGCTAATAGTGATTCGTTCAGTTCGGATTATGCTATTGCTAGCGGTAAACTTGATTTTTTTAGTTAATCAAGTTCGAGTTGGTTTTACATCTCCCAACTATATATAGAGGAGTGGCAATAGATTATTACAAACCTTGGCGAGGGTTATGCAAGAAATATTAGCAAATCATTAGAAGAATCACTGATTGCTTTTATTCTACATGCATACTCATGAATGATACAAGCAACGCAGATGCTTTGTAAATTACGAATTGTTAAGTGGGGAGTTGGGAGTGGGGAGTTGGGGGTGGGGAGTGGGGAGTTGGGAGTGGGGAGTTGCGAAATATTTTTATCGCTTTCAAGTATTTATCATATAATTTTCTTAATCACAGCAATACCTTCCATCAAGGAGCAGTGAGACTACTGCAACCTTTTCATATAGCTTTGTTATAGGTGAGTTAGGTATTGCTTATTTCACTCATTACACCAACTTTCAGAAAGCCGATTTCCTGACTACTTGTGTTGGCAATGTTACAAGGCATAAGTTATCTTACCCATCCAAATAATACCAATTCCGGTTAATCACTTAGAAATCGGCTACAAGTCTAATTCGGTTTTTACATTCAGAAGAACAGTGAGATGTAAGGAAAGTGGCACAGTACAAGAAATCCAATCCAAAATTTAACCAAAATGTCAAGTCTCCTAAATCGCTTGGCTCCTTTAGCGGATTGCTTAACAGCAGTTTGTCATTAGGAAACAGTCTATTGAGACATTTAGATTCAAAAACCCGTTTGGGATTGTCTCTGATGCTGGCAATGACATCCTTTCTGCTACTACCTGACTCCATGCACTTAGACAATCGTATTCTCATCGGTTGGATTACTGGAGTTCTCTGTTTTTTGATATTAGTGACGTTAATGATGTGCAGCGCGACCCCCCAAAAAACGCGCTATCGTGCTCAACGTCAAGAAGCTCAGCATTTATCAGTTTTTCTTTTGGTAGTTATAACTGCCTGCACCAGTATTTTTGCTATTGGGCTAATGCAAGCTACTAGCAACGATAAAGCTATCCCCGCATCCACTCTCGCACTGGAAGTGACCTTATCTTTAATTGCGATAGTCTGCTCGTGGTTCCTGACTCATACAATGTTTGCCCTGCACTACGCCACCTGCTATTATCACTCAGATAGTTTAAACCAAGACACAGGATATAGTGGTGGTTTAGATTTTCCAGGGGAAGACCTACCCGACTACTGGGACTTTATGTATTTTTCCTTTACTTTAGGGATGACAGCTCAAACATCAGATGTTTCGATTCCATCCTTATTTATGCGAAGGTTGGCTTTAGGACATGGAATGATTGCTTTTCTTTTCTACGTCGTGATTTTAGCATCAAGTGTGAATGTTTCATCGGGACTGCTGTGAATAAAGGAAGCTTCTTATGACTATAATTGAGGAATCCAAACCTCGCTTGCTGTTATCTTCGGTGTTTGCGGGGGTCATTTTTCTACTTTTGCCCTCTGTTAGTTTAGAATTTCGTCTTCTCGCTGCTTGGGATGGTGGAGTATTGTGCTTTCTTGCGCTAGTTGGGTTGATGATGATTAATGCTAATGCTGAAAAAACACGTGACTCCATCCAAAACAAAGATGTTGACCATCTAGCAATTTTTCTTCTGGTTGTCTTTATTTCCTTCAGCAGTTTATTCGTAATTTCTGGTGTGCTGGCAAAACATAAAGATACTTTTAGCCCAGAAGTTGCTTTGTGTATTGTGGCTGTTCTCTGCTCTTGGCTATTAATGCACACAGTTTTTGCGTTACATTATGCCACATGTTACTATCGCAAGCCGGACTTTGAATCAGAAGCAGAATATACAGAATATATAGGAGGACTAAGTTTTTCTAGCGGTGAAGCTCCTGATTATCTGGACTTTATGTATTTTACTTTTACTTTGGGTATGACTTCCCAAACTTCAGATACAGCACTGGTAACATCCGCTATGCGACGTTTGGCTCTGGGACATACGATAATTTCATTCTTTTTCTATAGCGTGATTATGGCTTTGACCGTCAGCATTATTTCTGGACTAATTTAAATAATCTAAATCATTGGAGTTTGCTATGATGCACCTTATATCAGCTTTCTTACTCGCCATTGCGTCTAACGTCGATAATTTTGCCGTTGGGATTGCCTATGGAGTGAAAAAACTCAAAATCGGCTTTGCAACTAACTTATTTATCGCTGTAGTTTCCGCAATTGGTACATTTCTATCGATTTCTGTTGGAGGAGATATTAATCACTACTTATCTGTAGGCAATGCTAATTTGTTGGGAAGCCTTGTTTTGGTTGCTGTTGGAGTTTGGAGTATCCGGGAAACACTCAAGTACGAGCGAAAATTGGCTCGAAAAAAAGCCTGTGTACGTCAAGAAGTGCGCTATTTGGTAGCAGCAGGTTCAAAAGAAATGATATCTAACATTTCTTGCGACGATTTAGATGATAATTTCTCTAGAGAATCGAGCGAAGAATTCCTACAAGAGTTTTCTTATGAGAAATACCTGGAAAAACCAGAAAAAGCCGATTTAGACCGTTCTGGTTACATTGATGTACGAGAATCTGTTGCTCTTGCGTTTGGGTTAACCCTAAATAACCTAGGTTCTGGACTTGGGGGCGGAATTTCCAACTTAAATGTGATTATTACCACTTTGTTAGTTTTTGCTTTGAGCCTATTAGGAATGCCAGGGGGCTATTTTTTAGGCAACCGCTTCACCACCAAAGTTTCAGGATTTTGGGCTGGGATTATCTCAGGAGTTTTAGTCATCATCACAGGAGTGTATGAATATTTTATTTTTCCATAAAAAATATTTATCATTAACATGATGTCAATAAGATTATTGTGGGGTGGGCATCCTTGCCCGCCCATGAATCTAAGGCTAAACCCACCCATAAATCTAAGGCTAAACCCACCCATAAATCAAGCACGACCTTAGCAACTTTCAAGACATCTCGCTATAATTTGACACTTGTCGCTTATTATTTTGAGGCATCAAGTCAATTACATTGTTAAAGCTACTAAAGTAGTCTTTCAGGGCAATTGCTGAAAAGCCTGTAAAGTGAATCCACTCGTACTGGTAGAAGTTGGTAGAGGTTTTTTTCTGCTGGTGCAGGGGAAAAGTAGGAATTGCAATTAACAGAGAAACTTTTTCTTCTCCAGAAGCATCTTGGCCTTCTAGTCTGATAGCAGCGATATAAGCGGTATTGATGATTGTATTATCAACTTTAATAAATGCCATATTTTTGCTCGCTTTCAGTTAAGGGGACGGGACTATACCACTCGTTTAACTTATGTAGAGGCTAAAAATTTTTAATCTCTACTTAACCGAGTAGTATTAGGACGGTATGTACTTGTTTTGCTGACAAATCGGGGCCTTTTAGGTTTACCGGACTACAAAGAACATGTTCCCAAATAAGGACTTTTAGTTTTCTGGGCAAACAAAAAACCAGCAGTCAGGGTAATTTGAGAGACAATAACTCCTCACGAATTCCGCTATTATAAACTGCTGGCTATTAAATGTTGTCTGAGTGAAAGTTCAGTTGTTCATAACACTATCATCAGAAAAAACTCATAGTTGAACTTGACTAAGTTATACATTTTATGCTTTGTTAAGCTTTTCGTTTCTGGCTTCCAAGCGCGTCCACCTTTGCCATCGCTCTATTGCCCTGTCAACACGTTCTAAATTATGGTCGCCCGCAAAACATATTCGACCCATTCGCTCGCAGGTAATTAATACCTCAGCGTTCCCCAAAAAAGGAGCAATCACGAAATTGTCATGTTTAGTATACAGGCTTATTAGGTAGGCGACAATACCCTCAATACCCTCAATACCAATAGGCTTATCTGGCTTAGTTATAGGCTTGTGGGAATAAACTCCAATATACAGCCCATCTAAAATCCACTCATATCTAAAAGGCATTCGATGACGAGTGCAAAAGTCTTGAATATGTCCTTCTCTAGCTAACACAGCCACAACATGAGCTTCATTGATTAAATAATCGTGTTCCCAAGGTGATGTTAAAGTCGCTATCGCCAGAGCCGCATTAGAAGGGAGAAGTTGGATAAATCTATCTTCAGCGGTATTGCCGCAGAAAACAAGATGTTTATCCAGCATCCACTCATCCCCTAGCTTTACGGACGGTAAAGTTAGGGCAGAAATAGCTTTTTCTATTGGCTGCACCTTGTGGGACTTCACTGAGTCTTTCGCTTCTTTTTCAGCACTTATGCCTTGTAGTGCAGTTAATTGCAGTTCCTTTTGTTTTGCTCTTGCTTGTGCAGCAAGTTCGGCTTGTTTTTGCAGTTCTTCTTGCTTTTTTTTAGCTTTTGCTTCCTGGGCTTTTTGTTCTGCCAGTTCAGCTTGTTCTCGTTCTTTGCTTCCTGCTCTGGCTATTTTTAATAAAGAGGAGTGGCTCTTCGCAACAGGAGTTTTCTTTATTACCTCTTTTACTTCTGGGTCAATATTTTTGGCGATTTGCTTACCTAGTTGGTAAGTCCGCTTATTGTAACCTGTCTCTTGAGCAAGTTGTTGTGTCGTTTTGCTGGGAGGGGATGAACCTAATTCACCCCCTTTTTTTGTGTACTGGTTTTCTCCAGACATGGCTCGTAGACCTATTCGCTCTAAAATTTTGTCTCGTTCTAACCAAAGCTCAGCTCGTTCTAGAGCTTCCAGTTCGTTACGAATTAAATTTTCATCTATTTCAGCTAATCTTGCGTGGTCAATGTCCTCAATCGGCAAAACACGACATTCAACCTGCTCAAACCCTAATAGTTTGCAGGCTGTAAGTCTATGTAACCCTGCAAGAAGGTTAAAATTCTGGTCGATGGTTATAGGGTTTAAAAGACCGTTCGTTTTAATCGACTGCATCAACTCGGCGACTTTTTGGTCATTCAAAGGACGCCTGTTGGAATGGATATTAACTCTATCGATAGCAACAAGAGACATAAAATTTACCAACTAATCAACTGGCGCTCCCCAAGAAAATACCGTAAAATTGTCACGAATAGTTCTTTTTTTAAGACTTTTTTGAGAATTCCGCAACAATAAGGCTATGAGCCGCTACAGAGTTTTCAAGTAAGATATATCACTAGTACTTCAAAATTAACTTGCACTTTTTCTTGTTTAAGATAGTTTAGCAGGTTACAAATTTTTCATGATTAAGATATGCATTTTTTGCATTGGTTACATTCCAATTCTACAAAATGCATCACAAGATTTCGGTGATGGTTAATTTTTTTATTAAAAACCACGACTTTCCAACTGTAGAGACGTTACATGTAACGTCTCTACCACTCTGCGACTTTTGAATTACAAAATTATAATTTTAAAGCATTATAACCTTTATGATAACAATCTCTTTGTTTTTGTGACCTCTATCACTAGGAATAGAAAGGTTTTAGCCACTGGAGATAATTTAGAAACTAGACAACTTCTGGCAATGTCTTAAAGATATTATATAAGGTATAAAAATTGTAAACCTTTTATATGCACCATTAGCACTATTGTGTTACTAAGCCGTGTTTTATAAAAACGCAGTACATTTTTTAGCTAAGAACAGTTTAAATACTTAAAAGGCAGGGCTTATGCAAGTTCAGACCGAATATTATGCCCCAATACAAAGCGAAGTTTCAGAGTTCTCAGAAAAATTAACAGAAATAGATTATCAATTTATTCACTTTACGGATGAGCGGTGTCGTGTTCGCGTTCCTCGTCTCCAAAAAGATGAAGAGTATGCTAACAAGCTCAATTGGCTGGTGGAATGTTTTGATTTTGTCCTTAGTGTCAGAATTAGCTTGCCATCTACTTCTTTGATTGTCAGCTATGAACCTAGTGTACCAATACTGATGGTACGAGAAAGTTTGTTAGATGCAATTCAAAAAGCTAGTGAAGTGGAACTTCCTCCCGGAACAGTACCGCAAAAAGCGGAACCAAGACCTGATATTGATTGGATGGAACGACTTGGGTTACCTGTTCTCAGTTTAAGTTTGGCTGTTTTATCTACCCAGTTCACTATACCTATCCCAGCTTTAGCTCTTAGCGGTTTAGTTGCTGTGGCTGCGGCTCCTTTTGTGACTAGGGTTTTTGAAACAACTGTCAAGGAACGACGATTGGATGCGGATATTCTAGATGCACTTTGGCTTGGTCTCTACACTATAAAGGGAGATTTTGTAGGTCCTTCCCTAATGTTAAGTTTGATGGAAACCGGAGATGCGTTGCGAGATGCTACCGCTCGTGCCAGTGAGCGACAAGTTGCTGATTTGTTTTCGGAAATGGATAAATACGCTCGTGTAGAACGCGATGGAAAGGAGCAACAGGTTTTACTTTCTGAAGTACAAAAAGGTGACAGAGTTGTTGTGTATCCAGGTGAGATAATTCCGGTGAGTGGACGGATACTACGGGGAACAGCATTAATTGACGAACATAAGCTGACGGGAGAATCAGCATGTGTTACTCGCTCAGAAGGACACGTGGTTCACGCTTCGACCATTATTTTAGAAGGGAAAATTTGTATATTAACAAAGCGGATTGGCGAAAATACTCGGGTGGGATTGACGCTTAAGCTCTTGCAATCCGCACCAGTTCATGACACCCGCGTTGAAGATTATGCAGCAAAAATCGCCGATGCGACAATTGTACCAACCCTCTTGTTAAGCGGTGCTATTTTTGCTTTGACAAGAGATGTTTCGCGGTCTCTTGCTCCTTTACATCTTGATTTTAGCCATAGCATCCGTATTGCAGTACCTTCTTCCATCCTCGCAGCTCTGACTTATGCAGCACGACATGGTATTTACATCCGCAGCGGTCGCGCTCTAGAAATTTTAGCAAGAACAGATACGGTAGTTTTTGATAAAACAGGGACACTAACCCAAGGAAATGCTCAAGTTATTGACATTAAAACTGTAAGTGATGATATTTCTGAAACTGACGTACTAGAACTGGCAGCATCAGTAGAACAGGGTAATACCCATCCTGTAGCTAGTGCAATTCTCCGTTATGCAGAAGAAAAAAATATCCATACCAAACTTTGCGAAGCATGGGATTATCGCATTGGCTTTGGTGTGGTTGCCCAAATTAGTGGGGAAGCCGTTTTTGTAGGTAGCAGTCGTCTTATGCTACAAGAGGGAATAGACCTTAACACTATTCATCAACGCTATCCAGAAATTAGAAGCGGAAGTAATTCTACGGTTTACGTAGCCAGAGACGGGAAATTGCAAGGCGTAATTTTGTATACAGACCCAGCCCGTCTAGAAAGTGTCGAGGTGATTGCCACCTTGGAAAATCAAGGGCAACAAACCTATATGCTTACAGGTGATAGCAAAAGAGTAGCCAATTGTGTCGCGTCTAAATTGGGTATTAAAAGCCACCATGTTTACGCAGAAGCATTCCCCAACGAAAAAGTTGAGGTTGTCCGCAAATTACAAAGCCAGGAAAGGACAGTAGCTTTTATTGGAGAAGGTATAAATGATGCAGCCGCTCTAGCACATGCGGATGTTTCAATATCCTTCGCAAGTGGTATTGACATAGCCAGAGAAACTGCGGATGTTGTGCTTTTAGACGATGATTTACGGGGTATACCCAACGCAATTATTATCGCTAAGCAAGCAATGGATATTGTTTACCAAAACACAGCCTTAATTGCTATCCCCAATATCAGCATAGTTCTTGCAGGGGTTTTATTCGCCTTTGACCCAGTTTTAGGCGTTATTATCAGTAATGGCTCAGCCTTGGTCGCAGAACTTAACAGCTTCCGTCCTTTCTTTTCCCCAGGTTTAAACAATGACGAGCAAGTAAAAGAGGAAAAGAATCCGAAGTACGCGGTTGTAAACAGTTAGAAGAAAAACCCACCCCTAACCCCTCCCCGCAAGTGAGGCTACCGTGTACACACAAGTCGAATTACCTGTCATTGCGTTCACGGTAGGCAAGCGAGGAGGGGGCTACGGTTTCTTGGGAATGCTGCGAAATATTAAGTTAACCAAACTTTATGAGAAAAATATATGAAAAAGGAATACAATAACGACAGCAATCATACTTGATTGTAAAGTAGCCAACTTAAAAATTTTTCATTCATCTATAAATCCTGCTTCAGGTTAAGAGGAAATAATTATGCCTCGATGTCCTGTTTGCCAAACGAAATATGTTGCAGGTAAAACTGATAACTGTTTGTTATGTGGTTGGAGCCTTCAGCCATACTCTCTAATAGTTGGGGTGATGCCAGAAGTTTTTCTTAAAGAACAGAGTAGACTGGAATGGGCACGAAGTATGTGGGCAAAACTCACACCTCATCGAGAACAAATCCAGCAACTTCAGTTAAAGCTAAAGGATGCTGAAGGAACCTTAACCCGACTTAATTTTGAATTAGAAAAAGCAAACGAACAACATAAGCAACTTGCAACAACTTTTCAGCAAAGAGAATCTGAACTTACGCACCTGCGAAAAGATTCAGACAGGGTAAATCAAGAATTAATTCACCTACGGGGACAATTAGAACAGGCAAACCAAGCACGTGACCAACTGTTAGCAGCCTTACACCAACGGGAATCAAACCAGTTGTATTTACAAGAACAATCAGAGCGTGCAACAAAAGATTTGATATACCTGCGGGAAGAACTAAAACAAGCAAATCAAGCACGTGACCAACTTTCCACAACCCTGCATCAACAGGAAATTACCATAGCTCATATTCAATCCCAAGTAAATCATATAGCTTTGGTACAACACCAAACCATAACTGATGTAGAATTAAATTCCGAAGAACCCAATACAGTAAGCCAGATAGATTTGGCACAACACCAAACCATAACCGATGTAGAAGTAAAGCTAGAAGAACCTAGTATAGTTTTACTAAGCAATCAGGAAACTTTGGCTATTCAGATGGAAAGTGTTGATACTCAAGAGCAAAAAGCTGACTTTTATATAGGTAAACCTGACGACTTCCAAGAAAACCTAGGTAATAACCAGGTTTTAGAAATAGTCGGACTAACAGGAGGAAGCTTTTGGATGGGTTCAAAAGAGACAGAGGAAGGACGAGAAAGCCATGAAGAACCTTTGCATCAGGTAAAAATTCAACCTTTTTATATGAGCCGATTTCCTATTACCCAGTCACAATGGGAGGTAATAGCCAACTTGCCTTCCATACATCGTTCACTTAACCCCGACCCATCCAACATTAAAGGTCAAAACTTACCAGTAGAACAAGTATCTTGGTACGATGCAGTTGAATTTTCTGCAAGATTAGCCAAACTAACTGGACGAAATTACCGACTACCGAGCGAAGCAGAATGGGAATACGCTTGTCGTGCTGGGACAACAACACCTTTCCACTTTGGCGAAACTATTACACCCGACCTAGCTAATTATGACGGTAACTACATATATGCTTCTGGAATTGAGGGTAAGTATAACCAAAAAACTGTTTCAGTAGGAAGTTTTAAGGTTGCCAATGCATTTGGACTATGCGATATGCACGGTAATGTTTGGGAATGGTGCGGTGACACTTGGCACGATAATTATAAAGACGCACCCACCGACGGTGAAACCTGGGAAGAAGGAGGAATTCCCAACCGTAGGATATTACGAGGAGGTTCTTGGTATTGTCTACCAAGTTTATGTCGCTCAGCACAACGTCATTGGGACCAAGCAGACCACGGGGGAAGTGGTATTGGTTTTCGAGTAGCTCTTTCTGGGGAATAGGGAGTGGGGAGTGGGGAGTGGGGAAGTACAGACACCCCCCTTCCCTTGTAGGGAAGGGGGGAAGGGGGGTTAGGTCTACGTGGCAAATTCATGAAAGATAAGTGAGGATAAATATATATGTCCAAACAGGTCAAGCAATTTCACCAACTAATTATCCAAAACCCATCTCTGGTAGAAAAGCTGAAAAAAGCACCAGACCGAAAAAGCTTTATTAAGCTACTGGTACAGATGGGTACAGAATACGGTTATAGCTTTACTAACAGAGAAGTCGAAGTCTACATTGCCCAAAATTTTCTTACATTAATGAAACAGTTTTCTTGATTTTTACTAGTCGTGAAAGCTTTGAAGATTTGATTCAGTGAAGTAGCACTCTAGTAGCTCTTAATATTTTTTTAATATTTCTTGCTAATTTTGCTATATCATTGTAATATGACTATTATTACCATTGAAAAAGCTTTCAATAGCTATTCACTCTGAAGTTAATATAGGTTTTTTGTAACCTATATACACCTAGCTTCAAATTACTTACCAATTTGCAATGATTATTGGTGTAGACTTTGGTAAAAATTCATTTTTCCTAGATGCAATTTACTGTAGACTTTATATATTAGCAGTAGAGGCATAGAGTAATACTAACTCCACCTATAGATGCTTCACCTCTTTTAGCGACCTTAATAATTTTTGGTTGAATAGACTGCCAAATTTGGCAGATATTTATATCTAGAGGCAGCAATAGATTTTTAGCAGTTACTAGTCGGAAACTCTCATCTAGTAGAGTCAATTAAATAAGTCAAATAAGAAATTATTTTCTGGCTTTGACTGTTTTCTTATTACCCTTCTTCGCAAGCGAAAAGGGATTGAAGGATTAGGTAATAGCTACTGCTGTGCAATTTTCTCCATGTTCACAACTCAAACGATACCTAAATAGTGCAATATGTCAGCTCCAAACACTGCAACAACCCTAGTCACAAATGTTATTGAGGCTTATCCCTTAAGTCATGCTGAAACTGTATATTACGAAGTAATTCATTGGATTCCTGGACGTTTTCGCATTCGCATTCCCCAACTTTCTTGGGATGAAGAGTATACCACTCAACTCAAATATATTCTTTCAAGACAGGATTTCGTTACCGAAAGTCAAGTAAACGAGAAGGCAAGTTCATTAATTGTTAACTACAATCATCAGCCAACAGCAGTTGCGATAGCTACTGTTCAGGAAAAATTATTTGGTGCAATTCAGAAGGCTTGTACTACTGAAGTACCTGCTGGGTGGACGGGTGCAGAAGCTGAAGCGGGAGAAAAAGCTAATAACGAAGTTGATTTTGTGGAGCGTTTGGGCTTACCTGTAGCAGGTTTAGCACTTAGTATCGGTGTGATGGTTGGTTTACCAATTCCTCCTTTCTTAATTGGTGCAGTTGTATTCGCGGGCGCAGTACCAGTGTTCAAGCGAGCATGGGATTCTATTCAGCAAGACCGTCAACTGACTATCGACTTTTTAGATGGTTTAGCAATTGGTTTACATACTCTCCAAGGACACTTCTTTGCTCCCTCGTTTATGTTAGGTCTGGTGGAAGGTGGTGAAGCAATTCGTGATATGACAGCTCGTGGTAGCGAACGAGCATCTCTCGACCTCCTGGATTGTTTGAGTAAGACCGCATTTGTAATCCGCGATGGACAGGTTGTAGAGATTCCCACCCAGGAAGTCATAGTGGGTGACCATGTAGTTGTATATCCCGGTGACCAAATTCCAATTGATGGTGTTGTGTTAGAAGGAACGGGTATTATTGACCAGTGCAAACTTACTGGAGAATCAGTACCAGTAACGCGCACAGTGGGAGAGGAAGTTTTTGCTTCGACCTTGCTAGTTGATGGAACATTAACAATTCTGGCAGAAAGAGTTGGTAACAATACTCGTGCAGGTGTAATTGTTAACTTGATGCAAGCAGCCCCTGTACATGATACCCGTGTAGAAAATTATGCCGCTTCTGTAGCAAACCAAATGGTGGTTCCGACATTGTTGATAGGTGCAGGTGTTGGTTTATTTAGCGGTAATTTAAATCGGGCAGTAGCTCTCCTCACCTTAGACTTTGGTACAGGTATCCGAGTTTCCGTACCTACAACAATATTATCGGTTCTTACTTACGCGGCTCGTAATGGTGTACTTATTCGGAGTGGTCGTGCAATTGAAATATTGGCAAAAATTGATACCGTTGTCTGCGATAAGACAGGAACGCTGACTATTGGTCATGCGGGAGTCAATGATATTGATGTCATGGCATTTAAGTTCACGAAACATGAAATTCTCTGTTTTGCAGCCAGCGCTGAGAAAGGTCTGACTCACCCCATTGCTGAAGCCATTGTCCACCACGCGAAAGATACAGGTGTTGCCCTTAAGGAATGCGAAGATTGGGAATACAAAGTTGGTTTAGGTGCATACGCTAAGATTGATGGTATCAACATTATCGTAGGTAGTCCGCGTTTTATGAAACAAGAAAACGTAGATTTGGAAGCCTATGATAATCGCTACCCTGATGCTAAAGCAGGTGGACAATCCTTAGTTTACGTAGCAGGTGATGGAGAACTACTTGGTGTTATCCGTTACAGTGACCCACCACGCCCAGAAAGTAAAGAAGTTATCCGCGAATTGGAAGAAATGGGCATTACCGTACACATGCTCACAGGAGATGTGAAGCGAGTTGCTGATTCAATCGCCAATAACTTAGGTATACATCCTAACCACGTATATGCGGAAGCATTCCCAGAGAAGAAAGTAGAAGTGGTCAAAGCTGTGCATGACAGTGGTAAAACCGTGGCTTTCTGTGGAGATGGTATTAATGACTCAGCCGCTCTTGCATACGCAGATGTATCTGTATCTTTTGCGGGTGCTACCGACATTGCCAGAGAAACCGCTGACGTGGTGTTGATGGAAGATGACCTGCGCGGTTTAATCATGGCGGTAAAATGTGCGCGTCAAGCAATGGATATTATTTGGCAGAACACAGCAATCGTAGCCGCTCCCAATTTAGGGGCATTAATATCTGGTATTTTCTTTGCACTCGACCCAATTTTGGCGGTAGTAATTAACAACGGTACTGCTATCTTAGCTGAGCTTAATGGTCTACGTCCTTTACTCGGTCCTGGTGAAGTTATGACATTGGGACATCGACTCAGTGCAGCAGAAATTGCAGAACAAGAAAAACGACTGCACGAGAATGCTCATCAGCCTCAAGTAACTCAAGAGTTACCAATTCCTCTGGAAGTGGAGGCTGAAGTTGTTGTTATTTCGTCTGAGTTGGAAGATGATGTGCAAGAAACTTTGGCTGGTGAGGAACATGTAAGTAACGGACATGTAAGTAATGGACATGTGAGTAATGGATATGTAAGTAATGGGCATGTATCAGAAGCAGAAAGTGCTGTAGCAAGTATTAAAGTCAGAGAATTTTCCAACAAAGGGATGCAATTAAAGCAGAGCGATTTGGCAAAACGCTTGGGATTTTCTAGCCAAACTCTCACAAGCTATCGCGTTAAACCCAATTTTGTGAAGTGGAGTATGTCTCAAGACCCGGAAGGTATGGCTTGGGCTTATGAGCCAGATGCTAAATACTTCTATACAGTTGATGGTGCTGCGAGTGAAGGGAAACAAAAAGCTGCAAGTGTTTTCTAGTTATTTAACAGTGGGGGAATATAAAAAACCGCAGAGGCACAGAAAGCGCAGAGATAACATATTTTCGTCTCTAAGAGGGTGTCAGAACCTAACCCCTAACCCCTTCCCTACAAGGGAAGGGGGACAAGAGAAATAAAGCATTCAAAGCCACACACTCTTAGATTTTTGATAGTTTTCCTTCCACTACCTAGTGGTCTATAAAGACCATTAGTTTTTCTCACTCCCCCCACTTTCCAATTGCGAATTACGTTCACCGAAGGTGTGCCGTTCACGAAGTGCAGCGGAGCACTTAGGCATATTGCGAATTGTGTTCGCGCAGCGTGCCCATAAAGGCATATTGCGAATTGTTTACCCCACTCCCTCCTTATGTTTCAACGGATTTTAGTACCCTTGGATTGTTCGGAAATTGCTCAAAATGTTTTTGCAGAAGCCTTATCAATTGCGAAACTAAATTACGGCAGTTTAATGTTACTTCATGTCTTATCAGATAAAGAAGTTGGCTATCCAAACTTAAGAAACTTGGATGAACATTTAGAAAGATGGAAAAATTATCAAGAGGAGGGATTACAGTTTCTTAAAACTTATTTGGCAATGGCTAATAAAGCAGGTGTGAATGTGGAGTATAACCAAACTCCTGGTGCTTCATCTTATACAATATGTGCTATTGCTAAATCCTGGAAAGCTGATTTGATTGTGATTGGTCATAGAGGATTATCTGGTATCAAAGAATTAGTTCAAGGTAGTGTTAGTAACTATGTAGTACACCATGCTCCTTGTTCAGTTTTAACAGTATATGGGCAAGTACACAGTCTAATACATCAACCCATGTAGCTGGGTTTTCCGAGTCGTTGCTGCGATTTCAATCGCCGGGTGATTTCAATTCCTTTTTCCTCATTTTTTTCTCCTTTTCTTAATCTTACGTATTTAGGATGAGGCTGCATGTTTAATAAAATTTTGGTCGCACTAAATCGCTCTGATAACATGAGTCAGTACGTTTTTGAAGATGCTCTGGAACTGGCTAAAGCAACTAAGTCATCTTTAAAATTGCTCCATGTTTTATCTGTTGATGACAAAGATAGTCCAAATATCTTGGCTTTAATTAACACTCCAGAGAATAAGAAACGTTGGGAGGAGTTTGAAAAGCCTGGTATAGATTTACTGAAAGCTCTTGCAGATAAAGCTAATGCAGCAGGAATAGCAACTGAATATTATCAAGGTTTAGGCCGACCAGGTTACATTATTTGTGAAACTGCTAGAGTCTGGGAAGCTGGGTTAATTATGATAGGACGACGGGGACTTTCTGGAATGAGTGAGCTAATTTTGGGTAGTGTCAGCAACTATGTGACTCATTATGCTCCCTGCTCAGTCTTAGTTGTGCAAGCACCGGAATATATTTACACTGAAAAGATTTCACAAAAGCAAATTGCTACTGCTAATTAATGGGTTGATGTGCTTCACAACTTCCTCATAATTTTTTTCTAACATTGAAATATGGCTAATCATTGAGGAATAAATCATGAATGCTCCTGTAAATGAAGTTGAGAATCAAAAGGAAAATGCTTTGGTTGAGACTAATTCTAGTACGTCTGAAACCAATGAAAACGAAACAGTTAATGTGGAGGAATTTAGTATTACTGGTGATTCTTTAGTTCCTACTATTAAGGAGCTTATTCATCAAGGAAATATCCGTCGTATTACTATCAAAAATGAAGAAGGGAGAACACTAATTGAAATACCTTTGACGGTGGGGTTAGTCGGTGGAGTTATTAGTGCGGCGCTTTTCCCTGTCATTGCTTCTGTAGGTGTTATTGGGGCAATGGTTGCTCGCCTGAAAATTGCTATTGAACGAACGGAATAATACCCCTGAACACAACAAAAATTTACGACAATGGCTAATACAGAATTTGAATTTGCAAGCGTCAATGTCTTGCCTGAGTTTAAGGTAGTCATCGATGATAGGGGCGTTTTCCCTATACCCATAGTTAAAACAAGAACAACTATTTTGAAAACTTTTGTATGTATTGAACGAACTGAGAATATCAACGAGGAAACTTTGAAAGCTTTTGCTGAATGTATTCTTTTTGCTGGAGCATCTGCGGCTTTCGCTGGATGCGTTCCAGGTGGTATATTGGCTGTTCCAACGTTTATGCAAACCTTTGGTGTCCACGCTACTTCAAAAGGTTTTGAACTGGTAGCTAGTCAAATAAACTTCCGAACTGAAACCATTTATGGTGAATGGGAATAATTAAAAATGTAACATTGTAGAAACACAAAATTGTAGAACACAAAATTGTAGAACGCAAAATTGTAGAACGCAAAATTGTAGAGACGCGATTAATCGCGTCTCTACATTCAGGTGTATATTTTATTTATCTTTACATTAATTTATTTAGTTAATAAAGATTGTATTGTACTATTTAATAGAAGAGTTAATAAATTATGATTGCACTTAATAAGGTTATCCAAAAACGAAATTCCTTCACAATAAACTTTTGTTGGTTCCACATTTCATAGTTAGTTCGAGGATATATCTTATTAGCTTATTAATTCTATTATCTAACCAAATCAATAAAGTTTTGAGTTTTGAATTACGAATTGCGTTCACGCAGTGGAGCGTAGCGCTTATTGCGAATTGTGGGGTTTCCTTTCTTACCATGAGGTTTTTATGGCTTCTACAGTTTCAAATCCTGGTTTTACCCAGACGAATCCAACGTCTTGGCATACTTTGGAAGTTGTTAAAGCTCTTAAGCGTTTGGGAAGCGACCGTTTCTCTGGTTTAACTAACTCGAAAGTTGCTGAGTATCTAGGTCGCTACGGTACTAATGAACTGGTGGAGGGGGGAAGACGCTCTCCCGCTGAAATTTTATGGGACCAGTTCAAAAACATCATGTTACTGATGTTAATTGCTGTAGCTGTTATTTCTGCTGCTTTAGATATACGTTCTGCAATACAACAGGGAGAATTTATATTTCCCAAAGATGCTTTTGCCATTTTTGTGGTGGTGATTTTGAATGGTGTGCTGGGCTATATTCAAGAAAGTGGAGCGGAAAAAGCTCTCGCAGCGCTAAAAAATCTTGCATCTTCTAAAGTCAGAGTTATTAGAGACGGTCAGACTCTGGAAGTGGAGTCTAAAGAACTTGTCCCTGGTGATGTCATGTTGCTAGAAGCTGGGGTGAAAGTTCCTGCTGATGGTAGATTATTGGAGGCTGCAAATTTTCAAGTCCGAGAATCTGCGCTGACGGGAGAAGCTCATGCTGTTAATAAGCAAGCAGATATCCAGCTACCTGAAGATGCACCCTTGGGTGACCGAATTAATCTTGTATTTTCAGGGACGGAGGTAGTACAAGGACGAGCAACTGTTTTGGTGACAAGCACTGGAATGCAGACAGAGTTGGGGAAAATTGCTAGTGCTTTGCAATCGGTGGAATCGGAACCAACTCCGTTACAAAAACGCATGACTCAATTGGGAAATGTGTTGGTAACAGGTGCATTGGTATTGGTTGCTCTGGTAATTATTGGGGGTACTATTTTTAACCCTAGTTTGTTTGAAGAATTGGTCAAAGTTTCCCTGAGTATGGCTGTGGCTGTGGTTCCGGAGGGTTTACCTGCGGTAATTACGGTGACATTGGCGTTGGGAACACAACGCATGGTAAAGCGAAATGCACTGATTCGCAAATTACCTGCAGTGGAAACTCTTGGTTCTGTCACTACTATTTGTTCTGATAAAACTGGTACTTTAACTCAGAATAAAATGGTGGTACAAGCTGTTTGTACTCCTAGTAATAATGCTCGTGTTACTGGAGATGGTTATAGCCCTGTTGGTGAATTTCAATGGCTGGATAAAACCCATACTTCCCAAGCACATCCAGAGCTTCATGCTTTGCTGCTTGCTTGTGTGCTTTGTAATGATGCCATTCTACAAAAACAGAATGGTGATTGGTCGATTTTAGGTGACCCAACAGAAGGTGCATTATTATCTGTCGCTGGTAAGGGTGGATTGCGTAAAGATGAGCAAGATAACCGCTTTCCTCGTGTGGCAGAATTTCCTTTCTCTTCTGAGCGTAAACGCATGAGTGTAATGGTAGAAGCTGAAGGGTCTGGTAGTGGTCTTAGTGCTTTTCATTTACACGAGACTCCCTATTTGATGTTTGTTAAAGGTTCTCCGGAGTTAACTTTGGAGCGATGCACTTACATTCAACTTGGGAATGCTTTGATGCCTATAACTGCGGAACAGCGAGCTGGTATTTTAGAGCAAAATAACCTCATGGCTGGACGTGGGTTACGGGTGTTAGGCTTTGCGAATAAACTTTTAAGCGAGTTACCACCAGAAGGCTCTGAGGAAAATTCCGAGAGAGGGTTGACCTGGTTAGGATTGGTGGGGATGCTAGATGCTCCTCGTCCGGAAGTGCGAGATGCGGTTGCACGTTGTCGGACTGCGGGGATTCGTCCAGTGATGATTACTGGTGACCATCAGTTAACAGCAAAGGCTATTGCTGAAGATTTGGGTATTGCTCGGCCTGAAGATGAGGTGCTTACAGGAAGAGAACTAGAAAAAATGAGCATGGGGGAACTAGAAAAACACGTAGACCATGTTAGTGTTTATGCCCGTGTTTCTCCTGAACATAAGCTAAAAATTGTACAAGCTTTGCAACATCGTGGTCATGTTGTTGCCATGACAGGGGATGGGGTAAACGATGCTCCAGCACTGAAGCAGGCAGATATTGGGGTCGCGATGGGCATTACTGGTACGGATGTCAGTAAAGAAGCCAGTGATATGGTACTGCTGGATGATAATTTTTCTACTATTGTGTCAGCAGCAGAAGAGGGTCGCGTTGTTTACATTAATATCCGTCGTTTCATTCGCTACATTCTAGGCAGTAATATTGGCGAAGTGCTAACTATTGCCGCTGCACCACTGATGGGTTTAGGTGGAGTACCTTTATCACCACTGCAAATTCTTTGGATGAATTTGGTTACTGATGGGGTACCGGCTTTAGCCTTAGCAGTGGAACCAGGTAGACCAATTGTTATGCAGCAGCCTCCCAAAAATCCCAAGGAGAATATTTTTGCTCGTGGATTGGGAGCTTATATGATTAGGATTGGAATTATTTTGGCGATTGTGACTATTGGTATGATGTCTTGGGCTTATAATTACACCCGTGGAAATACCCTTGGTGGTACTCTCGACCCAGACCGTTGGAAAACAATGGTGTTCACAACTCTCTGTTTAGCGCAGATGGGACATGCATTAGCTATTCGTTCTAACACCCGTTTATTTGCTGAGATAAATCCTTTCTCCAATCCCTATATTTTGGCTTCGGTGTTCTTTACCTCTGTGCTGCAATTACTCCTCATTTATGTAGAACCGTTAAGAAATTTTTTCAACACTCACTATCTGACACCGATGGAGTTGTTGATTTGTATAGGGTTTAGTTCTCTGACCTTTGTCTGGATTGAAATGGAGAAATTATTTGTTCGCTGGTTCAGAAAATAAGGCAAGATGGAAAAGAAAGATTTGTAGGTTGGGTTGAGGAACGAAACCCAACAGGTTTCAAAAATGCGAGAAAATGGAAGAGAAAAAATTTGTAGGTTGGGTTGAAGCTAATATGTTGGGTTTCGTTCCTCAACCCAACCTACGTATTTTCTGGAGTTAGTTAAAAATGGGCAAAAAAGATAGAGAGCGCAACCACGAAAACGAAGAATCTTCCAATGATTTTTTCGGAAATGTCAAGGAGAAAGCTGAAGAAGCTATAGGTGGTGTGTTTGGTCGGTCAAAAAAAGACAATGATGAAAGAGACGAGGAATTTAGGGAGAGTCGGTCTAAAAAGTATAAGAACGATGATGACGACAATGACGATGATGACTACGATGAAGATGAGGACGATGATGACGACAATGAGGAGGATGACGACGATGACGACGATGACGACGATTAGTTTTGTGGGTTAAATAATTATGGATGCTGGAACTCTGTCTCTGTCTCCTAAGGTCACAATTCCATTGGAAAAAGCTACTCGCTACGACCCCAAAACTATTGCTCAAAAATATCGCGATCGCAAAATCCAAGTGGGTCAGCGATGGCTAAAAATTGTGCTACCCATCATCAGCTTTCTGACTGGGTGGTGGTGGGATAACAAAACAGGACAGTCCCAGCAAAAGCAGCTTCGTCGAGCGGTTCGTTTGCGAGAAATTTTAACTCGTCTGGGACCTGCCTATATAAAGGTTGGTCAAGCATTATCCACCCGTCCCGATTTACTACCTGCAGTTTATCTGGAAGAACTAGCCAAACTCCAAGATGAGTTACCAGCTTTTTCTAACGAACTCGCATACCAATTTATTCTGGAAGAATTAGGGGAAACACCAGACAAAATTTATGCTGAGTTAACAACCGAACCAGTTGCTGCTGCATCCTTAGGACAAGTATATAAAGGTAGATTAAAAACAGGGGAAGTTGTTGCAGTAAAAGTCCAGAGACCAGACTTAGCAGAAAATATTGCTCTAGATATGTATATACTGCGAGGTATTGCTATTTGGGCACAAAAAAGATTTAAGGAAATCAAAAGTGACTTTGTTGCCATTTTGGATGAATTCGCTGCTCGGTTTTTTGAAGAAATGGACTACATCCAAGAGGGAAAAAATGCAGAACACTTTGCCAGCCTCTACAATAAACTTCCCGATATTTACGTACCAAAAATCTACTGGGAATACACTAACCGTCGCGTTTTGACGATGGAGTGGATTGAGGGAACCAAAATGACTAACTTAGCCGCAATCCAGTCGAAGGGAATTGATGCGCGTCATTTAGTCGAAGTTGGTGTACAGTGTACTTTGCTACAATTACTAGAACATGGCTTTTTTCATGCTGACCCTCACCCCGGTAATTTATTAGCGACCAATGACGGTAAACTAGCCTATCTAGATTTTGGTATGATGAGCGAAATTAAACCCCACCAACGATATGGTTTAATTAATGCCGTCGTTCACATAATTAACCGAGAATTTCCAGAACTTGTACAAGATTATATTCAATTAGGATTTTTGTCTCCTGGTGTTGATGTTGCTCCTGTTAGTGCTGCACTTACAAGACTTTTTAATAATGCGCTGACATCAAGTGTTGCGGAATTAAACTTCCAGGTAATCATCCAAGAACTCTCGGAGTTGATGTATGAATATTCCTTTATGGTACCAGCATATTACGCCTTAATTATTCGCTCGCTAGTATCATTAGAAGGTATTGCAATCACCATTGACCCTAACTTTAAAGTTCTAGTTTCTGCCTATCCCTACGTTGCCAAACGGCTGTTAACTGACCCAGCACCGGAATTACGAGCATCTCTGAGTAACCTACTTTTTAAAGACGGAAATTTCCGCTGGAATCGGTTAGAAAGACTACTAAGTAATGCTAGTACTAGTAAGGATTATGACTTTAATTCAGCACTAGACCAAGGAATGAACTTTTTATTTTCAGAGCGAGGAGATTTTCTTCGCGTCCGTGTAGCTGATGAAATAGTCAAAACTATAGATATGTTCGGCGAGAGTTTATTATATAGGACAACGGCGCTTTTTGGAATGCATATTGGGGATGGTAGCCGAAAACCTACAGGAGTAATTGACCCGAAGGTATTAGATGATTTGAAAAATATTTGGCAATCGCTCGAAAATTCACCAGGGTTTGATGCAAAAAAACTAGCGGAAGCGATTGTCAAAATTGTGATGAAACCAGAAATTCACGAGACTGGTCAATATATTTTAGGCAAATTATTACAACGTAATATTGATAAATTTATTACATTAGTCCGTAGTTCGTAAAACCCCAACCCCCAGTCCCTCGTTGCCTGCATACCTAGACACAAGTCCAATTACCTGTCATTGCTTCGTCGTTCCTCCTCGCAATGACAGATGTGTGTGCGGGGGAGTCACCATTGGGGGTAGGGTTTCTTATGCTACTCGCTACAGCGCGATTGCAATAATGTATAATCTTTGAAAATGAAAAAATAATGTCAACAAATCTGAAACAGCACAAAACTGAAAACGAATTTTCAAAAAAAGAAAAAACTTTGAAAAATTGGTAAAAGTTTATGGTAGAAGCTTTGAGAACAGAGTGGCGACAAACAAAAAATAAATTTTTGTCGCAAGTTAGAAAAATGAAGCATCCCGTAGGAAAATTAAACTGGGGTGACCTGCGACGGGGGGAACCATTTTGCAATGAGTTTGGTTTTGAACGTGGAACGCCTATTGACCGCTACTATCTTGATAAGTTCATAGGCTCTATTCGCCACCAAGTCAAAGGAAAAGTTGTGGAAATTGGTGGTGCTTTAAGCAATCGCGGTGAGTACGGATTTGAGAATGTCTCAACTTATGATGCAGTTGACTTATTGGAAAGCCCGCTCGTCAATATTTGTGGTGATGTTCATGAGTCAAATTTGCTAAAACCCGGTTACTACGACACGATACTTTTATTTAATGTATTGGAACATTGCCATACTCCACAAAAAGTAGTTGACAATATCCAAAATTGGCTTGTACCTTCTGGGTACTGCATGGCAATAGTTCCTAATGCCCAAAGAATACACAATAATCCTGGCGATTATTGGCGAATTTTGCCAGATGGAATGAAAACCCTATTCCAAAATTTTGATGAAGTACAAGTCACAACATATGGTAATCCCACATCTTTGATAGCAAGTTATATGGGAATAGCTGCTGAAGAGTTGACTCCTGATGAGTTAGACCAAAGTCATCCGCTATATCCTGTGACTACTTGCTTGGTGGCAAAAAATAGTAACAACTGAGAAAATTTATAAGAGATGGTCTATAAAGAGAACATTAAGCATAATTTATATCACTAGCCAGCAAGCCAGCAAGCCAGCCAGCCAGCCAGTGACTAAAGTCACTGTCTAAAAGCTAAAGTCCTCTAGAAGAGGACTAAGAAATACATCAAAAAAAATATTTTACAAGATTTAAGATACTCTCAAAAATCTTATATTCTTATTAGTCCTCTAAAGAGGACTTCAGCTTTGAGACAGTGACTTTATTCACTGGCTTGTGGTACAGATAGTAATTAACATTTTAGCTCCTAATCGGTTTGCTGATGGCCGTAACAACAACTGGGATGTACCTCCAACCGAGACAAGGCATCTTATAGAAGCGAGGACGCCAATTAAAATGTGCGCCGTGGCGCACAAAACATCAAGCTATTAACTGCTTATTTGGTTACATCTAGTTGCTATTTTTGCATTCACACCATTTTCTTATAAGATGCGTCTTTTAAATTTGTCAATCACTTGTCAACAATTGCGTTCGCTAATTGGCTAAAAATATTTTACAGAATTGTGTTAAATAGCGTTCACATGTGTTATGTCTGAAGCAAGGTAAACAACAGGATTTTTGACTAAGTTATTATAAACAAATGAGTCAAAATTCCTAGCCAAAGTCACATGTCATCACCAAATACTATAAGTAAGCCCTCATTTCTCCAAAAGCTACAGTGGGTCGCAGACCCTGTAGGATATATGAAAAGCGCAGTTCAGGAATATCCAGAAATTTTTAGCGCAAGAATAGTTGGTTTTGGAGACAATCTCGTATTTGTCAACAATCCCCAAGCAATACAAGAAATTTTAACCAACGATAGGAAAAAGTTCACAGCCCCTGGTAGAGCCAATGGAATTTTGCGACCCGTAGCTGGGGATAGCGCTGTTTTTATGCTCGAAGAAGGGCAACATAAAAAAAGACGGCAACTTTTAATGCCTTCTTTTCACAGAGAGCGGATGCAAGCTTACGCACAATTAATATGCGACATTACAGAAAAAGTCTTTGATAATTTACCCAGAAATACATCTTTTCTAGCTCGTGCTGCAACCCAAGAAATTTCTATGCAAGTAATCTTACAAGCTGTTTTTGGCTTGTATGAAGGTGAACGTACCCAAAAACTCAAGGAGCTAATGGGTTTGATGTCTGAACTTTTTCGTTCACCCTTTAGTTCCAGCTTCTTATTTTTCCCTTTTCTCCAAAAAGATTTAGGTGCTTGGAGTCCTTGGGGTAATTTTGTACGTCAACGTTCCGCAATTGATGAGCTAATATATACAGAAATTGCCGAACGTCGCTCCAACCCAAATCCAGAAAGTATCGATATTCTCTCGTTGTTAATGGAAGCACGAGACGAAGATGGAAATGCACTGGCCGATAAGGAATTACGTGATGAATTAATGGCTCTGCTGTTTGCAGGACATGAAACCACGGCAACAGCTATGGCTTGGGGATTATACTGGAGTCATTATTTACCTGATGTGCGAGAAAAACTGTTACAAGAACTAGACTCTTTAGATGGTTCTCCGGACTTGATGAGTATTACAAAATTACCTTATTTGAGTGCATTTTGTAATGAGACTTTGCGAATTCATCCTGTCGCAATGTTAACTTTTCCTCGAATGGTAAACGAGCCTGTAGAATTATTAGGGCATAAATTAGAGCCAGGTACTTGGATTGTTGGTTGTATGTATTTGGTACATCACCGCGAAGATTTATACCCGCAATCTCACGAGTTTAAGCCAGAACGTTTTTTGGAACGGCAATTTTCTCCTTATGAATTTATGCCTTTTGGTGGTGGTGCCCGTCGCTGTATTGGAGATGCTTTAGCGATGGTGGAACTAAAATTAGTGATGGCGAAAATTTTGTCCCGCTATCAGATGAAGTTAGTTGATAGCAAACCGGAAATTCCTCGTCGTCGGGGTGTTACTCTTGCACCAGCTAGGGGAGTAAAAATGATTATTAGTGGGCAACGAGTACTTCAGAAAAAAGAATTGTTACTCAGCAAATAATTTTTCATCCTCAGGCTATTTTTGAAGTGACTGTTGAGATAACCCTGACGACGCTGAATATGACAAACTATGAATTTGGTGATGTTGTTTTAGTTCCGTTTACAAAGTATTTTAGGTTAAAGCACTATTTAATTATTTTCACCTGATTGTATAACTCAAATAATTCCTCGTCAACTAATCCCGCAGCAGTTAAACCCTCAACAGTTTGCTTGAGATAATCAGCGCAAGAACCAAGTTCACCTTTTGCTGTTGCAATTTTATTTACAATTGCATCATCACTTAAATCACCTGCATACATTCGATGATTGTGATTGATAACAAAAGTAATTGCGTTGAATTCTTCTTGGTTATTAATCACATTCACCCAGCGGGGAATATAGGTATTAACTATCATTTCTCGTCGCCAAATTACAGATAATTCATCGAGCATATTCGCTTTTTCTATTCGATAAGCAATACCTTGACAACTACCACCACTTTCTAAACCCAGAAACAACCCTGGATTTTCTCTAGTACCACGTCCGACAGGTGCTAGTAAACAAAACTTTCGCTGCCAACCTTTTATTTCACCAATACGACGTTCAACATATTTGAAAATAGGATTCCAAATTAACGAACCATAAGCAAAAATCCAAATTTCGGTATTTGGCTGATGCTGTTTTAATGTTTCAAATATTGATGCTTGCAACTCTTCTTCTGTTAAGATATGTAAACTATTTTTGGGAATATCAACCATTTTTTCAAATTTATATATTCAATATAGGTATTAGTCAATTATATCTACAAATAATAGACTTTTTCGTTTATGAGTTATGGTTTGTTTGTTTATAATCCCTGTAGAGACGTTACATGTAACGTCTCTACATTTTGGGAAATGTTTATGTTAATAATTGTCAGGATAATTAAAAGCTTTTTACAAATTTAGGTAAATTGAAATTAGTTGTTTAAAACCTCATTAATCCTTAATTTCTAAAAAATTTCTAAAACAATGTTTTCATTATCTGCCCAAAACGTAATTCAATATTTGACAGATGCTGGTCAATTTAGTTCAGAAGATTTAGCGTCTGCTTTTTTTGAATCTCAAGAAAGTGGTAAAAATTTTAACTTATTAGTATCTCTGACTCATAATCGCAAGTTACTAATAAAACAAGAACGTCCCGGTTATGATGGAGAAACCGCAAACGAGTTTTTTAATGAGTGGTTGTATTATAAATTTCAAGAGCGATTTACGAATCTAAGAGAAATTAGTACATTAGCCTCAATGCTTCTACACTTTGATGAGCAAAACTCTATCTTAGTTTATAACTATCTCACTGGCTATGAAGATAATCGTACTTTTTTCTATCAAAAGCAAATTTTTCCGTTAGCTATCCCCGCAATATTGGGAAATGCTTTAGCGAAATTACATACTCTGACCTACAATCAACAAGGATGCCATGATTTTATCACTCAAACTCTAGAAGGAAAGAAAAACTATTATAGTAGTAATCCAGCTAAAGTTATCGGACGACGAATTAGTCCTGAGATTTTTGGAACAATCACTATCGATTCCCTTAATTTTTATGCTCTCTATCAACGTTACGAAAGTCTAGGAGCATCTGTGGATGAATTAGCAAATAATTGGAGTCCTTGTTGCTTGATTCACAATGATGTGAAATTAGAAAATATTTTGGTGCATACGGAAATTGAAGAATCATCAGAAGCAAGAGATGGAATTGTGAAACTAATTGATTGGGAGTGCTGTACTTGGGGAGACCCAGCTTGTGATTTAGGAAAGATTTTAGCAAGCTATGTAAGAATTTGGTTAGATAGTTTAGTTATAGACCCGACTATTAAATTGGAAGAATCTTTACGTATGGCTGCTACTCCACTAAATTTACTTCAACCTTCCATGTTTACTTTAGTTCAAGCTTACCTTAATTATTGGACTCAAATTTTGGAACATCGTCCAGATTTTATCAAAAGAGTTATCCAATTTGTAGGTTTATTTTTAATTGAACAAATTCAGTCAGAGATTCAGTACAACAAAAATTTCGATAATAAAGGTATTTGCACGCTTCAAGTTGCTAAAAGCCTTTTAACTAAACCTTTGGAATCTGGTTCAACACTGTTTGGTATTCCCACATCAGAGGTAAGTCTTAAAATCCTCCTTCCCTCATAGGGTAGGGGGGTAGGGGGGTAGGGGGGTTAGCTCTCTTCGTCCAAAATTGAGTTTTTGCGTAAACCCTAAAGTTTGATTTCATAAATCCCATAAAAATGTTTACAGACTCTAATTGCAATCCATTATCCCTAGCACTGTCCGATATTGTCAGCAATATCGAGATTCAGTCTAACTTTTCCATTTACCACCCTAATTACCAACCTTATGCTATTGCTTCCTTCTTAGTAGAGCGATTTCAGAAAATCTCTGAACAATTACAACATAAGTATCTTGGTGTTCTCTTGCGAGATTTTCTTTACGGCATTTATTATAATGGTTCGCTGCAAAATACCTTCTCACTCTCATCTGATAAAGCATTGGTGGAAACACAACAGAATTTAGAAAATAACACCATGCTGGGAATCAACCCACAATTTTACCAACAATTACATAATAATAACCACGGGATAGGTCACTTTGAACCTGGTTGGCAAGTATTACGCTACGAGGTGGATGGTAGTGTAGCTGTCAAAAAAGGAGCTTTGACATTACATATAGATAGATTACGTCATTTAAAAGCAACAGAACAACCAACTGAACAATCACCTCAAGTTGGTGATTACGTTGCAGTCAAAATGCCAAAAAATCGTTTACAAAATGGCTTTTACGTTGCTGTGAGTAATTTGGGTTTGGAACAGCACTTTAAAGCCGATGGTAGTTCAGGAACTGTACGCATTTATTTTCATTTGAATCCAGATGGTGCGATTGCTGTAATGGATACCTTAACAGAAAAGCTGAATAATTTAGGAATCAGTTTCAGCTTTAAGACTCTTTACAATCCCGTTGACTATAAACGCTATGATTCAGCTGTACTTTATTTTGAACGGGATAATTATCCAAAAGTAGCAAAGGTATTAGAGATTGTTTATAAAACTCATCAATCTTATTTTCAACCACAAATACCATTGTTTACTAAATTTTTAGCACCTGGTCTCAGTCTTGCTGAAGAACCTGACAATAAATTTGAGCAACAAGAAAGTTTTGGAATGAATCGTTGTCAAATTGTTGCTAATGCCTTATTAGAAGCTTGGCTTCAAGGTGACAATTCTGCGGATAAAAGAATTAGCTTTATTCAGAAGAATTTTGCTCAGCATGGTATAGATTTAGAACATCCTTACTTAAATCCTTCTTCAATTGATATTTACAATATTTTGGATTTTTGAATTCTTACAAATGTAGAGACGTTACATGTAACATCTCTACATTATTATAGGCTGCTTAACCGGGCATGATGTTAACTAATTCGGCATCATCCGAATTATTGGTTGTGTTTCTTTAATGAACATCGTAGTTTACTGCGTATGTTGTGATTGGAGGTTTGGGTCTGGGTTTTGGCTTCGGAAACGGTTTTGGTAGTGGTTCAGTCTCAATTGGTGGCTCCCAAGTTGGTGCCGCACAGCGAACACGAGGAGTCAAAGGTGAAGGGGCACAATGTCCACCAACAACTAAATTTTCTGACTCTTGATTCAGGTCATCGAGAAAGGTTTCAGAGTCGTTTAACAACTCTAAACCCACAGGAATATCAGAGACAACAAAGTTAGCCATTTAATGCTCCTCTGGATAATAAATTGGTCCAGTTCGTACTGGTGGAGTTGGCCGTGGATGGGGCTTAATTGGTGGAGTTGGTTGAGGATGTGGTTTCGGGTCTAGTCCACCTGGGTTAGTAATACAGACAGGACGAGCAGTCAAAGCTGTGCCAACAGCTATACCAGTGGGACATTTATCAAACAAATTGTCACCTACAAATTTTTTGCCCCCATAAATGACATTAGCTTCCTCGTTATTTAAGTTATCAAGGAAAGTTTCTGTGTCTGAAAGCAATTCATAACCAGCAGGAATATCGGAAACATTTAAGTTTGCCATTTTTATCTTCTCCTGGGAAGTAAAGGCTTAATCACGAATTTCACTAAGAGAAGCCTCCAAATACCCTGAACGGTCATTTCGGGCTAAAAGCTAAAGTCCGTTGAAAACGGACTAAAAGCTTTATTCTGCTTATATTACAACCCGTTAAAAACGGGTTTCAGCTTTTAGCCCGAAATGACCGTTCAGGGGTATTATGTAGGCATTTCTTAGTGCCATTCAGCTTGATGGTCTACCTTAAAAAATACTGCTGGCAACTTCGGTAAGCTTTGTACCAGCCATATATTTCAAGGTAGGGAACTCAAAACCCTTTCTTAATCCGCGTAAATAACTGGATGCGTTTTGATTGGCCTAGGTCTGGGTCTAGGTCTTGGCTTGGGTCTTGGTTCATGAATTGGTGGTTCATGAATTGGCTGAGGTTCCCCAACTGGAAGACAGAGTACGAATGGAGTTTGAGGACTCGGAGCACAATGTCCACCAATAACCAAATTTGTAGACTCTTGATTGAGGTCATCAAGAAAAGTTTCTGTGTCCGCAAGCAATTCGTAGCCAGCAGGGATATCGGAAACATTTAAGTTTGCCATGCTCTGACTCGCTTATCGTTTATTGAAATTTAATGCAAGATACTCTTGAGGTCAAAATTCCCAGAACCGCTCACATTAAACTTAGCTAACATCAAGAGATTAATGTTGCCATTTTGGCAGTTATTTAATTTATAAAAATGTAGAGACGTTACATGTAACGTCTCTTTTCGTGTGCGAAGCGAATTAAATTATTAAATTTCCACCGGATGCATACCATAATAAGGTAAAGCCTCTGCCCATCCTGGACGCTTACCTTGTTGCCATTCCAGTAAAGCAAGTTGCAAAATATCCGTTACAGTCGCAGCTAAACCCGAACTTGCTTCGATTAGTTGATAATTACTATTCAGGCTAGTTAATTTCTCTTCCCAAGCTTCCGGTGTAAAGACGGTATCGGATAATAAGGCTGTAAGTCCAAAACCATCACTTCTTGGCTGATAAATCCCCGCAAAAATTTGACCCCGTTGTGCTGGCATTTTTACAGCAATTATTTGCTCAGTTTTATTTTCTTCTGGGACGGATTGTAAATGCTTCCAAGCAAACGCTTCCAACGTAGAGACAGCAAATACAGGAATTTCTAATTGTTGTCCTAAAGTCCTCGCTGTTACAACCCCAATGCGAGTTCCTGTGAATCCTCCTGGACCCTTAGCCACTGCTACAAATGCTAAGTCAGTTAAGCTTTGTGGTTTAATAAACTCAATTAAATATTGATGTAGGTGGCTAGACATTTCACGCTCCAAGTTCCATACTTGAGAGCGTGAGTCACTGGCAAAGTTTTCCAAAGACAAACCACTAATAGCCAAACCCAGTTCTGGAGTGGTCGTGTGTAATCCCAATCCGTACTGTTTTGCTGCTAAATTTTTTAACTCGTTAACCAAAGCTGCTATTAATTCGTTTACAAATAACTTCCGAATGTTATCTCATTTTTTGGCACAAATGAGTTTTTATTTGGATATTCGGTAACATCAGGTTGGTACTAACTCACCCGGACGTAATTTCGACCATTTACCTTGTTCCCGTAGAAAGCTCAGACAACCCACAACGTCCCATTCCATTTCAATGATTTCTCCTTGGGTACGGATATTAACATTGATAGAGGGTTCGTTCGGCTCAAAGTCCGGATTCTCCGTCAAGTGGGGTTGTTGGTGCTGTGTTTCGACCGCGTTATAAGTTTCACATCGGTCTACATAGTGACAGTTGACACAAATACACATAGTTCAACAATTCCAGGGTTCTTTATTGCTAATCTAGCTTAAGCTAAGGCAATATTGGGTAGTCTTAGGATTTATTTTTATTAAGATGAAGGTTACAGAAATTTCTTCCCTGTCTCCAGAAAATTGGCCTTTTAGTTTGGAATTTTTACCACAACCTGCTTACATGGTAGGTGGTGCTGTAAGAGATGCGCTTTTGGGAAGAACTCGTGAGTATTTAGATTTAGATTTTGTTTTACCACAGGATGCTGTACAAGTTGCCCGTAAAATTGCTAATTATTATAAGGCTGGCTTTGTTTTACTTGATGCAGAACGTCAAATTGCTCGTGTCGTTTTCCCCAATGCGACTGTGGATATTGCTCAGCAAGAAGGTACCAGTTTAGCCACGGATTTACATAGACGAGACTTTACAATAAATGCGATCGCCTACAATCCTCATACCCAAGAAATCGTTGACCCGCTAGGAGGTTATGGCGATTTGGAACAAGGTATCTTGAGGATGGTATCACCCACAAACTTAGAAGACGACCCTTTGCGGTTAATGCGGGGATATCGCCAAGCGGCTCAACTGGGTTTTACAATCGAGGAAGAAACTCAAACAACTATTCGCGATTTAGCATCTCATATAGAAAATGTCTCAGCCGAACGAGTAAGGGTGGAAGTCGGATATTTATTACAAAATTCTCAAGGTACGCATTGGTTAGTAAAAGCTTGTGAGGATAGATTACTAACTCCTTACTTTAAAAGCGTTACAGAAGAAGGTTTAAATTTATTAACAAAAATAGACACAGCCGCAGCACAAATTAGTACCATTTGGCAAAAACTTGGTATAGAATTGGAGCTAGCTGTGCGGGACACTGTTAAAACCACACTTTTGGGTATTGCCAAACTAGCGTGTATTGTAAACCCGAATCCAGAAACAGCAGAAATTGAATTGCAGGATTTGACGTACAGCCGTGCGGAAATTAAAGCTGTAATTACCGCCCTGAAACTGTCCCCGCAATTACACTTATCCTTATCCTTGCGAGAACAGTATTTTTTCTTTCAGGGAGTTGGTTTTGTATTCCCGGCTACCGCTGTTTTGGCTGTAGCACGTGTTAATCTGGTAGGGGGAATTGCACCCTTAGTATCCCGCTACCTTAGCCCTGATGATCCGGTTGCTCATCCCATACCTCTGGTAAATGGGAAGGATCTAATAATAGCACTAAATATCCCTGCTTCGCCAGTAGTGGGGAAAATTCTTACTGAAATCGTTGTAGCGCAAGTGGAAGGAAGGATTGGGACGAAGGATGAAGCGATAGATTTGGCGAAAAGTTTGTTAGCCGGAATAGAGACTTAGCTCCACAGCCCCCCCTTTCTTGTGGGGTGGGCATCTTGCCCGCCCATAGAAATGCCCATAATAGCAGAGGACGGGCTAGAAGCCCATCCCACAACAACATTCCAGAGGACGGGCTAGAAGCCCATCCCACAACAACATTCCAGAGGACGGGCTGGAAGCCCATCCCACAACAACATTCCAGAGGACGGAAGCCCATCCCACAACAACATTCCAGAGGACGGAAGCCCATCCCACAACAACATACAACAAGAAGTAATTGGATCTGTTTTAAATTTGGGAGTCCTTAATAATTAAGGTCTAGGGCATTTGACATGGTTTATAGGTTCAGGCTTTGAGTTATTATCTTCTGCTGTGGGAGGAATTTCTGCTTGAAGAGTAGAACTCGTTAATCTCTTAACTTCTAAAGTAGTAGCACCCATATTTGAGCCTTCAGCGATTAGAATGTTTCCTTGATTAAAAGTATATATACCTTTATATAAAGTCTTCCAAGTTATTCCTTGTTTTTCCATCAACATATATCTATTATTTGCGGTATACACGTAACGGGTTTGTTCACATTTACCAGGTTCGCTCCATTCACCAACTATCAACGTCCGATTCATGCGACTTGGAGCAGGGGTAGAAGTGGGATTAGGAGGTACATTTCTAGTGGGAGGTACATTTCTGATTTGAGCATAAGTGGGTACAAATGATAATTGAGAAGCAATTAGTACCAAACAACAGCTTGCTGTATGAAATATACTTTTAATCATGTTATTTACTTGTGGTAATGTTTACTACTTTGTTAATAGCCGTATATGACCCCAATGTACAGTTAATTATAGACTGACGATAAGGTAGAAAACACGCAAGATAATTAATATAATTTATATGTAGAAAAATTACGAATTAGAAACAACTCCTTCTAATTGCTCATCTGTCAATTCATATAAATCGCGCAACTTTTGTAATTTTTCATCATTAGCATCCCAAAAACCCCTACCATGTGCTTCCAACATGCGTCCAATAATATTACGAAAAGCTTCAGGATTTGCTTTGCGTAATTTTTCCGCCATTTCAGAATCCAAAGCATAAGTATCAGATGCTTGTTCATACACCCAATCATCAGTAAAATCAGCAGTACCACCCCAACCAATTAACGCCGTCATACGTTGAGAAATTTCATACGCACCACCAGAACCTTGTTGCACCATAGCCTCAGCCCATTTAGGGTTTAATAACTTAGTGCGGTATTCCATCCGCAATAAATCATCTAAATTGCGCGGTGTAATATCTTTTGAAAAACTCTCGACGAAACTAGCTTTTACTTTGTTTCCGCGTTGTTTCTCAGCAGCTTTTTTTAAACCACCAGTATTAGCATAATATTCTTGAATATCAGTTAAACCATACTCCACCGAATCAATTTCTTGAACAATACGACTAGTACTTTTCAACAACTGCGTCAAAACTTCCGGACGCGCTTGACCCTTATCTTCTCGACCATAACTAAAAACATTCCGACCCTTCCAAGTATCACCCAACTCATCACCCGACTCCCAATTACTATCAACAACCCGGTCATTAACCAAAGAGCCAAAATCACCAGCAGGATTAGAAAACAACCTAGCAGAAGAATTCTCCACACCTTGAGCTTTCAAAGCCAAAGCATGTTTCCTAATAAAATTATCATTCACAGACTCATCAGCATCAGCAGCACGTCTGAACAAATCATCCAACAACTCAATAACATTCACAAAACTATCGCGGAAAATACCCGACAAATTAGCCAAAACATCAACACGAGGATGACCAACCTCCTCCAAAGACTTCAAACTATAACAAACAACCCGTCCCGTCCCCTCCTTAACAGGTTCAGCACCCACCAACTCCAACAAAATCCCCAAAGACTCACCCTTAGTCTTAATAGCATCCAAACCCCATAACATAACAGCCACAGTCTCCGGATACTCCCCATACTCTTCTAAATGCTGACCAATAATTTTTCGTCCAATTTCCCGCCCCCTCTCATAAGCAGCAGGAGAAGGCATACGATAAGGGTCCAAAGCATGAATATTCCGACCAGTAGGCAAAACACCAGGCCCATCCCGTAACAAATCACCACCAGGAGCAGGAGGAATAAACTCCCCATTCAAACCCCGTAAAAGATTAGTCAACTCATCCGTACTCCGCATCAACAAACCCCGAACCACCTCCCTCTCCTTCTCTTCTTCCTCTCTCTCCCCTTGGCTACCTTGGCTACTTGGCGGTTCGTTACCAAAATAAGCCTCTAAATACCCCCCCATCTCTACCTCATCAGGAGCATCACCCAAAACATGCAACCCCGAAGAAAACAACCGACCCTCTAAAACCTGCAAATACTCATACAACACCACCAAATAATCATTAAACGCACGACCACTAAACAACCTCACATTTTCAGGACTAAAAGCAATCCCCAACTTCCGAGCTTCCTCAAAAGGACAATCCGCATCCAAACCAGTATCAACAATCTTCTTACAAATAGCCTCCTTCAAAACATAATTCTTCTCCGAATCTTCCCGATACTCAGCAATTAAATCTCTCAAACTAACTAACTCCTTATACAAACCAGCACGACCATAAGGAGGAACATTATGAGAAATCAAAACCCCGTAACCACGACGCTTAGCCAGAATAGACTCAGAAGGATTATTAGCAGCATATATATATAAATTAGGTAAATCACCTAACAAAATATCCGACCAAGAATAACCAGTATTTCCTAAAGGAGAACCAGGTAACCATTCCACAGTCCCATGCATACCAAAATGAACCACAGCATCAGCTTGAAAATCATTTTGTAACCATTTATAAAAAGCAGCATACTGAGGGTGAGGCGTTAAATCTCTCTCAAACATTAACCGCATCGGGTCACCTTGTAAACCTAAAGGAGGCTGTACCCCAATCCAAACATTTCCGAATTGCACACTACCAATATGAAAATCATCTCCATAGGTTTTGATTCCACTACCAGTTAGAGAATTCCATTGCTTTTCGATGCGAGATGTTTGGAGATAACCCAACCATTTTTCTAATTGTCGCGCATTAACAGAAATATTAGAGATATTAGGATTTTCATCAGCTTCTTTTACCAAACGAATTAACTCTTCCCCATCTTCAGGTAAATCCCCAACAGAATAACCTTGCTCTTTTAGCGCATTCAAAAACTTAATTAAACTGCGAGGAACATTCAACAAAGCAGCAGTTCCCACCGCTCCATAACCAGGAGGAAACCCATATAAAATTACCGCAATTTTTTTTTCGGAAGTAGCTTTTTGTCTCAGATTCACCCAACTTTTGATTCGACCAATTAATCTTTCGACTCTTTCGGGGACTAAATAAATATTTTCTCCTACTAAACCACCCAAAGGAACAGTATCAATTGCTCCATCAAGCTCAGGCAATGCGTATAAAACCACACTTTGTAATCCGCCTATACCCTGGCGCGTCCATGAATGAATGTCTTGTATTAATAGGGGTGCTGCAACTATATACGGAACATTTTTAGCAGTCAGAATACGTTTTGCTACTTCGATTTGTCGTCCAGCTTCCATTGAACCTGCTGGTCCACCAACTAAGGGGAAACCAATTGTGGAAACTATTGCATCAACTTTTACAACATCTTTGGAGAGGGATGGTGTTTCGATGTTTCCGATTTGACGCTGCTGAGTTTCGTAATCGGTTGTCATTAAATCGCGAACTGCGACGTGTCCTTCTACACCATTAATAAATATGGGTACAGGTATTAAGCCCGCTTTCTCAAAACGACGAATTAATTGAGGAATATATGGTTGTTTAGTGATTACGTGTTTACGATACAGTAATATTCCTATGATTGGGGAGTGGGGTAGAGACCGAATTAATTCGGTCTCTACGGAGTGGGGTTTTTCAGTAATATTTTTTTGATACCATTCTAAATAGGCTTTAGGAGATTCAAAGTAACCTGAATAATCGGGGTGTAATAAACCGATGTTGGGTGTTTCGATTGGTGGGGGTATTTCACCAATTTTTAAGTCTAAATATTTCTCGGCTAATGTCCAAAATAATGAGGCTACGTTTTCTGAACCTCCTGCGTTCCAATAGCCATAAATTATTAACCAGTTACGTAGGTCTTGTACTTTTTGTACTGGAACGAATTTTAAGAGTTTGGGTCCAATTTTGAGGAAGCTGATGTAACCTGCTAGTTTGTCTTCTTCGCGTCCGTTGCTGAATTTATCTAGAACAAATTTTACTGGTTTAGGCATTCCCTTAGGTTTTTCACCTATGGCAAAATCCCCCAGTTTAGTGAAGCTCATTAATTCTAAAGCGGACTCGAAGGCTAAACGGATGGGAATCTGTTTAATTCTTTCTTGCAACCACAATACTTGGTCGTAGTCAAATAGTAGGCTACCGAAAAATACGTCGGCTTTTTGTAGTGCTGCTTCTACTTGACTGCGCTTGCTGGTTATGTCTCTGTCGCTAAATACCTGGATGTCTAGTTCGGGACAGCGAGTTATGGCAAAGTCTGCTGCTTTGCGGTAAAGGTCAGCGTTAAAAGACTCAAATCCAGCAATTAAGACGATGCGTTTCATGTGGTCGGTTGAAGAAATGTTTCTTTACTTACAATGGTAAAGGTTTATTTTGGAAAACAACACATCCTCAAGAGAAAACATCCAATAATTTTTCAAACTGCTCAAAATAAATGATTCTATTCTGTAAGAGTTTTGATATTAAACTTGTATAATATGAATTTAAAAATAAAAGACATTTTCTTGAAGGCATAAGTAGCAATATTTCAGACATATAGTTAAGTTCATCAATGAATTTATTTATATGCCCATGATTACATTTTATTTATCATATAAATTATATATTTTAGTTGTAAAAAATCATGATTACATGGCTTATTCTCATGGTAATATAAATTATGTAAGCCAAAGATTTGAACTGAGTGGTATTCTTAAAGCAATAACTATTCCATCTGTAAGAGGGTTTTATGAAAACATAGGTTTTGTTGAAACAGATGGGTAAGGTGAAATGATTCTCACATCGAATGCAGCTGCTGTATTCCTCATCGACCAAGAACAACGCCGACTATCATAACCATTTGAATAAAAAGAAATTAGATATGTCATCAGAAATTTACCAACCAACATCTGAACAACTCCAACGCTGGGCAGAACTTGATGAACTTGATAAATATGCCTCAGCAGGTATCATGTCCGAGGAAGAACAAGAACAGCGCGTTACAGCATATCTTGATAAAAATTATTACCCAAATCTTCTAGAGAAAGTACGGCAGAAAAAACAAAAAGTACAAAGATTTCTCGCTCATCTAGAACAACGCGAGCAATTACTAGTTGCTGTAATCGAAAGAGAAGCACAAGCTTCGTCAACTACCAATAGTAGTCATTAATTTACTAACCTCTGTAGAGACCGTAAAATTACTGTCTCTACGAGCTTCGGTTTTATTGATTTGAGCCAACCGCCAAGATGCCAAGAACTCCAAGAAAATTCAATCCTATTCTTCTTGGCTTCTTGGCAGTTTATTATCAAATCATACAAAAATTATGTCAGTGACGCTACTACTCTGAACAAAATAGAGTTAATAACTGCTAGGCTAAATGAGCCAATTAAAGCACTCCAAAAACCGTATCTTAAGCTAAATCCTGGCACTAAATAGGCAGCTAAAGCAAATATAATTGCATTCAAAACGAAGAAAAATAGACCTAAAGTCAGGATAATAGCAGGAAACGTAAACAAAGTGAGAATAGGTAACAAAAGTGCATTCAATATGCCAACTACAGCAGCAGAAGTCAAGGCTTTGTTAAAATTGTCAATTTGTACCCCTATAGGCAGTTTAGAAATTATCAAAAAGCTAATAGCTGTTACTAACCAAGTAATTATTAGACCAATCATAAAAAGGCTCCTATTGCTTAGGATTTATTTATATTAAAGCAAATTCACTTTTAGTATGAGCAACAAATATTAATACAAAGTGACAGTATGCAGAAACAGCACAGCATCACTGTTAAATATATATTTACGAAGGTAATATAAAATCGTTCTAATTGGCATCTATCTTCAGGATAGTACCGAGAAAAGCATAGTAATAAATTTAGTGAAACTACCTCAGCAAAAAATTTATGAAAACGCAAAATTTCTTGTGAAGACCTTAAATTTACGGTCTCTACATTCTTTTTCACCAGATGTATAGGTAAGTACATTGCTTTACATGACAAAAAAATGGGCATCAAAAAGTTAAATAAATATGGGCTGAAGCCCAACTACGAACCTTTACATAGTGCCAGTTGCGTAAGTTCTGTTTTTGATTATCATTAATCAAAAGTTACAAATCAGCAATCAACCTTGCCTTACGGAGAAAGAATCGCAGCACAGTTTCTTCACGGGAAATAATATCAGCCCTACCGTCCATTCCCAGTTGAATGTGACATAGGTTTTTACCTTTACCTAAAATTTGAGTTTCCGGCTCAATTGTCACTTCATAAAAAGCACCAGTAGCAGCTGCTCTTAGAGCAGCAGTTTCATTAGTACTTGATGCATTTGCACCATCCTTTTGAGGAGCAATCGCATCTGGAGAAATTGCCTGCACTTTACCGTTGAGAATACCGTAATCTGGATAAGGACAAGCGTTCACCCGGATTTGGACTTTTTGGCCAATTTTTAACTTACCTTTATTGTCGGATGCGATAGCAGCTTTCACAACTTGAGCCACATCACTAGGGACAATTTGTGCCACTGACTCACCAGCACGCACGGTTTGACCAGAATTTCTCAGGTTAATTTGGGAGATGATACCATCTGCTGTAGCTGCGATATTGGTTTGAGCCAAGTCAAGTTCTACTTGCTTAAGTTCGCTAGTATCGCGCTCTAGTTGTTTCTCTATTTCAATCCGTTGCTTAATCAGCGCTTGGTTTTCCTTTTCTAAAATTGCCTTGTTGCTTTCCCCTGCGGCTTTTTCTTGGGCAATACGCTCGGTGGCAATTTCAACTTCCGCATAACTGGGATTTAAAGCAGTTTGGGTACGTTGTTTTCTGGCAATGGCAGCAAACACCGCTTGTTGTAACCTTTTAATTGTTTGTTGTTGCATCTCCACAACAGCTTTTTGTGCTTCCACTGCCTGCTGTTGCTGTTTTACTGCCAGTTGAGCTTCCTCCAACTGATTTTTAGGTAAAACCCCTTCTATCGCTATAGTGTCATATCGCTTTTGCCTTGACCTTGCTGCGGCCAGGACTGCTTCAGTCGCTAGAAAATTTGCTTGTGTTTTTTTTAACTCTACTTTTGCTGATTGCAATTCTTCCTCTGCTATTTTGACGTTGGCATCAGCTTCTTGGAGTTCAGAGAATGTAGTCACTTTTTTATCTTGATGTGCTCGACGGCGACCGCTTAATTCAGCTTCGGCACCAGTAATAATGCGGTTAAGACGATTGATTTCGGCTCTAATTTGACTGTTGAGGGCATTAATCTGGGCATTAATTTGCACCTGTTGTAATCTAGCTTGTTGGACACTAGTTTGCAATTGGCTTTTTTTGGTTTGCAGACGAGAGTCGTCGATACTAGCAATAACATCTCCTTTTTTTACAACTTGATTTTCTTTGACGTAAATTCGCATTACCTGACCTTCTGTCGCTGCTTGCACAATTCGCAATTCTCCTGCTGGACGGACAACAGCCTGTCCTTTTACTGTTTCTTTGTATTTAGTGACGGCTGCAATTGGTGCTGCTAATCCTAAAATGCAGAGAATAAATATTCCGCCAAAGGTTGTCCAGCGACTTATTGGTGGTAGAAATTCGTTTGTTTGAATTGGGGGTAAAAAATCTGTGTTGCTAACCATATCTATTTGAATAAAATGTAAAGGAAATGTCAAATATACTAATTAATTGCAGCTGATTTGCCGTTTCGATGAATGGATGAAGATGTAAGTGTCAATGCATTTTGAGAAGAAATAAATTCGTCTAAGAAATCTAAATGTTCGCCCGGTAATTTCCGTAAGTCTTCTGGTCTACCTTGGATTTTTAAACGTCCTTGGTCTAGTAATACAATCCAATCAGCCCGCTGTATAACCTTGGGACGGTGACTAATTAAAATAGTAGTTTTACCCCGACGATAGTGTAAAAGTCTATCTAATACTTGCGCTTCACTTACTGGGTCAAGGGCACCAGTGGATTCATCTAAAATAAGGATGGGTGGGTTGGTAACTATTGCTCTAGCAATTGCTAATCTTTGCCGTTGTCCACCAGAGAGGTTAGCACCAAATTCTCCTAAAATAGTTTGATATTTATCAGGAAGTTTACTAATAAATTCATCTGCACCAGCAATTTGACAGGCTTCTACAATACTTTCAAAACTAATGTGAGGATAGCTAAAGTAAAAATTATCAATAATAGAACGACTCCAAAAGTGGGGTTCTTGGGGTACTAATACAACCTGTTGTCGCAAACATTCTAAAGACAAGTCTTGCTGATTATAAAAATCATAACGAATATTGCCTGACTGAAGTTTATATAAACCAGTAATTAATTTTGCCAAAGTACTTTTACCGCAACCAGATTTACCAATCAAAGCAATTACTTGGCCACCAGGAATAGTTAAGGAAAAATCTTGTAATAAGTCTACTCTACCTGAATGATGAAAGTTAAGTTCAGTGCATGTAATATCCGCATCACCAGAAATTTGTGCCCAAGGTTTTTTAAAATCATTTTCGTCTTCTGGGGTAGCATCGATAACTTCCGTTAAACGTTGAACAACTATTTGAGCGGTAATAAATTCATCTACTAAGCCAATTGCAGCATCCAGAAAGCTAAGAAAATTACCACTCATCCCGTTATACGCCATCAATTGCCCAATACTTAAAGTGCGATTGATTACCAAGTAACTACCTATCCACAGGATGCCAATATTAATAAAAGTTGAAAGAATGCTGGTGACTGTACTGCTATAAAGCCCTAGCTTCATGTTACCCCAGCTCAGGTTGGCAAGGCGACCGAAATTGCTTTGGTATTCGTCCCAAGCTTGAGGTGTAGCTTGGGTAGTTTTTAAGACTTGTACGCCACGGAAGGTTTCCACTAAAAAGCCTTGGTTTTCCGTGCCAGAAACAATTAAATTGCGGGTTTTCTGGCGTATTGCTGGTAGAAAAAGCCAGTTAACAGCCGTCACAAAAATAAATGCAACTATAGATGCTAAAGTTAATTCTACGCTGTAAAAGAGCATAAAGCCCAAAGAGACTATAGCAATAAAAAATTGGCTGGGTAATCCAAGAACGATTTGGGAAACTAAGTTATTTATAGCATTGGCATCAGCTATGCGGCTAACAACTTCTCCACTGCGCCGTCCTTCAAAGTAGGATAGAGGTAAATGTAACAGCTTGCGTCCGTATTCTAAAATTAGTCCTAACTGTAATCTCTGACCAAAGTGACCGATGAGGTGGGACTGTACTAAGCTAATGACACTTCTAATTAAGTTCATGGCAATAGTGCCAATAGCGACAGTGGTTAATAGTTGAACATCTCCCCGCACTAGAACATCATCGGTGAGTAGTTGCATCATAAAGGGAGATACTAGGGAAAGCAAACCAATGGCAATATTAATGGCAATTGCTTGAGCAATAATAAAGCGATAAGGGTAAACTCGTTGGATGTAACGTCCCAGACCACCAATTTTATCTGATTCTTGTTGATAAAAGCGACCTTCGTCTGGCATTAGCAGTAGCATGACGCCATTACCCCAACCTTCGATTAACTCCTTGCGAGTAAGATAACGAATACCAACGCCTGGGTCTGCGATTACATATTTTTTACCTTTTTGCCCGTATAATACTACCCAGTGATTGCCTTTCCAGTGGATAATCGCTGGTAAAGGAGCCTGATTTAATTGGTCGATTAGTTGGGGGGTTGCTTTAACTTGACGTGTATTGAATCCAAGGACTTCTGCACCCCGACTTAAACCCAGCAGAGAGGTTCCTCTTGACCCAGTGCCAACAGCTTCCCGAACGCGGTTTAGGGCAAAGGTGCGTCCGTAATGTTTGGCAATGGTGGCTAGGCAAGCTGCTCCGCAGTCTTCCTCACTATGTTGAAGGGCAATTTGGTATTTCATTTTCAAGTACAAAATATTAGCAAAAAAATAGATATCTCCGTTCAAGAATGTAGAGACGTTACATGTAACGTCTCTACAAATGTTTCAGGGCTAACGGCTTACATAAGCAAATGGGCACAAATATTTACCATCATTGCGAGCGAAGTATACTGATTTAAATAAAATAAAACAGTAAACTCGCTCTTGGAATCGCACATTAAGCTACTTTATAGAGTTCGATATCATATGGGTTGCCAGGAGTGGATAGATTATCTTGGAATTCATATTTTCTTCCATCCGACAAATTATATGTTTTGCTTTCTTTGTATCCAGCTCTACCGTCAGTATCAAATGTGATTTTTCCTCCTTTGTAGGCAGTCCATATCCATGATTCATTTGGCTTGTGTAAGAATTTCTTACCATCTAAGATGTAGGTAATGTTGTATCTCGTGTTGTTTTTAAGTGTAAACACTTCGTATCCGCCACTAATAGTTTCAGAAGCTTGTTCGTCAAGTTCTTCCACTAACGCAAAGTTTTTTAAGATGGTTTCATTGTTTAACATGATTTTTCTCCTTAGAGTATGTGTTGTCGATTCTTAGAAAGTAAAGTTATGGTTCAGCAATTTTCTCGTTTTATTCTTTATGCAGTCAATTTAATCAACCGCTCTATTTACTTATTGGTTTACTTTTTTGACTTATTCACAGAAAATAAATTATCTGTGACTTAAAGTATTTATACGAGAGTTTTTAACTTGTGAACCCTTCTATTTACTTATTGGTTTGGTTTTTCTTTTTATTCACTCAAGTTGTCTATTGTGAATAAAATTTTTTCTTTCGGGGTTTGCATTGTTTGCTTTAACCCTTCTATTTACTGGTTGGTTGAGATTTTTAGCTTTATACACTTCGATAGAAATATTTTTTAGAATAATTAGACTTGTGTGTACACGATACCCTTAAGCGGAGAGAGGCTTTAATTCCCCCTTCCCTGCTAGGGAAGGGGGTTCGGTCTGGATACAAATTAGCTGTTACGAACTACTAAGTATTTTTAACTTGAGCAAATACAGTCACCTTATGTATAATAAAGCAACTAAACAAGATAGAGTTTTAGCATCAGCATTTTTATAGTCCGCTGTCAAGCACTGTCAAAGCCCTTATATATGCGCCCTCGTTTAAAAATTACGGAAATGTTTTCCACTTTTGCTCATTTTGATAGCGATAGTAATGCAAAATGGATGACAGATAATAAACTGCGCCGAAGTATCGAAAGTTGTTTAGAAAAGTCTTCAGAATCGCTAGCTTCAGAAAACTTTTGGTCACTATACTGGTATAAAATTTGGCAAGAAAATGCTGAGGTTTTGGCTTTTATGCATTTGTCTGCTTACCTACAAGAACCTTGCTACTGGGCAGCAAAAAATATAATGAACAAGTATGACAGCCCTCAGTACAGCTTAGCTGATTACTTTCAAATGGGTATTGCGTCAGTTGAAAAAATCTTCAATGCTTTTAAGCCTGAAAAAAATGATAATTTAAAAGCCTATGCCAAAATGGCTTTTCCCAGCTTGCTCAAAGATATTTTGCGTCAGCGTCGGGATGCTGATATTTGTACAAACTGGGCTTTGTTACGTAAAGTGACGAAAAAACGCTTTGTGGAAGCTCTGACTCATGCTGGGCTATCTCCAGAGGAAATTGCTCGCTATAAATTAGCTTGGAAATGCTTTCAGGTACTGTATGTTCAAAAACATGCTGGTGGTACTGAGAGGTTACCAGAGCCAGACCAGAAGTTGTGGTCAGAAATTGCAAATCTTTACAATCGCGAACGCCAAAGTCTACTTGTATCTTCAGGCACAGAATTAAATGGGGAGATGATTGAGCAGTGGTTAAAAAAAACTGTTGTTTGGCTGCGTTCCTATCTTTACCCAGCAGTTGATTCTCTAGATGTACCAAAACCAGGAAGCGATTTACCTGGAGATTGGGATTTACCACAATTGCGCTCTGAGTCTTTAATAACGGAACTAATTGTTCGGGAAACTCTCCAAGAGCGTCAAAATCAAAAAGCTCAGATACATGATATTTTGCTCGCAGCTTTGAGAAAACTTGCTCCTGAATTGCAAGAAATATTGCAAATGTACTATAAAGATGAATTAACTCAAAAGGAAATAGCCCAAAGAATAGATAAACAGCAAGTTTGGGTGTCTCGCAATTTAAGTAAAACCAGAGAAATGCTGCTAAAGGAATTAATTAGATGGGTTAAAGAGCCAGAAAAAAGTCAAGAAGTAGTGAATATTACCTCAATTCCTGACCAATTAAAAGATGGGAGCGTTGCTCTAGATGAATGGCTGCGAGTTCGTAGTTGGTAAAATTAACCAAAATTGCTTTGTGTTGGTTGAGAAGTAATAGCAGGAGAAACAAAGATGACTTTTTTATTTGCAGAGCCAAAGGAATGGTGGTTAGAAATTTCCCCAACACAACAAGCTGAGTTTTGGGAGCAAAGCCAAGAACATGCAACACCCAATAGTCGCTGGAATGCTTATGTTAATCGGGTATGTCTTTATATGGTATTAAATTTGATACAAGCTGATAACGAATCGTCAGCTAGTATATGGCTTGGTGGTGATAAAATGCCTGCTGTTTGGGATGTTGTCAATGGTAGCGCAATTACTATAAGTGGGACACAAGGTGGGACAAAATTGGTAATAATTCCAACAGAAGCAATTGATGATGGGGAGTTGGAGGTCGCTCAAGAGTGGGTGGATATTCCCAGTTGGGTGGGGGATTATTATATTTTGGTGCAATTTAGACCAGAGGGCAATTGTTTGCGGGTTTGGGGGTATACGACCCATGAAGAATTAAAAAATAAGGGTGATTATGACCCAGATGACCGGACTTATTGTCTTGATGCAGAAAATTTGACTTGTGATATGAATTCTTTGTGGGTAAGGTACGAGTTTTATCCAGAAGCGCCAACACGAGCTAGTGTTTCTCCGTTACCGGAATTATCTGTAACTCAAGCAGAAAATTTGATAGAGCGTTTGGGTGATGCTGAGGTGGCTTTTCCGCGTTTATCAGTACCGTTTGTCACTTGGGCTGGACTAATTGAAAATGAGAATTGGCGGCAACGTTTGTATATAAAGCGACAAGGAGTTCAAGCAGGTGATGCAGTATCCCAGCAGTTAACACGCTTAAGTGATTGGTTAGTCGGAACTTTTGATAATATTTGGCAAATAATTGAAGATAGTCTACCAGAGCGACAAGTGGTGACTGGTTGGAGAAGTAAAAATACGCAAAGTTTAAGTGGTGAAAATCAAAACTCAATATTTGATGTTAAGCGAGTAAAAATATTAGATTTTGCTTCTGTGTTGGGTAACGAACAGTTAGCTTTATTAATAGGAATATCGGCAATTAACGACCCAGAAGTAACAATTGGTGTCGAGATTCGTCCAACGGGTAATACTATTTCTTTTCCAAACGAAGTTCAAGTTCGGCTGCTTGATGAAAACGGTGATGAGGCTGGAAAAGTTAGCGCGGGTGTGACTCAAACTATTCAATTTCAAATTGATGGTCAAAGGGGTGAGAGGTTCGGTATAGAGGTTGCTTGTAGCGATAAAGTTATAACTGAACATTTTGTGATTTAATCCCATTTTCTAATCAGCAATAGTGATTATTTTCAGGTAATTATACCTCTGTATAAATTTAATTATCTTGCATTTGAGAGCAAGTTGGCGGAATTTCTGCTTGCTGAAAAAATACATAGATGTTTTGGATTTCTTAAGCAATCCTATTGAGTCAAAATGTATGTTCCGCATTAAAAACTGTCACAATAAAACGACAGTCGGTTTTAAAACAGTGATTAAGTACTAATAAAAAGGTGCATTCATGATTCGCGGAAATGACTGCCGCAACATGAGAGCTTCTGCCAAAGGTTAAACTAATTAAAATGGCTCAGTACAAACACGACCGCTTTTTCAAGTTTTATATCCAGTCTTTATATAAAACCAAAGGAGATACTCTGCAAAATATCCAAGTCCGCAATGATGAAGACCTAGAAATAGATTTAATGTTTACGGGAGTTCGAGAAAATGCCGGGTGGCAGCAGGAGAATTTAGGTTTATTCGATATTTTAATGCAAGAACATCCCACGATAATTATCGAACATTATAGCTCGTATTTAGAAGATACGGATATTTTAAAATCGATTACTCGAAAGAATCTGTATTGGGAGCGAAAGCAGAAAGAACTGGTAGAGAACGCCAAAAGCGAACTGGAGTTAACAAGTTCTCAACGACTGTCGAAAGAAGCAAAAAAACAAATTGAAAATCAAAACCCATTTACCTGGATTCTCACGGTCAATTGCAGTGAAAAACTATTGGCATTATGTGGTGCTCAACCTGCAACAGAGTTGGGTACAGGTGTATACCGACTTTCGCAAATTTTTCGGATGGGAATTGTGATTATTGAGCAATTGGTTGATAGTCCAGAAACTATGTGGTTAAAAATGTTGGGAGGTAAACATTCTGCTCAGACCGCTTTTGAATCGATTAAGCAGTTATCGCCGGAGCGCAGGGAGAAAAATGATATAATAAGTGCATGTATAAAATATTGTGTTTATCTCCGAAACATACCTACTTATAGCTTAACTCCAGAGGAGGAAGATTTTATGAAAACGATGGCACAAATCGATGCTTGGTATGAGGCTGAAATTAACAAGGCTAAGTTAGAAGGTAAGATTGAAGGTAAGATTGAAGGTAAACTTGAAGGCAAGATTGAGTCGGCAAGTACTATAATTCGAGCCAAGTTTGGGGCACAGGTTCTCACGCCACAGATAGCGAGCCAACTAGAAGAGTTAAACGAGCAGCAACTTGATGACTTTATAGTAGGAATGTTTAATTGGCAACAAAAAGAGATGGAATCATGGCTCCAGGGAGTCGAAAAAGTTTGAACACTGACATCGTGCTTAATTGCATATCGGTTGACTGTGAATGATAATATTTCAATTTCTCCCGTTTTTCAATTAATTTCCGACCTAGGAAATACGCGAGCTAATACAATTTATACAGGCACTTTGCAGACAGTGTTTTCCTTTTAATGGCATTTTCAGCTAATACAGCAGTTTGAGTTTTCATCAAATACGTAGATGTTGTGAGTTTCTTAAGCACTCCTATAGAAGCACAATGTATGTTCCGCATTAAAAACTGTCACAATAAAACGACAGTCGGTTTTAAAACAGTGATTAAGTACTAATAAAAAGGTGCATTCATGGTTCGCGGAAATGACTGCCGTAACATGAAAATTCTTCCAAAGGCTAAATAAATTTCAATGGCTCAGTACAAACACGACCGCTTTTTCAAGTTGTATATCCAATCTTTATATAAAACTAAAGGAGGTACTCTACAAAATATGCAAGTCCGCAATGATGAAGACCTCGAAATCGATTTAATGTTTATCGCAGACCTAGAAAGAACTGCGTGGCAGCAGGAGGATTTAGGTTTATTCGATAAGTTAATGCAAGAACATCCCACGATAATTATTGAACATTATAGCTCGTATTTAGAAGATACGGATATTTTAAAATCGATTACTCGCAAAAATCTGTATTGGGAGCGAAAGCAAAAAGAACTAATAGAGAACGCCAAAACCAAACAGGAGTTAACAAGTTCTCAACGACTGCCGAAAGAGGCAAAAAAACAAATTGAAAATCAAAATCCATTTACCTGGATTCTCACGGTTAATTGCAGTGAAAAACTACTGAAATCATGTGACGCTAAACCAGCAACAGAGTTGGGCACAGGTGTATACCGACTTTCGCAAATTTTTCGGATGGGAATTGTGATTATCGAGCAACTGGTTGATAGTCCAGAAACTATGTGGTTGAAAATGCTGGGAGGTAAACATTCTGCTACTAGCGCTTTTGAATCCATCAAGCAGTTATCGCCGGAGCGCAGGGAGAAAAATGATATAATAAGTGCATGTATAAAATATTGTATTTATCTACGAGACATACCTACTGATAGCTTAACTCCAGAGGAGGAAGATTTTATGAAAACGATGGCACAAATCGATGCTTGGTATGAGGCTGAAATTAACAAGGCTAAGTTAGAAGGTAAACTTGAAGGTAAACTTGAAGGCAAACTTGAAGGCAAACTTGAAGGCAAGATTGAGTCGGCAAGTACTATAATTCGAGCCAAGTTTGGGGCACAGGTTCTCACGCCACAGATAGCGAGCAAACTGGGAGAGTTAAACGAGCAGCAACTTGATGATTTTATAGTAGGAATGTTTAATTGGCAACAACAAGAAGAGATGGAATCATGGCTCCAGGGAGTCGAAAAAGTCTGAACACTTACATCGTGCTTAACTCCAGATGAGGGTAGCTCTGCCAAAGGCTAAATAAATTTCAATGGCTCAGTGCATGTATAAAATATTGTATTTATCTACGAGACATACCTACTGATAGTTTAACTCCAGAGGAGGAAGATTTTATGAAAACGATGGCACAAATCGATGCTTGGTATGAGGCTGAAATTAACAAGGCTAAGTTAGAAGGTAAACTTGAAGGTAAGATTGAGTCGGCGAGTACTATAATTCGAGCCAAGTTTGGGGCACAGGTTCTCACGCCACAGATAGCGAGCCAGCTAGAAGAGTTAAACGAGCAGCAACTTGATGACTTTATAGTGGGAATGTTTAATTGGCAACAACAACAAGAGATGGAGTCATGGCTCCGTGGGGTCGAAAAGTTGCCATAACCTAACGCAAAACAAAATTAGGTGGGAAAGAAACTAGTATATGAAGGCAGAAGTGCGAGTGTAAAAGGCGCAAAAGCTTATAACAAAAGCTTTGTATTTGGTACTAATAGTTGCCTTATTTCCGCCGATGTATACTAGTTAAATTTCATTAACGAGTTTAGAAAAAGAAATTTTAGCTAAACTGACCCATCACCCATTCCCAAACATCTTACTAATTACTTCTTGATACCTATCTGTAACCACATTGCGACGGATTTTTAGAGTTTGAGTTAACAAACCATTTTCGATAGTAAAAGGTTCAGAAATTATCTCAAACACAATAATTTCATCATCGCGACGATAACCGGGACGATTGCGTACTTCACGGTTAAGTTCTTCCCTGATTAAATCGCGAATCATTTGATTATTTAAATCTATTTTATTTAAATCTATCTCACCATTCACAGCAGGTTGATTTTTGCTTAAAAGCCAAGCTTCCAACGCTTCCAAATTAAGTATAACCAAAGCACCAAGAGACTTTTGGTCTTGACCAACGAGCATAATTTGGTCGATATAAGCACTCCGTAAACAAGCGTCTTCGATAGGTTGAGGTTCGATATTTTCCCCATTTGTCAGTACTATTGTATCTTTAGCTCTACCCGTCAGCACAATTTGATTATCTGGTGTCAACCAACCAATATCCCCAGTATCAAACCAACCTTCGCTATCAATAGCTTTGCGTGTAGCATCAGCATTTAAATAATATCCTTGCATGATTTGCGGCCCCTTGGCCATAACCAAACCGCGTTTTCCTTGGGGTAAAGTTTGATGTGTTTCTAAATCAACAATTTTAAATTCCGTATTAGCAAGGGTTAAACCAGAAGCACCACGCAAATTTCTATAATAACGACGTGCGCTAAGTACAGGGGAAGTTTCTGTTAACCCGTAACCAACTAAAATTTGAATCCCCACAATTTCAAAAAAATCTTCCAAATGTTGCGCTAGAGAACCACCTCCACAAATTAATTGTTTGACTTTTCCCCCCGTTGCTAACTGAATTTTTTTGTAAACTATCATCTCACCCAAAAAATGTAGCGGAGCAAGTAAAATAGTTGTTATCCAAGCATTAATTATTTGGGAAGTTGTCGGATTTAAGTTTTGCAAATCTAGCTTTTTCCAAGTTCTCACAGCTTTAATATATTTTTCGCTCACAGCTAGAAAACTTTTAATTAATTTTTGCATTCGGGGTGTTTTATCGCGGAATGATTTTTGAACACCTTCATAAATTGATTCCCAAAGACGGGGAACCCCAACAACATACTGGGGATTATAATCTTGTAAATCTTGTTTTAAATAACGGCGATTAGTATAAACCTGCGTCACACCTTGAGAAAGGGTATAGTATTCGCCAATACGCCCAAAACTATGCCAAGTAGGTAATATACTTAAAGTTTTATCACCGACTGATGGTTGAATAATAGCGGTTAAAGTATTAATTTGATGCAGCAAATTTCCATGCGTTAGCATTACACCTTTTGGTTTTCCAGTAGTTCCAGATGTATAAATTAAGGTAGCCAAATTTTCAGGACTGAGCTTTGCTGGTTGTAGGGAACTCTGACCTGCAATTTGCATTAATCGTTCAAAATTGATAATTTTTAAAGACGAATTAATCTTTGGTTGTTCATCAGATAATAACACCACCCATTGAATCTGAGACTGATATACTTCAGGTTCTATTTTCTTCAAAGTTTTAATATTTTCTATAACTAGCCCAACACTACCACTATGTTCTAATATATATAATAACTCTTCCCTCTCTGCCGCAGAAGAACGTACAGCATTTGCAGCACCAGCCATTAAAATACCTTGGTCGGCTATCATCCAGCAAGCGCTATTATCAGCAAATAATGCTATTCGTGGAGTTACAGAATCTGTAGGATTTTGCTTGATTCCTAATGCTTGTAGACCAGCAGCAAATTGCTGTATTTGGTAAAATAATTGACTATAAGTTAAACTGACTTTGGGTTTGGCATGAGGGTCAATCAGAGCGATTATATCTGGAAATAGTTTCGAGGTAATTTGCCACATTTCTGGAAGCGATTGTAACTCTGAATAATCCACTAAACCAGTCATCTGATAAACTTCATTTTTAGAGAAAGAATAAGTTTTCATCTTGTTTTCTAGAATTTTCATATATTCAAACATATCGTGAAAATTAATTCTAGACTATTAGACATCTCCGTCAATAATGTAGAGACGTTACATGTAACGTCTCTACAAGGGTTCCACGTAACGCATAATTAATGTTCACGCCTATGTCTATTAAACAAAGATATCTATTAATTTAGCCCCTATAGCTTTCCATTTGGGATTTTTTATTGACAAAGCCTTAAGATTGACTTGAGCAATAATCAGTATGCATTGATTTTTATCTATGAACAGCATCAAATATTTTGATTATCCCAGCGAAGAAAAACTTCTCGGATTGCCTCCAGAGGTAGGTCGCTGGTTATTCATTCCCCTAGGGTTAATTGTCTTATTATGCTTAGGAACCGTTTATTCATGGAGTATCTTTAGCGGTCCATTTGAAGCAGAACTGCAAACAAGACCAGGAACAATTCTACTACCCTTCATGGTTTTGGGGGTAATGTTCACCCTCGTGATGCCAATTTCTGGACTATATATATATAGATTTAGCCCACGCATAATGACTACAGTTGGTGGGATAATCGTAGGGATTGGCTATTTATTGGCGAGTGTTGCTCCTAATCTCCCTTTACTAGTATTAAGCTACGGTGTTATCGCAGGTATTGGTGTTGGAATTGCTTATGGTGTACCCCTTGCTGTTGCTGCACGTTGGTTCCCCGACCGTAAAGGTTTAGCAGTGGGGATGACGGTAGTCGGTTTTGGTCTTTCGCCTTTAATAACAGCACCTCTAGCTTTAAATTTAATTAAAGGAAATTCCCAGATTGGTATCCCAACTTTTGGTGTTCGTGGCACTTTTGTAATTTTAGGTATAGCATTCACTGTAATTATTTTGGCAATCGCTAGGGTACTTAAAATGCCACCTCCACGCTGGCAACCTTCTAATTATCTCTCTTCAGAAAGTTTGAATGCAAATGATACAGACAAAAACCAGTCCAATATCTTACCTATGCCCCAAACCCAAACTTTTTATGGTCTATGGATTTGCTATGTCGTTGGCACCTTTGTTGGGTTAACAGCAATTGCGACCACAGCACAGGTAGGAAAAGAGATTGTAGGATTGCAACCAGAGCAGTTAGTTTGGGCAGTACCCCTATTTGCAGTATTTAATGGTGCTGGTCGTCCGTTGTTTGGTTGGTTAAATGACCGTCTTAAACCCAAGTTGACTGTTATTACCATCAATATCCTAATATTAATCGCATCGATAGTGATGTTGAATACATCTCAAGGACAGATACCGAATTTTATTGTTGCATTTTGCTTATTCTGGTTTTGCCTTGGAGCATGGCTCGCAGTTGCGCCCGCCGCAACTCTCAGCTTTTTTGGTTTAGATAATTACCCCAGTAACTACGGTTTAATATTTACCTCATTTGGTATCGGTGGATTATCTGGAATTTTTACCGCAGGAGGTATCCGAGGTGTTACGGGTAGCTTCTTACCTTTCTTCTGGGTAACGGCAACCTTGGCCTGTATAGCCATCATCACCGCGACTTTTTTACTAAACCCTCCCAGAAAAACAGCCATTGCTGACTTTTTGTTTAATAACTTGATTAGTCCTATTAGTCCAGGACTACTTTCGCTGGTTGAGTTTTTTCTAATGCTTGGTAACAGAAAATAGACAGTACTCGTTAATCTTTTCAAGGTGTACACACAAGTCTAATTACCTGTCATTGCGTTCGCGAACGCAATGACAGAGGAGAATCCCACTATTTTTCGACTTGTGTACACGGTAGCCCTCCGAGGGGGTTGGGGGGTGGGGTTTATTTGGCTTTTTCCGTAAAGTTTACATATTCTGTTGTAGATATTTTTGTCAACCTCCTACTAATCTTTTTTTTGCATAAGTTCCCCAATCTGTGACGTATATAAATATAGAGCAGTAAATTCAGTTTTCCAGGATATTTTTATATGAATTTTCTCTGGTTGCCTTCCTTTCTAAGAAAAAAAACTAAAAATAGAGGGGAAGAACAGCCTCCCACAAAAGAAACTGAATTTGCTTCTCCAGATTCACGGTGTATAGATTTAATCGCAGTTAATCAACCACCCCAAAAACAGATTAACCAAAATAAAAACTCTAGTGAAATACAACAAGAAGCCAATATGTCAGAAGTTATTGCCAAAGCTGAGAAAATAGAAATGGAGTCAATTGTTGAATATATAAATTCTTTAGAAAATATAAAAAGCCTCAATCGCATATCTTATAAAAATACTAGTGCCATCCAAGAAAATACTGCTGCTATAAAAGAATTTAATACAAATTTACAAAAAACACGCCAAGATATAGAACAGTTAAAATACTCTCTCGATGAGATGTTAATTTATCAACGTCAGCAAAATGGAACCCTGAAAAGAGAAATTGAAGAATGGGAGCAAGCCACCGTTGATTATTTTCGTCTTTTAGAAAGAGCGATAGATTGCGAAGCAGATGAAAATAAAAGCTTATTACAAAAAATATTAGATGAGTTTGCTCATATAGCTACAGTTAGGGGACTAGAACGAATAATTCCCGAAGCAAACCAAACTCTTAACGAAAAATTACACGAAGCTATTGAAATAGAAGAATCATCCGAAATTTCCCCAAGAAACATTATTAAATGTAAACGCTGGGGTTACAGAGTAGGCTCCCATGTTATTGAAAAAGCCAAAGTAGTTATAGCCAATCCCTTAGCAACAAATTGAGATGGAGTAATTTTAATAATGGAAAGCAATTATGCTATCGGCATCGACCTAGGTACATCTACATCGGAAATTTGTGTATATAGAAATAATGACTCATTTCCCATTCCTGACCCAACTTATAAACTACCGATTATTCCCTCAATTGTTGCAGTTAACAGAAAAGGTGAATTATTAGTAGGGGAAGATGCTAAAAGTTGGATTGATGTCCCAGGTCATGGAATCCGTGAAGTCAAGCGGAAAATGGGAACTGGAGAAATGGTGAAACTTTTGGATAAAGAGTATCGACCAGAAGAGATATCAGCTTTAATTCTCCGTAAACTAAAAGACTATGCAGAAGAAGCATTAGGAACTCCAATTAAAGAAGTCGTGCTTTCGGTTCCAGCGAACTTCCCAGATGCAGCTAGACAAGCAACACTAGATGCAGGAGAATTAGCTGGGTTAAAAATAACTCGTTTAATTAATGAACCAACAGCAGCAGCTTTAGCTTTTGGTATTAAAAATATTAACGCAGAAGAACAGCTTGTTGTATTTGACTTCGGTGGTGGAACCTTAGATATTACCATCCTAGAAATGGTTGCAGGAGTTCTTGATGTCAAATGTAGTTTTGGTAATCCTCAACTGGGTGGGAAAGATTTTGATGAAGCAATGATGACGTTGCTAAAGAAAAAATTTGCTCAAGAGAATCCCGGTTATCAGATTGACGAAAAATATGCTTTTGATTTAAAGAAAAAAGCAGAGTCAGCCAAAAAAGCTCTTTCGACTCAGCATTCCTATGAAGTACGAATTCCCTACTTTGCTCAGAAAGATGGTAAATCCATTGACTTAGAAATAGAAGTAACTCGCAAAGAATTTGAGCAAGAAATTGCCCCATTGTTAGAAAAAGCAAGAGACTGTATATTACAAGCTCTCAACGCCAAAAAGTTGCTAACAAGTGCTATCGACCGGGTGTTGCTAGTAGGAGGAAGCACTTATATTCCTGCTGTTCGTCAATTAGTTACGTCTATGTTCGGCAAAGAAGGAAAAGCCCCAGAAGCGGGTTCAGACCTCGCTGTTGGTGTTGGTGTATGTATTCAAGCTGCTCTTGCTCAAAATCTAATCAATAACGAATCAGGTCTTATTCTCACTGATGTCGCTCCTTTTGGATTAGGTATCCGTATATACAGTGATATCGGTGGGCGATTCATACCTACTTATGAACCATTAATTCAACCAAACACAACTATACCATATTCTATCAAAAAAACTTACAGCTTAATTAGTACAGAACAAGATAAAGTGTTACTTCGTTTATACCAAGACCATACAGGAAAAGCTAGACTACCTATTGATGCAATTGATATGGGTATAAGTGCAGAAATAACCGATATTCCTCCTGCTGTTGATGGTAATCCTTACCCAGTTCAAGTGGAATTCTCTTATGACATCAATGGTATCGCTAAACTAAAAGCTACAATTCCTGAAATTGGTAAAACTGTAGAGTTAGCTTATAATCAATCTGATAAACGGATGGATAAGCAAGATAAAGAAAATGCTGTTGAACGTGTCAAAGAGTTGTGGAAGCAGAATATAAAAGCTAAAGAATATGAAGCGCTCATTAATAAAGCAGAGCTATTTATGGCGCAAATTCCACCACAAGAAAGGTCACCTCTTTATGAGATTGTAATGAGCTTAAAAGAAGCTTTAATTAATGATAATGTTCGGGAAATTCAAGTAATGGGTGACTGTTTAGTAGATATAATGTTTAGCTTTGAACTCAGTTTATAAGAGACCTAACCCCTACCCCCTTCCCTCTTAGGGAAGGTGGGAAATAATTATTATTTTTGAAAAAACATGGCATACGAGCTTTACCAAGTACTAGAAGTATTACCGCAATCTTCACCCGAAGAAATTAAACGAGCTTATTATCAGTTAGTCCGTAAATACCCACCTGAAAAAGACCCAGAAAAATTTAACGAAATTAGAGGAGCTTACGAAACTCTTAGTGACCCAAGGTCTAGAGAAAATTATGATTCCATACAAGATTATGGTGAACAGATTTCTGAGCTTTTTGGACAAGCTAAAGAGAAAATGGATGCAAAGGATTGGCCAAATGCGATTCCTTTATTAAAACATTTACTCGTTCTCTCACCCGGAGCTAGTACTGCTTGCAATTACTTAGGTATTTGCTACATTTATACTCAGGAATGGGATGAAGCTTTTAAAGTTTATCAAGCATTAACTAAAGAATATTCAGATATAGCACTTTACTGGAATAATTTTGGTCAGTTATATAAACAGCAGGCTGATTCTTTAGATAAAGATAACCCAACTAAACCTCAATTATACGCTCAAGCACGTGAATACTTTCAAAAAGCAATAGAACATGAGCAATTTAATCACATACATTATTTAGATATAGCTTATACCTATTTAGATGAATATAATTATCCTCAAGCATTAGTCTGGACAGAAAAAGCCGTAACCGCTGACGGAGAAGAGAGCTTTGATGATTTGGAAACTCTTTTATTTATCTGCCGAATTCATTTCTATACTAATGAGCTACAAAACTTTGAAGCAACGCTAAAAAGAATAGTATTTTTAGTACCAGAAGATGAAGAAGCAAAAAAACATACAGCTTATAGGTTTGCACAGCTATGTTTTGAATACGGTAAATATGGTGTTGAAGCTGGTTATTCTTCTGTTTTAAAATATGCTTTAGTATATGTAAAAACTGCAAGTTATTTGATACCAACTGATGCAGATGTTCAAAATCTGTTGGAAAGAACTGAGTATACCTCCGCACTTTTTGAAGAACATGATGTTCTCAAGAAAGATATTTTGATTCTTTATCATTTGCAGAGACTTGCAGCATTTTGTTTATGCGATTACTTCAATCTTTATAAATCAGAAGAAGAAAGAAAAAATGTTTTTGACGAGATTTTCTCCCAAATTTTAGCTTCTCCTTGTAATTCTATTGTTTATTCTGTCAATAGAATAAAATCTAAATACTCTCTCATCTATCAATTAAAGGAAGGCTTGTTTAAGGAAATTGAAAAATTGGGACAAGAGCAAATCACAAAACCAGAAGAAATTATACCACAACCAAGTACTAAAACTTACTCTGGGTGGCTGAATGCTTTCATTGTCGGGAGCTTAGTTGGAGTATCAATAATTATAGGTTTTGCTTTAAATAGAAACTCTCAACCAACAACACCTGTTATCAATCAATCAAGTTCAAGGTATTTTAGATAACACGCAAACGGCAATAATAGCCAGGGAATAAATTCCCTGTCTAAAAGCTAAAGTCCTCTTTAGAGGACTATTTAAGTATTTTACAACAGTTTGCAGTAAATCAGAGTTTGGTAAAATTTAGGCTATCTTAAAATTACAAAAACGGCTATCCTATTAATACTTTATTTAGAATTGAGCGTCTTGCAAACGTTCAACGCTTCACCAAGGATAGTCGAAAAAATGAAATACTGGGCGAAAAAAATAGCAATCCTGACAATGCTATTATATAGCTTATTGTTTGGGGCTAATTGTGCGGAATCTAGTCAAATTTCCAATGTTTACGAGCCAGAATTTAATACTTTACCAGTGCTTGAAAAGTTAGCAAATCTTGACAGTGCGTTTACAGAGAGTAAAATTGCTAATTTTCATCGATTTCAAGAGATAAGCAGGACATTTGATAAATTAAACGGGCTTTTTACCCTTTATCGTAACCAAGAAGGTCAAATTTTCTTGGAAGTGAAACCAGAACAATTAAATAAAAATTATCTTGCAACAGTAACCCTAGAATCTGGCATAGGGGAAAGCGGGATATATAGCGGAATGCCTTTACAAGATTTTCTCTTCTATTTCCGACGAGTCAATAATAATCTGCACTTTGTTGTGCGTAATGTAAAGTTCCGTGCAGAGTCAAATAAACCAGAGCAAGGTGCGCTCGCTCGTTCATTTAGCGATTCGGTTCTTTACGCGCTGCAAATAAATTGTATTGAGCCTCGCACACGTGGGTTTATCATTAACCTTAATGACCTACTGATGCATGATTTTCCCGGACTAACTGACTTGTTAAGGTCTTCTTTGCAAGCAAAATATTATTTAGAAGAAAACAAGTCATATTTTGGCTCGGTCAACAGTTTACCAGAAAATCTAGAAATTGACTCTAACTATGGTTTTTCCTCAGAAATCGGGGCGTCTACTGTAACATTACCTGATAGCAGGTCACTTTCTTTAAAGGTACATTACAGTTTTGCTCAATTACCAGAAAACAGTGATTATATTCCTAGACTTGCAAATGAGCGAGTCGGGTATTTTACTACTGCTTTTGAAAACTTTTCCAATAATGAAAAGGAAGAATCCTTTGTTCGTTATATTAATCGTTGGCATCTTCAAGCTTCAGAGCCAAACTTACCTTTATCTCCCGCAAAAAAACCAATTGTTTTTTGGATTGAAAATACTGTACCCCTAGAGTATCGTGATGCAATCAAAGAAGGCGTTTTAATGTGGAACAAGGCATTTGAAAAAGCTGGGTGGGAAAATGCTATTCAAGTATACCAAATGCCAGACAATGCTGATTGGCATCCAGCAGATATACGCTACAACACTATTCGCTGGTTTGATTCTTTGGATGCAGGTTTTGCGAGAGGAATAGTGCGTACGAACCCAATTAACGGAGAAATAATAAATGCCAAAATTATCGTAGATGCCAACATGGTGCGCTCGATTGGGCAAGAATACAGTACACTAAGGGGTTTGAATTCATCTCTAAAGAGTGAATACTTTTCTGAAGTTGAAAAAAATCCATGTCAAGATAATTTGCCCATCATTTCTAGCTCAATTACCCAACAAAATCTCGATAACGAGCTTTGTTATAGCAAACAGTCTTTATCTCAAGCAGCAATGGGCGCACTCGCGGTATCACTTTTGCATGATACTACACCAAATAGTGATGAGATGAAAAACTACGTACATGAGTATTTACGTTATCTTATTGCTCACGAAGTCGGTCATACTCTTGGTTTGCGTCACAATTTTCATGGTAGCACCATGTTATCTCCCCAGGAATTAAATAATACTGAAATCACTCGTACTAAGGGTTTAGTAAGTTCGGTAATGGACTATTTACCCGCAAACATTGCACCACAGGGAGCACAACAAGGGGACTATTTTCCCTATGTTATTGGTCGCTATGACGAGTGGGCTGTTGAGTACGGTTATAAAAGACTGTCACCAGAAAATTTAGAGACAAATATCCCAAAAGTGGAAACAAATCTCTTGCAGCAAATTATTTTGGCATCACCTCAACCAGAATTATCTTATGCTACCGATGAAGATATTTGGGATGTTAATCCTTTTGTAAATGCTTGGGACATGAGTCGCGATATACTAGTTTATTCTCAATGGCAAATGGATAATGCGCTGACTATGTTTCAAAGTCTTGAGTCAGGTAAATTGCCTCCGGGAGTAAATTATAGTAAAGAGCGAGCATTATTTAATAAGGTTCTTAAATACTATGAACATAACGCTTACTTGTTGACTCAATATATTGGTGGGCAATCCTTGAGTTATGATACTTTGGATAATGTTCGTATGAGTTTCGTCCCAGTTTTACTTTTGCAACAACGTCAAGCATTGGCGCTTTTACAAAAGTATATATTTTCGGAAGATGCTTTTAAATTTTCCCCACATTTACTTAATCAATTAGCACCAATTCGCTTTTGGGATAGAGGTAATTATAGAGCTAATGACCGTCTTGATTATCCAATTCACCAACGTATTTTACACTTTCAACAAGCTGTGTTGTATACACTTTTGGATGGGGAACGTTTAAATCGGTTACGAGATATAGAGCTAAAAACTTCCGAAGGACAAGCACTGACGATACCAGAGTTATTTGAAAGCTTGCAAAACGGTATTTGGACAGAAGTTATATCTGGTGATGATATGCCGATTTCTAGCATTCGTCGTTCGTTGCAAAGAAAGCATTTGAATATACTACTAAAAATGGTACTGCGTGAAACTAATGTGCCATCAGATGGTCGCACAGTAGCTTGGTATGAATTACGCCAACTTCTCAAACATATTGATGCTACTCTGAAACAAGAGAGCAAAAATCTGGATGTGTATACATTGGCCCACTTAGAAGAAACTGGCGACCGCATTAGTAAAGCTCTGAATGCCACCAGACTCACTAACTAGAGGGCATCCCAACAATATTAGGTTAACCTATGTAGAGACGTTACATGTAACGTCTCTACTAGCCATACAACCATACAACTATCGATACTTGTTACCTTTGGTATTTCTTGTAAATCTTCAACAGGTAAACTTATGCATCTTTGGTGTGCATATCAATACAAATCTTTTGATTTTTAATGGTTCCTTTATTTATCAACTTATGTGTACGGAGTTGCTTTCCTCCGGCTCTGGAACAATCGTCGCTTGTGGTGGCTTTCTTCCTGTAAAATCACGTAAAAGCCCCATTAAAGCAGGTACAACAGTTGGCGTGAGAATTGTAGATAAAGCCAAACCTCCAGTCAGGGCAATACCAAGCCCTTGGTATAGTTCTGCCCCTTGTCCCGGTACTACAGCAAGGGGTAGCATCCCTAACACGCTAGTACCAGCTGACATAAAAATGGGACGCAGACGGTCGCGTGTGGCGTTGTACAGGGATTCGTCATATTCCTGCCCATAGTCTTGCTGTAGCTGCAATGCTCTATCTACAAGCAAAATGGCGTTGTTTACCACCACTCCAGTCAAAATAACGAAACCCAAGGCTGTAATCATGTCCATCGGCACATTCACACCGGGAATCATATTGGCAACAACGATACTTAGTAGCGCTCCGCTCATGCCCATTGGTACTGTAGCCATAATCACAAGGGGATAAACAAATGAACGATACAAAGCAATCAGTAGCAAATAAGTAATCAGCAAAGATAGTATAAACACCGTAGCTAACTGTGTCACAGTTTCCGTCAATCGGTCAGCAGAACCAGCTAGTTCTAAGCGAAAATTCGGGGGCAAGTTTTGTTGTAAAGGTTGCAAAATTTCATTTTCAGTTCGTTCCAGTAGTTGTCCCAAAGGAGCTTCTGGGGTGAGGCTGACTGTCAGGGTAGTCGAACGCTCTAAGTCAACGTGGTTAATTACGTCTGGTCCTGTTGTCTCGCGCACTTCTGCCACATCGGCTAGCTGTACTTGTCGCCCTTGGTTGTTTGCTTGCATGGTAGTGGTTTGTGTCCCGTCAAATGCTTGGTTCGGGGGTGCAGACTGTGAGGAATTGGAATAAAGCGACAACTGGCGCAACTGTTCCGGTGTTTCCACAAAAACGTTTTGCAATTTCACCGTCACATCTAACTCCTCTTTACCCTCAATAAAATCCGAGGCAATGCGTCCACCTAAAGCAGCTTCTACTATCGTTCCCAAATCGGTTTCACTTAATCCCACCTCCGCAAGTCGCTCGCGGTTGGGAATTACTTGAAGTTCTGGCGCACCCGCGACAAAATCAGAACGTACATTTGCTACTCCTGGAAATGCTTTGAGTTTTTGGGTTATCTGTTTCTCAAATTGCTCAACTTGATTCAAGTCAGGACCAACAATTTGTAACTCAAACTCTTTACCCGGGTCATTAAAAATAGAGCGACGAGTGGGAAACATAAAGCGGTAGCCAGGATATGTAGAGCTTTTACCCCGCAGACGGTTGACTATTTCTGCCAAACCTGTACTCGTTGCATTTTCTGGTTTGAGAGTTACACCAATTGCCCGAAATTGAGGTAAATATACCATGAAGGTATTTTCTATTTCCGGTTGTTGTTTGAGAAAGGCTCTAGCATTGGCTGATAATTTTAAACCCTCCTCTACACTTGTACCTGGAAACGGTTCTGTCAGCCACAGTACCAAGTTACGGTTCCCTTCCGGTAGGTAGTCGGCTGGCGGTAGTAAAAATATACTGACGACTAAAAGCCCAACTGGAATCGACAGCACTATCAACCGACGCAATCGCTTTCCTTGTCCTATTGACCAAGCAGCACTTGCCGCTAACATTCTTTCCAGCCTTTCTTGAAAAAATCTAAAGGCTGCCGAGGTACGTCCAACCTGTCGTTCTAACCAATTACCGCCAATGTAGTCGCCACCTTGGAGCATTTGCTGCGCTTCAGCTTGTTTGAGAAATAACCCACATAGCATTGGCACCAATGTTAACGCAGCAAACAGCGACAGTAAGACAGAACCAGCCAAAGTGATACCAATATCCGTAAATAATTGTCCTGCTTCTCCTTCTACTAGCACTAGTGGTAAAAACACAACCACAGTCGTAAGAGTTGAACCCAGCATCGCCCCCCAAACTTCTTGAGTTCCTTCAATAGAGGCTTGCATCGGTGTTTTGCCCTGTTGCATGTGGGTGAAAACGTTCTCCAGCACCACAATGGCGTTATCTACCACCATCCCTACTGCAAAAGCCAATCCTGCCAAACTGATAATATTAAGGCTTCTGCCAAAGGCTGCCATGATAATAAACACCGTCACAAGTGTTGTGGGAATGGTCAATGCTACCACCGCGACTGACCGCATCGAACCCAAAAATAGCAGCAGCACTGCCGTTGCCAGTAAAGCCCCACTAATCAAATTACCCTGTACCAATTGCACCGACTGGTCGATGTATGAACTTTCATCGTAATTAAAACCAAAAGTTACAGCCTGTCCGTTGCGGTCAAACTGCGCTTCTAACTCCTTTAAGGCTTGCCGGACACCTCGAGACACCTGCGGCACATTTGCCCCAATCCGGCGAATCACACCAATTGCGACTGAAGGTTGCTCGTTAATCAAGAAAAAACTGTCTTTGAATTTTCGCCCCATCTGTATCTTTGCCACATCCCGTAAGTAAACAGTTCCCCCTGAGTCGCGACGCAGGACAATTCCTTCTAATTGGTCAATATCTTGAGAACGGCTGACAGTCCGTACCCGATATTCGCGTCTGCCTAATACCAAAGGACCGCCACGAATATCGCGGTTAGCATTACGTATGGCATCGACTACATTACCAATAGTAAGATTGCGGTCGGAAAGCCCCTTCGGGTCAACCCGTACTTCAACTTCTCGCTCTTGCCCCCCAGCTATTAGGAAGCGACTTACACCTTCAACTCGTTGCAATCGCGGTTCAATTATATCTTCTACCAAATCGCGATAGCTGTTCGCATTGGCACTAGAACCATTTTTCGGTCGCAGGTTAATCCACATCATTGGGGAGTTGTCACCACTGGCAACCCGCACTGAAGATTCACCTGCTTCTTCTGGTAATTCCTCGACTTGTTGCAACTGGTTAAGTACGTCTACTAAACGAGCATCTACATCCGTACCCCAGTCAAACTCAATATTTATACTGCTCAAACCAGCTCGCGAGTTGCTGCTAATCTCTTGCACTCCTTCGACTTCCTCCAATACTTCTTCGATTGGACGGGTAACCAAATCTTCTACTTCCGAAGGAGCGGCACCAATGTAAGGTGTAGTAATGGAAATTTCTGGACGGTCACCTCCTGGTTGTAGTTCTAAAGGCAAGCGGAATAAGGCAACTACACCAAATATAGCTAACAGACAAAATAATACAAAAGTGCCATGTCGCCAGCGAACGGCTGTTTCAATTAAGTTCATATTGGGGAGTGGGGAGTGGGGAGTGGGGAGTGGGGAATGGAGGTGCTTTTAAACTCGCGATACCTTATATCGTGTATCAAAGTTTAAGTGAAAGGGTATTACTCATAACTTTCTAGGTGTTGCTTGCACTGCTGCACCATCGGATAAACCTTCTCCACCGCGAACAATGATGGGTTGTCCTGGTCGCAACTGTTGGTTGTAAACTGCCATTTCTTTACCCATATCTGCAATTAATTCTACTTCATGCTGCTTGGCTTTGCCGCCATCCACGGTGTAAAGCAACCATTTATCTTCGCGACGAATAGCCGCATCGCGTGGTACAACAAAGCTAGGACGATTTGAACGCAGTTCTAATTGACCTTGGATTGCCATGCCCGGTAATAAATTTCTTTGTGAGTTGTTTAAACGTACACGTACCATTTGCCGTCGAGAATTACTGTTAGCGGCAGGAACTACTCCTGTAACTGTGGCGCGTCCTTGCCATTGGGGTAAGGCACGGGCTGTTAGCGTCACAGGTAAACCAGGGGTTACTTGGCTACTTAGTTCTTCGGGTAATTCTAAAAACACGTCTACATTTTGCCTATTTACCATAGTAAGTATGGAACCGTTCGCTTGTACATAATCTCCGACGCTGACAAGTCGCGATTCAACTACGCCATCGGATGGTGCAGTGACGCGGGCACGTTGTAAGGCCAATCTTGCTTGATTGACTGCGGACTGTGCTGCTGCGACTACGGCGCGTTGGGCATCTATTTCTTCTTTGGTTGGACCAGCTTGAGCTTCAGCAAGTGCAGCAGCGGCCCGTAAACGTTCGCCACGTGCTGCATCTACAGCAGTTCTAGCTTCTACCAACACCCTCTGGGATAGCGCTCCTTCTCTCGTCAAACTAGAAGTGCGCCGCAGGTTGTCTTGAGCTTCCCGTTCTCGTGCTTGGGTGGAACGCAATTCCGATTGACGTTGGGCAATGACCTCGCTACGAGTTCCAACTTCTAAACGCAGCAAATTACTGCGCTCCTGTGTCAGACGGGCTTGTGCTTCTGCTAAGGCTAAACCTTGGTCGGCATTATCAAGAATAGCAATCGTTTGACCTTGACGAACGTTCGAGCCTGCTTGCACTAAGACCTGTTCCACTACACCTGCTGTCCGGCTGCGAATAGTTGCTCTTTGGCTGGCTTCTACTTGTCCTAGCAGACTGACTCGTTTTACACCATTACCAGAAGTTAGAGCTAATGTTTCTACCGGACGTGCGGGTGGCGTCTGGGCTGTGGCAGGTTGCGGTTGCTCGTTTTTCGATACAACTAGTCGCCAAATTCCGATTGAGCCACCTAGTAGTAATAAGGATAACAGCACCCACAACCACCTTCGACGGCGTTTTTGTAAGGGTTGCTGTTGGTTGGGTTTGTCTATGACAGGAGTTTGGGTTTCTGGTACATTCATCTGTATAAAAGCTAGAAGTGAGGAGTTGAAGAAAGTTTTTAAGTCAAAATTCAAAGCTTAAAAATAAGTGCCTACACAGTTGGGTTAGGTAAACTGAAAAAGAGTATCACCCCAGGTATGATAACTTTTGTTTATTGGTATTGCCTGTTTCTTTGGGCTTAGTTTTTTCATCTTTTGGTTATATATAATTGATGATATTGGCTTACATTTACTTGATAAAAATTTCCCATTAAAAAAATAACGTATTCCAATTTCTTAAGACCCCAAAATTTCGTATTTTCGGGTGGGTGGTAGCTTTGTAACCTTTAATCAGTCTCTAAAAGCAGTAAATTTCCAAAACGGAGGTGTTTGGCTACAATGGCAAAAATATAAATGAAATGATAATGTAGGAACTCTATCACATTACCTAGCCAAGTATCATAAATGCCCTCTTTAAAAGTCGCCCTACCAGTATTATTGAGTATTGCTCTGGCAACAATAGGAACTGGGTGTCAGTCCGTAAATCAACTACAAGCCCAAACCCTACCTGAATCAACAACACCTGATTCAATCCCACCTGAGTCAACAACACCAAGTCCAACACAAAACCCAGCAGCAAGTCCGACAGGAAATACATTAGAAAACAAGCTTTCTCCCACAGATGCAGCAAAGGTTGAATTAGCTAAACATTTAAAAAAAATAGGTGCTAAGTTTTACGGAGCTTACTGGTGTCCTTATTGCCAAAAGCAAAAAGACTTATTTGGAAAAGCTGCAATAAGTCAAATTAACTATATTGAGTGCGACCCCAAAGGACAAAACCCCCAAACGGAGGTTTGCAAAAAAGCCAAAATTCAAGGCTTCCCCACTTGGGAAATAAAAGGTAAGCAATATCCAGGAATGATGTCATTGAAGAAACTCGCTGACTTATCTGGATATAAAGGAAATAGAAATTTTGGCAATTGAATTTTGGGGAGTGGGGAGTGGGGAGTGGGGAGTGGGGAGTGGGGAATTTGGGAATTGGGAACTGGGAATTGATAACTGCGAATTGCGAATTGCTTCCTCATCTCCTTCATCTCCCTAATCCCCCCACTCCCTACTCCCTAATTAATAATTACTCCTTAATAAATTACTCAAGACATTAAAATTGTTGTCGATTTGACTAACAATCTCGAAAACATTATAGAGATTGCGTGGTGGATTAGAAATTAATGTATCTTCCGCAATCAAACGCTGAAAATCAACCTTTACTTCCCCATTTCGCTGGGTTCTACCATTACTCTCAAAGAACTTAACCCCTGCTAATTGCATAATTTTAATTATTTCCTGTGCCATAATTCCATAGGCTATGGTTGTTGGATGAATCCCATCTAAAGAAAATAAACCACCTTTAGTCCGACCCCCTGGACCTGATACAAAAAAGTCAGAGGTTATTTTTGGTGTAAGATTTTCTAACTCTGGAGGTAATTTGTATTCTCCTCCTACTTCATCCCACCAATCAGGTTTAGCTATTGGGTCTTGTAAATAGCGTTTCGATGCTAACCTATCTAACAAACCACAACATTCAAATAAATACCAATCTTTACCCTCAAGTCTAGCTTGACGTACAGCATCCGCAATATAATCATTATATTGGTCAATAGCGCAGTCAATAGCTCGCACTTCATTTTCTGTTAAATGTGGATGTTTTTCGGGGTCAAATTGTTCTTCTTTTATCCAAGGTAAAGTGTAATAAGGAAAATATCGCGAACCCTCTCTTACTTTACGACCTACTCCACGAGCAAAAGGCACAATACTAACATGAGGCACAGTACCCAGTATTACATGACGTGCGCGAATTTTTTTGATGTCAGCAATTAATTTATCTAACTCGGCTTTAAAATCAATTGGACGCCAAACGGTATATTTATCGTTAACATTCATGTCATCATAGCCTTCGTCAGTCCATGAAACATTAAATGTTAAAATTGAACCCAAGGCATTGTTAGCACCAATTAGAGCAATTAGTGTTTCAATTCCCTCGGTCTCAGATGTCCCTTGCATTGAAAGTGCAGCAGCAGCTTGTAATGGTGATAAAGCTTTAAAATTTTGGTCTCGTGCGGAATTTAAAACCACTATCGCAGCACGTTCATTATGATATTCGACAACTTGTTTCATAAAATCATCCTTTGGTGGATTCTTTTTGATAATGTCGATACAAATATCAGCATTACGCGATATGGTATTTCGCAAATCCCATCCGTAAACCGCTAAATTGTGATTTATTTCTTTTTGAATAGGCAAAAGCGAACCTTTACCACGTTCCCAATAGTCCTCAGTTGTGTCCAGAAAGTTACGTAAAAATAGTAATGCTGGCACTGATTCCAAAAAATTTATGTTCTCCCCAAATTGTTTAAACAAACTATTCGCTAGACTTTCTAAATTTAGGGGAAAACCGTTGTTTGGGCTATCGTAATTAGGATAGCGCATTTCTTTCCAACCCATTTCCCTAGCTATAATCGCTGGATATGATAATTTTGTATTAAAAATTGCCCCACTTTGATAACCTTGCGTAATTGAATCGCCGATTGTAACTAATCTATGAATTGGAACAGTATTTTTACGGATATTTACCGGAATTCCTAAAGTAGGGTCTATAATGGGTTTTCGTGCCTGTAAAGTAATCTCCACATCTGGAGGTGTCTTTGGGTCACGTAGCTTATCAGGTATATTTGCCATAAGTACGTCCTTATATTAATTGCTATGTTTCACCACTCAATATTTCACCAGAGAATGGATAGTTTACGTAATTTGACCTTGATACACCCAAAATTTTGATAAATAACAAAAAGTTATAGGTCACCCATAACCTTGACTGGTAGTTACAATGGTTACATGATTTTTGCAAATACAACCGCAAAATCTCAGATTGTTTTTATTTTTTGACAACCATTTTCAACTATTCTCGAATATTTTCTAATTGAAGGAACTACAGTTAAGTAAAGGCAAACCCTATGAGATATGGAATCGATATCGGGCATAATTGTCCTCCGGATACAGGTGCTAGAGGTCTAAAATTTGAGGATAACTTGACTGTAGATGTAGGCAATAGAGTTATTACCAAGTTAAAAGCTTTAGGCAATGAAGTCATAGAATGCAAACCCAGCAAAGCTGATACAGTGCGCGATTCTCTTTCTCGAAGAGTAAATCGGGCAAAGAGCGCTGATGTTGATGTCTATGTTTCACTTCATTTTAACGCTTTTAATGGACAAGCGAATGGTACAGAAATCTTCGCGATTAGTGAAAATTCCAGGAAGATTGCCAAAACAGTTTTGGATGAGATTGTTAAACTAGGATTTTTTAATCGTGGGGTCAAGAGAGGTTCTCATCTATTTGTATTGCGGAATGCAGATATGACAGCTATTTTGGTCGAGTGCTGTTTCTGTGATTCGCGTAAGGACATGGATTTATTTGACTCCGAAAAGATGGCAAATGCTATTGTCAAAGGTTTGACAGGTAAATTACCAACTGAAGAAGTCAAGCCTTTACCAGATGAAGAAGATAATGTTGATATGTCTACCCTCAGACTACAGACAGCCTTAAATCGTCTGAAAATGGCCGATAAAAATGGTAAGCCATTGCAAGAAGATGGGAAACTTGACCCAGAAACAATCTTCGCAACTGAAAGATTTCAAAAAATTATGGGTCTTCAGGTAACTAGTGTTGCTGGCAATACCACCTGGAATGCAATCAATATGATTTTGGCTAAACGAGTCATCCGACCCAATCATGCTGGTGGACCGATTGTGAGATACATACAACATCGCATGGGAGCTGAAGTTGATGGCGTTTATGGACCACAAACCGAAGTCGCAGTCAGAAGATTCCAACGACAAAACGGTTTACTTGTCGATGGAATTATCGGTTCTAGAAGCTGGCAAATTTTAATTGGCTAATTAATTAGAAATATGTAGAGACCGAATTAATTAGGTCTCTACATATCCGAATACACAAAATGTAATTGCGTTCGCGTATCCGAAGCGGACGCTACGCGAACACGGAGTGTTCCCTTTTAGGGAATAGCGTGCCACCTCGGCTTATTGCTAATTGCGAATTACTAATTGTTTACCCTCGCTCTCTTTCTAAAAGTACCATCATTATTAAGCTCATTAGCACCTGCTGTTCTTCTCGTTCACTAAGTTGGTCTAGGGCTTTTACTGTAAACTTTCTGGATAAAAAACTAGGAACTTTTTCTAAACGCATTATAACTGTACCGTCAGCACGAAGAACAAAATATGCTGGGTTGAATATATAGCCTGTAAAGAAATTAACTATAGGAATTTCTGCCAAAAAAGCATCAGCAACTTTTATCCAAGGGTTTTTCTCTTGAATATTTAGGGTTGTGATATCCCCATCAAAAATATCATAACGCGCTCGCCAAAGTGATTTTAATCCTCGTCGCTTGACTGAGCCAATATAATTACCATTTTCGTCGGTAAAGTCATAACGGGCTGAAAAGTCAATTATTCTATCTGCTTTGATATTGTAAAGGGTACGAGTTCTTTCTGCGTCTGCAAAGACTGTAATTGCTTCTTTGAGTTTGAACAATTTCTGTTTGACGTAGAATACTAGGCTACCCTGTTTATCTACGACTGAGATTTGCGGTGCTAATGCCCATAATTTGAAAGTAAGTTCTAAGGGATATTGCATAAGTTGGCTTTGAGTTGGCAAGGTAATTGCTTGTTATGTTTATTATTAATCCCACTTCTTTCTCTTCACTAACAGGAGATTTATCAAATTTTTTATTAAAAGCTGTATTTGAGATAGATAATACCAAAGAATTACCGAAGTCTTCTTTAAACTATAGCTCTTAGTTTTTATTAATACTATATATTCTTGGCAATTACGTAGCTATCAACTAGTAAATATGTTATTTTTGTTGTCCCCTAATAATATCAAAAATATTTATGCAAAAATCGCATAGAAATAATGAACTTATTTCATACTCATAATTGACTGATGTATCTACAATTGATACATTAACTTCCTAATCATTGTTATTAAAGTATCTCCTTACTATAAGTAAAAGTACTTAATAATTATTATTTATCTTGGTGCTTTAACGTGATTTATCTAATTTAGATAAATATTAGAAGTACGTAAAACAGCTATTTGAGCCGCTGCTCAAAAAGCATTTGTTGTTTTGTTTACAGAAAATGAAGTAAAAATGTAAAAAACTATATAGTTACATATTTATTTCATAATTGGCATTTACCACAGGTATTATATTTTTATTAAGGATACCATAAGCATAAATTAATGTTCTATTTGATACTGCTATTTTCAGTGAAATAGCCCACATTAATTTAAATAGCGTGAAGTTGTTGGAACACAGGAAGAACGAAAAAGTGGTAAAGAAAGTTGTAACGATAGGGGCAATTGCCCTACTGTTTCTTTGCGCTCCCGTAATGGGGGATGCCTTTGCTCAAGCAGCGGACGCAACTAAACCCGCGACACCCGATACTGGGGATACAGCGTTTATGTTGATTTCCTCTGCGCTCGTGTTGTTGATGACACCTGGATTGGCGTTTTTCTATGGGGGATTCGTCCGTTCCCGCAACATCCTCAACACGCTGATGATGAGTTTTGTATTGATGGGGATAGTTGGTGTTACCTGGATTTTGTGGGGTTATAGTCTTGCCTTTGCACCAGGTAACAACATTATTGGTGGGTTGAATTGGTTGTTTGGCAATGTGGGGTTAGAAATTCAAGGATATTTGCCTCATATGCCTTATGAGGATGCTTTAAAAGCTGCAAACCCAAACTATGCTGACATGACATCCTATGCTCCGACCATTCCTCATCAGGCATTCATGATTTATCAAGCCATGTTCGCGATTATCACCCCAGCTTTAATTTCTGGTGCGATCGCCGAACGAATGAACTTTACTGCTTATAGTTTGTTTGTCTTACTTTGGTCAACCTTTATTTATTCCCCCCTTGCTCACATGGTCTGGTCAAAGGGTGGATTATTAGGTTTATTCGGTGGTATGGGAGCACTGGATTTTGCAGGTGGGACTGTAGTTCACGTTAGTTCAGGTATTTCCGCACTTGTGGCCGCAATTGTTCTTGGTCCACGCAAAACTTTTCCTGACCGCCTTAGCCCACCACACAACGTACCCTTTATTTTACTCGGTGCAGGATTATTGTGGTTTGGTTGGTTTGGTTTCAACGCAGGAAGTGCGCTAGGTTCGGGAACTATAGCTACGGTAGCTTTTGTCGCAACTAATACATCAGCAGCAGCGGGAGCTTTAACCTGGTTAATTTTGGAAAAAGTTTTACGCGGAAAACCAACCGCAGTAGGTGCAGCGACAGGAGCTGTAGCTGGTTTAGTGGGAATTACCCCCGCAGCAGGATTTGTGACACCGATGGCGTCAATTTTAATTGGTAGCATGACTGCTGTAGTTTGCTTTTACGCGGTTAGCTTAAAACACAAAGTCCGTATCGATGACGCTTTAGATACATTCCCTGTGCATGGCATAGGTGGAACATTTGGCGCAATTTTGACAGGTATTTTTGCCACAACAACAGTCAACTCAGCTGGTGCAGACGGATTATTATATGGCAAACCCGGTCAAGTAATCACCCAAATTGTAGCCGTTGCCATCGCTTACGTAATCGCGGGAGGTGGAACCTGGTTGATTCTCAAATTTATTGATGCGACCGTAGGTTTAAGAGTCAAAGAAGAAGCCGAATTTCAAGGTTTGGATATAAACGAACACGGGGAAGAAGGCTATAACGAAGAGTTTGGCGATAGGATTTCCATCAGCAGTAAATAAAAATTCTTCTTTCTGCTAAACAATAATTCTGTCGAACAACAACAATGTAGAGACGCGATTAATCGCGTCTCTACAAAATTTATGTGCCTAGCAATAAACAATAAATATGATTTATGTCCATCCCAGCATGTAGAGACGCGATTAATCGCGTCTCTACAAAATTTATGTGCCTAGCAATAAACAATAAATATGATTTATGCCCATCCCAGCATGTAGAGACGCGATTAATCGCGTCTCTACAAAATTTATGTGCCTAGCAATAAACAATAAATATGATTTATGTCCATCCCAGCATGTAGAGATGCGATTAATCGCGTCTCTACATAATTTATTTGTGTCGCGAGAAACTAATGGTAAACTTTGGTGTTAGTGAATCTCGCGAACCGTGTCCACTACTAGTAAATCCTTCCCTACTTGGGTATTTTTATTACTCATAGCTAATGGCATACTGATGTTAGCCGTAATGCTGCTTATTCTACGACAGCATGGAACAGCGGCTTTCGTTGATACGCAAAATTCCCAGAATCAAGTCAATTTGGCTACTCAAAACCAAGAACTTAAACCACAGTTAGGACCACGTCACAACCTTAATTACCAACAGTGGTTAGATGTTCTTAAGCAAGAAGCTGAAGCAGCAACCAGTGAAAATGCGAAAAATTTAACCGTCTTAGCTGGGGACTCACTTTCAATGTGGTTTCCCCCAGAGTTGCTACCAGAAGAAAAAACTTGGCTGAACCAGGGAGTTTCTGGTGAAAGCAGTGCTGGATTATTAAAAAGATTAAAAATATTTGACCGTACCCAGCCAAAAACGATATTTGTAATGATTGGGATAAACGATTTGATTCGGGGGGTGGAAGACGAGCAAATTTTAGAGAACCATCGCCAAATCATGAAATATCTCAAAAAAAAGCATCCTAAGGCACAAATCGTCGTTCAGTCGATTTTACCCCACGGTGATGAGTCCATCACTTGGGAAGGACGGGAGAAACTATTGGCGGTTCCTAACAATCGTATCCGCATTCTAAACCAACAACTGCAAAGTATGACCAAACAAGAGGGTGTAAAATTTTTGAACTTACATCCTCTATTTACTGACAGAGAAGGTAATCTCCGTTCTTTACTCAGTACCGACGGTTTACATCTCAACTCTCAAGGTTACCTTGTTTGGCGTTCAGCGTTGAAAATGTGGGAAATTGGGGAGTAGGGAGTAAACAATTCAAAATTCAAAATTCAAAATTGCGAATTTCTAATGGGGAGTGGGTATGGGGAAGATTAGGGGAATGGGGAAGATGAGGGGAATGGGGAAGATTAGGGAGATAGGGGAGATTGGGAAGATTTGCGTAATAACAATTTAAAATAGCTGAAAATAATATAGCTATCTGCCACAAAAAATAATGGATACCAAAGCTTTTAAACGCTCTTTGCAGCAATCCGAAAATTATCACCGCAAAGGGTTTGGTCATCAAGACGAAGTAGCTGACCAAATGCAGTCCGAGTATCAAAGCCTGTTGATACAAGAAATTCGAGACAGTAATTACTCCATAACTCGTGGTGATGTTACTATCCATCTAGCAAAAGCTTTTGGTTTTTGCTGGGGTGTGGAACGTGCTGTTGCTATGGCTTACGAAACTCGTACTCATTTCCCATCCGAGAAAATTTGGATTACGAATGAAATTATTCACAATCCCTCCGTAAATCAACGCTTACGGGACATGCGAGTTGAATTTATCTCTGTAGATTCAGGTAAAAAAGATTTCTCAGTAATTGGTGATGGGGATGTTGTAATTTTGCCTGCGTTTGGTGCTAGCGTGCAAGAAATGCAATTGCTAAACGATAAAGGCTGCACAATTGTTGATACTACTTGTCCCTGGGTATCTAAAGTTTGGAATACGGTTGAAAAGCATAAAAAACGTGAATATACTTCAATTATTCACGGTAAATACAATCACGAAGAAACCGTTGCTACTAGTTCGTTTGCGGGTAAATATTTAATTGTTCTAAATATAGGGCAAGCGGAATATGTCGCTAACTATGTTTTGAATGGTGGTGATAAAAATGAATTTCTGGCGAAATTTGCTAAAGCTTGTTCCAAAGGATTTGACCCCGATGCGGATTTAGTAAGCGTGGGTATCGCTAACCAAACTACTATGCTTAAAAGTGAAACCGAAGATATCGGTAAACTTTTTGAAAAGACCATGATGAAAAAATATAGTCCTGATAAGCTCAATGACCATTTCCAAAGCTTTAACACCATTTGTGACGCTACTCAAGAAAGACAAGATGCGATGTTTGATTTGGTAGAAGAAAAACTGGATTTAATGTTGGTGATTGGTGGATTTAATTCTTCTAATACTACTCATTTACAGGAAATAGCAGAAGAAGAGAAAATCCCTTCCTACCATATTGATAGTGTCGCTAGGATTTTATCTGCAAATCGTATTGAACATCGAGAATTAAGTGGGGATTTAAAAATCACAGAAAATTGGTTGCCAGATGGGAAAATTGTTGTGGGGGTAACTTCTGGTGCTTCTACACCAGATATTGTGGTGGAAGATGTTATCGAGAAAATTTTTGAACTGAAAGTGCTAGCTAGAGTTTAAAAGCTCCCGTAAAAAAATAGCCAACAAATAATAGCCAACAAATATTCGCTTCTCCACATAGCAAACCCCACCCCCAACCCCCTCCCCGCTTGCGGGGAGGGGGCTACGATTTTTGATATAACCTAATACAAATAAAATCTGTAGAGACGCGATTTATCGCGTCTCTACATCTAGCAAGAAAAAGAGACGATAAAAATCGGTAAAATCGACAAGCAAATCGTAGCCCCCTCCCCGCGTGCGGGGTAGGGGGTTGGGGGTGGGGTTCTTTATTTCTTGCGAATCCCATCGTTATCAATCGCGCTATAGCCCTCGCTACTCATTAATCCCAACCAAGGGTCAGAACTAGGAGTTAAAAATAATTCCGCGTAAACTTTTTCATTTAATACATTTACATTACTTGTCCCATTTCCCCGCATAAACCATTGATGAATTTGGCTGTGTAACATATACTCATTTCTTACCGTATCCAAAGCCATCGCGGTTTCAAAATTACCAACAACACGTTGTAAACTCTCTGTATTCCCCTTTTGAAAACGTTTAGCATCAATCAAAGCCATGCTATTTTTATCTAATTTTGCATCAGTCTTATAAAGTTGAGCAATTCGCTGCCAAGTTGCCTCGTCTGTAATTTCTCTGAGTGCAGCTTGATTACTAGTAGCAGAAGTTATATTCCGCAGCATAGGAGCTTCCACTCGCATTTTACTTACAGCAATAGTCCCAGCAGTCGGAGCGCTAGGTGCTTCATTATTGTTTGTGGGCATTTCCACCAAACGCGGAGGATTTTTGATACCCAGTTTTGCTAAATCAGTTCTCCATTGACCTTGAACAGAAGCTAGTCTTTGACGGTGGTAGTCGCGCAAAAAGCTTTCCCGTGCATTACCTTGAAGTTTAGTGTACTCTTTGACTGTTTTTTCACCATCAACTAACTGACGCAGGAAAGCTTGAGGTCCGTATAAACCAGGTATTGCATCAACAGGACGACCCGCGCTATCTAATATATAGTGAATGCTATTACCAGTAATTGTCCGTTCTAGTTTACGTCCGTCACCAAAATCTACAGTTACTTTTGGGGCAGAACGTACGGTTTGCCAGTGTAAAATATAATTTTGCTTTAGATATTTAGATATTTCCGAGTTTGGATATAAAGCGACGCGGAAAAAACGACTATTAGCACAACTTAAATCTTGGTCAAGTCTCCCTAATAACCGAAGTGAAAGAATTGGTTTACCACTAGTTTTAGCTGCGGCTTTGGCTTGTTCTAAGTCTGTATACCAGTAAAGCTTGGAAGCGTGACAGTCTCTTTGTTGACAAAGTGCGTCTAAAGCTTCACGCATTTGGGGTGAAGGATTATTAAGTTCTTTTGCGTGTATGTTGAGAAATTTTTCTAAACCCTGTGGTCCTTGCTTACGCAGCTGGGTTGCTTGTTGTGTTAGTTCTGAGGGTTTTGTCGCAGATGTTTTATTATAAGTTGTTTGTACAAAGGCTATAGTTACTATGGTAGAAGCTATTGCAGTTGTAATCAGTCTTGATTTCATATTTTTCTAATTTATAAATCGACTTTATTATCAATAAGACTTTATTTATGAAAACTAGTTCCCTATATTGAGAATATAATAAGAATTTGACTTCTTTGGGAGATATCTAAATAAACAAGGGCATGTCTAAATAAACAAGGGCATATCTAAATAAACAAGGGCATATCTAAATAAACAAGGGCATATCTAAATAAACAAGGGCATATCTAAATAAACAAGGGCATGTCTAAATAAACAAGGGCATGTCTAAATAAACAAGGGCATATCTAAATAAACAAGGGCATATCTAAATAAACAAGGGCATGTCTAAATAAACAAGGGCATGTCTAAATAAACAAGGGCATATCTAAATAAACAAGGGCGGGCAAGGATGCCCACCCCACAAAAAAGTAGAAGACAAAACAAAATAGTCTGATTTACTTTTGTGGAATTTCTTTACCAAATAAGCTACGGTACATGAGTCGATAAATATCTGTATTATCTACGGTTGTTGGTAGTTTATCTGCATTTAAACCATGTGCTCTAGATACAATTCCTCCAGAGTTGTCACCTAAACTTGACCAAGCAATAGCAAAAGGAAAACTTTTACCATTTTTATCTGGTTTTGAAACAAACGGTGCGGTTTTTGCTCCTCCTATACCATCTACTGGTGCGCCATTTGCACTTTTTTCTGGTAATGGTTTATTTAATGGAAAATCTATCTCTGTTGGTCCAACAACTTCTAAACCTCCTGCGTCGCTATCGGCTGCAGTTAAGAGCATTGTATTAGAATTACTCTCAATATATTTCATTGCTACACCAATGGCATCATCAGCGTGTTTTAGTGCTTCTAATGTTCCGGATGCGTTATTAAAATTACTAAAGTTGTCTGTACCTTCTTCTTCCAAAACTACTAAGAAATTACTACCTTTGTTGGACATAATTTTTAAAGTTACGTCTAGCATTTCTCCCACCGTTGGTGCTGTAGGAACGTAATTTGGTAAGTTTAGTTTTTTTAATCCCTCTTCTGCAAAGTCGTTATAAGTATCATCTGCAGCAAAAACACCCAGCACTTTTTTGGTATTTGTCGGTAATTTTAAAAGTTCATCCTTGGTGTAGACGACCGTATAACCTTTCTTTTTAGCCTGTTCAATTAAATTTAGCCCATCCTTACGCTGGCTTTGGTCGGGTTTGGTGTGTTTTCCTGCGACACCTTCGGGAAGATACCACATTTCTCCACCACCCAAAATTACATCTACTCCTGACTCAACTACTTGTTTGGTTATCTCTGCAAATAAGCGACGATGTGGTGCTTTCGCAACAAATGCTGCTGTCCCTGGTTCATGAATCATACCAGAGTTGATAAGGGCAGTACCTTTTCCCGCTGCGACGGCTTCTTGCATTATTGTCATATTTTTCCCAGAAAGTGCGACCACGGGTTTTGAGTTTTCATCAAGACCAAACGAGTCAGCATTGACTTTTACTCCTGTTGCATGGGTTACTGCACCCCCGTTGGAAGTAGCGCTTATTTGATTTTTCATGTGTCCGGTGTAAACACCAAGTTCAGACATTTTATCCCAATTAAGTCTTCCATCTGGACCGTAGTATAACAATCTTGCTGCTCCCCAATGAGCTGCACTAGTCCCATCGGGGTGAATAAATATGACATTTCCTTGACTGGAATTGGCATTGGCTCCACATCCTGTTACTACTATTAATGTAAGAATTACTAAACCTAGAAGTTTTAGATTTTGCCTCAGATTTTGCTTGAGATGTTGCCGAAGGTTTTGTCTGAGATTTTTTAAGCGCACTGGTTTATATACCTCAATCTTTAGAAAAGAATACAGACTCAAGAATACACATCCATATTAATGAAAAGCAAAATTTCTTACATTTAGGTTAAGAGTTAATTTTCACAAGGTTAAAAATTAGTTGTAATTGTCTGGTTATAATAAGCACATTTTACGTGGACATTCATATCACATTTTGCCACCATTACTTTTGTGGCAATAACGTGGTTAAAAAAACAGTGTGAGAAAAACATATGATAACTTCTACACCATCTAAATCGAAGAAAGCTTGGGCTGCTGCTATCGCTGAACCAGCAAAGGAGTTTTCTTTAACTCCGCTACCGAACACATCAGGGAATATACCTAAGGGTCTACGAGGAACGCTTTACCGCAACGGGCCTGGACGCTTAGAACGAGGTGGAGTACAAATGGGCCACTGGTTTGATGGTGATGGTGCTATCCTTGGTGTACATTTTACCGATAGAGGCGCATCGGCTGTTTATCACTATGTGCAAACAACTGGTTATAAGGAAGAAACTGCGGCAAATAAATTATTATATGGCAATTATGGCATGACTGCACCAGGAGGATTTTGGGAAAAAGTATCTAAATCCACCAAACATGTAGCTAATACTTCAGTACTGGCTTTACCAGATAAAGTTTTGGCGTTATGGGAAGGTGGCAAACCCTATGCTTTGAGTTTGCAACATTTGGAAACACGGGGTGAGGATGATTTAGGTGGTTTGCAAGATGGTTGGACTTTTTCAGCTCATTGTAAATGCGACCCACAGACGGGAGAGATTTTCAACTTTGGGGTTGAGGTAGGAGCTAGTCCGACTTTACATATATATAAAAGTACTGCTAGCGGTAGAATTGTTCAAACTGCTGCACATCGGTTAGGTAGTATATCGATGTTGCATGATTTTGTGTTCGCAGGACAATACTTAGTATTTTTTATTCCCCCTGTACGGCTAAATATATTTCCCGCACTTTTAGGATTAAGCAGTTTTAGTGAGGCTTTAAAATGGCAACCTAGCAAGGGGACTCAGATTTTAGTAATTGACCGTAAAACTCTAAAATTAATCAGTCGCAGTGTAGCCGAACCTTGGTTCCAGTGGCATTTTGCCAATGGTTTTGTGGACGAAAGCGGGACAATAATTGTGGATGTTGTTGCTTACAAAGATTTTCAAACAAATCAATATCTTAAGGAAGTTGCGACTGGGGAAACAAAGACCTCAGCAGTTAGCGCGTTGTGGCGAATTTATCTTAATCCACAAACTGGAAAGGTAATTAAGAAGGAGGAAGTTTTAGATAAGCATTGTGAGTTTCCTGTTGTCCCACAGCGACGAGTTGGGCAATATTCACCATATACATTTCTTAACGTACATCGCCCTTGTTTAAGCGCAACCTCAGAATCAACTCAAGAATTATTTGGGGCGATCGCCCGCGTTGATAACCAAAATTGTAGCGTGACCATCGCGGACTGTGGAGAAAATCGTTATCCATCAGAACCGATTTATGCTCCTGATACAGAAAATCCTGAAAAGGGGTGGGTGATAACAGTAGTGTATGATGGCAATTCTCACGGGAGCGAAGTTTGGGTTTTTGATGCTGACAGGTTAAACGAGGAAGCTGTTTGTAAGTTGGAATTACCTGGTGTTGTACCTCATGGTTTTCACGGAACCTGGAAAAGTTGATAGTAAAAGTTGACAGTAAAAGTTCAAATTCCCATGTTCTTGTAACAATTTATTGATTAAAAATCCCTATAATTACTAATTTACGTAAAATTTATGGGGATTTTTAGTATTTTTTGAGAAAATGCCGAATTGGAACAACAACCAGCATAATTTGGATTATCCTATAGTGGCATTTGTATCACTTTAATGCCTAACTAGCTAAAAAAGTTGATACAATACGCCAGCATCTACCAGGTACTTATCATTACAGGAATTAAATAATGGAGTTTTTTCAAGCTTTCGTGATGGGGATTGTGCAAGGGATAACAGAATTTTTACCAATTAGTAGCACAGCACACTTGATAATCTTTACTAAGCTATTTAATTGGGAAAAGCTTGGTGACAAAGATTTTGTCGATGCAATTCAATTTGGCAGTGTTATAGCAGTTGTAATATATTTTTGGTCAGATATTTCTCACCTGTTAAAAGGTGGACTGATGGCAGTCAGACAAAAAGACTGGCAAAGGGAAGAATGGAAAATTATTTTAGGTATTGTAATTGGAACAATCCCCGCACTAGCTCTTGGCTTTATATTGAAAGACATTTTGCCCGAAAGTGCATTAATGATTGCCATTATGTCAATTGTAATGTCACTGTTACTAGGACTTGCAGAAAAAATTGGTACCCGCAAACGAGGATTTGACTCATTAGATACCAAAGATGGTATTCTAGTAGGCTTGGGTCAAATGATTGCTCTGTTTCCAGGAGCTTCTCGCTCAGGCTCTACCTTAACAACAGCCTTATTTTTAGGATTAGAGCGACAAGCAGCAGCAAGATTCTCATTTTTGTTAGGGATTCCGACCCTGACTATTGCTACCTTATATAAAGCTGTAAAAATATACAGTTTAAATAAATTTGAACCTAGTTTATTACTCGTAGGTATTATTTCAACCTTTATTTTTTCCTATCTATCAATTGCTTTCCTTCTTCGTTTCTTACAAAATCAAAATACATGGGTATTTGTTTGGTATCGTTTAGCATTTGGTAGTGCGCTTCTGATAGCAATTGCAACAGGTTGGAAAGGTTGAGAGTGGGGAGTAAACAATTCAAAATTCAAAATTCAAAATTGCGAATTTCTAATGGGGAGATTGGGGAGAAGCTTAATTACCCCCCCTTCCCTCATCGGTCTGTGGGGGTAGGGGGGTTAGGTCTGCATATAAATTTCAGACCTATAAATGTTTTCTGGAGATGTCTATTAAAAATTCACAATTTTGAATTTTGAATTTTGAATTGTTTACTCCTCACTCAACTTAGCTTGCAAATCTGACCAGTGGACACCTTCGAGATTTGGTAAGACAAGAGTAGCGATACCCACACGAGATTCTGGTCCAAGTCCAACTGCGAGCATATTGGCTGCTAATGCTGCTTCTACACCCGCTTCAGCATCTTCAACTACTACACAGTTTTCCGGTTCTAACCCTAATTCCTTAGCTGCAAACAAAAATAAATCTGGTGCTGGTTTGGGTTGTTGTACGCTGAAACCGTCTGCAATAACGTCTATTTTGTCGGCAATACCTAATTTTTCTATCACCGGACGAGCATTTTTACTCGCCGAGCCTAGAGCAATTTTTATACCAGCTTGCTTTAATTCATCCAATAAATTTAAAGCTCCGGGTAACAAATCTTTTGGGGATATATTCTCAATTGATTCTACATAGTAGCGATTCTTACGTTCCATCATTTCTTGGATTTTTTCTTCTGGGTAATATCTATCACCAACAATATGCATTAGTGATTCTCGTCGCGATACTCCCCGTAATGCTTCATTGGCTTCGCGATTAAAAGGTAAACCCTCTTCGTCTGCTAACCTTTGCCAAGCTAAGTAATGATATTCTGCGGTATCTGTTAATACGCCATCTAAATCAAATATGACACCACGAATATCTGGAATTTGTTTATCAGTCATGCTTTCCACTTCTTGTTTCAAATCAAACTCGTGCCACTGACCGCACCAATGTATTTTAAATTTCAGGCGTCTCCAACCGGGTGGTAAGTGTGGGGTGGCTACGGGACCATCTTCGGTAAATTTAATACCACCAAATCCAAACACCGCAGCCTGCCAAATCCCTCCTGCACTAGCACCATGAATTCCTTCGTTGGCGTTTCCTCGTGCATCTTCCACATCTACCATCGCAGCTTGCATAAATAATTCGTAAGCTTCAGTGGTTTTGTTTAAGTCAGAGGCTAAAATAGCATGAATCGCAGGCCCCAAGGATGAACCATAGGTAACATCTGTACGAGGTGCATAGTAATCCCAATTTTTTTCTAAAATTTCCAAACTATAGGGAAATTCCTGAGACTCGCGCATCAAATATAACAGCATTAAAACATCTGGCTGCTTCAGAACTTGCCGCTTGTTGGCTTCTTCAATACCCAAAATTAATTGCATCGAACGTTTACGGGGTTCATAGTCCGCTAAGTTGACGTCTTCTAATTTGAAAAATCCGTCGGCTTGTTCTATCAACCCTGTGGAACGGTCGTAAGGTATCCAAATATTATCAATAATGTCTTGCCAACGTGACCTCCGTGCAGCAGTTAATAAAAGTCTGTCCTCCAATTCCTTAGCTTTTTCGGGGTAAGTTTTACGTAACCAATCTTGGGCTAACAATGCTTTTTCTAAATGCCATTGCACCATGCGATTGGTAAAGGCATTGTTATTCGAGAGTTCGTGGTATTCATCAGCACCAATAACCCCGCAAATTTCATACCGTTCGTACTTGGTATTATATTCGACTCGACTACCCCAAAAGACCGCAGTATCCAAAATAATTTCCGCACCGTAGTCGCGCAGCCACTCGTCGTCACCACTAGCGTGCCAATAACTCCAAACCGCGTAAACAATGTCAGCACTAATGTGAATTTCTCTGTCGCGACACCAAATACGGATATCTTCCCCGTAAGGGTCGTTGCTAGGAGGTAGCCAACGGGGTGTAACTTCATCACCTGTCTCAGCACTCTCCCAGGAGTACATTGCTCCTTTATACCCGTAATGTACTGCCTTACGTCGCGCTCCATTCAGCGTGTGATAGCGATAGGATAGTAAATTTCGAGCTATGGCTGGTTGAGTATAGATGAAAAATGGAAGTATAAAAATTTCTGTATCCCAAAATACATGACCACGATAGCCAAATCCTGAAAGAGTTTTAGCAGCTATACTTACTCGGTCGTCATGTTTAGGACCAGCGATGAGTAACTGAAACAAATTGTAACGAACTGCGAGGGCGGCTCTAACATCTCCCTCAATGGTAATATCACTGTATTGCCAAGCGTCTTCCCAAGCTTGTTTATGGTTAACCAACAATTCGTTGTAATCAGTTAATTGAATTAATTTTTCTTGCGCTGACTGTACAGGGGCTTCAGTATCACGGCTGGTAAAAATTGTAATGAATTTATCCACCGTTACCGTGTGTCCCGGTGAAGCAGTGAAAGAAGTTGTTAAAGTCGGATAGCCTGGAGGATTTGAAACTTGTACCCCAGCTTCCGCTCCCGATATTTTCAGTAAAGACGCCGTACCCAAAGTAATGCGGGAATTACGGGTACGTAAGTGTAACCAAACCCCTTTGTCGTTTTTACCTTGGTCGATGTACTCCCAATGGTTAAAGCCTTGATTTTCTGGGTAGCCGTTAATACTAGCCTGTATTTCTACTAACCCTTCAAAGTCTACTGGTGTAATTTGGCAGCGTACAGCTAATACATGCTCATCAGCAAAACTAGCAAAACGTTCAAAATAAATGTCAATCGTTTGACCATTAGGACTGCGCCAGCGAACAGTACGACTGAGGACACCGGAGCGTAAATCTAAGCGTCGTTCATAATTTAATATTTCCCCCCTGTCCATACGAAAGCGGTCACCATTAACTGTGATTGCCAAAGATAACCAATCGGGACAGTTAGCAAGTTCGGTATAAACGATAGGAACATCATCATAAACCCCATGAACTAAAGTCACAGGTACAGCACGGGGATAACCTTCTTCAAAACATCCCCGCGTTCCTAAATAACCATTACCAATTGTAAAAACTGTTTCTCGCTGATGGATTTGCTCTGGAGCAAATTTAGTTTCACTTAAAGTCCAATCAGTATAGACAAAATCCCGGTAACATACTGTTTTATCCATCGGCACTACCTTTTATAAATATATTGTCCTGTTAATACTCATTACGAAATGACCCTTTTGGGTAATTGGTAATTGGTAATTGGTAATTGGGGATTGGTAATTGGGGATTGAAGATTGGGGATGGGTAATTGGGGATTGGAGATTGAGAATTTGCTACTAAAAAACTAACTTTTGACACCCATTACCAATTCCCCATTACCAATTACCAATTCCCCATTCCCCATTCCCCATTCTCCATTCCCATTACCCATTATGTTTTTGCAGGATAACTTCAGCCCTTGGTTTGTAAACCAGATGGTATAAAGTTTCTAAGTAACGCATTCTAGCATCTCGGTTATCGCGGGTAACAGAATCCCAGAACCTATACATTTTAGCGAGTAACAGCAGCTGATTGACATGTAAGTGCCAGTTATATTTGTTACTTACGATTTTCATAGCCTGTTCGGAAATCTGGTTCCAGTATTCTGGATGGGCATCACACTGTTGAACAAATTGTAAAATTTTCTTAGCCGAGCCTTCTAAATCAGTTGGGTTAAGTGTAAACTCACCTTCTCCGTCGTCGATAATTTCCGAAGCACCACCAAATTCAGTTACGAGAGCAGGCAAACCAGAAATCATCGCTTCGAGGACAGTGCGTCCGAAGGCTTCAAAGAGAGCGAAATGGACAAAAATTCCCTTACTGTCTGCTACGACGCGGTAAGCTTCTCCAAGTTCCATGCTGGAAAGACGCATTCCTACGCAACGGACTTTGCCTTGAAGTTGGTATTGCTCAATAACGTTGTGCAGTTTTTCTATTTCAGCGCTTTGTTCTGGTCTTGTTGATTCACCGATTTGTAAGTCACTTGTGAGGATAATTAAATTACAATGTGCTTGCAATTCCTGACTTTTGCCAAAACATTCCAGCAAACCACTTAAATTTTTAACCGTAGTCAGGGGTGAAACAGCCAAAAGTACTCGTTTAGTTACATCATCAAAATTACCAATAATTTCTGGTGCTTCTCGTTGAAAAAGTAGCTCAGAAATTTTCGCAATCAGATTAGTATCCCGTTCTTCATTTTTATTGTAAGGGTAAAAAATATTTTCATTTACCCCAGGAGGCACCATATTGAATTTAGGGTTAAACAAGTCGATACCGTCAACCACATGGTACATCTGAGGCATGGTAAAACATTTGTACGACTCGTATTGTCCCATACTCTCAGGTGTACCGACAATTTCTTGGTAAGAAGAAGTAATCACAAAATCTGCTGCGTTCATTGCAATCAGGTCAGCAGTAAATTGAGCACTGAAGTGATACTTATCTTCCAAATCTTGCCAATACAAATTGCTGAACAGATGTTTTGGTTTTTCTAAAGAATGAGCGATGTGACAGTGAATCGACTTCAGACGACGTGCTAACAAAAATGCAACTAAATTTCCATCACTATAGTTACCAATGATTAAGTTAGGTCGTCCCCGTAATTCTGCTAATAATTCTCGTTCTGCATCAGTCGCAAATGTTTCCAAGTACGGCCAAATTTCATATTTGGAAATCCAATTTTGCGTTGCATCTGAAGTGTCAGCAAAAGGAACCCGTAATATCCAAGCATTCTCTGTACCTTGGACTTTTTCTAGACGTAGGTTACACCCCGTACCCTCGCAATTAGGAATCAAGCGAGTCAAAATTATCACTTTTGGGTGAATCCCTAAAATATCAAGTCCCGCAAGTTTGATTTCTTCTTGGAGCTTATTTTCCAAATTACGAGCTTGTTCTATAACATAAGCGACCTGACCAGCAGTTTCGGGTCGTCCTAAAACACCTTCTTGACCGACCCAACCGTGAATCGAAATCAATACAGCACGGTAAATTGCAGGTACACGGGAAATAAAAGCTTCCAGAATTGGTGGTTCGGGAGCGTCAATCAATCGGTCAAATAACTCAAGGGTAGATAGCACACGCTCTGCTGTATTACCCCAACCCGGTTCCAAACCCAAACTTTGTAGGTCGAAGCGAAATTTTTCTAAGGGTAAATTTGGTTGAAGCTCGGTAACTAACTTAATCGCTTGCTTGATTTGTTGTGTTAACTCTAGCCCAGAGTTAATTCGGTCGTTAGTTAAAAGAGGGAGACCATCATAGTTCAATTTGTGGAGAACTTGAAATAATGCCTCTAACCAATAGTCAGGGTTAGTTTCCAGTTGATGACATAAATGACGATTCAGAAATGCAAAACCTTGACCAATATTTCTGGGGTCATCGATATCGGGGTCACCCTTGTAAAACGGACTCAAATCTATTTCTAATATTTGAGATTGGTAGCGATTTACTAAGCGGTCACGTACATCCAACAAGGCTTCTGGGGTCATTTCCACCGCACTAGTCATATTTGCCTCAAAGCGCAAAATTATTTGACTAGCAATCCAGGGACGAATCACAAACCAAGTGCTTTCCTCTTCCAGAATTATTTCGTGGGTGTAACGAATAAGTTGACTGAGAGAAGAAGAGTGGAAAAAGTACGCGGGCTTTTGCGTCTGTTCACAGAAGTCAGCAAAAGCCTGCAATATATCATTTCTTAATAAATACCTCTTCCCAGAGATAGATAAAGTCGAAACTAATTGACGCAAAGCAATTTTTTCATCACTGTTTAATACCGTTTGAACAAGTTCATACATAACAAATTCCTAAACTTTAGATAGAATACAAACTACTTTTTTCGTGATAAATAGCTGTAATCTCTGATAATAGGCAAAAACAAGCCTACGTACTCCTTACATTAGCGCATATTCTTCATTGGGTGAGTGCTAACTGGTAATTGGTAATTGGTAATTGGTAATTGTTAACTACTAACTGTTGAGTGTTAACTATTGAGCATTAACTCCTTAAGCTTTGGTAAAATTTCGGACGGTAGAGACACCACCTTGGCATCCGATGGCAAACACTTAAGAAAAACAGCCACATCCTTAGGGTTTTTTAAATGACCCGCTTTCCAAGCCATTGCTATATCAAGTGCAACTAAAACAGCGTCGTAACGTTCGCTGTGAGCAGTCAAGCAATTTATATTATCGTTTTTCTTAACAGATACCCAAGTTTGCCAGTGTTTAGTAACAGGGTGTTGCACAATACCTGTCACTATTGAATCATCAAAAAGTATTGCAGCATGTTCTAAATTACTCCACCCTTTGGATTTACCTGGTTGACCTGTTGTAGATTTCTCTGCCATTTCCCTAACCTATAAACTCCTATCCTTAGGGTTCCCACAAATTTTAGGTCTTTTTACATCCCGTAAAGGCACTGTGTTAAGAAATAATAATCTTTCATCTAACAATGTATACTAGTTAACAGAATCCTTTACCTTTACAGTCTAATTTGTAGTCAGAAGTACTACTAAGTGCAAAAACTAATCAGCCAAAAAATATAGATTTATACCTCTATCTTTAGGTAGATAAAATAACTCATTTGCATACTATTGAGTAATAGGTTTTATGAGTAAAGACCCTTTCATTGTCCCACCTGGAACCAAAATTTCTCTCAAAAAAGACTATAACCCGGGTTACACAGGTAACTACATAAATAAAACAGATGTAGAAGGAATATTAGAAAAAGATATTCAGCGATTAGCTAAATTTCAAGATGTTCTTTATGCCCAAAATAATTATGCGCTTTTAATTATTTTTCAAGCAATGGATGCTGCGGGTAAAGATAGTACTATTAAACATGTAATGTCCGGGGTTAATCCCCAAGGATGTCAAGTTTATAGTTTTAAAAGTCCTTCAGAAGAAGAATTAGACCATGACTACCTCTGGAGAAGCGCAAAAGCCTTACCAGAAAGGGGTCGCATGGGAATTTTTAACCGTTCATATTATGAAGAAACTCTGATAGTTAGAGTACATCCAGAATTACTAAAAGCACAAAGGCTCCCAGATTTTGATATTACTAAAATTTGGCAACAACGCTTTGAAGAAATCAATAATTTTGAGAAATATTTAGTGAATAATGGTATTATTATTCTTAAGTTTTTTCTGAATATATCTAAAGAAGAACAAAAAAAACGCTTTCTAAAACGTATCGAAACACCAGAAAAAAATTGGAAGTTTTCTAAGAGTGATGCCTTAGAAAGACAGTTTTGGGATGACTATATACAAGCATATGAAGATGTGTTTAATAGTACCAGCACCAAATGGGCACCGTGGTATATAATCCCTGCTGACCACAAATGGTTTACAAGGCTTGTTGTAGCTGATATCATCTGCAAAAAATTAGCAACACTCAACCTGAAATATCCCAGTCTGGGTGAAGAACATCAACAAGAATTACTAAAGGCTCAAGTCATGCTGCAAAGTGAAAAACAGTAGATAAATTGTAATTTGTAATTCTTAATTATTAATTGTCAATTGTTTTTCATTTTTTAATTTCGCAAAGTGGTATTAAGGATAAGTGTACTTTTGTAAAATTAATAACACATATCCTCACTATTTCCACATATCCATAACTTCGTCTTTACAATAATCCCCAACACACAGGGTGGCTACTATGGAAACGAAACGACTGGCGGATTTGATTAATTTTTTACAGCAAGAATTAGCTATTCCTGCAACTGATTTACAATTTGCTCTGCGGTACTCCCATCAAACTCCAAACTTTTTGCCAATAATCCTTTGGCAATACGGCTTTGTCACGCTGACCCAGTTGGAGTGCATTTTTGATTGGTTGGATAAAAGTTTTGGTAGTTGATAAGGGGGGAGTGGGGAGCAAACAATTCAAAATATCTGCAAGGCAGACGCTTCGCGAACAAAATTGCGAATTTCTAATGGGGAGTGGGGGAGTAGGGAGATTAGGGGGAAAGTTCGGTTAAATAATTTGCTCAACATTTGACAGGCTGTAGAAACATTGCCATTCGGTGTATAAGACCATACAGGTCATTATCACTGGGGAAAAGTTATGCAGCCAGGTCAAGTGTAATCCTAGTCGGGATACTAAAAGAAATAAAGCATCGTCCAAAAGGCTTAGCCCCAAGATAAAGAATTGCGTTGGTATACCTTTAGGAAGAGCTTTGATGTGTAACTTCATATTAAATAGGTTTAAGCGCAGAGAGATAGTTCACCTTTAATGTAGAGGTTTTTTCTAAGAAAGTTGTGAAGATAAATATTAAAAGTAATATTGAAATGTTAAGAAAAAGCAACACCAGTGTTTTTGCCGTTTTTGGTCTTATTATGTAAATAGAGTCAGTGTCCCTGTAAGAATGACGGATTAAACCTTAAGATTAAAAAAGTTGAAACGCCAGATACTCAACTTGTTTGTAAAGCTTGGGTTATTAGATAGGTTCTGCATAAATTTATCTGCATAAACTTAGTGGTCATTGGCTAAAAATAAAGTACGTTGCAAAAAGTAAAAGGAAATTATTATGTCTACCACAACTACTGCTAATGTTGTGGCTATGGGCTATCATCAACCCCAGGAAATGCCACAACAAACTTGGAGCCAAGCACAAAGTATTTCTTCTTCGGTAATACTATGCTTCGCGTTCGTGTATGTGATGACTACATTACACAAAATGTATGATAAAGGTTTGCGTCATCAAGGTTGGCTTCCAGAACCAATTCATCATTAAATTAACCTAATACCCGTAATGTAGAGACGTTACATGTAACGTCTTTACGTTTTGTGTTTCAAGACCTCACTGACAGCATCTAATAATTCTTTGATACTATAGGGTTTAGATAAAAAGTTATCAACACCAATATCCGCTGCTGCAACTAAATTTTTATTAGATATCAATCCACTAGTAGCTATAATTTTCACCTGCGGATTAATTTTTTTTAAAGTGCGAATAGCCGTTAAACCATCCATTGATGGCATCATAATATCTATTAAAACTACACTAATTAATTTTTTGTTTTGAGCGTAGAAAGCTATTGCCTCCACACCATCAGCAGCGCTCAAAGTATTGTAGTTATAATTATCCAGTGAAGCTTGAATAATTTCTCGTACCGCTGAATCGTCATCAACAACTAAAATAGTTTCTCCGTTACCTTTTGGCAATTTCACATCTTCTGTAAAAGTTATTTCTTTTCCTGCTACTGCGGGTAAATAAATTTTAAATTGAGTTCCTTTACCCACTTCGCTATATACTTTAACAAATCCATTATGGTTTTTGATGATACCCAAAACTGTAGAAAGACCTAGCCCTGTTCCTTGACCAACTTCTTTGGTGGTAAAAAATGGGTCAAAAATTCGCTCTTGAATTTCTTCTGGGATACCTACCCCTGTATCAGCAATAGTTATAACTACATAAGTACTTGTTCCACCTTCTTCATTCATTCGTGCATAGGCTTCATCAATATATCGATTTTCTGCTTTGAGAGTCAAAGTACCTCCGTTAGGCATAGCATCACGAGCATTAACGCAAAGATTCATTAATACTTGATGTAGTTGGGTTGCATCTGCACAAACTACCCAAAGGTCTTTTGTAGATAAAATTGTGTTGATTTCGATTGATTTAGGAAAAGTACTTTTGGTAATATCAGCAACTTCCTTGATTAGATGTCTTATTTGCATAACGGTACGTTTTCCTTCTGCTCCCCGTGCAAATGAGAGAATTTGCTTGACTAAATCAGCTCCGCGTTTAGTACTTTCTTCCAGCATTTTCACTAATAAATGAGTTTGCTCATCTGCATTAGGGAGTTTAAGCGGTAACAATTGAGCAATCGCTAAAATAGGGGTAAGGATGTTGTTAAAATCGTGAGCAATACCGCTAGCCAAAGTACCTAAACTTTGTAAACGTTGAGTACGAAGAAACTGGCTTTCTATTTGTTTTTTGTCAGTAATATCCGCGTCTACTGTGAGTATAAATTTCGGTTCTCCTGATTCGTCGCGTACCAAAGTCCAATGGCTATCTACAATAATATTTTTACCATCTTTAGTTACTTTATTTAACTCACCCTGCCAGGAGTTAAATTCAATAACATTAAATAAAGCCTCGGATGGTAGCTGCTCGGCATTCTTATATAAAATTCTGTTAGCATTTTTACCTATAACTTCTTCTGAACTCCAACCATACAAACGTTCTGCACCCTTATTCCAATAAAAAATGTTGCTATCTAACCCCCTAACCAGAATTGCATTAGTTGCGACATCTAATAAAGCAGCCTGTTCCCTAATTTTCGCTTCTGCTAATTTGCGTTCACTTATATCTTTACAAAAGCAATAATGTCCAATAAATTGCTGTTCTTGGTTATAGGCTTTAATCATAACCAGTTGCTTATAAAAACTTGAACCGTCCTTGCGTATACCTCTGGCTTCTACTTCTACTTTACCCATAGCCAACATCTGCTGGTATGCTCCCAGCATTTTTGGCTTGTTATCTGGATGGATTGTTTTTTGCCATTCCATACCAATCATTTCTTCTGGTTTATAACCAACTATATTGGCATAGGCACTATTGACGGAAAGGTAAAGACCTTGAGAATCTAGCTGAGAAATGCCTTCAACAGCACTCTCCAATGCTACTTTTATATTGTGCAAGGCTGACTCTGCTATCCTACGTTCACTAATTTCTTGCTGCAAAAGTAAATTCGCTTGGGTGATTTCAGCTGTTCGTTCTTTAACTCGTCTTTCTAACTCATCATAGGATTGTCGCAATGCAGTTTCGATTTGCTCACGTTTGCTAATCTCTTGTTGTAATTCTTGATTTACCTGTTGAAGTTCAGTCGTTTGCTCTTCCACCTGTTGCTGTAAAGTCATTACCAGACCCGATATTTCTATTGGGTTCAGCAATTCTAAGAAGCTGCTTTGAGTAACAATACCTAATAGCTCACCACTATCAGCAGTCACAACCAATCGTCGCACGTAACGTTGTAGCATTTTCTGGTGTGCAAACCACAAAGAATCTTTAGGGTGCAAACAAAATAATGGCGTACTCATCACCATCCCAGCTTCAGTGTGAACTAAATCTAACTCCAACACTTTAAATTGTACAATGTCCCGTTCGGTAATAATGCCAATTGGGTGGTAGGGAGCATGGTCTTCTTCCACAATTACAACACAGCTTACCTGACGCTCTGTCATCATTTGCGCTAATTCTAGTAACGATGTATTGCGAAGCGCATGCACAACCTGAGTAGTTAAAACCTCGGAAACATCGCGGATTTTAAGAAGATTTGTGGGTTGCAAAACTTGACGAATAGTACTATGTGTAATAATTCCTAATAATTGCTCCCTATCATCTAAAATCGGCAAATGGCGAATATGATGCTGACGTAAAATAGATAATGCCGTTAAGGTATGTATATTCTGCGATAAATTAAGGCTAATTACTGGCTGTGTCATTACCTCAGCAACAGTAACCGAAGATAAATCCATGCAAGATGCAGCTAGTTTTACCACGTCTCGCTCAGTGAAAATACCAACCAATCGTAACCCATCCACTACTAACGCACAACTTTTTCGCTCTTGGTCAAGTTGATTCAAATTCGATGCTTCTAAGCTAGATGGTTTTAGGCTAGGTAGCCTGCAATTGCTTCCCAGAGTCTGACTCATTAAAGCAATAACATCAACCACAAGAGTATCGGGTGCGATTATTAAGGGAAATCGATTAATAATATGCTCTAAAGCAGGCAATTTAATTAGTTTATGTATGGAATGCATAGTGAGTTATGTATAAAATGTATTTAATCAATACCCTGTGCAGCTTATAAACTTACACACTCTTGACTAGTTTCCTTAAGCGCTTGGCTCTCAGCTATTACAGGTACAGGGAGAATACGACTCTTACAATTTAAAGCAAACCACTCTGCGATTGCACCTCAAATGAGGGTGAAAAATTTGTTTTTCTATAGTCTCCTAAGGTACATTTTTTGTCACTACTACGTCTGTACGTTACCGTACATAACTAAATTTTATTTACATAAATTAACTTAAAATTTACTTTTATTTATTCAATAAACGAGCAATCTCAGCTTTAATAATTCCATAGCATTCACAGCTGGTAGCTTCTAATCGTTCGCGGCTAAGGATATTAATCCGACCTCGACGATAGCTAATAATTCCCGCATGTTGCAGCATTCCAGCAGCAACGGTAACACCAGAACGACGGGAACCCAACATCTGAGCAATATGTTCCTGAGTCATCGGAAATTCCTGCATCTGCAAACAGTCTTGCACACTCAGCAGCCAACGAGCAAGACGTTCCTCCAAATTATGCAGACGATTACAAACAGCACCTTGAGAAATTTGGGTGAAAAGAGCTTGAATATAACGCAGCAGCAAATAATGCAGTTGTCCACCAAGTTGAAACTGAGCTTTGAGGATATTTGCCTGTAACCGCAACCCCCGGCCAGCGACCTGCACAACAGCTTGACTAGTTGTAGAGTTACCTCCCAAAATAACTGGAATTCCCACCATCCCTTCCTTCCCAATTAAAGCAACTTCTACCGTTGAACCATCTTTCATGATAGACACCAAAGAAATCATTGCCTCAGTTGGAAAATAAACATACTCAATTGGTTCCCCAGCTTCATGCAGCACTTGACGAAGTGGCAATTCCACAGACTCTAAATGGGGAGCCAAGTTTTGGTATTCTTCAATAGGTAGCGCAGCAAGCAATTGATTTTTCAAGGACTGGACGTTTCAAGCCTATAGTTTTTCGATATTCCAGGTCACGCCAACAAACAGATGTCACGGCTAACCCTCAAAGTCACTTTAGAAAACTCGGCCGCACTCGTCTGTACGCTACCGTACATAAAAATATTCAGATAATTGCCATCTTGTATTTTGCATTTTGATTTCTTAGCGTCTTTGCGGCTCTGCGTGGGCTTTTTAACTACTTCTCTGTAGGTTCGCGATTTCGATAAGCCCCTAACAAACCATCATATTCTCGTTTAATTTTGCCGTAGCACTCACAGGAGTTCGCTTCCAATCCATTTCTGTCTAAAATATGCATTTTCCCACGGCTGTAACGCAGCATCCCCGCTTGCTGAAGAAAAACAGCGACCTCGCTAACACTAGCACGTCGCACACCCAGCATTTGAGACAAAGACTCTTGAGTCAAATTCAACTGTTCTGAACCAGTTCGGTCATAAGTTCCTAACAACCAGCGACAGCATCGTTGTTTGGTAGAATGTAAGCGATTGCAAGCAGCCAAATAGGTAACTTGATTAAACAAAGCTTGGGTATAGCGTTGCAACAGCATATGAAGCGAACTAGTTGGTGGCACCTCTCGTTGGAATATTTCCGCACGCATCCGCAAAGCACTACCAGGAATAATTTGTAAACAAGCCTGCCAGGAAATTTGATGAACTCCCAAAAACACAGGTAAACCCACCATCGCTTCGTTACCCACTGTCGCGACTTCAAGAAACGTGTTATCATCCATTCGCGTTAATAGCGAAGCCGCTCCACTTTGGAGAAAATAAACGTGTTCAATCGGTTGATTATCAGTATAAAGAAATTCCTTCGCTTTTATCGCAAAAGGTTCTAAGTGGGGAATAAGACGCTCGTATTCCCCCTTGGGCAAAGCAGCCAAGAGTCGATTTTCCATAGAAATACGGCAGTCTTTAAGCATAAATAGCAACAGACATTCTGTGCCAACTAATTTCAATACAGTTTACCTAAATTCAATACCCCCTCCACGTCTCTTAGGAATGATTTTCACTGTAATCAGTTTAGGATATGAGTTTGAAGAAGTGATGAAGAATAAGAAAATAAGTTTTGCAGAAGTTACTGAGTATATCAACTTTTACGTAAGTCTAAGGTTAAGAAAAGGTTATTGAGTATAAAATAACAGTGGATTGCATAAATTAATACTCTTATGCACTGAATTAATTTTGTTGCCCCGTATTTCAAATTACGCTATGTTAGCAGCAAGATAATAAATAGCAGTGGGAAATTATTTTGACTACTGTTTTCTTGCAGCTAACTCAGGAGCTTAAAAAATGCAATGTAACTATGCTGCTGGTGATTTGCCTTCTCTCGACCAAGTGGTAGAACGCTCACCGTTAACAGTAACTCCTGACACTATTATTATTGATGCGCTAGCTTTAATGGATGAAGCTGGAACCGAGAGTTACGAGCTTTTTCCGACAGATTTACCTAATAGTAGCTCACCCAGTTCAGATTATAAAAGTTGCATCCTAGTAGTAGAAGACGGACGATTATTAGGAATGTTCACGGAGCGCGATGTAGTAAAACTAACAGCAGCAGGGATAGATTTCTCAAGTACTAAACTTGCTCTGGTAATGGCTAAAGATATTATAACTCTAACTGAATCAGAATCAGAGAATGCTCTCACAGCGCTTTTGTTACTTAGAGAGCAAGGGATTCGTCATTTACCTGTTGTGGATTTTCAGGGTCAGTTGGTAGGAATTATTACACCCAGCAGCATCGATAAAGCTTTACAGCCAGCGAATCTTCTCAAAATACGTCGTGTTGCAGAAGCGATGACTCCCCAAGTGATTCATGCACGTAGCAACACAAATATACTCGCTTTAGCTCAACTGATGACCGACTATAACGTTGGTTGTGTAGTAATTGTAGAAGTAAGAAATCAAGAATTAAGACAAATAGATGATGCTTTACACCTTAATCCTGTAGGGATTATTACTGAACGAGATATTGTCAAACTTCGTCTCAAGCAAGTTAATTTAGCAACTAATGAAGCAAAAGATGTGATGAGCACACCGTTGTTTTGTCTCCGTTCACAAGACTCGCTATGGCTTGCTCATCAAAAAATGCAGAATCATCATGTGCGACGATTGGTTGTAATAGGAGAACAAGGAGAGTTGCAGGGAATTGTAACGCAAAGCAGTTTACTACAAGTGCTTGACCCTGTAGAAATGGCAAGTGTAATTACCGCGTTGCAGCAAAAAGTAGAAGTACAAACGGCACAATTAAAGCAAGTTAACCAAGAATTACAACAAGAAATAATTCAGCGTCAACAAATAGAAGATGCACTACGCCATCTACAAGATAAGTTAGAAAAAGGAGTTGCTCAAAGAACAGTGGAACTTAGTAGCAAGACTGCTCTTTTGATACGAGAAATCGAGATTCGTAGACAAGCAGAGGAAACAATTCGTGAGCAAGCAGCTTTGTTGAATGTGGCAACAGATGCAATTTTTGTTCGTAATTTTAATGAACAAATTATATTTTGGAACCAAGGTGCAGAGAATATATATGGGTGGAAATCAGACGAAGTTATTGGTAAAAGCCCTAACCAAATTTTGTATAAAGACACTTCTCAATTAGAAGTAGCTTTGAAAACAGTAGTTGAGTGCGGTTCGTGGCAAGGTGAGTTGCAAAAGGTAACGAAAGATGGTAAAAATGTGACGATTGCTAGCCGTTGGACATTAGTACGGGACGAATTCGGAAAACCAAAATCTATCCTCACAGTAGATACAGATATTACCGAGAAAAAACAACTAGAATCACAGTTTTTGCGTGTTCAACGTCTGGAAAATTTAGGAACTTTGGCTGGTGGTATTGCCCATGACCTTAACAATATATTGACACCAATACTAGCTATAGCCCAACTACTTCCTCTTACCCTACAAAATCTGGACGAGCGAAATAGAAACATGCTGCGTATATTAGAAGTTAATACTAAACGAGGCAGCGATTTAGTTCAGCAAATTTTATCTTTTGCTCGTGGAGTCGAAGGTAAGCGTGCGGTTTTACAAGTTAGGCATATAATATCCGAAGTTGAGCAGATTATTAAGGGTTCATTTCCCAAATTAATTGAAGTTAAAAAAAATATTCCTAGAGATTTGTGGACAGTCTCTGCTGATGCAACCCAATTGCATCAGGTATTCATGAACCTTTGCGTTAATGCTCGTGATGCGATGCCTAATGGTGGTATTTTAAGTATCTCTGCGGACAATCTATATATTGACGAAAACTATGCCAAGATGAATGTTGAATCCAAAGTCGGCTCTTATGTTGTGGTGACAATTAGCGATACGGGTGTTGGTATTTCTCCGGAAATAATTGATAAGATTTTTGACCCATTTTTTACAACTAAAGAGTTAGGAGAAGGTACAGGTTTGGGTTTGTCTACAGTGATTGGTATTGTTAAAAATCATGGTGGTTTTATCAATGTTTATAGTGAAATAAATAAGGGTACAAGCTTTAAGGTTTATTTACCTAGTAGTGATGCGACTAACGAACAAGTAAGCGATAATTGTGAGGAGTTACTAAAAGGTAATGGTGAACTGGTTTTAGTTGTTGATGATGAAGTGGCTATTGCGGAAACCACTAAATCAACTTTGGAAAATAATAATTATAGGGTTTTAACTGCTAAAGATGGTATCGAAGCAATAGCTCTTTATGCTCAATATAGAAATGACATTCAGGTAATATTGGTTGATATGATGATGCCATCGATGGATGGAACTACTACTATCCGCACTTTACAAAAAATGAATTCTAATGTATTAATTGTGGCAATGAGCGGCTTGAATTCTACTGAGGTAGGTGCGCGAGATGCTGGGGATGGAGTCAAAGGATTTTTGTCAAAACCTTTTACTGCAAGGGAATTACTGGATACTTTGCAGCGTGTGATTGCTGTTAAATGAAGGAAATGGGGAGTGGGGAGTGGGGAGTTGGGAGTGGGGAGTTGGGAGTTGAGAGTTGAGAGTGGGGAATAAAAAGAGTAATCAATAAAAACGGCTAGCAGATAAAGTTCTTTAATTCCCCCCTTCCCTAGTAGGGAAGGGGGGTAGGGGGGTTAGGTCTATTTATTTTTGTATTCTATCTAAGGAAAAGGAATCGACATACCAGCTTTGTCTAAAGCAATCTTAGTACGACGACGATATTCCCGTGCCACATCTAATTGCTTAAGAGGCTTCGTCTTAATTAACACCCGAACCATCACACCCCGGTCGCTAAAATTATCTATCCCCAGCACCTTCGGAGACTCAACAATTTTCTGTTGCCATTGTGAATCTTGTGTCATATCTAACCCAACAGTCGCAATCAAATTGAGAGCTGCATCTATATCAGCTTGGAAACCAACCGGGATATTTAAGTCAGCTTGTGACCAGCGACTAGAAAGATTTGCAACAACTTTTATTTCGCTGTTAGGAATAGTTATCAAACGTCCTTCCGTATCTCTGATTTGGGTCATACGTAAATTCAAATTTTCCACTAACCCAGTAGCAGTTCCCACAGAAATCATATCCCCTAAAGCGTACTGGTCTTCTAAAATAATCAAAAACCCATTAATTGCATCTTTAATCAGGTTTTGAGACGCTAGGGATATAGCAACACCGACTATACTCGCACCCGCAAGTAAAGGGATAATATCTATACCCAAAGACATCAAAGCACTGAGAAAACCAATGATTACAAGTGTAATAGTCGCAACACTTTTGGTGACTCCAGAAATCGTAGAAACCCTTAGTTGTATTCTTTTAGTTGTTTCTGGGCTTAATAACGTTCTACTATCTACTAAAACTGAGGTACAACGGTCGGTGATAGCATAACTAAGACGAACTGCGACATAAGTTAAAACTCCAACAATACTAACTTTTAAAGGAAATTGCAAAAATGTGAGAATCCCACTTGCAAGCGACCGCGTTTGTGGGAATCGATTCAAGATAATTAGAGTACCACCTCCCCAGATAACGACTTGAGCTAGTTGAAATAATCGTCGCTTTACTTCCTTAAGATTTTGCTGTTGCTGCTGGGTTAACTTTTTTGCCAATAATTGCATCGCTGTTGGAGTTGACCGCTTTGCTTGTGATAGATTATCTTTCTTACTGAACCGCCATTTAATTAAACTCCAACTGGTCAGCATCATCAATAGCCCAGTTCCACCAGCGATTTTGGCTTCACGGACTAAAAAGTTTGGCTGTCGTTCTTTTTTAGACAATTTCAGTTTTTGTCGTAAATTTCGAGCAATCTGTTCGGCTAAAGTCGAACTGTCCGTCTGTCGTAAACTCGCATCTTGGTCTGTAACGGTCAAAAGTTCTTGATTATTGACAAAAATTACAGGCTGTAAATCGGGAGCTTGTCGGACTTGCACGTTTAAATCAAACCCCGTTGATTGAAGATAATCGCGGCTAATTTGAGTGAATTTTTGTTGTATGATTGGCAATCGCTTTGGTAGCTCCGTCCTTTTTGCGGTGATTTCAAAAGCACAACGACCATCCAACTGCACGCAAGCAGTGACAATATTGCTATCTACACGAGCACTAAAATAATTACTTAGCTGTGGATTTACTAAAAAAGGAACGCTAGCTGCTGCTTTTGGTATGACAACTCCAATGGCTACAATTATTAACCCAGCAAGTGTCAAAACTCGCAAACGCACTTCAACACCTCCTCTAACCGTGGCACTTTGTTGAGTATGCCATTTGATTGCGTTAAAAAACAATCAACTACGCATGTATCTATCTATGGTTATGTTTTCATCTGTGCCATAACTTATAAAATTTATATTTTTAAGATATAGATATGTCTTAGGCTAGATGACGATTTAGTGCAAAGCAATCCAGATACACGATGCGACGTATTACGTAGAGACGCGATTAATCGCGTCTCTACATTATTATGCATATCTCTTTTGTTGGGTGAAATTGACAGAAGTAAAGTAAAGTTTATATAAGATAGAGAAAGAAAAAATTAAGGCAGAAGTTGCTAGCAATACAAAGTTTAGATTGTTTAACATATTAAAACTTCACTATAAATTGATAATAATTTCACAAATTAAAGTTAATATTTGTTTACAAGAATTGCTTGAAATTCTTGCATAAATTCTAAATAACCAACATATAAATATTCAACTTTACATCAAATGCATATACCAGCATGTAGAGAAAATACAGGATTGCTATATTACCTACTTGCGACAAATCGATTCATAAATTTTATTTTGCTAGAGGATTAATCAGAATGAAAATTGCATATTGGAATAAGTTTTCTAGCTTACTTGTAGCTGGATGGGTATTGTCGAATTTTGCGTCTGTTTCTGCTTCTGTTAATAACTCTAAAATTGCATCTCCCGTTAGTCGTAATACCGAAAATACAAGGATTAATCAGATTGCATCTAATACCATACCAAAACCTAAATTAGTTTTCCAAGGTTCAGAACCCTCCACAGTCAGAGGAAAAAATTTTATTAGATATAAATTGTCTGTAGCAAATTCAGAAGCATTCCCAGCAGAACTATTTCAGAGTGCTTCAGATTTACCCCCTTGTGGATTAAACAAGAACTCTTCTAGAACCTGGGTAGATATCCATAATGCTGAAACTAACGAGCGTATCTACGGTTTTTGTGCCTTATCTTCCCCTCAAAACCTTAATTCACTTTGGTTCTCAGTTGAGAAAGGACAGACACCTCCCAAATCTGTATATATTGTCTTAACAGATAGAAGATTGAATAAAACCTACCGTTCCAACTCTGTTTTATTAGAACAACAATCACCACAAGCAAGCAAAGAAGACTGTATTGCTTTCAACCCTAAGAATATAGCTGTTAATCAGGTTAATGGTAGTTGGAAAATAGTTGAGGGTGGTAATCACTGGATGTTTGATTTTGGGAATAATAAAAATGAAGCTATGCTTGCTAGCGAAATTATCAAAAAATATGGTGCAAACAAATCCTGCTTTGTCGGAAGACCACAACCATCCTTTAAATATTTACTGGTGAATAATAATGCTCCATCTGGTTCTATTGCAGGGGAAGACTGTTTAGCCTTTAATCCTGCGACAACAACCGTAAAGCAAATTAATAATCGATGGAAAATAGTCGATGGAAATCACTGGATGTTTGATTTTGATAACAATAAAGTCGAAGCAGAACAGTCTCTAGCAATCATCAAGAAATACAATTTTACTAATTCTTGCTATGTTGGTAGGCCAGACCCAAGTTTTAGCTACTTGCGTAGATAATCTTACCCAAACACGTAGAGACGTTACATGTAACGTCTCTACATTTTAACCAAAATTACAATTACCCATTACCGATTAGCAAAGTAGTTAACTCTTCTTTAATAGATAAAGTTTGATAACCTAAAGCAAAAGCCTTTGAACTATCAAACGAAACATCAGCAGGTCTAGGAGCAGACATTTTTACATCTTTTTGTCTAGCAGCTTTCAACCCATTTGATGGTAGCTGAAAAACTTCCACCAATAAACGACCAAAATCATACCGTGAAATTCTTTCCTTTCCACCCAAATGAATTATTCCATTAACTTTTTTTAACGCTAATAAAAGTCCCTTAGCGGCTGTTTTAGCACTTACTGGTGTTCTAAATTCATCAATAAATAAATTTAATTCTTTACCTTCTTTTAATATTTGTATAAATCCCTGAATAAAGCTTGTAGCTGTGGGTGTAGCATTTCCAAACATTAACGGCATTCGGCAAACCGCTGTTTGAGGGTATCGTTCTAACATACCTTGCTCTGCTAAAACTTTTTGCTCACCGTAAAGATTTACTGGATTCACCAAATCTGTTTCTTTATAAGGAGCGTTTAATCCATCAAAAACTAAATCTGTTGATGTAAAAGCGCAAGGTATGGAATAGTTAGCACAAAGTCCAGCAATATTACAAGATGCAGTCACGTTTATTGCGTGGGATTCTTCCGGGTGGTTTTGACAAAAATTCGGTTGTGACTGTGCAGCTGTATGAACTAACCCTGCTGGTTGAATTTCATTAAATGTAGCTTTTAGTTCTGTAAAATCTGTTAAGTCTACTTTTATAGTCTTAACACCAGGAATATCTATGTCATGGGAAAAATATGTTGCGTAAACCTCCCATTCCTGCTTGGCTAATTCGCAAAGATGCCATCCCAAAAAACCGCTAGCTCCCGTGATTAAGAGTTTTTTCATGTTCCAATATTTAGTGCCTCTTTCAAAAAAAATTATCCCATGTAGAGACGTTACATGTAACGTCTCTACATTTTTGGACGGAGATGTCTAATATACATCCTCATAAATTTCCGGTACTAACATTTCTAAACCAACTGATGTTAATTTAATTACGTCCTCTTCTCTGAAACTTTCTTCATACCAATTTGTTTTATTGCTTTTACGAAAAATATCAACTTTCATTAAAGATTGTGACACTAATAAATATTCTTGTAAGCTTTCTAATAACTGATAATTCGTAAGCTTTTCATGACGGTCGATACGCTCTGTGTCAGGGGATAACACTTCTACAATCAGACAAGGACGGCTTTTAAAGGTTTTCTCTCTGTCTTGTGACTCACCTGTAACTAATACTTCTGGATAATAAAAAACATTAGTAGGTTCAATTCTTAGTTTCATATCTGACGCAAAAACCCTATACTTTGTTCCGTATAATTGAGTACGCAACTTGTTGAATATATTGCTTGTAATCAGTCTTTGTTTTTCACTGACCGTAAATATTGGATATACCTGTCCGTTCACATATTCGTGTCTATTTATACTTTCTAGCTCAAGTTTTAGATATTCATCAACACTGAGGTTGAAGTATTTTGCTTGGGTATACATAAAATATCGCGGGTTAGTTTCGCTCCTTTTATCATACCCAGTTATTTAATTTATGTAATATTAAAAGTTGAAAATTAAATCAAGCTTTCATAGAAAATTTATAATTTTTAATTTTTATTGGAATAAAATAGAAGACCGTGTGAATACGGTCTCTGAAAATATATCGTAAAACCTATTGTACTAACTGTTGAAATCGCTTGTCACTGCGAACATTATAAAAATCCTTGTCTATTTTCGCTAACTTTCTATACTTATCGGGAGCAATTTTCATTGCTTTTTGCAAATTCTCTGTGGCTAATTCTACTTCACCCTGTAATGCATAGGAGCAAGCTTTGTTGTAGTACACTTGATGAGAATCTTTTTCGAGAGCTAATGCTTGGTCGTAAGATTTTATTGCATCCCCATAACGTTTTAATTTTGTTAAAACAATCCCACGGTTAATCCAAGCTTCATCTTTATCTGGCTTTATAGCAATCGATTTATCGTATGATGCTAACGCCTGTTCATACTTTTGCATTGCCATCAATGCATTACCTTGATTAAACCATGATTCATGCTTGCTAGGTTTCAGCGCAATTGCTTTGTTGTATGATTCTAATGCTTGCTGGTACTGTTCCATTGCAGTCAAAGCATTACCCCGATTGTTCCAAGCATCAACACGGTCTGGTTTCATGCTAAGTAGCTTGTCGTATGTGACGACTGCTTCTTGGTAATTCCGCGATTCTGAGAGTTTATTTCCCTGATTAAACAGACTTTCTGCTTTTTGAGAAGTCTGTGCTGTTTTCAGTAACTGGGCTACATTCGTTTCCTGAACTACTTGTTGACTGTATTCTTCTGGTGCTTCTACTAGAACACTACAGCCGAACATTAACCAAGCAGTCAAGCTAGAGCTAATTAAGCTATTACGACTGACCATACTGTACCTTTACTACTCTTAATACCATGCTACAACCCATACATAAATAATTAACGTGCCTCTTTATACCTTCTACCGAATGTATTAGTTGTTTTCCGGCAAAATTTTATCGATAATGCAGAGGTAAATTTAGGGTGGAAGAATCATAGCATATTTTTCATATAGTTATGTAAGAAAATTAGGGAATTGGCAATTGCTAACACCACTCAACAGTCAACAGTCAACAATCACCAGTCACCAGTCAACAGTCAACAGTCAACAGTAAACACTACTTGCTAAGTAAGCGAAAATTGAAGCATAGTATAAGGGTCGAATTAGTACTGCTGGAGTCAAAAACGGCAAAATAGTAAACATGGCGACTGAATCTAACTCAACTCCTTCCCCAAAAACAATTCCAGAGTCTATCGAGTATGATAACTTGCAGCCAGATGATTTTGATGGCGCGAGCGAAAATGGTATTATTCCAGATGAATTGGCTGCTCAACAGGTTTTAGCGGCTATTTCTTCCCTGCAATCTCCTCAAAACACTACTGCTCTTAAACAAGCTCGTTCCCCTTATAGTAGTGTACGCACTAAAAGGAGGCTTGCTGCTAAACCACGCGCTTTATTAATGACTTTATTCGGGGTTGTCCTCACATTTTTGGGGATTGCCTTGAACAATTTGATAATTGGCATTATTGGGACGACTATAACTTTATTATTGTCGTTGTTAATTTTGTTCCCTTGGTTGCAAGAAGCTATCAAAATTTGGTCAACAGCACAGGATAGAACCATATTTGTTGCTTTTTTGGGAATGTTAGTTGCTGCTGTTGGGGTGATTCGCTTTACCGGTGTGGGCGATCGCCTTTTAACTTGGGGGAGGAAAGTAAATTGGGATGCGTCTGGAACGCTTGCAGAATGGTTCGGAGCGTTGGGACAAATTTTAATTGCGGTTATTGCGGTATATGTGGCATGGCGACAGTATGTTATATCAAAAGACCTGACGATACAACAAAACTTGTTGACGGTGCAACAAAATATAATTACTCAGCAGCAAACAATAGACTCATATTTTCAAGGTATTTCGGATTTAGTTTTAGACGAAGAAGGGTTATTGGAAGACTGGCCCCAAGAAAGACTACTAGCAGAGGGACGAACAGCAGCAATTCTCAGCAGTGTTGACGCAAGCGGAAAAGCCAAAATACTACGATTTCTCTCTCGTTCCAAATTGCTTACACCCCTTAAACGCGATACTATCCTCGGTCGAGCGATACTAGACGGAACAGGTGGTTATGCTGAAGACCGCGTTGGGGGACTACGAGTAATAGATTTGGGAGTAACCCTCGCAGGAGCAGACCTTTCGACCACCGATTTACGTTGGACAGATTTAAGCGAAGCCAACCTGGTTCGTGTTAATCTTAGCGGTTGCGACTTAGTAAAATCCAACTTATCACGCACTATATTATATGAAGCGAATTTAACTGGTGCGGATATGAACGGAACCCGTTTATTTTACGGTTCCACAGAAACAGCTACCCCTCGTAGTCGCACCGAACCACCAAACCAACAAACAGGTGAACATACCGGAGCTGTCGTGGAAGGAGCAGATTTTACTGATGTGCAGCGCTTATCCGAAGCTAACCACTATTATTGCTGTGCTTGGGGGGGAGAAAAAACAAGGAAGACTATCCCTGGTGGTTGTGATGGAATACCTAATAAATTGGGGAGGTAGTTAACTGTTGACGGTTGACGGTTGACTGTTGACGGTTGACTGTTAACTGTTAACTGTTAACTGCTACTTGTCATTGCGCGTTAATTTATCCATTGAACAATCACCTCTAAATCAGGATTATAAGTTATTAGCTTTAATTGATAGCTTCTGATAATATTTTGCACTAACCTTATAGTATAGTTCAGCTTTACTATTTTGCCGCACTTTGCTAAGCTATTTATCCAGCGATACAAAGTTTGATGGGTGGGTACAGTGAAAAACGCGCAGCAAACAGAACTCCAAACTCAGGACTCAGAAAACCCTACAGGAACGTTAGGAGCCTACAAAACTCAAAACCGTCCGATAGCAGTAGACTTATTTGCAGGTGCAGGAGGTATGAGTCTTGGCTTTGAACAAGCAGGTTTTGATGTACTCGCAGCAGTTGAACTAGACCCAATACATTGTGCAACCCACAAATTCAACTTTCCATCGTGTTCAATATTTTGTAAAAGCGTTGAAGATATTGCTGGAGAAGAAATTAGAAATAATTCCGATATTCGCAACCAAGAAATCGACATAGTATTTGGTGGACCTCCATGTCAAGGTTTTTCCTTGATTGGTAAACGTTCCTTTGATGACCCTAGGAATTCCCTAGTATTTCACTATATTCGCTTAGTTTTAGAGTTACAACCGAAATTTTTTATTATAGAAAATGTCAAAGGAATGGCAATAGGTAAACATCAGGAATTTATTATAGAAATTATAAATAAGTTTGAAGAAAACGGTTACAAAATACATAAAAACTATCAAGTCTTAAACGCAGCAGAATACGGAATACCTCAAAATCGTCAACGGTTATTCTTGCTTGGTTGTCGTTATGATATGGAACTACCAAATTACCCGGTTCCTATCACAAAGCCAGCAAAATTAAATAAACCTACTATATTTAATCAATTTCTACCAACCCCTACAGTTAGGGAAGCACTGCAAGATTTACCCCAAATAGAAAACTATGTAGAATTAAATGAAAAAGATTGGGTACTAGCAGACTTCGGCACACCCAGCGATTATGCTAGAGAGCTTCGTGGATTATATTCTATAGATAATGACTATTCATATCAACGTAACTACGACTGGAAACTCCTTTCTTCAAGTTTAAGAACAAACCATTCCCCAGAATCTATAGCCAGATTTGAGTCAACTCCTCCAGGTACAATAGAACCTATCAGCCGCTTTTATAAACTAGACCCAGAAGGAATATGTAATACACTCAGAGCGGGAACTGCAAGAAATAGAGGAGCTTTTACATCTCCCAGACCAATTCATCCTTTTGTTCCCAGATGTATTACTGTACGTGAAGCAGCACGTTTACATTCTTACCCTGATTGGTTCAGATTTCATGTTACTAAATGGCATGGTTTCCGACAAATAGGAAATTCAGTTCCTCCATTATTAGCTAAAGCTGTTGCATCAGAAATTATTCGTGCTTTAGAAATATTACCAGTTAAACCTATTGAAAGGTTATCTTTGGATGATGAAAAATTATTAGAATTTAATATGGGACAGGCTGCTAAATACTATAATGTTCCTATATCTTGCATAGAACCGCGAAAAAGGAAAAATCAAAAAGTTCTTAAAGATGATTTATAACGGCTAGCTACCAGTCGAACAGTAGTATCGCTCCCCAACTTTCCAAAGCTGAAGTACAACTATAAGAAAAATAACACCAGCCATTGGAGATATATAACAAAACCACACGGGAACTAAAAAAGTATCTTCTTTTCCCAACACCGCAAGCAGAGGAAAATAGCCTACGCAAGCAAGCGGGACAAAAAAGGTGAAGAAACGTTGAAACCACTTACTGTAAATTGAAATAGGATATTGAGCCGTTTCCACCCCTCCGTAAGTAAGAATATTCATTATTTCCAAAGATTCAATAGTCCAAAATGTCAGCGTTGCTTGCAAAATAACTATACCCAGAAATAGCGCTACTCCACCAATAAACGAAGTAGTCAAAAGCCACAATGTTTGAAAATTAAAAGGAACATGCAAAGTTGAAAGTGACCACCCCATAACCACAAGTCCTTGGAGAAACCTTCCTACTCGTCTCAAAGTAAATTCCGTTCCCAAAAGTTGAAGTACCGTACTGCGAGGACGAAGCAGCAAACGGTCAAAGTCACCACTCTTAATTATCTTTCCAAAAGTATCAAACCCTCGTCCTAAAGCATCAGCACAAGCAAAAGAAATATTTATCATCCCATAAAATAGAGCAATTTCGTTTAGAGTCCAAGTGCCGATACTATTAAAACGATTAAAAAGCGCCAATATTCCCAAAAATTCAATTATAGTCCCCAGAAATTGTCCTACAACTTGCAGCAATAAAGAAACTTTATACTGCATCTGTGATTTAAAAGAGATAGAAATATATCGTATATAAATAAATATTGCATTCGCCATAATTTTCAGCCACCTTGAATGACCAGCTTTTTAACACCACGGCTAACAAGAAAACGCCCAAACAAAACAATCACAGCTATCCAAAAAATTTGATGAAACAAAACACCAAACAATTCATTCGCCTTTATGTTACCAGAAAATAGGCGAAAAGGTTTGTCAAGAAGTCCAGAAAAAGGAAGCACATTCAAGAAAGGTTTTATCCACTCAGGATAAAGTGGTAGAGGAATAATCATTCCTGAAAGAATATTTACAGTAGTAGGTAAAATGCTATTAATCCCCTCACCTGAAAGTGTCCACATCATTGACACAGTTAGCAACATAGTAATTGCAGAAGAAAGAATTATTCCACCAATAAATGAAAGAAAAAAGGCAACAAAAGCTGTAAAAGAAGGTGGAAAAGCTAGCGACCAATCAGACAGTCCCACAAGAGGAAGAACAAACAATGTTACACAAAATATAGGAATTGCACGAAGTATAACAGGTGCTGTACGCATTGCCAGAGCGCGAGTAAACCAGAAATTATAAAGGTCTGTGGGTCGAAGCAAATCATATCCTATAGCACCAGAGCGTATTAACTCTTGAATATCTCTATCTCCTGACCAAGGAACAAGTGCGACCAAAAATGCTTGACTAAGCCACACATATCCTACAGCTTCTCGGAAAGTCATTGGTTGAGCGGAAGTTGTATGGGTGAAAAATGCCGCTAAAACCATGATTTTCACGAATCCCCAAAAAAGCTGAGTCGTAATCCCTGCTAAAGCAGCAGTTCGATATTGCAATAAAAGCGCAAATCTCGCGACAAACAACGACCAATATGCTTTCATCCGAAAAGTTCTCCTGATTTTGCATAAAGTTCGGCAACTATCTCCTCAATTACTCTCCCCTGCTTGCTCTTTGGTTTATTCTATGCTTTTGACCAGTCCACGGTCGCTAATCTTGCCAGAATTCGCTTTCCTTCTGCTCCATTACGCTGGATAAGGCTAAGGTGGTCTGTATCAAGAATATACATAGTTTAATATTAGCGACTTACTCAGCTGATTTGCGCCATTCTTGCCCAAGACGAACTGCTTCGTCAAAGGTGGGGTCATTTTCAAAGCTACCCGCAACTTTTAGCCACCAGGGTTCTTTTTTCTTAAGGGATTCTGCCAGGGTCTCTTTTATCTGCGCCAGTTCTTTCTCCAAATTTGCAACTCGCGTTTCAAGCTGTTGAGAGTGTTCTCCGATTTGTTGGGGAGTCATAAAAACTCGCTATAATGCTAAACTTGGGAGCATTATAGCGCAATACTAAGGCTGCTAAGTGATTTGAGCTTTGCGGTTTCGACCCATTATATAAGCAAAAGTATAAAAGTATAAATCTCGTAACAAACGTGAGCATCCAATTTTGCAAAAACCTCTGCGATAAATTACCCGTTCACGTAGTGTGTCCTCTTAAAGGGTGTTTATAATAAAATGTTAAGTATCATGCATACCACAAGCCAGTGACTAAAGTCACTGTCTAAAAGCTGAAGTCCTCTTTAGAGGACTAATAAAGTATCATATTTTTGGGAGTATCTTAAATTGTGTAAAATATTTGTTTCTAATGCATTATTCAGTCCTCTTTAGAGGACTTTAGCTTTTAGACAGTGACTTTAGTCACTGGCTTCTAATATTAATGATGCTTAATATTCTCTTTATAAACACCTTCTTAGGACATAGCTGACTCACAGCGAACGGGCTGAAAGCTAAAGTTAACTAAAGCTAACTAAATTAATTTATTTAACCCGTTACCCTTCGGAAAAGCTGCGTTAAAAACGGCTTTAGGCTTTTAACCCATTCGCAAAGCGAGCGTGCCGTCTCGGCATAATTTATTTCAGGGGTTTTGTGATTAATTTCATCCGAAAAGTTCTCCTGATTTTGCATAAAGCTCAGCAACTATCTCCTCAATCGGAGGATTTTCCACAAAAAGGTCTTCGACTTCGTGTTTAGAAGTCACCTCATTAATAAGAGTTGCTGCAGAAATTTTTATTGGGTCAAAAGCTATAGTCACAGTACGACCTTCTTTAGAAACTATACTCACTCCTTCTAAATCGAATACAAAATCATCATTTTTTAAATCTATTTTTAAGTAGCGACGAGAAGAAACTTGAGAACGTAGAGTAGCTAGAGAGCCATCACAAAGAATTTCACCACCACCAATAATAATTAATCTTTCGCACAACGCTTCGATATCATCCATATCGTGAGTAGTCAAAATAGTTGTTACTTGATGGCTTTTATTAAGAGCTTTAATAAATTTTCTTACCGCAAGCTTTGAGACAGCATCAAGTCCTATAGTAGGTTCATCTAAAAACAGAATATCAGGTCTGTGTAACATTGCTGCTGCAAAATCGCATCGCATTCTCTGACCAAGGCTTAATTGTCTTACAGGAGTATCGAGAAAACCGGAAAGGTCAAGTAAATCTATCATTTCTTCTCGTGTTTTGCTATACTCTGACTGGGGAACGCGGTAAATATCCCGCAGTAAATCAAAAGACTCAATCACTGGTAAGTCCCACCATAACTGAGTTCTTTGACCAAACACGACTCCAATGCGTCCAACATGTTGAATTCTATCTTTCCAAGGTGTTCGTCCTCCAATTATGCATTTTCCACCGGATGGAACTAAAATACCACTTAAAATTTTAATAGTAGTCGATTTACCAGCTCCATTTGGACCGATATACCCTACCAGTTCTCCCTGCTCTAGTGAGAAAGAAACTCCTTTTAAAGCATGAACTTCCTTTGTTTTTCGCTGTACAAGTCCTCGGATTGAACCGAAAATACCTGAATCACGTTCGGATACAAAAAAAGTTTTCTTGAGGTCTTCGACAAAAATGTGAGACATAATTATTAAGGATAAACACTTAGGGAAGAATCAAAATAATACTGAAATCAATATATTCTCTGATGTTATTAGTTTCATAATACAATCCGAGATGTTTGTAAGCGCGATACCTAATATTGTTCAATTTGAAATAGGTACTAATAAATACAATATTGCCTGTTTAATTTATTACCTAAATCGTGGCTTATATTGTTACTGTAAATATTTATTTTTTACAAGCATAAAATCAAATCCTCTAGTAATATTTTACTAATTTAATTTACAGCATTTTCGCAAAATAGAGCAAAAAGTGAATGACAGCCGACCCACTTTTTTATAAAATATTCAAAGACATACCAGAATTGTTCTTTGAACTTATAGGTCAACCACATCATAGCAAGAGCGCTTATCAATACAGCGCTCCGGAAATCAAGCAACAAGGTTTTCGTCTAGATGGGTTACTTTCAACTCGTCCCGGATACAGCTTTGACCCAATTTATTTCATTGAAGCACAAGCTTATAAAGATAACAACTTCTACAAAAGCTTTTTCGGTAAGATAATACTTTATTTGACCCAATATGACCCAACCAATGAGAAATGGTATGCTGTTGTCATCTACGACAAACGTAGCAGCGAAGGAAGATTTCCTCCATATTTAAAGATATTCTTACCAGCTTTACGTCGGTTTTATCTAGACGAACTTGGAAAAGCTCCGAATCAATCTCTTGGGGTAGGAATTATGCGCTTAGTCGTCGAAAAAAAGAGAAAAAATCAAACTGGAGAATTCGCTCGACAGTTAATAAATCAAACAAAATCAGAATTGAGTAATGCCGTTTTACAAGAAAAAGTCTTAGAATTTATTCAAACGGTAGTTATGGACAAATTTCCGAATCTGAGCATGGAGGAGCTAGAAGTTATGCTTGAATTAGAGTCGCTGAAAAAGAGTAAGGTTTACCTGCAAGGTAAAGAAGAAGGATTTAGAGAGGGTACGCTTGATAACAAGTTAAAAACCATTCCCAAGCTACTTAAGTTAGGGCTAAGCATTGAGCAAGTTGCTGATTCTTTGGAATTAGACGTGGAAACTGTGAGGAAAAATGCTTCTGTTTAGCATTTTTCAAATTAGCTTCTGTTCGAGGGCATATAGAATTATGCCCTTTCTTTCACTTGACAACAATATAGAAATTACGAATATATTTGTTATAAGAAAACATTTAGCAAACGAACCTTTACTCTGGATACAGCAGAGGCAATAAGTAAAAGTGTTCATAATATGAAGATTAGGTTGCAGCTATCCAAGGCTTTTTGTACGACCTTTGAAGATGACAATATATCTTGATATTGGTTTGCACACTTATGCTATCGTGAAATAAAAATAGTAAAATACAGCTATTACAGTAAATGTCTCAGCAAATTAATCGCCTCATCAAGTTCAGTCAAGATTTATTTTTTGTTTGGGTATTAATTGGTGTTGCTTGGGGTTATTTTTTCCCAAAAATTGCCGCAAGTGGTATCGGTAATATTTCAACCGCGCTGGGAGTGGTGATGTTAGGAATGGGCTTAACAATAACTACACAGCAATTACACAGCTTGCGAAATGCAGGATTAATTTTAGGTTATTTCGGCGCAGCTATTACAGGTAAATCAACAGCAGTTTGTCGTACAATTTCCATAGAAGTGGCAATGCAAAATTCTGGTTTAGCTGTTGCATTAGCGCTAGCAAATTTTGAACCAGCAGCAGCGATACCAGGAGCTATATTTAGTGTTTGTCACAATCTTACAGGTTCGCTGATAGCTGCTATCTGGCGTAAAAATTTATAATTTAACCACGAGTGCGGCAATTTCGGAGATTAGCACGAGCAACATAACCTTCGACTGGAGCAATAATTCTAGTCCAATTCTTGCCTTCGCTACCGTCAGTTACTCCCAAAGCAACGCGAGCTCCGTTTCTCAATGAACCAACAATTCTACTGTTGGTGCTAGGTCTTTGTCGAATATTAAGCGATGAACCTGGTCTTACAGATACGACACAAGACCCAACAGGAGTTTGAGCAATTTGAAACTGATATTCACTTGCAGAAACCGCTGGAGTAGTCTGGCTTTCACCTTGTGTAGTTCCTTTTACTGCTTTCAACGACCAGTTAGCATCAGCAGAGTTAGAAAATGCAACAGTCGAAATCATCACAAGTGCAGCTACAACACGTTTCATTGTTACTTTCATAGTAATTTACTCATTTTTACTTTATTTATTCCACAAAAGTTAAAAATTAACTTTCTAATAGTACTTGCTTAGGGGTTTATAAATCAATTTTTATATTTGATTTACACTAGATACAGCTTATTGCTAAGCTAATATAACCTTAAACAAATAATCTACACTTATTCATAGGTACAGTAGATAGAAAATATGCAGGATGTATGAAAACTTTTTTTTAGTTAGTAAAATTAAATTCATATCCCGAAGCTTCGCGTAATATAATCTGCTTAGGCGTTGAGTTTAACTTTTGTTCGCTAAGTTGATATTTTTTACCATCAAACTTAAATACCCTCCAGGCTATTTCTCTTGGTTCATAGGTAAATACCGGAGCCGCAATACTTATCCAATCTTTATTTCGGCTTGGTAGTAAAGCCACCTCTAATTCACCCCTTGAAGTGAATACATATGAAATAAAGCTATAGTTACCACCTTTTTTTTGATATATATAAACAGGACAATGACGATTATTACAAGGGAAACCTTTCTGAATACTCACAAGAGCTTCTTTAGTCCCATCTTTATTTAAGTCTACTTCTGTGTACTTAAATGTAATATCCTTTTTTATCTCATTCCAATTAGTATCTGCAAATTCTTTGCGGATAGTTTGTTTAATTGCATTAACCAAATTAGAATCAGGCTGATTAACTATTATTTTTTGAGCTTGAGCTGGTAGAAGATTTTCACTTGCAAGTGTCAAACTAATAATTATACCAAAAAGTATAGTTTGTCTATTCATTAATTTAGTATTGTTAACGAGACAAATAAAACTTTTTTCATTAATGGTTTTACTCCGGTTACTAAAAATACAATTTCACGTGCTGTGTACGATTGTATATTCAACAACAGTGATTGTTGTAAAGAACTTGTTAAGTTAACGTAATGATTGCATTAGCTTGTTGTCGTATAGGAATCCGGTTTGATTCTGAAAAAAAATACAAGTATATCTAGCCTACCAAAACCTAGCTATGATGAGCATTTGCGACTCCACGTGTTTTTCAAAAATCAAATAGTAGTCCTATATGTGTAAATTTATGGTATTGAAATTTTATATGGAGATACACAGAGATATCTATTAAAAAGTGTAGTTGAATTACCTTCTTTGTCCAATTTCCTTAAGCAATTATTTAATTAAGAACTCCTAAGCTCCTTTCCTGTAGCATAGGAGATTGTAATGTAAAACAAATTACACATTGCAAATTATAAATTCAAAAAATTGTAAAAATTAGCACATACTCAATAGTGTTAATAATTTTTGACTTCCTTGGGAAACCGGCTGAAACATATCAAAAGTGTGTAGTAAAGGAAAACAATCATGGAACAAACTAATTACATCATCCTTCGTAGCACAAAACCAGTAGATTTAGGCGACCCATTTACTGGTTTTGCTCGTCGTTCGCTTTCGGTTATCGAAAATACCAGTCTTCGTATTGATGTCGAATCCCTAAGAAAAGGCGATATCGCAGACTTACGTCGAGACCCAGAGGTAGTTAATATTGCCCCCTCCATGCCTACTATGTTAATTGCCCCAACCGCGAGTGATGATGTAGAGAAACCCAATCTCACAGGTTCTACTTGGGGGGTAATAGCAACTGGTGCTGACAAAAGCCCTTTTACTGGTAAAGGTGTAACCGTTGCAGTTCTGGATACTGGTATCGATGCTAACCATGAAGCTTTCCAAGGTGTTAATGTAGTCCAAAAAGATTTTACCGATGAAGGTGACGGAGATAAGCAAGGTCATGGTACCCATTGTGGGGGAACTATTTTTGGACAAGTGATTAATGGATACCGCTTCAGCGTCGCTCCTGGAATTTCGCGAGCATTAATTGGCAAAGTGCTTAACTCCCAAGGTGGTGGTTCCACCGAACAAATTTATCGGGGAATTGTTTGGGCTTTAGACCAGGGAGCAAATGTAATCTCCATGTCGTTGGGGATGAATTTTCCTGGTTTAGTCAAAAGATTAGTAGAACGAGGAGTTCCAGCAGACCTCGCAACATCCCAAGCATTGGAAGCTTATCGCGCTAATGTTCGCTTATTCGATAGTTTAGCTTCCTTAACACGCGCAAGAAGTAACTTATTTCAACCCACCTTAGTTATCGCAGCTGCTGGGAACGAGAGTCAGCGTAGAGTCAACCCCAACTATGAACTAGCAGTAGCACCACCAGCATCAGCAGACGGATTTGTCTCTGTGGGTGCGTTGCAAACTCCAGGAGAACCAAACGATGCTTTGACAGTAGCCTCTTTTTCTAACACTGGTCCGAATATTTCTGCTCCTGGTGTTGATATTTATTCCGCAAAAACTCAAGGTGGTTACGTTTCCAAGAGTGGTACAAGTATGGCAACACCTCATGTCGCTGGTATTGCAGCGCTCTGGATGGAAAAGCTTCTCGCAGAGAATAAAACAGTAAATATTACAGAGTTAAGTTCTCGATTGATTGGTCGAGCAACAAAAGCCAAACTGGCTGCAGGTTTTGACCCTATGGATGTAGGTGCAGGACTAGCACAAGCTCCCTTAGAATAAATTTAATAAGTAGAAACGTTAATAAGTAGAGACGCGATTAATCGCGTCTCTACAGGGTTTTGAGTTTTGAGTTGAGTGTATTATAACCTAAAAAATTTAAAACTTAAAACTCAAAACCCAAACCTTAAAACTCATGCGGCTGTAGGATGGAAAGGGATAAACCGTTTATTATGAACAAAGCAAACTCATCTACCTTTAAGCTCTTAGGAACTTCAATAACTTTATGGAACGACTGGAGGACAAACTAAAACAATTAGTTGAGCAAGCCTGTGGACATCCATCAGGAAGCTTACAGCGAAGCCGGCTGCTTACGCAAATTATCCGTTTGTGTAGTCACAAGCTTTGGAAAGAACATACCCCCTACTATCAGGACGCATTACAACAAACATGGATATATTTTTGCTCAAATCTTTGCGAAAGTACCACAACAAAAGCTTATGACCCTTCTATTAGCTCTGTGACATTTTGGTTAAACACCTATTTACGGTATAAACTCCGAGACTTGTACATCGAGCAACAGCGTGTCAAAGCCAAGACAGTAAGCACTAAAACGCGACAATCAACGTCGGGTGAAGTTAGCGAGACAGAAATTATAGATAGCTTGCCTGCAAGTCCTGATGTTCCTCCTATATTAGAAGATGTCAGAATGTGGGCAGAAACAGACTCTGATGGAGAATTGCGCCATACTCATATTCAAGGACGACCTGATATTAACTGTCAAATGTTAATTTTAAAACGATTGCCTCCGGAAGTTGGTTGGAAAGAACTAGCGGAAGAATATAACTTGACTGTCTCCACTTTAAGCAGTTTTTATCAACGTCAATGCCTACCACGTTTGCGTAAATTTGCGGAAAAAGAAGGTTATCTATAAGAATTGAAAAATAATTAAAAAACTCTTTTTTGTTTAGGTAAAGAATAACAAAGAAATAAAATTAACGCTACTGCTTGTGTTTTAATTATACTTTACATAGTTCACTTAATAAGCGCTGACAAATCATTCTCATTATCGTTCTAAGTTAGATATTCAATCTTGGGGTAAAGCCTCTTGATTACATTCCCGCTTCTTGCGTGGGAATGAGAATTGACAATCAATAAAGACAACTATTTTTTAAAATCAGCATACAATTAATACTTTTTATGAACGTAAACAGCAATTGCTTTTGGATTCTCAATCGCTTTATAAGAAGTGGTTTTACCTCAGTTAATAAAAATAATTGCTTGATAATAAAAGCTTTCTGTTTCCTGGCGATAATTATTAATAGTATTGATAGTTCTGCTAAAGCTCAAATAGTACCTGATAGAACATTACCTGTAAATACTAACATTGATACCTCTGGGAATCTGAATACGATAACAGGGGGAACAGCCGTTCAAGGAAATTTATTTCATAGTTTTGAACAGTTTTCTCTGGAATCAGGAGCAACAGCGTACTTTAAAAATTCAGCCGATGTTCAAAATATAATAAGTCGAGTAACAGGTAATGCAGTATCCAATATTGACGGTTTAATTCGTGCTAACGGTAACGCAAACCTATTTTTACTCAACCCCAATGGTATTATTTTCGGTCAAAATGCATCATTAAATATCGGTGGTTCCTTTCTTGCTAGTACAGCCACTTCCCTAAAATTTGCGGATGGTACAGAATTTTCCACAGTTCCTAATTCTCCAAACCAAACCCCACTTCTCACAATTAACACCCCTATTGGTTTACAGTTTGGTAAAAATGGAGGCACAGTAGTCAATAACGGTAACTTAATAGTAAATTTTGGACAAAATATCAGCTTGCTGGGTAGCAATGTCTCTAACACCGGATTACTTAAAGCACCAGACGGACAAATAACTTTGGCATCTGCACCCAATACAGCACAAGCAAGTTTAGGAGAAAACGGTAAAATTGTAGGCTTGCAATTCCAAGAAAATAATCCTTCTCCCACCATTGAGAATTTAGCCCAAACAAACGGAACCACTATCACAACAGGAACCATAGACACCTCATCCCCCCACTCCTCACTCCCCACTCCCCACTCCCCACTCCCCACCATAAAAATACTAGGTGACCGAGTAAGTGTTGATTCAAATGCAGTCGTAAACGCATCTGGAAATGTAGGAGGAGGACAGGTATTTATTGGTGGAAATTACCAGGGTATAGGAGAATTTCCTAATGCGACTGCCACTTTTGTTAGTCCAAATGCTACTATCCAAGCAAATGCCCTAAATAGAGGTGATGGGGGCAAAATAGTAGTCTGGAGTGATAATTCTACTCGTGCTTATGGAAACTTTCAAGCAACAGGTGGGGTAGAGTTTGGTAACGGGGGATTAATTGAAACTTCCGGTAAAAATTTTCTAGATGTTGCGGGTATTAATGTTGACGCTAGAGCCTTTAATGGGAATAATGGAACCTGGTTGCTCGACCCGCGTAATGTAACCCTAGGATATTCCGGAACAAGTAATGGTAGTTTTAATGGTGATATTTTTACACCCAGTGGTGATGGTGCAACTGTTGATATTCCTACCATCCAAGCACAATTAAATGCTGGGACTAACGTGACCATTACTACAGGTAGTACTGGCAATCAAGACGGTAATATTACTGCCAATAATTTTGGTATAGAGAAAAATACAGCAAGTTCAGCAACTCTGACATTGCAAGCAGCAAATGATATTAATTTGAAGGACTTTGGCATTAATTCCAAAAATAACGGTGCTTTAAACCTAATTTTGCAAGCTGATAGCGATAACGATAGAAAGGGAAGCATCAACATCGCTAGTGCTGGTATCACAACTGCTGGAGGAAAATTTATCGCAACAGCATCAAATTCGATTTCTATTACAAAAGCAGGTATCGGGACTGCAGGAGGAGAGTTAACACTCTTAACTCAGGGGAAAATTTTGATTGAAGCAGGTCTCAAAAGTGAAAATACTACCAGTAATAATGCTGCACCGATTAATTTAACAGCTGATGAAATTATTGCTTCTGTGGGTGGTATTGCAGCTAGTGCAACTGGTTCTGGTAACGCTGCACCGATAACAATTAATGCTCGTGCTGTAGAACTAAGAGGAAAGTCCGGCATTGAAAGTAGTACAAGTGGTGATGGCAACGCAGGTAATGTTAGCATTACAACAGATACCCTACTAGTACAAAATGAAAGTGGTGTTAAAAGTCAAACATTTGCCAGTGGGAGTGGTGGTCTTCTGAAAATTACTGCTAACTCAATTAATGTGACTAATAGTTCTGGTATCACTAACGATACAGGAATCAGAGATGAGAACAATGTCAAGACACTCTTTAACAATACTGGTAATGCAGGACGTATAGAGATTCAAGCAAACCGTGTGTCTGTGAGTAAAAATGCTGGCATTACAAGTGAAACAGCTGGCAGAGGACAAGCCGGAGAGATTAAGCTGGTGGTAGACTCGCTTTTATTGAAAGATAATGGCAATATTACCACCAGTACTTTTAGAGGTTCATCCGGTAATGCTGGAAGAGTAGAAGTAACTGCAAAATCTGTCTTATTTGAAAATGAAATTCCTGGGGTTAATAGCGGTTTAGGTAGCGTTACCAGAGGAAGGGGTGATGCAGGAACAATTGTTCTTAACGCTGACACAGTTGTTCTGAGAAATAGAGGTGGATTCGGCATTAACACAGAAGCTGATGGAAATGCAGGTAAGCTTTTTTTGACAGCTAATAATTTGCGAATGGAACGTTCAGCAATTGGCAGTAATAACCTTGCAAATGGCAAAGGTGGAGAGGTTAATGTCAATGTTAATACTGCCGTAATGAATAGAAGTAGTGTTAGTACTAGAACTGATGGCACTCAAGAAGCTGGGACAATTAACTTTGTCGCAAATTCTCTGATAATGGAGAATGGCAGTGACCTCAATAGTAATACCAGGTTATCTGGTAAAGGTGGAAACATCAACCTCACAATTAATGGTGGGTTAACAATGCGGGATAATTCCAAAATTTCTGTCTCTTCGGAAGTTCGTAATAGTAATATTCAACCAGGCAGAGCCGGAGATATTGATATTCAAGCTAATTTGGTTCAACTAGATAATCGTAGTCGAATTATTGCTGAGACCGCATCAGGCGATGGTGGTAATATTGGATTGCGATTGCAAGATTTATTACTGTTGCGTCGCAATGGGGAAATTTCTACTAGCGCTGGACTCAACCGAGGTGGTGGTGATGGGGGTAATATCAATATCAATACGCCATTTATTGTTGCGTTTCCCACTGAAAATAGTAATATTGCGGCTAATGCTTCTTTAGGTAAAGGTGGCAGAGTGGACATCACCACCCAAGGAATTTTTGGTATAAGATTTAATGACGAACCGACTGAATTTAGTGATATAACCGCTAGTTCAGAGTTTGGTGTTAACGGAATAGTAAATATTAATACCCCAGAAGTAGACCCCAGTCGCGCTTTAATAGAACTACCAATTAATTTAGTAGACCCATCCCAGCAAATAGCCCAAGCTTGTACCCCCGGTAATCGACAACGAGTAAGTTCATTTGTTACGACAGGACGTTCAGGAATACCAACTTCTCCCATAGAGACGTTAACCGATGAAACAGTAATCGTAGACTGGATAAACTCACCACAAACAACCATTTCCAATTCGCAATTACCTTCCTCATCTTCCGCTCCCCCACTCCCAACTCCTAACTCCCAACTCCCCACTCCCAACTCCCCACAAATCGTAGAAGCACAAGGATGGATAGTAGACACGAAAGGAAATATAGTTCTCGTAGCCAATGCATCTCAAGTAAACCCTCATAGTTCCTGGTCATCACCCAATAATTGCCATGTTCGCTAAATTTTTGCTTTATTTCCTTGTTGCTTTACTATGCGTTGTAGGTTCACCCGTTTTAGCAAAAAGCACCTTTATTTCCTCATCTTCTTCATCTTCTATTGTTCATTCCCTACTTCCTAAAGACGCGATAAATCGCGTCTCTACATTAGAACAAGGAAAAGCCCTTTACAACGCTGGACGTTTTGCGGAAGCGGTAGAATTACTACGGCAAGCGGTATCCACATATCAAAAACAAGGAGATACACTAAGCCAAGCAGTTGCTTTGAGTAATCTTTCTTTAACCTATCAGCAGCTTGGTGCTTGGAATGAAGCACAACAATCAATTAAAGATAGTTTGAAATTACAAGGCTTTATAAAATCTGGAGATAGCCCAAAAGCTACAAGTATCCTGGCACAAACTCTTGATATTCAAGGGCGTCTTTTATTATCTATGGGAAAAACGGAGGATGCGCTTTCCATTTGGCAACAAGCAACAGAGATTTACCGCAAAGTCGATGATAAAAGTGGTATCTTACGAAGCCTAATTAACCAATCCCAAGCATTACGTTCTTTGGGACTTTATCGACGTGCCCAGCAGACGCTAGAAAATGTTGATAAAACTTTACAACCACAACCAGACAGCCAACAAAAGGCAATCGCTTTGCGTGCATTAGGTGAAGCGATGCAACAAGCAGGTTCCTTGCAACAATCACAGCTTGTTCTTGAAAAAAGTTTAGAAATCGCCCAACGTTTACAGTCTCCCACAGATATAGCCGCAACTCTTTTTAGTTTAGGAAACAACGCCCGCGCTAAACAACAAAAACCAAAGGCGATTTTATTTTATCAGCAAGCAATAAAAGTATCACCGACACCCTTACTAAGCAGTCAAGCGCTACTAAATTATTTTGCCCTGCTCCTAGAAGACAAACAAATAGACCAAGCCAAAAATCTTATACCCTCAATTCAATCTCAACTCGACCAGCTTCCCCCCAGTCGTTCCAGCATTTACGCTCAAATTAACTTTGCCCAAAACCTAGCCAAACTTTCCAATTCGCAATTATCCCCGTCATCTCCCACTCCCCACTCCCCACTCCCCACTCCCCACTCCAAATTAGCCACAGCCATCCAGCAGTCACGCAGCATCGGTGATAAAAAAGCAGAAGCATATGCCTTAGGAAGCTTGGGTAGTTTGTATGAAAAAACACAACAGTGGCAAGAAGCAAGAAAACTCACTGAGCAAGCATTACTTCTAGCCCAATCTAATAATGCACCAGAAATATCTTACCGTTGGCAGTGGCAATTAGGTAGGTTGCTAAAGACACAAGGAGATACGCAGGGGGCACTTGCCTCTTATGATGCAGCGGTACAAACATTAGAATCTCTCCGTAGCGATTTGGTTAAAGTTAACCAAGAAGTGCAATTTTCATTTAGGGATAGCGTAGAACCTGTATACCGAGAATCAGTAGAACTATTATTACAATCCCAAGGGGGAAAAGCGAATGAGAAAACCCTAGATAAAGCTAGACAAAGAATGGAAGCGCTACAGTTAGCAGAACTAGATAACTTCTTTCGGGAAGCCTGTTTGCAAGGTCAAAAAGTGTTACTTGACGAAATTGTAGACCGAGATAATCCGACTGCTGCTATCCTGTACCCAATTATTCTCCCGAATGAGTTGCAAGTAATTGTTAAAATTCCCAAACAACCCTTGCTAAATTACAGTATCAAAATTTCGCAAGCAGAAGTAGAAAAAACAGTAGCAAAACTGCGGCAAAATCTTTTAAAACCTTATGCAATCCAAGCAGTAGAAACAGAATCACAGCAAATTTATAACTGGTTGATTAAACCCATAGAATCAGAATTAGCTAAAAGTAAAGTCAATACCCTCGTGTTTGTACTTGATGGACCACTACGTAATTTACCAATGTCCTCACTTTACGATGGAAAACAATACTTAATAGAAAAATACGCGATTGCTCTTAGTGTCGGATTACAACTATTTTCACCAAAACCCTTAGTAAGACAACAACTTAATGCTTTGACAGCTGGACTAACTCAGCCACCACCAGATTTTTCACAATTTCCACCCTTACCGGGAATTAAATCAGAATTTAGCCTTATTAATCAAGCAGGAGTAAAAACAACGACATTATTAGATGGGCAATTTACTAGCAAAGCACTAGAAAATAAAGTAAACAATACTCCATTTAATGTCGTACATTTAGCAACCCACGGAGAATTTAGCTCTCGTGCCGAAAATACTTTTATTTTAGCAGCCGACAGAGCAATAAATGTAATCGAATTTGATAATATTCTCCGCAGTCGCGATGAAACTCAGCCAGAAGCAGTAGAATTATTAGTCTTGAGTGCTTGTCAAACTGCGACCGGAGATAATCGTGCAGCCTTAGGATTAGCAGGTGCAGCAGTCAGAGCAGGAGCACGGAGTACCGTAGCTTCGTTGTGGCAAATTGATGATGCGTCAACAGCCATGTTTATGGGAGCTTTTTATAAAGAATTAAAAAACGGTAATATTACCAAAGCAGAAGCTCTTCGTCGCGCTCAGTTACATCTGCTAAATCACCCTAACTATAATGTACCTAGTTTTTGGTCAGCTTATGTTTTGATTGGGAACTGGTTGTAGCATATTACACATTATCCGAATGATGCCTAATTATTCTCTGCTTACGTAAAAATTGCTTAAGATTTACTTTGTAAATAACCTCTTGAGTAGTTATTCTACTTCTGTACGTATGTATCTTATAAAACGCTCATCTTGGGTATTAGTATTTAATATATAGATATTAATTTTGGAGCTTAACTCATGAATCGCCTTCTAGGTAACTCTTTGTTGGCAACTGCTCTAGTCACTAGCCAAAGTTACTTTTTTGACGCTGCTCTTGCAAATTCTACAGTTACCCAACAATCTGCGATTGCTGGAGAGAAATCAGCAGCTAAATCAACACCTTGTAAATTTTCCGCCTTTGTTGATGACTCTACACCTGTGAACGTACGTTCTGGTCCTGGCACTAATTTTAAGTCTGTAGCTAAATTACCTACTAAACCAGAAGTAATAGTTACTATTACTGCTTGTCAAGGTAGTTGGTTAAAAGTAGGTAAGGCTGAAAATTTAACTGAAAACAAAGTTCTATTTCAAGGTAAAGAAGGCTGGGTTAGTGCATCAACACTAGGTATTGGCATTAGCGTGGGTACCAAAGGCAAAGCGCCGATATATGCGAGTCCTAATGTTAAAAGCAGGGTTCTCACAAATGTTACTAAAGTTGCAGAAGGTGCTAAACTTTTAGGCGGTCAGGGGCAATGGATACGTATCAACTACAATGGAACTACTGGATGGATATTACCTGAAAATCAGTGTGCGCGTTCGGTTACTACTTGCTCTTAGGTTCGCCATTAAATTGTAATAATTGATAAATTATTATTGTAGAGACGCGATATATCACGTCTCTACATTTGTTAATCGCTATTTTGACATAATTTGCGATATGGTTATAAAGTAATTGAATGCAGACCTAAGTTATAATCAGCATACATGGATTTTTTTTGAGTATTGGGTAGGCAAGTATTGTGCCGACCGAGGACATTTTCCCAAAAATTCTGATTCAGCTTCTGATTCAACAAAGTGATAAGACTTTGTATCCTGCAACATCTAAGGGACGCAATCAAATAGTTTGCTTTAACAAATAAGTTGAGATGTCTGATTTAAAGGAACTAGTAACGGGCTATATGAAATTAACAATCCCTCAGTTGAATACTGTGCTAACTATTGGTGAAACTAGTATCCCTTATACCGTACGTTACAGCCATCGAAGCAAACACCAGCGCATTGTTGTAACACCGAAAAATGTGGAAGTTGTAGCTCCCAACAATACTCCTTTTGAGGAAATAATCGATTTTGTTGAAAGCAAACGTCACTGGGTATTTAATGCTGTAGAGAAATGTCGCTCCAGAAATCCGCTCAATAACTCTTCTAATAATCCCCAATACTATACTAATGGTATAAAAGTAGCATATCGAGGCGAGCAATTAGTCTTACAAATAGAAGAAACCGATGTGGATAAGGTTATTATTAACTTTACAACTTATTTTGATGTTAAAGTACCGTGCGGTTTAACTGAAGAGGAAAAGCAAGAAGCTATCAAAAAAGCATTGATTAATTGGAAAAAAGACCGGGTTTTGCAGGATATTTTGCATTTTGCGAAAATATATGCAAGCAAGTTAAACGTTAAGCTAGCAGATATCAAGCTTTCTGAACAGAAACGAGCTTGGGGAAGCTGTGCTAAAAATGGAACAATTCGTATTAATTGGCTTTTGGTAGAAGCACCATTAACAGCGCTAGAGTATGTTGTGGCTCATGAAGTTGTTCACTTGTTGCACCGTCACCATCAAAGTGCATTTTGGGAAACTTTGGGTACTGTCATGTCTGATTTTAAAGAACGTAAAGCTTGTCTTAAATCTTGGGAAACAGGCTCTTTATCATAAAATGTAAGCATACCCACTCCCACTCCCCACTCCCACTCCCCACTCCTTATCCTAAGTCTATTGACAATTATCAAATTTCTTGCGTAACTTTCAGCAAAAGGGGCTAAATATATACAGCAGCATTTAACACTGGGGAAAAAAGATGTCGAAAACCACCTATGAACTAGAAGATTTTGCGTTACCATTACCTATAACGCAAGCAGCTCGTCAAAAAGCTCAAGAATTTGCCAACCAACAACCGACTCCTGAACGCAGCGAGCAAGTTCTGCTAAATACGCTTTGCGTGTGGGTGGTCAACGACTATTTAAAAATGATGGGTATTTCCACTGATTTATTAAAAAGTGACAGTTGGAATCCTGTGCTACAGATGTTTGCCAATACTGCCGATTTAGATTTACCAGGAGTTGGTCGTCTGGAATGTCGTCCAGTACATGAAAATTCACAAAATTGTTTAGTTCCCCCAGAAACTTGGGAAGAACGGGTGGGTTATGTGGTTGTGCAAATCGACGCATCATTGGAAGAAGCAAAATTGTTGGGATTTGTCCGCAATATAAAAAGTGAAGAACTGCCTTTAAATCAGCTACAATCACCAGAAGCTTTAATTGAGTATCTGTATCATTTATGTCATTCCCCAGTTAAAGAAACATTAGTTAATTTAGGTCAGTGGCTTAATGGACTGTTTGAAACTGGCTGGGAAACGCTAGAATCATTGTGGAATCAACCAGAACTTAGACCAGCTTATGCGTTTCGTGGAGGTGAAAATCTTGTTGAAAAACCTACCAGTAACGCAGAAAACGCTATTCGACGGGCTAAACTGATTAACTTGGGAATTCAAGTTGCGAATCAAACAGCCATTTTAATTATTGAAATTTCTCCTCAACTTAATGGACAAACCAGTATTCGTCTGCAATTACACCCTACGGGTACTAGTGTTTATCTACCCGAAGGTGTAAAACTAACTATTGTTGATGGTTCGGGAGCAGTATTTTTAGAAGCAGAAGCCAGAAGCGCAGACAATTATGTACAACTACAATTAAGCGGAGAAACAGGAGAAAGCTTTGGTATTCAGGTTTCTTTAGATGGTGCTAGTGTTACAGAAAATGTTGTTATTTAGGGAATGGGGAGTAGGGAGTAGGGAATAGGGAATTGGTAATTGCTCATTCCAAAAAGCAGTCAACCGTCAACAGTCAACCGTCAACAGTCAACTGTCAACAAAAATGACTAATTTAGTTGTTTTAAAAATTGGAGAGGGGAGTTTTGAGCAGGGGTTTGCAGTGACTCTCCAAATAGGTTTAGAAGGGGAGCTACCCTCGACGGAAATTGCTGGTAAATTACCTCCGCTTCCGGAAATACCCCTTTACTATAGTTATTGGCAATCCAGTTATCAAAAATTAGAGACAGGTTTTCGTTTGTTTGCCCCCAGTGTACAAGTGACAAATGTTTCGATGACGCAAGATTGTCAAAATACTGCCAATATTTTGCAGGTTCGTCTTAATACTTGGTTGCGTTCAGAAGAATTTCGTCCTATTCGTGAAAAATGGTTAGAAAGATTATCTATTACGGATGAAATACGGGTAATTTTACAAACTGAAAATAATGTTTTACAGCGACTCCCTTGGCATTTATGGGAGGTTTTACAACGTTACCCTAAGGCTGAATTTGCTATTGCTTCCCCAAGGTATGAGCGTATTGAAAGGGTTCGTGCTACAAATCCTAAAGTAAATATTTTAGCGATTTTGGGTAATAGTCAAGGAATTGATACCCAAGCTGACCAAGTTTTATTACAAGAATTACCAAATGCGGATGTCACTTTTTTAGTAGAACCAAATCGTAGTGAATTAACTAATAATCTTTGGTGCAAAAATTGGGATATTCTTTTTTTTGCTGGACATTCTTCAAATCTAAATAATAGCGGAAGAATTTTTATTAATAAAACTGATAGTTTAACAATAGATGAGTTAAAATACGCATTAAGCCGAGCTGTAGAAAGAGGTTTAGCTTTAGCAATTTTCAACTCCTGTGATGGTTTAGGAGTTGCACGACAATTAGCTGATTTACAAATTCCCCAAGTTATCGTTATGCGCGAACCTGTGCCAGATTTAGTAGCGCAGGAATTTTTAAAATACTTTCTCTCGGCTTTTGCTTTTGGAGAATCTTTTTATTTAGCAGTACGTCATGCACGAGAGCGGTTGCAAGGATTAGAAGATAAGTTTCCTTGTGCAACTTGGCTACCAGTAATTTGTCAAAATCTATCGCAAATACCACCTACTTGGAAACAATTAAGTAATGATATTAGTGAAAATATAATAATAAATAATCCTCTTTCTACTCCTATTACCCAACCACCGCAAACTGTTCCGCTTCAGCCTTCCCAACTTATAAAAAAACAATTAACAAAAGGCTTATTATCGACTGTGGTAATTACCGCTGCTGTCTCTGGATTAAGATTTTTGGGTTTATTGCAAGGTATGGAATTACATGCTTTTGACCAGATGATGCGTTCTCGTATGGAAGAAAGTCCTGACCCACGTTTGTTGATAGTAAAGATTGATGATGCTGATATTGCTGAGCAACGACGTAATGGAGAAACTTTAATTGGAACTTCTATTTCTGATAAATCTTTAAATAAACTTTTAGAAAAATTAGAGTCTTACCAACCCCGTGCTATCGGTTTAGATATTTATCGTGATTTTCCTGCTGAAGACAAAAATTTAGCTGCTCGTCTAAGAAATACTCAAAATTTAATTGCTGTATGTAAAGGTGGTGATAGTGATAGTAAAATTCCTGATGGTATTAAAAAACCACCAGAAATTGATAGAAATGGACGTTTGGGGTTCAGCGATTTTGTTCATGATAGCGATGGTGTTGTGCGACGACATCTTTTATTTATGAACCCAGAGGCTGCGTCTTTGTGTCCTGCAACCTATGGACTTACCACACAACTAGCTTTTCGCTATTTATTACCATTGGGAATTACACCAAAGTTTACCCCTAAAGGAGATTTACAATTAGGTAATACAGTATTTAATAAACTAGAATCACAGGCAGGCGGTTATCAAGATATTGACGCTAACGGTGGTCAAATTTTACTTAACTGGCGTGCTACGAAAAGTATAGCAGAGCAGGTGACACTCACACAGCTTTTAGCAGGTCAGGTGAATCCTAAAGCTGTTAAAGACAAGATAGTTTTAGTTGGTGTTACTTCCAAAGGCGATTTTCCTGATTATTGGGCAACACCTTTTAGTACTACTTTTAATGAGCAAATGCCTGGTGTTGTAGTACACGCTCATAAACTTAGTGAAATCCTCAGTGCTGTATTGGACAAGCGACCTTTGCTAAATGTGTGGTCACCTTTTGTGGAAGGAATTTGGATTTGGAGTTGTTCTGTTATTGGGGTTTTGGTTGTTTGGTTTGTTACTTTTACAAAAAGACCATTGGTAGTGTTAATACTTAGCGTTGCTGTATCTGTGGTAGTTATTTATGCAATAGGTCTCGGTTTTTTAATTAAAGGCTATTGGATTCCATTTGTTCCTTCAGCTTTGGCACTAATTGCAACGGTTGTCGTCTTAAAAAGTAAAAAGTTAAAAGAAAGAACAGAACTCACTCCCCCCGTAAACGGGGGGAAGTAAGAAAAATCTTTTTAAAAGACATTTGACAGATACTAAGCGGTCACATAAATTCAAAATTACTTGTATTTCTTCAATTTTGTTCGCGCAGCGTCCGCTTCGGATATTTTGAATTTTGAATTTTGAATTTTGAATTGTTTTGGTCATCTGTCAGCCGTCAACCACCAACAGCCAACCGTTAACGTTTATGAAAATTATTTTTGCAGTTGCTTTTACCTGCGTCAATCTTTTGGGTGTTATATCCCCACTAATGGCCCAGACTTCCCCTGTATCGAAACCAAAAGCACCAACAATTGCTACCAATTTTGAACCACCCCCACCTCCTCCTGGTCCTCCTCCTGGTGGTCGCGTTCGTGGTGGTGCTAAACGAGATAGATGTCCACAAGTGCAACCACCCCTAACTGCTTTAGCTCCTTCTACCGAACAAGCTGGTTCAATAATTAATGTCTGGGGGCTAACTACGGTGGAGCGTCCCACTTTTTGGTTCTATGTTCCCTACTCCAAGTCTTCTGATTACCCCACCGATTTTGTTTTGCTGGATGGAAAAAATAAACCTGTCTATTCCACTCCGGTTACCTTACCAGAAAAACCGGGAATCATTGCCGTCAAGCTCCCAGAGAGTGTACCTTCTTTGCAGGTTGGTCAACGCTATCGTTGGTTCTTTAATGTGAACTGCTCCGGTAAAGGTGAGCAGTCTCCCCCTATTTATGTTCAAGGAGCAATACAACGAGTTGACCCAAGTGCTGCTGTTGCTCAACAATTACAAACAGCCCAACCACGACAGCGAGTTGCTATTTACGCTAAAAATGGTTACTGGTATGAAACAGCAACTACTCTAGCTCAACTAATTATACAAAACCCTCAGGATTCTTCATTGTTAAATGAATGGCGAACTTTGCTGGGTAGTATTGGTTTGAGTGATATTGGGGACAAACCTATTGTTGCTAAATAAAATCGAAGAGACCTAACCCCCCTACCCCCCTTCCCTAGCAGGGAAGGGGGAAATTATGGGATTTTGCATAATTTTTAAATAATTATCAGTATATACAAGTAGGAGAAAAGGAAATAAAGTTTAACTGCTTTTCCATTACTCTGGTATCTATTGGGTGTAAATAAGTAATAAAACTTATATCCAGGTGTATCTACTTTATTTAAAGTGAATCCTAATCCCCATTTCCCACTCTTTGTTAGAGTGAATACCGAAGTACTTTTCTCACCAAATTTACTACGGAGAAAACATGAAAGGATTACAAGGTTTCACGTTTATAGCGGTTGTGCTTGGTTTAATGCTTTACGCTCCTAAAGGAAATGCTCAAAGCAATACACAGCAAGTTAAAACACAGCAAGAAAATTTCCAACCTCAAGCTCGTAATTTATCTATCAGTAGCAAGCAGGACGCAAAAAACGACTTAAAGCACGGACTTGATTTGTTAGAAGCGGAGGATTACCGTGGTGCTATTCAGGCTTTCAGCAAGGTCATTAGTGCTGAAGAAAATAATCAATATGCCTATTGTGCCAGAGGTATTTCATACTTTCAATTAGAACAAGACCAGGAAGCAAAAGCAGATTTAGATAAAAGCATTAGCTTAGATACTTCTAATCCCTATGCCTATTTATTCCGAGGTTTTACTCAAAAAAGATTAAAAAATAAACAAGAGGCTATTGCTGATTTTCAAGTAGCAGCCAATCTCTTCCAAAAAGAAGGGCAAACAGAGATGGCTAAAAAGGCTCTGGAAGAACTTGAAAACGCACGTAAGTCGTAACAATACTCTTGTAGAGACTAAACATGTTTAGTCTCTAAATTATTGTAATGTTTGAATTATGCCGTAGCCACAAGTGTTTCTTCAGTATCGGAGTCATCCCGAACGTTAAAATAATAATATAGGTTTGCAATTGTCATATCAGAAGCCTGTTGTAAATTATTAGGAACTAAGGTTTTGTAACCAGTGACACGAGCTTGTTGGTGAATGTAATCTTCGTACTTGTGACGTAGCGCAGGCTGGAACATAAATATTAGTTGGTCACGCAGCGAATAAAAATGGGATGTTTCCGATAAATTTTCATATACAACTTCTTCTGGTAGCTTTGATAAAACAACTGTTGCTTCTTTTGTGCCTAAATTGACAGTAGTTTCTGCGGTACTATAATTTTCATCACTCAAAAGTTTTAATTCAGACTCTGGAAGCGAACGTACCCACTCCACCTGATTTTGCCAAATATCGATTACTGCTAAATCATGATTACGAATGCGGGTGATTTCTGGGAACAGAAAATCAAGTTCATCGTGTGAGTCACAATTTTCAATCACCATGCATGACTGCGAACTAATTTGATTTTGAAGATGGCAAAGCCTATCACTGACAGCCGATGTTTCGTTTTGTACTTGGTAAGTAGCGATAATAGCTTGTTCAATTCCCCAAGCACATTCTAATCTGCGTAGCTGTCCTGCTGCACAAGTTTCTTCCAGTAAGTGAGGATTGGTATAATCTGCTAAGGCATCAAATAACATCCCCCGTACAGCGTCGATTTCAGCGTTTCTGCGGCTGGTATCTTGCAGTTGCATTGCTGACTTGAAGCGGTGTAATGCTTGTGTAAATAGTCCGTATGCCCGTACTAATACTATTCGATGCTGTTCAAATTTAATATCTTGAGCAACCTCCTCAATAATTTGTCTAATTTCCGCTCCTTGGTCTTTCAGAGCTTGTTTTAAGTCAATAAAACCATTTTTGACTTCTAAGCGCATTTGCTCAACTTCTTTACGAAGTTTGAGTATTTGTTGTAAATTTATGGCCGATAACGCTACTGTCGCCACAGTTCCGACACCAATTAACGCGGTACTAGCTTGTAGCACTCCCACACTGTTTTGCAGCGATTGCAACCCAGCTTGTACATGACCAATTTGCCGATAGGTTTCTTGAAAGCCCAAATGACTTTGAACCATATTTAACCCGTTAAAAATAGATTGGGTGGGGGTAATTATTGCTGATAAAGGATTGTTACTGGCTATTGCACCAATAGCATTGCCGACAAAATGTCCTGTGACGGCATCACGCGCTACGCCAATAGGTATTCCATTACTAAAAACTTGTACGTATTTACCAGCTTCTATACCAGCTTGAATCGCAGGTGAAAACTCAAAAATCATATTTTTATTGTCGATAAGTTTGTTAGAGCCTAGCTTTTACGGGCAAACAGAAGTAACCGTATTTACTTCATACGTAGATGAATTTTAGCTAAAGAATGGGCATAATAAGCACGCAAAACTCTAGTAAGCGATAAGTGTTATGGATACATCACTGGTTGGCTCTGAAGTGATTAATTTGTTGTCACGTATTACTGGACAAAAGCTCAGCCAAAGAGATTTAACCCCGCCAGTGATATTTCTGGCAAGCTTAGTAACAGTATTGATGGGAGTGATTTTAGCTGATGCAACAGTTACAGAAGTGGAAAAGCAAAGGCTTGTGGTAACATTGTATCGCTTTAGCACGCCAGAAAGTGGTGTTCGTAAATTAACGCATTTGATGATTAAGGGTGTTAAAGAAAACCAGATTTATAAAGCAAGTCATGATTTGCGAATTCTAACCGCTCCCCTTACGGAATCAGAAAGGCTTTTATTAATTAGCTTTGGTTATGAAATGTCAGCCGTAGACGGAGAAATGGACTTTCGCGAGAAAAAGTATTTGGAAATTATCGCTAAGCATTTAGGGATTAAGCCACAGCATTTAGAAGTTTTGACAGCTGCATTTACGCATCAAGAAAATGTAGAGGTAAATGCTGTAAATGACGTACGCTTTTTATTAGACCCTATACGTTTTCAAGAATTAGATATTATATTCGTCAAAGCAGCGCGTGATATGTTAGCAGTCTTGCCTAATAATCCTGAAACTAAAAGTACTCAATCGCGTATTACTATATCTTACGAAAAATTGGAAAAATTTCACGAATATCATCAAAAATTACAAGATTATTGTGAGAAAATATTATGGATAATTGAAGATTGTAAAAAGTATAGTTTTCTACCGCGCACATTAACAAACCAAGTTGATGAAATCTTTAATAAAATAAAATCTCAGCGCTTTCGATTGGCAGTTGTTGGCGAGTTTAGTAAAGGAAAATCAACATTACTAAATGCTTTATTAGGAGAAGAAATTCAACCAGCGCGAGAAATCCCTTGTAGCGGGACAGTTACGATTTTGAAATATGGTTTACAAAAACGGGTAGTTTGCCGCTACAAGGATGGAAGAGAAGAAGAAATTCCCTTTAATGAATACCAGGAAAGAGCCAGCATTTCTGAAAGTGCAGCGATTGGTTGTTTAAGTGATGAACTAGCACAATCTGAAATAGAAGAAATTATTTTTGAACACCCAGGTTTAGAATTATGCAGCAACGGAGTAGAAATTATTGATTCTCCAGGGTTAAACGAACACCCGCAACGCACTGCTATTACCCAAAAATTGCTTGAAGAAACTGACGCTGTTATTTTCTTGACAGATGTTTCGCGTTCTTTGACGCAAGTAGAACGAGATTTACTACAAGAATTGAAAATTAAACTTAATGGTGGGAAAGATATCGAACCTGCTGACAATCTTTTTGTAGTCGGTAATTTTATGGATTTAGTTCGTACAGAGAAAGGACGTGAGCAAGTAAAACAGAGAATAGAAAATTTTGTCCAAGGTGATAAGCCTATAGTTGCTGGTCAAAACCGTGTCCACTTTATATCAGCACAAGCAAGTCTAGATGCAATCATAAATGGTAACGAAGATGAATATCTAAAAACATTTCGTCATTTCACACAATCATTAGAAAGTTTTCTAACTTCGGAGCGTGGAGAATTAAAAATTAAACGTGCAGTGAATGAAGTTTATGCGCTACTTCAAAATTGCTTTGATAGCTTGAAGCAAGCGGAAGATACATTAAAAGGTAAGATAAAGCTTTCTGAAGTTGAAAAAAACAAAATATTAGACCAGATAGGAGAAGCAAGCGGACGTGATGTGAAAATCCTATTAATTGCAACTAATCTCAAAAATGAAATCGTTGACCAAGCAGTCGAATCCTGGGAAAAATGGTATGAGAATTTAGGGGAGCGTATGGTAAAAATAAGTGAAAGTTGGTATTCTGAATATAGTCCTGTATGGAACCAAGATAAATTAATTACTGCGTACACAAATTACTTTATTAAGGATTTATCAGCCGAAATTGATGAATGGGGTAATAAGTGTGCTTTTACCTCTTGCGTGACCAAATTATGAACCATATCTTGTCCAAAAGTTTACGTAATTTATAGGGTTACGGCTCTTGAGTTGGGTAAAATTTTGTATCAATTCGTGGCCGCGTGTCGTAGTT
>JAESGU010000026.1_pt1 | contig 173254 bp, 147 predicted proteins | sample 9266271 | NCBI WGS metagenome assembly JAESGU01 (sample SAMN15740544, study PRJNA653495) | algae metagenome | isolation source: Scytonematopsis contorta HA4267-MV1 and co-occurring heterotrophs from mud... | place: USA: Palolo Valley Trail, Honolulu, Hawaii | collected 2009-07-25 | reverse complement strand
CCAACTACAACAGAAATGGTTGATAAAGTAATCTCAGTTGCGCTCGACTTAATAAATCCTCAACATTTAAAAAACTGGTTTACTAATTGCTGCTATTGTACCTCATAACAGCGGTAAGTGCTGTAACAAACCAGTTATTAACCCGTTCTTATAGTAAAATAAGCAATTCGCAAGCTGATACACATACAGTAAAGGCACGCTTTACAGGTAATATGCTGATAAGCGCAATTGATATTAAAAAAGAAAGTGATTATGTCAATCTTGAACTGACAACTGCAAACTCTATACTAAAAAAGTTAAAGTTTGAGGTTCCAACTACAGAATTAACCGTAGCGACAGGAATAATCATTCAAGAATTAGGGCAAGCAAACAAAATAGAAAATTTACAATCGGGTAAACAAATTCAGGTGCGGTCTGCTGTTAAAGTTTTAGGAATTATTGCTACAATCCAAAAGGAAAAAGGCGTTACAAAAGTTGATATTAATACTTCCAATTCCATAATTAAACAGTTAGAATTTGAGTTTCTATTTACAGATGTAAGCAAAATCAAAGCCACTCTGGTTCAAGAACTGGGAATGTCAAATGAAGATGTCAGCAAATTTGTCAGCTATCGAGTCAAAAATTAGCAATTATTTAGCTAAATAGAGAAAATGCAGTCCATCAATGAGTTTAGTTTGATAGACCGCATGTTTGATTCTGGATGAGAAAAAATAATAGAAACGCCTACTCTTATTGTTAACAACAAAAGTGGGTAGAAAGTGATATGAGTTTTGCAATTTCAAAATCTATCTAGTCGTATTCAGATATAGTAGTTAATTAAAATTAAGACCACTGTTAAAATTCTCAGATTTTGAGTAAGCAAAAAATACTATCAACTTTATGCAGGTACAAGGACAGTAAGACTTTGTGGAACGCAGTTTATCTCAACATTAGTAATTCCAATAGAATCACCATCTAAAGAAACTTGTTGTAGAGGTTCGGTTTTAACTTTGACGTAATTAGTTCGGAAATGTTGGATATCATCTCGAATAGTAGCATCACTAGTGAAACCAGACCTCAATAGATTATAAGCAGCAAAAAAAGCATTTTTTTGATTGCGAGGAGCAAAAACCGTCACGTCCAGTAAACCATCATCTGCAATTACTCCTGCGGGACTATGAGCTAGTAGAGAAGTTGACGCAGCTGTATTTGCAATTGTAACAGCAACAGCTTGGCAATTAATGATTTTACTTTCGGTCTCAATATAGGTTTTAAAAGTTTTTAATTTTCTTAATTCTTGTATTCCTGCTATGATAAATGCCAACATTCCAAAATAATTTTTTAATTTACGATTTGTTTGTTTAATAGTGTCTGCTTCTAAACCAATGCTAGTAAGTACAATCATTGGTTTTCCGTTACAAATAGCAGTATCTACAATACGAGGTTTCCCTGATAAAATTGTTTCACAAGCTGCTTTAATATCAATCGGCATGTTCAAAGCTTTTGCAAAAGCATTAACAGTTCCTCTAGGAATAATACCCACAGGAATTTTGATACCAATAAGTGCTTCGGCGGCTGATGAAATAGTACCATCTCCTCCAGCAATCAAAATTATTTGGGCATCTTTAGATATAGCTTGCTGGGTTAATTCTAATGTACTTATTCCTTTATGACTTGGGATAATATCTAAGTTAAGTTTTGGTTCTAAAACTTCTCGAATTTTTACTAACTCTTCAACTGGGTCACCTTGACCTGCTGTTGGATTAAAAATTAGACATGCCTTTGTAAACATAAGTCAATAATTCCCTACCTACTCAATTCACAATTTTTAATCAGAAATAATCCAGTCGAAATAATTATTTGTACTATTATAAGTTGCTTCTTGAGGTGAATTAGGACGATTTTGTATCCAAGCAAAAAGACCTGCGCCCCCAAGTAAAATGAGGGTAATACCTGTTACAATTTGAAGCATTATACTGTAACGCATAATAGATTTTTTAATAGATTTTTAAACAAGATTGAAGTGTTCCATATGAATATTCGTTGGCGGAACATCAAGCTGATGCAATGCTAGCTCTACCTGTTCCATCATTTTGGGAGAAGCACAAATAAAATATTGCTTTGTAGCCTGTCTTTTGGGAAGGTAGCACGACAGCAATTCTTTATCTACATATCCCTTTTCTCCAGACCAATCATCAGGTGCTTCTCTCAAAACATGAACAATTTTCAGGTCTAATTTTTGCTTTAAATCTTCCAACTCCTCGCGAAAAGTGATATCCTCCCACTTCTTGCTAGCGTAAATAAGCAAATAAGGTCGGTCGTCCTTACGTTGAGCTTGGGTAACAAGCACGCTCATCATTGGTGTAATTCCTATACCACCAGCAATTAAAACAAATCCAGCAGAATCTTCATAACGCTCTGTTGTAAAAACTCCATAGGGCCCATCTAAAAAAGCTTTGGTTCCAGGTGGTATATCTTTTACGGTTTTGGTAAAGTCTCCTAACGCTTTGATACTAAACTCAACACGTTCGCGATTATCTCCATTAGAAGACATAGAAAATGGGTGTTCCCGCATCCGGAAGGGGGAGATATCAACAGTTATCCAGGCAAATTGTCCTGGTTGGAAGCAAAAACCGTTGTGTTGTCCTGCTGGTCTTAGTACTACTGTCCATACATCCCCACGTTCAGCGCGAACCTCTTCAACTAGATAAGGCTTTTTCAACATGAACCAAGGTTTTACCAAACGCACGTACACTAAAAGCCAAAGAGCAACCAGAGCAATACCTGTCCACAGTACAGTTTTCCAAAACAATCCCAAGTAATTTCCAACTCCAATAGCGTGTCCAAGTCCTAAACCAACAGCTAAAACTGCAAGAATACCATGAGATGTTCGCCAAGGTTCGTAGGGAATTTTCAACTGTTGACGCCAAATGGTGGTTACAACCAATGCGATTAGCGCCAGTGTTGCCAAAACAGCCATCCTAGCTCGCCACGGAGCTGTTGTAAAGTTCAGAAGTTGCAGTGTTTCTGGCTTTACTATGAACAAAATTACTGGGTGAATAAGAACTAAGGCGAACGCCACTAAGGAAATATAACGGTGAAATTGCAGAATAATGTCAACTCCATAGGAGGCTTCGATGCGATTGATACGTGCAGTCAAAGCAAATTGAAGCGCTATCATCGCCAGCGCGATAAAACCAAGCGCGACAGAAAAATCTATCCAAAACCCTCGGTTTTCTGGTGCGGGATATATTATTAACAGTAGTAGAGGTAAAAGAGCAATTAGCAAGTAAGCGCCTATCCAACCAGCTGCTACTACAACTGGACTTCGCATTAATAGACTTCTCATATTTAATCTCAGTTTTATATCTAGTATTGAAAGAAAATGTGATTTAAAAGTGATAATCATCAAAAAACTAACACTTTTTTTGTTTTTCATAAATAATGGTGCAAGCACCCATATTGGCAGCGAGCAAAGGGCAATACTTTATACCTTGATTATTGTTCCGCCTTCTGCCTTCTGCCTTATTTGGTCACTTTTAAATCACATTTAATTTTCATAATAATTTTGTAATGCATTCATTATTTATAAACTTAAGTCTACCTTTATACAGCCATGACTTCCGTTATTAATCATCAAGATTGGATAGAAGAATGCTGGAACATTCTTGATAAATCCATCATCTACTACCAGGACAAACCTATAGGTAACAGAGCTGCTCAAGACCCAAGCTTGAAAGCGCTCAACTACGACCAGTGCTTTATTCGTGATTTTGTGCCATCAGCATTATTATTTTTGATGCATGGTAAAACAGAAATTGTGCGTAACTTCTTAGATATTACTTTGAAGCTACAAAGTCATGACAAAGAAATGGACTGCTTTCAACCTGGACCTGGTTTAATGCCTGCTAGTTTTAAAGTAGTATTTAACACAACAGAAGAATTTATAAATGCTGATTTTGGAGAACACGCGATTGCTCGTGTCCCTCCTGTTGATTCTTGCTTATGGTGGATTATTTTACTAAGAGCATATTGTAGAGCAACAGGTGATTTTAGTTTTGCCCATCAACCACAGTATCAAGAAGGGATAAAGCTTATTCTTGATTTATGCTTGGCACATCGGTTTGCAATGTATCCTACACTGTTAGTTCCCGATGGCGCCTTTATGATTGACCGTCGTATGGGAGTATCAGGACATCCTTTGGAAATTCAGGTATTATTTTACGCGGCTTTACGTGCTGCACGCGAGTTAATTTTACAAGATGGAGATAAATATTGTCATCGTACCGAACAGCGGCTGAGTACTTTAAACTACCACGTTCGTGAGTATTACTGGCTAGACTTGCAGCGATTAAATGAAATTTACCGTTATCAAAGTGAAGAGTTTGGTAAAGAAGTTGCCAATAAGTTTAATATTTACGCTGAGTCTATTCCTGATTGGTTGACTGAGTGGTTGCCAGAAAATGGAGGATATTTAGCAGGTAATCTTGGACCCGGATTGATGGATTTTCGCTTCTTTGCTTTGGGTAATTTAATGGCAATTGTGACTTCTTTAGCTAGCGAAGAAGAAGCTTATAGTATTATGAATTTATTCGAGCAACGCTGGCACAATTTAATTGGTTTTATGCCTGTGAAAATCTGCTTCCCTGCTTTAGAAGGTCTAGAGTGGCGAATTGTAACAGGATGTGACCCTAAAAATACTCCTTGGTCTTACCATAATGGAGGTAACTGGCCTGTTTTACTTTGGCTTTTTGTTGCAGCAGCCCAAAAAATAGGTCGAGTAGACCTAGCTGAACGAGCAATAAAAATTGCTGAAAATCGTTTAATTATCGATAAATTTCCTGAGTATTATGATGGTAGAAATGGTCGGTTGATAGGAAAAGAGTCTCGGATTTTTCAAACTTGGACAATAGCAGGCTTATTGGCAGCAAAAGAATTTATGAGTAACCCTGATAATTTAAAGCTAATTAGTTTTGAAGAAAGCATAGAAAGTCCTGTTTGCAATGTGTAACTTGTTTAGGGGATAAATTAATTGAAAGAAAATATTATTTATCAATAGTTAAAGAAGAATTCAGAGTTAAAAAGGTTGTGGAACAAGACACAGTTGAAGCTCAAGAAAAAGTACGTAGAGAGGAGTTAGATATTAACGCCCCTCATGGCGAAATTAAGGAAAGAAGAGGTTAATTCTTTTTATCCTGAAAATTGGGCATTTGCTTAATTGTGGTATTAATCAAAATGTAGAGACTGAATTAATTCGGTCTCTACAAGTTTTATGTATTATTGCGGGATATACAAACAATAAAATATAGCTAGTTTACGGTATGGGTTACAGTTTGAAAGTATCAGGTATTTAATTTCTGATGGAGAATACCTGCCGTAAGGCATATTGCCAATTGTTAAATCTGGTCAACCAGTTCATCTTCCAACAACCGCAGTCGGGGATACTGGTAAGCAACAATAGATATCAGCATAGAAATCGTTCCCATAACCATAAATAGTAAACCAATCCCACGACCAGAACCAACACCTATGACTTGTCCGATGCTCCCAGCAAGGAGACCATTAGTAGCCATCAAAGGCTCAAATACCCGGTCAGCTAAAGGTCCAGCGATAATATAAGCTAAAGGTTGCAAAGAACCGATAATCATTCCTTCCACAGCAAAAACCCTTCCTTGCACTTCGGACGCAACTTTTCTTTGGAAAATGGCTTGGCTAGAACAATTAACAATTGGTGAGCCAAAAGCAAATAAGAAAGCAGCAACACCTATAAGGGGTGCAGAAGTACGCAAACCAGTCACCAAAATACACAGTCCACCCAGCATCTGAAAACCTAATATACTGTAGATTAGCCGCGATGGACCTCCTCTACTAGTGATTACTATAGTACCCGCAAGCATACCGACACCATCAGTAAATAAAATTATACCAAGTATGGCGGGAGATGTAAAAGATAGCACTAGTGGTGTTAATAGCACACCAACAATTGCCAAGATAAAATTGCTGGCAGCGAAAAAAATTATTAACCCCAGCAGTCCAGGTCTTGAAATGATGTACTTCCAACCATAGCTTATCTCAGCAAACAGAGAACTTTTTTTGATTTCCTCTGTAGAAGTAGTTTTGATTTTAGGGAATCGCACACTCAGCAAGGTAACTATGGAGACAAGGAAAGTAATAAAATCAATCAACATAATCCCCTGCAAATGGATAGTAACAAGCAATGCACCTCCTAGCACAGGTGGGAGAAGCATCTTAAGTGCATCTGACAACTCGGTCATTCCATTAGCACGAGGAAGAAGCTCCTTGGGAACTAACTGGGGAATCGCAGCGTTATAGGCTGGCCACTGGAAGGCGCCAAAAATGGAACTGATAGCTCCTTCTATATATATGTGCCAGATTTGCAAATGACCACTGAACAATAAGCTGGCAATCACCAGGGTAGTCAAAGCAGACGCGCAGTCACTAATAATCATGCAATTGCGACGGTTCCAACGGTCTACTAAAGCACCAGCTACAGGAGAAATCAAAAGCGCTGGTAGCATACTAAACAAAGAGGCAAGTGCAAACTGAGTAACAGACTCAGTGCGTTGGTATACCCATATATCCAGAGCAAAACCAGTGAGACCAGAACCGATGACCGAAACCGTTTGTCCGAACCACACCAAAACAAAGGCTCGCATTCCTTTTTCTACACCGAGTTTAACCATTTTGTTTTCCCCCATCATTCGCAAGAGTGATTGTCCAGACAAAGCCGTAGCTTTTGAGCTAAAATTTCCACATTAGGTTTACTAACCAAAGTCAAGTGGTCACCAGGAATCCAGTGGATATCCACACCTTCAGAGGCTAAATTTTTCCAGCCTAAGGTTGCCTCCTCGGATTCAACGGCTAATCCTTCTTCGGCTAAGAAGAGAGTTACTTTACCTTGATAAGGTTGAGTTTGGTAACTATTCCCAGCCAGGATATGGCTTTTGAAAATGTTTACTAAACGTTGTGTCTGAGCCTTATCTAACTCTGGTGGTAGCCCCAATATTGAAGAGTTATCGCTTACAAGTAATTCCTCCAAGAAAGCATTGTATTCTTGTTCGTCTTGTTCCTGTGACTCTTCGCTATCCATCACAGCAGAAGTATCGAGCAACGCTAACAAGGAAACTTGTTGCCCTTGCGCGTGGAGCTGTTGAGCCATCTCAAAAGCTACAAGTCCACCGAAACTCCAACCACCAAGCCGATAAGGACCTTGCGGTTGAACAGTTTGCATTGCTTCGATGTAATGAGCTGCTATTTCTTCAACCCGACCATAAGGCTTTTGTTCGTCCTCTAAGCCTAGGGATTCCAAACCGTAAAATGGCTGTTCAGAACCAAGATGATGTGCTAAATCAACATATGCGAGGACAGTACCAGCACCTGGATGGATGCAGAAGAAAGGCTGTTTAGAAGAGCTACCCGACTGAATTGTTACCAGGGTAGACCAAGATGGAGGAACTGTTGAGGAGCGGAGAATATTTGCAAGGCTTTCAATAGTTGCACCTTGGAAGAAGGCTGCCAGGGACAAATTTTTTCCGAATGAGGACTGTATTTTCGCTATCAAGCTGATGGCTAACAGCGAATGACCACCAAGGTCGAAGAAGTTATCCCGAATACCGATGGGGTGAATATTTAGAACTTCTTCCCAAATTTGCGTCAATTGCAATTCTAAATTGTCACGGGGAGGGGCAAAGCTAGCATTAAGACTCAGTTGATTTAAATATTCTTTGCCCGGTGCTGGTAAAGCGCGACGGTCTATTTTGCCATTGGGAGTGAGGGGCATCTTCTCTAAAATCACAATCGCCGAGGGCACCATGTAATCAGGCAACTTTTCCTTGAGGAAGTTGCGTAGTACATTGACACCACTCATCACTTCGTTAGCAATTACATAAGCCACTAGGTATTGCTTGCCTGGTTGGTCTTCCCTTGCGATTACCACCGTCTCTTGTACTTGTGGGTGCTGACTCAGCACCGCCTCAATTTCTCCCAACTCAATCCGGAAGCCGCGAATTTTCACTTGGTAATCAATGCGACCGAGAAATTCAATATTACCATCCGGGAGGAAACGAGCTTTATCGCCAGTTTTATACAAGCGGCCGCCCTCAGCAAAGGGATTCTCCACAAAAACAGCAGATGTTTGTGTGGGGTTGTGTAAATAACCACGTCCAACACCAACACCACCAACGTAAAGTTCTCCAGCAACTCCAATTGGTAAGGGCTGCAATTGGGCATCGAGTATATATAACTGCGTATTTGATACCGGACGACCAATGGGCAAGTTCAGTACCCCTTCGGCTGGTGGCTGATAGATTGGGTAATGGGTAACATCATCCGAACACTCGGTTGGTCCGTAGGCATTCATCATCGGGATGGTTGGAAAATACTCAAACCACTGACGGCACAATTGTGGCGCTAGAGTTTCACCTGTTAATAACAACCATCGCAAATGTGACATTTGGGGTTGAGTAGCACCCAAAAGTTCTACGTGTTGCAGCATCATCCGTAACAGCGATGGCACAATCTCTAAAATCGAAATAGCTTGAGTTTCCACCAATGTTAACAGTTGAGCAGGTGCCACCATTTCGTTGGGGACAATTTCGACTCGACCACCGACTAGCAGTACAGCCAAAAATTGCCACACACTAATGTCAAAACTCTGAGGAGCGGTTTGTGCAACTACATCAGCTTCACTTAGCTGCAAATCTGTGACCTTAGCATACAAATGATTGAGCATACCCCGATGTTCGAGCATGGCACCTTTAGGTTTACCTGTCGAACCAGAAGTGTAAATCAAATAAGCCAAGTTTTCTGGACTGCATTGTACAGGCAAGTTCTCACTGTTGCACTCTCCGTTCGCTAACTCTTGGATGAGCAAGATTTGTGGTGTGCAGTCAAGGTTACTCAGTGCTTGGGAAACTATTGGTTCTAGCTGGCTAGTTGCTAGCACTACATGTGCCTGACTTTGGTCGAGTACTTGTTGTATCCGCTCAGATGGATGATTGGGATTTAGTGGTAGGTATGCTCCACCCGCTTTGAATACCGCCAAAATTGCCGTCAAGAAATCAATATTCCGCTCACAAAACAAAGCAACTATTGTTTCTGCTCCGACTCCTTTTTCTAGTAGATACCTTGCCCAACGATTAGCACGAGCATTTAACTCATGGTAGGTTAGTTGCTGATTTTCAAACACCACCGCGATTGCCTCTGGAGTTCGCGCTGCCTGTTGTTCAAATAATTGTGGGAAACACTGTTCTAAGGGATACTCTGTATCAGAGTCGTTCCATTCCACCAGCAACTGATGCCGTTCAGCTGCACTCAACATTGCTAATTGTGCCACTGGTTGTCGGGGATCAGTAACAATGCTTTCCAGCAAAGCTTGAAAATGTTCGACCATCCGCTTGATTGTAGATGCATCAAACAGGGTGCTATTGTAGGTCAAGCCCCCAGCCAGTCCATCCTCGCTTTCCTCCATCGAAAGCAGTAAATCGTCAGTTGTTGTGAAACTTTCCAGTCCCAAGGAGGTAATGCTTAAACCAGGCATTTCCATCTCCTCGACCGAAGCAGGTTCCAACATGAACATCACTTGGAATAAGGGTGTATAGCTGAGGGAACGCTCAGGTTGAAGTTCCTCAACTAACTTTTCAAAGGGCAAATCTTGGTGGTCATATGCCCCTAAAGTCATCTCCCGCACTCGCTCTAGTAATTCCAAGAAAGTGGGATTTCCGTGAAGCTGAGTACGCAGCACCAACATATTCACAAAAAAGCCAATTAACGGCTCAATCTCATTGCGGTTGCGGTTGGCGATGGGAGAACCAACAACTATGTCCTCCTGACCAGTGTAGCGTGAAAGTAAAGTAACATACGCTGCCAGCAGGGTCATAAATAAGGTTGTCCCTGACTGCTGCGAAATAGTTTTGAGCTTTTGTGTTAGTTCCCGATCTAGTTGAAATTCTTCAGAACTACTTTGGAAAATTTGCACCGATGGACGGGGACGATCAATGGGTAGTTCCAACAGAGGTGGTGCCCCTGTTAATTGTTGTTTCCAATAGTTAAGTTGTGTTTCTAATATCTCCCCACTCAGCCACTCCCGTTGCCAATGAGCAAAGTCGGCGTATTGAATCGGCAATTCGGGTAACTGCGGAGGTTGTCCTGCACAGAAAGTTTGATAGAACTCAGATAATTCTTGAATAAATATCCCCATCGACCAACCATCAGAGACAATGTGATGCACGGTCAGCAGCAGTACATGTGATTCTTCCCCCAACCGTAGCAAATTAACTCGCAGTAACGGACCATTTGATAAGTCAAAGGGGCGCTGAGCTTCTTTTGTTGCTAACCGTCCTGCCTCACTAGGTTGCTCCACGGGTGTTAGATGTTGCAGGTCTATCATTGATATGGTTATGTTAGCATCCGATGCAATTAGCTGCACGGGTGAGCCATTCACCATCTTAAAACTAGTGCGTAAAGCTTCGTGGCGTCGCACGATTTCTTGCACTGCCATCTCTAAGGCTGTTACATTCAGCGAACCCATCAACTGCAAAGTCATTGGCATGTTGTAGGTAGCCGTATTGTCTTCAAATTGGTCTAAAAACCATAATCTGGCTTGAGCAAAGGACAGGGGTAAGTCTGTGTTGCGTGGAATTGGCGTAATGGCAGATGCTTGTAACCCTAAACCAGCATGACGCATTGCCGAGATTGATTCGCTCAGTTCTGCGATTGTCGGAGATTCAAACAAGCTGCGTAGGGGTAAATCTACCTCAAACAGCGAGCGTATCCTGGAAATAACCTGAGTCGCTAGTAGCGAATGCCCTCCCATTTCAAAGAAATTGTCGTAAATTCCCACTTGTTTCAGATTTAGGATTTCCGCCCATACCTTTGTGAGAATCTCTTGTACAGGTGTGCGAGGTGCGACAAAGTTAGCTGTAAGACTCAGTTGAATATCCGGTGCTGGTAAAGCACGACGGTCTACCTTACCGTTGGGAGTGAGGGGCATCTTCTCTAAAATCACAATTGCTGAGGGCACCATGTAATCAGGCAACTTCTCCTTGAGGAAGTTACGTAGTACACTTACACCACTCATCTCTTCGTTAGTAACCACATAAGCCACTATGTGTTGGTTGCCCGGTTGGTCTTCCCTGGCGATTACCACTACCTCTTGTACTTGTGGGTGTTGGCTCAGCACCGCCTCAATTTCTCCCAACTCAATCCGGAAGCCACGAATTTTCACTTGGTAATCAATGCGACCGAGAAATTCAATATTGCCATCGGCTAGGAAACGAGCTTTATCGCCAGTTTTATACAAGCGGCTGCCCTCAGAAAAGGGGTTTTCCACAAAAGCAGCAGATGTTTGTGTGGGGTTGTGTAAATAGCCGCGTCCAACACCAACACCACCAACGTAAAGTTCTCCTGCGACTCCAGTTGGTACTGGTTGTAACTGGGAATCGAGTATGTATAGCTGCGTATTCGATATTGGACGACCAATTGGTAAGTTAAGTACTTGGGGTGCAGGTGGTTGGTAGATTGGATAATGGGTGACATCATCCGAACACTCGGTTGGACCGTAGGCATTCATCATCGGGATGTTTGGGTAGTACTCAAACCACTGACCGCATAACTGTGGTGGTAAGGTTTCGCCTGTTAGCAGTAACCAACGCAAACCGAACAAATTAGGTATAGTTTGATTAGAAACCTGTATGTGTTGTAACATCATCCGCAACAGGGACGGCACAATTTCCAAAATCGAGATTCCCGCATTTTGCAACAATGTTAATAGTTGTTCAGGAGCCACCATTTCATTGCGGACAATTTCAACTCGTCCACCCACCAGCAATGCTGCCAAAAATTGCCAAACACTGATATCAAAACTCTGGGGAGCGGTTTGGGCTACTACATCGGTAGCAGTCAACTGCAAATCCGTTACTTTAGCGTACAGATGATTGAGCATACCCCGATGTTCCAGCATTGCGCCTTTGGGTTTTCCTGTGGAACCAGAGGTGTAGATTATATAAGCCAAGTTATCCGGACTACAGCGTACAGGAAAGTTTTCGTCTTTGTCGTCTTGGTCAGCTAATTCGGAACTAGGCAACTGTTCTAGCAGCAATAGTTGTGGTGCTGTGCCGAATTGGCTATTAAGTGCTTGAGAAATTATTAGTGACAACTGGCTAGTTGCTAGCACTTTATGTGCCTGACTTTGCTCCAAAACCTGATGTATCCGCTCAACCGGATGATTGGGATTTAGGGGTAGATATGCTCCACCCGCTTTGAATATTGCCAGTATCGCTGTTAAGAAATCTATATTGCGCTCGCACAGTAAAGCAATAATTGTTTCTGCACCAACTCCTTGTTCTATTAGATATTTTGCCCAACCGTTAGCACGAGCATTTAACTGGCGGTAAGTTAGTTGCTGGTTTTCAAATGCGACCGCTATTGCATCTGGGGTTCGTACTACCTGTTGTTCAAACAATTGGGGAAAGCACTGTTCTAGGGGATAGTTTGCATAAGTGTTGTTAGATTCTACCAGTAATTTATGCTGCTCAGTTGTATTTAGCAAAAGCAAAGAGGCTATAGGCTGCTGGGGATTGGCAACGATGCTTTCCAGCAAAGTCTGAAAATGTCCAGCCATCCGCGTAATAGTTGTCGCATCAAATAGTACACTGTTGTAAGCAAATTCCCCAGCAAGTCCCGACTCCGTTTCCTCTATTGATAGCAATAAATCATCTGTTGTCGTACCGGAACTCTCCAACTCCAAGGGAGCAATAGTTAAACCGGGCAGTTCTAAACCTCCTTCCACTGAGGCATTTTGTAGCATGAACATTGCCTGGAACAGAGGGGCATAACTGAGGGAACGCTCCGGTTGGAGTTCCTCAACTAATTTCTCGAAGGGCAAGTCTTGATGGTCGTATGCTCCTAAAGTTGTTTCCCGCACTCGTTCTAGTAGCTCGCGGAAAGTGGGATTTCCAATAAGTTGAGTACGTAATACCAGGGTGTTAGCAAAAAAGCCAATTAGAGATTCGGTTTCACTGCGGTTACGATTGGCTATGGGTGAGCCAACAACTATGTCCTCTTGACCGCTATAGCGTGAAAGCAAAATTGCAAATGCTGACAGCAGGGTCATAAATAGGGTTGTCCCTGACTGTTGCGAGAGGGTGGAGAGCTTTTGCGTTAAATCCTGGTTGAGTTGAAATTCTACACCGCTACCAATAAATGTCTGAATCGATGGACGGGGACGGTCAAGAGGTAGTTCCAGTAGGGGTGGTGCTCCAGCTAACTGTTTTTTCCAGTAGTCCAATTGGGTTTGTAATACGGAACCACTTAGCCACTGCCGCTGCCAATTAGCAAAGTCGGCGTATTGTATGGGTAACTCTGGTAACTTTAAAGACTCTTCTTCACAGAAAGCTTGATAAAGTGCAGAAAACTCGCGGACAAATATCCCCATTGACCAGCCGTCTGAAACGATGTGATGCGTCACCATCAGTAGCACATGGGATTGTTCGTCCAACTGTAGCAAAGTTACTCGCAGCAATGGGCCGTTTGATAGGTCAAAAGGATGTTGAATTTCTTCTGTGGCTAACCGTTCTACCTCAGCGGATTGCTCGACAGATGGCAAATATTGCAGGTCTATAACTGACATGTTGGCGGTGGTGTCATTAACAATAACCTGCACTGGGGAGCCATTTACCATTTTGAATGTGGTACGCAAGGCTTCGTGGCGTGCCAGAATTTCTTGTACTGCCATTTTCATGGCTACCAAGTTGAGGGAACCAATTAGACGCAGGGCTACTGGTATATTGTAGTTGGCTGTTTTACCTTCTAGTTGGTCGAGAAACCATAATCTAGTTTGACCAAAGGATAAAGGTAAGTCAGTATTGCGCTCGATTGGCTCAATGGTAGATTCAATAAGCCCCAAACCTGCATGACGGGTTGCGTTAATAAATTCGCTGAGTTCTGCTATGGTGGGGGATTCAAACAAACAGCGCAGTGGGATATCAATTTTGAACAAGGAGCGCAATCGAGAAATTATTTGAGTGGCTAGCAGGGAATGTCCCCCTAGTTCAAAGAAATTATCATAGATACCTATTTGTTGAAGATTGAGTACTTCTGCCCAAAGACCTGCTATAACCTCTTGGGTTGGATTACGAGGAGAGACAAAATTCGCGGTCAGACTCGATTGGATATCTGGTGTAGGTAAGCTGCGACGATCTATTTTGCCGTTGGGGGTCAGAGGCATTTTCTCTAAAAGCATGACCACACTTGGCACCATATAATCGGGCAGCTTATCTTTTAGAAAATCACGTACTTGGTTGCTAGTTATACTAACTTCCACATTAGGAACGACATAAGCAACTAGATGTTGGTTTCCGGGTTGGTCTTCCGAAAGAATCACTACTGCATCTTGTAATTGAGGATTTTGCCTTAGTACCGCCTCAATTTCTCCCAATTCTATGCGGAAGCCACGAATTTTTACTTGGTAATCAATGCGACCAAGAAATTCTATGTTACCATCCGGGAGGTAACGGGCTTTGTCACCAGTCTTATACAATTTTGAATTGTTAAAGGGATTGGCAATAAAAGCAAGCTCTGTCTGTTGTTCATTGTGCAAGTAGCCACGTCCTACACCACTACCACCTACGTAAAGTTCTCCTGCGACCCCAATTGGTACGGGCTGTAAGTAAGTATCTAATATGTATAGTTGTGTATTTGATATGGGACGACCAATGGGTAGGTTAAGTACTGCTTCCTCTGGTGGTTGATAGATTGGGTAATGGGTGACATCATCTGAACACTCGGTTGGCCCGTAGGCGTTCATCATTGGGATAGTTGGGTAATATTCAAACCACTGACGGCATAACTGTGGTGGTAAAGTTTCTCCTGTGAGTAGTATCCATCGCAACTCAGGTAAGTTTGGTTTTGTGTTACCGTCTTGCTCTATGTGTTGCAGCATCATTCGTAACAGCGATGGTACAATTTCTAGAATTGAAACTTGCTGACGCTGTATTAGCGATATTAATTCGGCAGGGTCGGCTGTTGTTTCGCTACGAACAATCTCGACTCGTCCACCTACTAATAATGCGGACAAAAATTGCCAAATACTGATATCAAATGTTTGTGCTGCTGTTTGCGCTACGACATCATTGGCACTTAACTGCAAATCTGTCACTTTGGCATACAAATGATTGAGCATCCCGCGATGTTCCAGCACGGCTCCTTTGGGTTGTCCTGTGGAACCACTGGTATAAATTACGTAAGCTAAGTTATCTGGGTTACAGCGTACGGGTAAGTTTTCACTTTCTTTTGTAAGGGAATCCAGGGGGTCTAAATACAAAAGTTGTGGGGGTGTATCAAGGTCATTGACGACAGGAGAAACTTTTGATGCCCAACAGCTAGATGTTAATACTAATGGTACTTGACTTTGTGATAGTACATGGTGTAGATGTTCTGGCGGATGATGGGGATTGAGGGGTAGGTATGCCCCACCTGCTTTGAATACCGCTAGCATCGCTGTTAAGAAATCCAAATTGCGATCGCAAATTAAAGCGACGATTGTTTCGGCTTGAACTCCTTGCTCTACTAAATGTCTTGCCCAAATATTGGCACGGGTGTTTAACTGTTGGTATGTTAGTTGCTGGTCTTCAAATACTACTGCAACTGCATCTGGGGTACGTGCCACCTGAGCTTCAAACAATTGAGGAAAGGACTGTTCCAGTGGATAGTCTGCTGTGGTTTGGTTCCAGTCGAGGAGTAATTGATTTTGTTCGGTGGGATTTAATAGCGGTAATTGATGAATTTGTTGTTGGGGATTAGCGACAATCGAATCTAGCAAATTCTGGAAATGAGCGACCATCCGCTGAATTGTGGCTGCATCAAACAGGTCGCTTTTATATACCAAACCTCCTTTAAGTCCTGTGTCTGTTTCTTCCATTGACAGGAGTAAATCATCTTTTGCCATAACATCCCCAATTTCAAAGGGAGAAATGGTTAAACCAGGTAGTTCCAGTTCTTGATTTGAGGCGTTTTGCAAGACGAACATCACCTGATAAAGGGGAGCATGGCTGAGGGAACGCTCTGGCTGTAGTTCTTCTACTAACTTTTCAAAGGGCAAATCCTGGTGGTCGTATGCTGCTAAAGTCATCTTTTGGACTCGTTCTAGCAGTTCCAGGAAAGTGGGATTTCCCTGTAATTCGGTACGCAGGGCTAAAACATTGACAAAAAAGCCAATCAAAGATTCGATTGCGCTGCGGTTGCGGTTGGCTATGAGGGAACCGACAACGATGTCCTCCTGACCACTATAGCGTGAGAGTAAAGTTACAAAACCTGCTAGTAGGGTCATAAACAAAGTCACCCCTGACTCCTGACTCAGAGCTTTGAGCTTATTAGTTAACTCTTGACTAAGCTCAAATTCTTCAAAGCTACCTCGCTCAGTTTGAACCGATGGACGGGGACGGTCGGTGGGTAGTTCTAGTAGGGGAGGTACACCTGCTAACTGTTGCTTCCAGTAGTTGAGTTGCTTAATAAGGACATCTCCACTGAGCCATTCTCTTTGCCAGTAAGCAAAATCTGCATATTGAATCGGCAATGGTGGTAAAGGTGAAGGTTTTCCTGCACAGAAAGCTTCGTAAAGAACAGACAATTCACGGACAAATACACCCATTGACCAGCCATCTGAGACGATATGGTGCGTGGTCAATAATAACACATGGGATTGTTCCCCTAGCCGCAGTAGAGTAGCTCGCAGCAATGAACCATTTGACAGGTCAAAGGGGGATTCAAAATCTTTATTAGCTAGGTATTCTACTTCTGTTGACTGCTCGTTTTCAGACAAATGTTGCAGGTCTATTAATGGTATGGAGATTTTGTTATATGAGTTGATGACCTGTACTGGAGAATCGTTGACTAGCCTGAAATTGGTACGTAGAGCTTCGTGACGCTGCACAATTTCAATAACGGCCATCTCTAAAGCAGGTATGTTGAGGGAGCCAAACAAGCGCAGAGACATAGGGATGCTATGGTTCCCGCTCTCTCCTTCTAATTGATTAAGGAACCAGAGCCTAGCTTGAGCAAAGGACAGGGGTAAATCTCGGTTTCGTGGAACGGGAGTAATAGTCTCATCTAAGTAGGTTGATTTCAAAGTAACCAAAGTAAGAAAATTGATAACTTCGGCTTTCCGTTCTGCTAATTCAGCGCGTATATCTGGTGTCAATGCTCCTTTTGGACTGTTGCAGCGCAAGCGTACTTCTTCTAATAAAGTATTTTCGCCAACGTTCTCCACCCACAACTTTATATCTAGATTGGCTAAGTTAGACAAAAACTCTTCAATCGTTTTCATAAATCTATTTCCTCTCGCTCCTGAAGTTGATAACTAGAATTAGTTTGTAGCTTTTGTACTGTTGAACGAATCTTATCGATGCTCTCAGCTAGGGCAGCCACAGTGGGTTCTTCAAATAGGCGTCGTAGCGGCAGTTCTACACCCAAAGTCGAGCGTATACGTGAAATTACTTGAGTGGCGAGTAAAGAATGTCCACCTAAGTCAAAGAAGTTGTCATAAATGCCCACAAGTTTGAGATTGAGAATTTCTGCCCATAGATTAGCTAAGTCGGCTTGGGTAGGTGTACAAGGAGGGACAAAACCAGCGGACGCGATTCCAATATCTGGCACAGGCAAAGCACGACGGTCTACTTTACCATTAGGAGTTAAAGGTATAGACGGAATCTGTACAATTGCGGACGGCACCATGTAGTCAGGCAATTTTTGTTTGAGGTAGTCACGCAATTCGCTTTTAACAATTTCTTGAGTGGAAACAATATAAGCTGCTAAGTACTGATTGCCCGGTTGGTCTTCCCTAGCCATAACCACCACGGATGATACTTGCGGATATTTACTCAACACCGCCTCAATTTCTCCCAACTCAATGCGAAAGCCACGAATTTTTACTTGGTGGTCGATACGGCCAAGAAATTCGATATTGCCATCTGGGAGATAACGAGCTTTATCACCTGTTTTGTATAATTGGGAATTGGGAATTGGGAATTGGGAATTGATGAAGGGATTATCAATAAAAGCAAGCGATGTTAGTGCTGCATTATTTAAATAACCACGTCCCACACCGACACCACCAACGTAAAGTTCCCCAACCACACCAATGGGTAAAGGTTGTAAATGACTATCTAGTACGTATAGTTGTGTATTAGAAACCGGACGACCGATGGGCAGATTAAGTATTTCTTCTGTTGGTGGCTGGTGGATTGGATAATGAGTGACATCATCTGAACATTCCGTTGGTCCATAGGCATTCATCATGGGAATGCTTGGGTAGTACTCAAACCACTGACGACACAAGTTTGGTGGCAAAGTTTCACCCGTAAGCAGCAACCAACGCAAACAAGATAGTTCTGTTTGAATCGCACCCTTAAGTTCCATCTGTTGAAGTATCATACGTAACAACGATGGCACAATCTCTAAAATTGAGATTCCCTGACGCTTCACCAGCGATAGTAACTGAGTAGGGTCTGTGGCTATTTCGCTCTTGATAATTTCAACTCGTCCACCGACCAGCAATGCTACCAAAAATTGCCAAATACTAATATCAAATGTTTGCGCTGCTGTTTGTGCTACGACATCTGTGGCACTCAATTGCAAATCCTTCACCTTCGCATACAAATGATTCAACATTCCGCGATGTTCCAGCATTGCCCCCTTGGGTTCTCCCGTGGAACCGGAAGTATAAATTACATAAGCTAGATTTTCGGGCTTACAGCGTACAGGTAGATTTTTACTTTCGTAATCTAGAGAATCGAACTTTTCCAAACATAACAATTGCGGTTTGCTGTCAAGGCTTGAAAGCATCGGAGAAAGCATTGATTCCCATAAGCTTGCTGTTAATATTAAAGGAACCTGACTTTGTGATAGCACTTGTTGTATGCGTTCCAGTGGATGTTCGGGATTGAGAGGTAGATATGCTCCACCAGCTTTAAATACTGCCAGCATAGCAGTCAAAAAATCAATATTGCGCTCCGACAATAAAGCAACAATTGTTTCTGCACCGACTCCTTGCTCAACTAAATATCTTGCCCAAATATTAGCACGGGCATTTAACTCTTGATATGTTAATTGCTGCTCTTCAAATACTACCGCAACTGCACCTGGGGTACGTGCAACTTGAGCTTCAAACAATTCAGAAAATAATTGAGAATTGCTAATTGCTAATTGCGAATTACCTGTGTCGTTCCATTGTTCAAATAATTTATGATGTTCGGTAGCGCTCAATATTGGTAATTGAGCAACTCGATGAGTCGGATTAGAAACAATGCTGGATAGTAAGGTATAGAAATTTTCTACCATCCGCTCGATTGTAGCAACTTCAAACAGACTACTGTTATATACTAACTCTCCAGTAAGTCCCGTCTCCGTTTCCATCATTGAGAGAAATAAATCATCTTTTGCGGTCAAATCCTCTACTTCTAAAGGAGTTAAGGTTAATCCTGATAGTTCCAACTTTCCAATTGGAGCATTTTGCAAAACAAACATCACCTGAAATATAGGTGCATGACTGAGAGAGCGCTCTGGCTGTAATTCTTCGACCAACTTCTCCAAAGGAAAATCTTGGTGGTCATAAGCCCCCAAAGTCATTTCCCTCACTTGTTCTAGCAGCTCCAAAAAAGTAGGATTATCTTGAAACCGGGTACGCAACGCTAAAGTATTAATAAAACAGCCAATTAAAGACTCTACCTCGCTACGATTGCGGTTAGCGATTGGAGAGCCAATGACTACATCCTCTTGACCACTATAACGATAAAGTAAAGTAGCAAAAGCAGCCAGCAAGGTCATAAACACAGTCGCTCCTGACTGTTGACTTAAGCTCTTGAGCTTCTGCATTAAATCCAAATCAAACTGAAAATATTTAGTACCACCTTGAAATGTCTGAACTGACGGACGTGGTTTGTCAGTGTGGAGTGATAAAACTCTACTTGAGTCGGCTAATTGCTGCTTCCAATAATCGAGTTGCGTTTGCAGTACCTCTCCACTCAGCCACTGTCGTTGCCAGTAAGCATAGTCAGCATATTGAATAGCTAGTTCAGGAAATGGTGAGGGAGTTCCAGTCGAAAAAGCTTCGTAGAAACCAGCCAGTTCCCTAAATAAAATTCCCACCGACCATCCATCAGAGGCTGCGTGATGCATCACTAAAAGTAGTACATGTTCCTCTGAGTTTAATCGGAGTAAAGTCGCTCGCAACATCAAATCAGAAGACAAGTTGAGCGGGTATTGAGCTTCTTCTTTTAAGATTTTTTCAATAGTTGCTTCAGAATTATTATCTTCACAATTATTATTATGCAACTGACTCAAGTCAATTATTTTTATTTCTACCGACTGTCCCTCAGAAATAACCTGTATAGGACTTTCATCGACAGACACAAAGGTAGTGCGTAATGACTCATGACGAGCAACAATTGCATTTAGAGCTTGTTGCAAAGCCTCTACATTAAGAATACCACTCAACCGGACTGCAATAGAGATATTGAAAGGGCTATCAGGGTCTAACTGATTTACAAACCACAATCTTTGCTGAGAAAAGGACAAAGGACAAGCCTCAGAAGCTGGTCTTTTAGAAATCCTTTGCTTTTTGGTAGCGGAACCACCCTTTTTTATTAAACGCTGTTCTAGTAGTGCCAGCTTTTCTGGAGAGAGATTTGCGATACGTTGACTAACATTACTCATGACCAATTATCCTTAAAAATCCCCTAAAACATCTTTCCTAAATGTGATTGCTGTGTTAATGCCCTTAATCACTTCTATAGCCACTACCCAAGTTTTATGCAAGTAGTGTAGGTTGGGTTGAGGCACGTTCGCTACGCGAACGTGGAACGAGCCAACCTACGAAGCTTCCAATTCGGCTAGGATATCATCTATGTCATCTAGCTCTGTCTCCTCAGCTAAAGATTGGACAATACTTGCAGCAAGTTCCGCGACGGTTTGCTTTTCAAACAGGGTACGCAAAGGAAGCTCCACCTGTAAGACATCATCGATTCTAGAAATAACCCGAGTTGCAAGTAGAGAGTGTCCACCCAACTCAAAGAAGTTGTGGTTAACCCCAACCTGTTCTAATCCAAGGATTTCAGCCCAAGTATTTGCAAGTATTTCCTCTAAAGGCGTACGAGGTAATACTAAAGTACTTTCTAATTCCGAGTGTGTTAGTTCAAGTTGCGAAAGTGCTTTGCGGTCTACCTTGCCATTTGGGGTCAGAGGTAGAGACTCAAGCATGACAAAGGCTGAAGGCACCATGTATTCAGCTAATTTTTCTTTAAGGTAGCTACGCACTTCCCCAGTTGTTAGTGGCTCAAAATTGGGCAAAACATTAGGCACAATATAAGCGACTAAACGCTTACCACCTGGTTGGTCTTCTTTTACAACGACCACACCTTCACGTACGTGAGGATGTTGACTTAACAGAGCCTCAATTTCTCCTAACTCAATGCGGAAACCACGAATCTTTACTTGCTGGTCAATGCGACCGAGAAACTCGATGTTACCGTCAGGCAAATAACGAACTTTATCACCAGTTTTATACAATTTTGAGTTGTTAAATAATTGGGAATTGTTAAAGGGATTAGGGATAAATTTCTCTAATGTCAACTCTGGACGGTTGAGATAACCTCTCGCTAAACCAGCACCACCAATGTGCAGTTCCCCAGGAACCCCAATAGGAACTGGTTGAAGATAGCGGTCAAGGATGTAGACTTGTATATTATCAAGTGGACGACCGATAGGTGGCTGAGATTTGCTATTGGTACAAATAGCCGTAGTTGCACCAACAGTGGATTCAGTTGGACCATAGCCGTTAATAAAACGTCGTCCATTAGACCATTGTGCTACCAAATCAGGGGGACAAGCTTCTCCCGCAACAGTGATAGTACGTAAGTCTGGATATTCTACGTTCGGCATAGCAGCTAGTGCTGAGGGAGGGAGAGTAATATGGGTAATCCTAGTTTTGTGCAACAGTTGCATCAAATTTAGTCCCGGAAGTAAGGATTCTCGTGTTCCTAGATAAAGTTGTGCTCCTACACAAAGAGCCATAACGACTTCCGAAATTGAAGCATCGAAGCTAAAGGATGCAAATTGCAAAACTCGGCTATCAGCATCAACATCGAAGACACGAATCAGCGAATTAGCTAGGTTGCACAATCCTTGGTGAGCAACTAGAACACCCTTGGGCTTTCCTGTAGACCCAGAAGTGTAAATTACGTAAGCTAAATTGCTCGGTTGTACAGTGCTAATTGCATTATTATGGCTTTCCTGTGAAATTATTTCCCAGTCTGCATCCAGACAAATTATTTGCGTTGCACAATACGGCAGATTTGCGAGAAACTTCTGTTGAGTAAGCAGAATCCCTACCTGTGAATCTGACAACATAAAACTTAATCTGTCTTCGGGATATGCTGGGTCTAACGGTACATAAGCACCACCAGCTTTAAAAATTCCCAACAGACCCACTATCATTTCCAACGAACGCTCAACGCAAATACCCACCATTACTTCTGGCTTTACTCCCCTTAATCGCAGATAATGCGCTAATTGGTTGGCACGGTTGTTCAATTCTCGGTAAGTTAATTGTTCGTTTTCAAACACAACAGCCAACGCATCTGGTGTCCGTTCCACATGTTCTTCAAATAACTGATGGATACACTTATCCTGGGGATAATCTGCTTGGGTGTCATTCCACTCAAAAAGTAACTGATGTTGCTCGGTTGGGGTTAGCAGTGGTAATTGTGCGACTCGCTGTTGAGAATTGCTAACGATACCTTCTAGTAAAATCTGGAAATGTCCAGCCATTCTACTAATGGTAGCAGCATCAAATAAGTCTTTATTGTAAACAAATTCCCCTGTTAGTCCTGTCTCTGTTTCCTCCATTAACAAGGTTAAATCAAACCTAGCATTAACACTCTCCATTTTTAACGGAGTCATGGTTAAATCTGGCAGTTCTAATTTCCCCATCGGTGCATTTTGCAATGCGAACATCACTTGGAACAGAGGTGTATGACTAAGAGAACGCTCAGGTTGCAGTTCTTCTACTAGCTTTTCAAATGGGAGGTCTTGGTGTTCATAAGCCGCTAGGGTCATTGACCGCACTCGTTCTAGCAATTCTACGAAAGTAGGATTTCCTTCAAGTTGAGCGTGCAGTACCAAAGTATTGACAAAAAAACCAATTAGTGATTCTATTTCACTGCGGTTACGGTTAGCAATTGGGGAACCAATAACTACGTCCTCTTGTCCACTGTAGCGCGAAAGTAAAGTAGCAAAAGCTGCTAACAGGCTCATAAACAGGGTTGCTCCTGACTGTTGGCTAAGAGCTTTCAGCTTAGTAGTCAGTTCCTGATTGAGTTGAAAATATACGCTACTACCTTGGAATGTTTGAATTGATGGACGTGGACGGTCGGTAGGTAGTTCCAACAGAGGTGGTATAGAAGCTAACTGTTGCTTCCAGTAATTAAGTTGCGTTTGTAATACGGAACCACTTAGCCATTGCTGTTGCCAATGAGCAAAATCTGCATATTGTATAGACAACTGTGGTAACTGTGATGGCTGACCTGCACAAAAAGCTGAATAAAGTGCAGACAATTCTTCGGTAAATATTCCCATTGACCAACCATCAGAAACAATGTGATGCATGATTAGTAGCAGCACATGAGATTTTTCCCCCAACCGTAACAAAGTAACCCGCAGCAGTGGACCGTTTGAAAGGTCAAAGGGTTCTTGAGACTCTGCGATTGCCAATTGTTGAACTTGGGTAGATTGTTCCTCGAATGACAAGCATTCCCAGCTTACCACTGGCATGGTTAAAGTAATCTCCTTGCTAATAACCTGGACTGGAGAGCCATTAACAATTTTGAAGGTAGTACGGAGAACTTCGTGACGTCGCACGATTTCTTGCACAGCCATCTCTAAAGCTGCTGTATTGAGAGAACCACTCAAGTGTAGAGGTTCTAGCATATTGTAAGTGGCACTCTCTCCAGACAGTTGGTTGAGGAACCACAATCGAGCTTGAGCAAAAGACAGAGGTAAGTGCTCGCTCCGTGGAACTGGCACAATAGTTGCTAACTGACTTGATGTCTGTAGTTCAAAAGTATTGTGCTGAGCTAAATCAATCAATTCGCTCAACTTTGCCACAGTAGGTTTCTCAAACAAACTGCGTAGAGTTACTTCAATCCCAATTCGGGAACGCAACCGTGAAATTACTTGAGTAGCGAGTAGAGAATTGCCTCCTAATTCAAAAAAATTATCATGAACACCTACTTGTTGTTTAAGATTCAAGACTTCTCCCCATAATTTGGCAAGAATTTCTTGGTTCGGTGTGCTGGGAGGAACAAAATTATCGCTCAGACTAATTTGAAAATTCGGCATCGGTAAAGCACGACGGTCTACCTTACCGTTAGGAGTTAGGGGTATAGACTCCATCTGCACAAACGCTCCAGGTATCATGTAGTCTGGCAGCTTTTCTTTTAGATACTCACTCAGAAGAGTGGGGAGTGGGGAGTGGGGAATAGGGAGTGGGGAAGGGGGAGTGGGGAGTGGGGATTGCATAACAACATAGGCTGCTAAGTACTGATTTCCTGGTTGGTCTTCCCTCGCAATCACAACAGCTTCTCGTACTTCGGCGTGTTGTGCCAAAACAACTTCAATTTCTCCTAGCTCAATACGAAAGCCGCGAATCTTGACTTGATAATCAATGCGACCGATAAATTCGATGTTCCCATCTGGGAGATAACGAACTTTATCGCCAGTCTTGTACAATTTCAAATTAATAAAGGGATTTTCGATAAAAACTTGCTGCGTTAGGGTCGGATTATTTAAATAACCACGTCCAACACCAATACCTCCAACGTAAAGTTCTCCAGGGACACCGATTGGTAAAGGTTGTAACTGGTCATCCAGGACATACAATTGTGTATTTGATATCGGCCGACCAATAGGTATATTAAGTACACCCTCTGCTGGTGGCTCATAGATGGGATAGTGGGTAACATCATCCGAACATTCCGTTGGCCCATAAGCATTCATCATTGGAATACTTGGGTAATAATCAAACCACTGACGACATAACTTTGGTGGTAAAGTTTCCCCAGTTAACAGTAACCAACGCAAACAAGAAAGTTTTGTTTGAGTACCACCATCGACCTCCAGATTTTGGAGTATCATGCGTAACAACGATGGTACAATCTCCAGAATTGAAATTTTCTGACGCTCTACTAGTCGAAGCAATTGGTCAGGGTCAGCAGCAATTTCATTACTGATAATTTCGACTTTCCCACCTACTAGTAATGCTACTAAGAATTGCCAAATACTGATATCAAATGTTTGTGTTGCTGTTTGGGCCACAACATCGCTGGCACTTAACTGCAAATCAGTCACCTTTGCGTAGAGATGATTTAGCATCCCCCGATGTTCGAGCATTGCTCCCTTAGGCTTCCCGGTTGAACCACTGGTATAAATCACGTAAGCTAGACTTCGCGGATTGCAGCGTACGGGTAAATTTTCAGGCTCGTAATCTTGTTGTTCTAAACCTTCGATATATAAAAGTTGTGGAAATGTCTCAAGGCTATCAAGTATCGGAGAAACCATTGATTCCCAAGACTTGGCTGATAATATCAAAGGAACTTGACTTTGCGACAATATTTGAGCTGTGCGTTCGGGTGGGTGGTGGGGATTCAAAGGTAAATATGCTCCCCCCGCTTTGAATATTGCCAGCATTGCTGTTAAGAAATCAATATTACGCTCGCACAATAAAGCGACAATTATTTTTTCCGTCCCCACTCCTTGCTCCACCAAATATCTTGCCCAAATATTGGCACGAGCATTTAACTGTTGATATGTTAGTTTTTGGTCTTCAAATACCACCGCTACCACATCTGGAGTGAGTGCGACTTGTGCTTCAAACAGCTGAGGAAAGCATTGTTCTAAGGGGTAATCTACATAAGTATTGTTCCATTCGCTCAGTAACCGATGCTGTTCCTTAATATCTTCCTTTGAGTAAGTTTCAATCATGACAAATATGCATTTGATAATGTAGAGGTTTTCCGGTCTATTCAGGCTAGAAACGCCATCAAAAACCTAATATCAAATCCCTTTGTATTAGAATTATTTCTTCCTTCGCGTCTTTGCGGCTCTGCGTGAGTTAATAATTCCAATACCACCGGAAAAGATATAAGAACTGCTTATGAGACAATACATTCTTCCCGTTCTAACCAAGAAACTGGTAAGAATGATTTGATTATAGTCCCCTGATTATGTTTTGCTGCAAGTTTATAAGCTAACTGTCCTAAAGCGAGGTCAAGAACACCAAGTCCAAAAGGGCTAAATATAGTAATTTTGTTGCTATCTTGCCGTGGTGGGGTAATACCGTTGAGAATATCCCCAAGGGTACATCTAATGAAATTTCTGTTACCCGTCTTTTGTTCTGCGAGGTGAATTGATGTTTGAGCACGGCACACATGGTCTACATCATCAACAATATTATCTGCTGACAATATAATTTCTGGTGACAAATCTCGTAAAGAAATGTGCAAAATAATAGTACCTGGACGACATGTAGAAATATCAAAAATGTGTGGCTTTGTCGCAGTTGTTGCAAAAGAAATTATTGAGGCGTTTTGGAAAATGGTATTGCTATCTTCAACAATTACAATTTCCAATCCCTCAGACTTGATATTAGAGAGTTGCTGACACTTATGCTGGAATTGCTCAGCCCTTTCACGACTCAAGTCATAAATTAGTAAGGTTTCTATTTCTGGGCAGGTAGCAAGGAGAAAGCGTACAGTCTCAAAATTAATCAATCCAGTACCAATAAGCCCCAAAGTGGTTAATGTTTGCTTTCCTCGCAAGTCTTGAGCCGCAATAGTCTGAGCTGCAATTGCTGCACTAGCTGCAGTTCGTTTTGCGCTAATAACAGAACTCTCCATAATTGCTTGTGGATGCCCGGTTTGTGCCGAATTTAGAATTAAAGTAGCCGAAGCTCTTTCCATACCTAAAGATAGATTGTCTGGAAAAGAAGCAATCCATTTGATACCCGCAGTATTTACTTCGCCACCTAAATAAGCAGGTAAGGCGATAATTCTATCTTTTTCATTATTAGGGAAACGTAAAAAATTAGAATGAGGCAAACTGCTATCACCTTGAGCATGTATTTGATAGGCAGATTTGACTGCTTGTAATATTTCCAAGTCACGATTTTTGAACAGCGTAACAATCTCATCACCTTTTAAAAAAAGAATGTCATCGTAATTCATGGAACTGCTCCTGGGAAGTTTTGAGTTTAGAGTTTATAGGGTTAATGTTACCGATGCGAAGATTTTACAGGGATTTAGCTCACGCATAAACCGGAGGTTTTCCCGCAGGGTAGCCGCAAAGCCGCAAAGGATGAAATTCAGAACACTTTAATGTAGCCTAAATGCGTGAAAACTGTTGTAATTCCTTACTTTCTAGTAGTGCTTCACCGAAGTTATTTTTTAGCCAGCTGTTTGAATATATTGTGTCCAGATAGCGTTCCCCACGGTCACAAAAAATAGCAGCACAAATCGCATTAGCTGGTATATCTTGCTGTTTTTTATCAATTGCAGTGATGACTCCTCCTGAGGAACCTCCAGCTAATATAGCCTCGGTACTAAGCAAGCGATGACAGCCTACAACACAGTCCATATCAGATACATGTATACACATATCTTCTAGTCCTGGTTGTAACAGTTCTGGAACTCGCGCTGCACCATGTCCTGGAATCAATCTTTTAGCTCGTTTGCCACCAAAAATGACGCTTCCTTTAGCATCAACAGCGATAATCTTTGTGTCGAGATTGTTACTTCTTATATATTCAGCGCAACCACGTAGTGTTCCACAGCTACCAGTAGAGCAGAACAAATAGTCTAATTTACCATCAAGAGCAGTTACAATCTCGTGCATTGTCTGATAATGGGCAGCCGCATTATTTAAATTGGCATACTGATTACACCAAAAGCTATTGGGAATTGATTTAAGTAATGAATTAACTCGATTAATACGTGCAGGTAAAAAATCACCTGTAATGGGGTCTGGTTCTGTGACTATATCAACTTGTGCTCCGTAAGCTCTAAGAATATTGATATTCTGTTGAGTAGTCTTCGGGTCAATTACGCATATAAAACGTAACCCTAGCACAGTACTTGCTTGTGCTAACCCTATACCTAGATTCCCCGAACTTGATTCGATGATGGTGTCTCCAGGTTTTATATCTCCTTTTTGAAATGCTTTCATTAGCATATTTAAGGCTGGACGGTCTTTGACGCTACCTCCAGGATTAAACATTTCCATTTTAGCAAAAAGCTGGAAATGAGCATTTTTGAAGACATTCTCTAACTTCAATAGTGGAGTATTTCCTATCACCGTTAAGATTCCCGAATTCAATGCCTGTACATTTACTTTTGAGGAAATATCTACTTTATCTATGGAGTAGGTTTGCTCGATATCATTGATTGTGCTACTAATAGAATGACCTGAATTAGCTGAAGCAAATGACTTTGTTTGAAACTTTGAAGTTGACATAATTGTTCCTTTTTTTTGTGAAGTTAGAGCAATCCAATATTTTTGGGAAGAATTTCAGAAAATTATGCAATGTTCACCCAAGTTAATTTTATTTAAACTCAAGTGGAAGATTTCAACAGTAACTACTGTTTGAACAAGATTTTAACGTTGTTGTGTTGTCAATCTTCTAAAGCTCCTTCAGCTTTTCTGTAGTTTCTGCAAGCTTTGCTGCATCAATTTCTTGTTCTTATCTAGACAAGTTGACCATTTTCGTAGTCAATAACGAACTTAGTCCTGCACTTAACTACCATAAGAATGGACTTTGAACCGATTTCTCAAATATTTAAAGCTTAGCAATGATGCTTTCTATGTTCATGTAAACTTGGTTTCTTTGAATCTAAAGGCTGTTGGAAAAAGGGACAACCTCTATTGACCTCAAAAACTGTTATGCTTTACATGACTACATTGCAATGAGGTATGAAGTAAAATAATCAAAATCCTGTGATGTGGGGTCGGCATTACAGACCGTCCTTACATACCTCATCAAAATCAGAATCGCTATACTCTCTTAAAATTCAGCATTTCTGCTGCCAGCTACTGCTCGCAATAATAGAACCCCTTCTTTAAGTTTACTGTTTAAAGAATTTTGTTCCTAGTTAAGTTGTTACTTTACTGGACACTGACTCTAGTTGCTTACTTCAGTTAACTTTTGTTGTAACTGATTGAGTGCTTACTGGTTTTGATTATTTTAGCACTTTGTAACAACCTTATCATTTTTATTTTGTCAGAGGATATATACCTTAAGGTATATTTTGCTGACGATTTGATTGATTTTCATGGCTGTAAGCCCTCACAAGTGTATTGCCAATACTTTTTTTGCCAATAAAGCGAGATTTAGTCCAAAGCTTTTTACTCCCTAAGATTCTATTAGGCGATAGCCACTCATCTTTATGCAAGAAATCTAAAAAATATTTTTTTTGCTCGGATGCATCAAATTGATAATATTGAGGAACTAACTAGTCCATAAGAACTACTGAATTTCAAAGTTGAGGAAAAGCACTTGCAAACAAAGCTGCTTGAGTTCGGTCGCGTAAACCTAAACGGCTTAAAATATTAGTCACGTGGTTTTTAACAGTACGTTCAGAAATATATAGAGCTTCTGCAATTTCTTTATTGCTTGCACCTGAAGCAATCAAACGCAAAACATCCCGTTCCCTAGGTGAAAGTTCCGCAATTTCTGGAGGTAGTTGCTGCTGTAGAGGGCTAGGTATCGGGGAGCCATTCCAGATTTTTTCAAACAATCCAGGACCCATGTGAGTGTAACCTTGATGTACAGCTCGAATTGCTACTGCGAGTTCTTCCTTCGGGGTATCTTTAAGCAAGTACCCTTTAGCTCCAAACTTCATCGCTTTAGATACATATTCATCATCATCAAAAGTAGTTAAAACCAGTACTTTAACATCCGGAAACCTGCGACTAATTTGCTCAGTAGTAGCAACCCCATCCATTACAGGCATCCGTATATCCATCAATACCACATCTGGTTTTTGTGGTGTTTCATACAAAGACTGCAAAATTTCCAAAGCCCGTTGACCATTTTCCGCATCTCCAACAACCTGTAAATCAGGCTTCGACTCCAAAATTATCTGAAGTCCTTCACGGATTAAATCTTGGTCATCTACTATAACTAAGCGAATCAAATTTTCCACCTTTCTTACTCCCCACTCCCTACTCCCTACTTCCTGCTCCCTACTCCCCACTCTCCGCTCCCCATTCCCCAAAAGTACCAAAGTACCGCTCGCTTCAGTACCAAAGTACCTACAATATTTGGGAGTTTTGGTTCATGTATACACATCATATTAACTCGTATGATTACAGAGTTGGCAAAACTAAGCGTAAATTTTTATCGTCGGGAAATCATTGGGAATCTTATGATGTATCCATTAAAAAACATCCCCGTATTCAGTAAATTTAAAAAAATAAATCCCTTATTACTCGGAATTATAAGCGTAGGAATAATCGGAACAGTAGCTTCTATATATGTACAGTCACTCCCCGATACAAAAAGTGAAGAAATAGCGCAACAAAGTATTCCCGTAGAAAGCAAAGATTGGGTTATGGAAATTCCAGCTAACGGGGTAATACAAGCAGTTAAAAAAAATAATCTGAGTCCAGAAGATAGTGGTAAAATTGTAAAATTATTTGTCAAAGAAGGAGACACCGTAACCAAAGGACAAGTAATTGCATTTATGAATAATGACCGTCTTCAAGCACAAGTAAATCAATATAAAGCATTAGTACTAAAAGCCCAAGCTGATTTAGCGCAAAAGCGTTCTGGTAATCGTCCCGAAGAAGTAGAACAAGCTAAATTTAGACTAGCAAAAACTGAAGCTGATTTACAGCAATTAGTTAATAGTAAACCCCAAGAAATAGAGCAAGCCGAAGCACAAGCAAGAGCTGCTGCTTCAAGACGCGAATTAGCAAAAAATCAGTTCAATCGGAATCAAGTATTACAACGAGAAGGTGCAATATCTAAAGATAAATTAGATGAACTAGCAAGCGCTTATAAAGTAAATTTAGCAACCCAAGAAGAAGCTGAAAAGAAGATAGAGCAAATTAAAAATAGTAGGAAACAAGAAATCGCTCAACGTCAAGCATCTGTTGAAGAAGCAAGACAAGCTTTACGGCAAAGTAAAAGCGGTTCTCGTCCTCAAGAAATAGCCCAAGCGGAAGCAGAGGTTAAGCAAGCAAAAGCACAATTACAGTTTTATCAAACTCAGTTAAATAATACTGTGATTCGCGCACCATTTGCGGGTATAATTACCCGTCGTTTTGCACAAGAAGGTGATTTTGTCTCACCTTCTACCGCTGCTTCTACAAGTGAAGGTGCTAGTTCCACTTCTATTGTAGAATTATCAAATGGATTAGAAATAGAAGCCAAAATACCTGAAGCAAATATTTCTAAAATTCAGTTAGTACAGAAAGTCCAGATACGTACAGATACTTATGTAGATGACGTATTCAATGGAAAAGTTAAGCTAATTTCACCCAGAGCAGTCCAAGAAAACAATATTACTTCATTTCGCGTTAAAGTCGCACTTTTAGACGGGAAAGAAAAACTCAAATCTGGGATGAATGTACGGCTAATGTTACAAAGTGACCCACAAAAAAATGCTTTAGTCATACCTTTAGCTGCAGTAGTGACCCAATCTAACGGACAAACTGGAGTTCACGTCCCTAATGCTAAAAGTGAGACACACACGCGCTTTCAAAAAGTAAAAGTCTCCCCAGCAAGCGGAGATAAAGTCAGGGTTTTAGAAGGATTGAAATTAGGAGACCGTATTCTTCTTTCACCTCCTCCGAACCAACAAATTGAGGGTGTTGATACTGTAGATATGGGTAGTTAAAATTATGAATATTTTTGAAAATACAGAAATGGCAGTTAAAACACTAACTGCTAATAAACTCAGAACCTTACTCACAATGCTGGGGATTATTATTGGTAATGCTTCAGTAATTGCGATGGTAGCAATCGGGGAAGGAGCAAAACAATTTACTCAAGAAAAATTAGAGTCTATTGGACCAAACCAACTAGCTGTAATAGCAAAAAACTCTGATAGTGATGGTTCAACAACAGAGCAATCAGAAATCACTTTAGCAGACGTAGAAGCTATAGCTGAGCAAGCACCTGCTGTTGCACAAGTTGCACCTCAAATTACTAGCTCTTTGCAAGTGACTTATAGAGGAAGAACAAGTAAAGCAACCGTTACGGGTACAACAATGGGGATGCTTTATGTACGGAATTTACAAGTACAAAATGGTCGATTTTTAGACTCAGACAAACAGCAAAGTAGTTCTGTTGTTATATTGGGTTCTGCAGTTGCTCAAAAGTTGTTTCTTAAAGAAAATCCTATAGGAAAAGATTTACAAATCAATAACATCAGCTTTCAAGTTATTGGGGTGATGCAACAAAAAGGTTCTTTTCTGGGAACAAACTATGATGAAGCGGTTTATATACCTATCTTAACCGCAGCAAATCAATTAATTTCTAAACGCTCTCCACGGGGTATTACTGTTGACTATACGGAACTATCTGCAAAAGATAAAGATAGCGTTCGTGCTGCTGCTTTCCAAGTTGCTAATATTTTGACTCGTAGACACGGTAAAAAAGATTTTTCTATTTTTGCTAATAAATCAATGCAAGATTTAGTTGCTCAAGTCACAGGTGGATTAAGTTTATTACTCGCAACCGTAGCAGGAATTTCTCTACTTGTTGGTGGTATTGGGATTATGAATATTATGCTGGTTTCAGTAAGTGAGCGTACCCATGAGATTGGTTTAAGAAAAGCAATTGGTGCTTCTGAAGGAGCAATATTAAGTCAATTTTTAATAGAAGCGATTATTTTATCTGTTACAGGTGGTTTAATTGGTACTGGTCTGGGAGTTAGTACCGCAGTAATTGTCAGTTTGGTGACTCCATTAAAACCTGCTGTTCCTGTAGCTGCAATAATTTTGGCTGGAGGAATTTCCGGGACTATCGGTTTAGTTTTTGGTGTCACACCCGCTAGACAAGCAGCAAAATTAGACCCGATAAATGCTTTGAGAGGAGCGTAAAACAAAAATGTAGAGACGTTACATGTAACGTCTCTACAGGTTACGAACCCCCTTGAAAAATCTCATTCATTATTTGAATCGGTGGGTGACAAAGATGTAGAGACGTTACATGTAAGTCTCTACAGGTTACGAACCCCCTTGAAAAATCTCATTCATTATTTGAATCGGTGGGTGACAAAAATGTAGAGACGTTACATGTAACGTCTCTACAGGTTACGAACCCACTTGAAAAATCTCATTCATTATTTGAATCGGTGGGTGACAAAGATGTAGAGACGTTACATGTAACGTCTCTACATGTCTACGTTTCTACAAAATTATGAACCTGCTTTCGGAGCGGTATCACCAGGTCCAGCAGTTACAATCACTAAACTTTCTGGACGAATTAACTCTTGGATTACCTGTTGTACTTGCTTCATATCCACTGCTTGAATTCGTCGTGGAAACTCCCGCAATTCTTTTGGTGAAAATCCGAAAATTGCATTGCCTAAAACGATGCTTGCTACATCATTAGGGTTAGCTAAATCTACTGGATAACTGTTAGTAATCGAACGCTTCGCAGTATTTAGTTCTGCTTCGGTGATTCCTTGCTCCCGCAACTGTTTCAACAAAGCTATTGTGCTGTTGATTGCTTTTTGAGCATCACCAGGAGCGGTTTGCATTTGAATCAAAAATGGGCCAGGATTACGACCAGCAGCAAAAGCACTATAAATTCCGTAAGTTAAACCTTGACGGTCTCTAACTTCCGTACCCAAACGGCTGGATAAAGTATCACCACCCAAAATTTGGTTTAGCACGGTAGCAGCATAATAACGTGGGTCTTTCCGAGAAATAGCGTTATAACCGATATAAGTTACAGCCTCTGTCTTACCAGGAATTACGGAATTTAAACGTACCGATTTTTGTGGTAAAGACACCGTAGGTAAGCTGAGAGATGGAGCTTTACCTGTTGCTTGCCATTTACTGAAAGCTTGATTGAGTAGTGCTTTTACTTTCGCTGGCTCAAAATCACCAACTATAGCCAAGGTAGTAGTATCAGGTCGGTAATGTTCCTTATAAAAGCTGAGCAAATCATTACGAGTGATACTCTTCAAACTTTCCTGGGTAGGGAAACTGTGGAAGGGGTGATTTGCTGGGTAAATAGCTTGTTGAAACGCTCGTCTTCCCAATCCACGAGGGTCATCAAGTTGGGCTTTTAAACCAATTAATGCTCGTTGACGACTTAATTCTAGCTGGTCGCTGGGGAAAACAGCATTTTGAATTACATCCGCTAGGCTTTCTACTAATATTGGTAAATTATTTGAAAGTCCTTGACCTTCTATGCTGACACCTTCACGACTAGCACCAAAGCCTAAACCAGCTCCTCGGTCTTCTAATGCTTGGGCTATAGTTAAAGCATTTCGCGTTTTTGTTCCATTCATTAAATTACCAGCAACAAAAGTCGCTAACCCAGATTTTGGCTGAGGGTCAAACGCGCTTCCTGCATCAATTTGTCCGCTTAAATTTACTGTGGGAACGCTGTGGTCAGCAAGTAACAGCACTTTTAAACCATTAGCCATCTGGAATTGTTCGGGTAAAGCTTGCTTGTTGGAAGCAGTACTTAATTTACTAGCGGGTAAATATTTAGCAAGTTCTGCTGGGTCAACAGGTTTACCGGGGCTAAAGTTTTCGGAAGTTCGACCACTACCAGCGTTGGAAGAGCCTGGTTTACCATCGGGTAAAGTAGGTTGAAAGAAACCGATAGTTTGTTGAGCAGGATTAAGATAAGTTTTCGCGACTCTTTGCACGTCTTGTGCGGTAACTTTGTCAATTCCCGCTAAATAACGTTCGACATAACGGTAATCTCCAGCTACGGTTTGGTTATAACCAAGTTGGGTCGCTTGAGAGGTGATATCTTGGTTGCTGAGGACAAAATTAGCTTGCAGTAAAGTTTTTGCTCGATTTAATTCTGCCGTAGTCACGGGTTTTTGTTGCAGTTCAGACAAAGAATTTTGCAGAACTTGAGAAATTTTCTCTAATGGTTGACCCTGAGCAGCAGTAATATTTATCTCGTACCAACCAGATTCGATTAGTTCTGCTGGACTCGCACCGACGGAACTAGCTAACCCAGTTTCCACAAGAGCTTGGTATAAACGGGAACTACGTCCACCTGTGAGTACAGCATCCATAATATCAATCGCTGGTACATCTGGATGATTGACATTTGGTAACGGATATACTGCTTGCATTAGTGCAGCACTACCAGGTTCTTTAAGAACAATAGGGGTTTTTGCTGTATTGTTGGGAGCGTTGGTATTTTCTTTGGTATTCTCTGTTTTTATTCCTTTATCTGTCTCAATGTCCTTTTCTCTTACTCCTCTTTTTGCAAGCTTACCAAAAGTTTCCTTCACAACTTTCAGCGTCGGTTCGGTCGCAAAATCACCTGTAATTACCAAAGTCGCATTATCTGGACTGTAGTATTTTTGGTAATAATTTTGTACCTGTGCGAGAGTAAATTGCTCAACATCAGATTTTGTACCACCTACGGGTAAACCATACTGACGATTGGGGAAAGCACTTCGCATTACCGCTTTACTTAAACGATAAGATGGTGAGTTCTCATATCCCTGTATTTCTGAGACAACTACACGCTTCTCACTTTTGAGTTGTTCTTCTCCAATTAAAGAGCTTTGCATCCGGTCAGCTTCTAAGGTCACAAGTGCTTCTAGTTTGTCGCTTTGCACTGTGCCATAATAAGCTGTTTCGTCATAGCTGGTAAAGGCATTAAATTGACTACCCAATGCGCTAAACAATCTACCAAACTGTACAGGACGCTCTTTGGTTCCTTTGAACATTAAATGTTCTAGTTGGTGAGAAATACCATTTTCTTTGTCTTTCTCGTTACGAGAACCAACTCTGTACCAAACTTGTACGCTTACTACTGGTGCAGTATGTATTTCTTTGGTGAGTACTGTTAAACCGTTATCTAAAACAGTTTTTTGCACTTTTTGAGTTAAGGAAGCACCCGATACTGGTGATTGCGAGGTGTTATATGAAGCCTTAGGAGAGGGTGGTGCTGGTGGTGTGGCGGCGGTGGTAGTATAATTACCTAAGGACAACGCCCCGCTGAGTAGAAGGCTGAGAATTAGTCCGACAATCATTAACGGACGCAGTTTTTTGAAAAAATACATTGTTGATAAATAGGCTAATTGGTAATTGGTAATTGGTAATGGGTAATGGGTAATGGGTAATTTATAATAATTATAAGTAGTGAGTTAGGCTTGATGTGTCTGGTGATTGGTTTGAGATTTTGAAATACTGATAGTATATTTATCAAGGATAGAACAAAGGTTATGATTTCACGAAAAAACTAAATATTTGCTTAAGAATAGCTTCTATTGGAGTTTTAAATAATTCTTAAAAACTAATGTGTGCTTAAAACTTTCAGTCGCAAGTACATCTTTAAGAGAGCATTTATAACGTAAAAGTTAAATACACGTAGGATGGGTTAGGCGCATTGGTAGAAGTTATTTGGAGGTTCTTTAAGTCCAAAAAAGCGCCGTAACCCATCACTTTTGTAGACTTAAATATTTACTTTATAAATCACCTTTAAACCTTCCGGTATATAAATGACCTGTAAACCTTCCAGTATATAAATCACCTGTAAACCTTCCAGTATATAAATCACCTGTAAACCTTCCAGTATATAAATCACCTGTAAACCTTCCAGTATATAAATCACCTATAAACCTTCCAGTATATAAATCACCTGTAAACCTTCCAGTATATAAATCACCTGTAAACCTTCCAGTATATAAATCACCTGTAAACCTTCCAGTATATAAATCACCTGTAAACCTTCCAGTATATAAATCACCTATAAACCTGGCGGTAGCAAGCAAGATGCTTGCACTACGGAGGATTTTAAGGAAAATAAGAAAAATTTTTACACCAAGTAATGAGAATTTAAATTGTAAATTAAGGCTTCAGGAGAGGCGTACATTTTCTGAGGCTTATAGCAATATTTATAGGAATTTATATTTTTTGTCATTTCATCCTGACGCTTCAGTATTTACCGCGAAATCTACTTACGCATACAAACAAACATACATCCAGAGGTGACCATCATGCGTAAGTATATTCAAGTAGCAACTGTAATTTCTCTCATCACTGTTTCCAGTTTAGCTACTGCGTCCGTAAATGCCCAACCGCGCAAAGCTCCACAAATCAGTCAATCTGTAAGAAGCGCTATTGCTACTGCTCGTAATTGTACTGAGTTGCGCCAAAAAGGTATTCAAGATATTTCTGTACGTGTATATCCCGAAGCTAGAAAGTTTGACCGTGATAGAGATGGTATCGCTTGTGAATCGAGTAAAAGATAAGCAACGGATTATCAACGGATGTAACGGATGGTTTGTTGAAATTCACAAATAATTTATCCACAAAAAATCTGTCATGAATCGGAATATCAGCAGAGGAACGCTAATCATCTGCGACATCAGTTACCAAATTCATCTTTTACACCCGCTCATCATCCGTTGCTAGCGCTGCATTTAAAGTTACATTAACGATTAACCCCGTGCATAAGTGCTTCTGGGTAGCGAGTTCCTGCTGCAACTCCGATTGGTGCAATTTCCTCAATGCGTTGCAAATCGTTTTGGCTTAATTCAATTTCTAGCGATCGCAAATTTTCTTCGAGTGGTAATCAAAAATAGGGACAAATTGGACAACCCCTAATTTTGGTACTTTTTTTCGTGGCTGATTCCATACACCTACATCCAAGACGACCGAACTAGCGGCTACTTGATTGATGAGGTAAACTCTTAAGCATTGCTTAAATTAAGAACACACCAACTGGGCAAAGTCACCACATTTCCCTTAGAGGATGTGCTAGGCTGCCAACTGATAACCACATCTTCTAAACCTTGAGGTTTAAACATCATAGGCTTTTCAAACTTACCAGCTAGATATTTGATACCAATATTCCTAGCTGCATTATCTGATGCATCATATACTTTTCCATTTGGTGATTTCACGAGCTTACCTAGTCCGGAATCACTCCATAGGTAAAGATTTAAAGAACCGACTTGTTGACCGCGTAAACACTTATCACCAGTGATGGCATCAGTTATACTCGTATACTTAGGATTGATTCTAGTTGTATAAATCGAATAGCGATTTAATGCTTTAGTCTCAGTACGTTTTTGAATCTTTTTAGCAACCCAATTTGAGCGTTTTATATTACTTCTACGTGAGTATTTTTTATGGCTTGGGTTGAGAGATTTTAAATTTTCAAAAACAATAATTTGGCAATCATGTTTATTGGCAAACTCAACAATTTGGTGAGAAATTTGCTCGACAATTTCCTTCTCCAAATTTCTAATTTCTTGCCAACGATTACGACACATCGATTTATCAACAAGAGAATCTAGTTCAGTATGTGTATTAGTTTGACTTTTTGCTTTGGCGATTAATCCTAGATGACGCTTCCTAAGGTGATTGAGTCGATTGTTTCCCTTTATACGTAGAGTGGCTAACTCTACAACAACGCTCGTACCTTCGCATCCGGATAACACTTTACCTAGAATTATAGGGTCATCTAGGTTTAAATCAAGCGAAAGAATTCTCAGAGAACCAAAAGCTTTAATATGGTCTACTAACTTCCCTTTAGATTCCGTATTTTTTTGAATTACCCAAACAAGTTTTAATGAGTAATCAGAGTAAATTAAAGAAAAAGTTCCTTTTACATAACCCTGAGGTAGCTCTCTACAAGTATACTGAATTTTCGACCACTGCCAACAATTACCAGTCCACAATTTAACTAATAAGCTCTCTCCTGTATCGTCTTTAAACATCGCGGAGTAAACTTGTATTGGAAAATTTGTAGATTTTGGTAGAACTGGCGGTTTACCTGCTTTTTTCTTTAATCTTTTACGTTTTCCAAGTGTTTTTGCTGACTTTGAAACTTGGATACGTTTTTCCCAACGTTTAAAATTGCTATGCCAAGACTTGACAACACCAGCCGCTTTTTTAATTGCTGCACGTCTCAGGTCTTGAGGAATACTCAATGCTTTAAGAGAGTCATCATCAAAAATTAATTTTTCATAAGCACTATACAACTCCTGAGACTTTGTACTAATAAATGCTTGAGTATCCGCCGACATTTTATAAACATAAAACATCACAGTCCTGTTAAATAAATCTTGTGTCAGCTTGATATATTGTGGTTCTTTTGTTGAGACGACAGCTAATATTGATTCATTAACTTGAAAGTGACCTTTCTGCTTCTTCAATGCCATAAATAATAGCAACCTCCATCATGCTAGATTTTATATACTTGAATTATAATCTATTATTTTTTTGATAATCATCTATGTTTTTCACAATCATCACATAATATTTTTCAAGTATAAATAAAGTCTCAAATTGGATAAGAGGGTAGGTGCTGCATATGTACTGAATTTACAAAGAGTATATTCAATATAGTTAAGCAATTTACTGAATTTACTACAGAATGTAAAAGTATATATTTTTACTGAAGTTAATTGTAAAGTTTTGCGACTAACGCCTAATTGAGAAAAATCTTGCAAGTTACTTGTTGCTATGAGGTTAATTTTTTGTTTCCATATGTCCGTTTTATTGCGAATTTGTCCAATATATACCAATAAAACTTTATCTAGTATCGCGTCTTTCCTGTCGCTTCGTACCAGGAATAGGCACGATATCTTCCCCTTGTGCCAATAACCAAGCAAGCGCTAGTTGTCCAGAAGTGCAGTTTTTCTCTGTTGCAATTTCTTTAACCTTTTCGACAAGCTGTAAATTGCGCTGAAAATTCTCCCCTTGATAGCGTGGTGAGTGACGACGAAAATCATCCAGTGGGAAATCTTCTGGTTTTTGGAATGCTCCTGTTAAAAAGCCACGTCCCAACGGAGAATAAGCAACTAAACTAATACCTAGTTCCCGACAAACAGGTAACACATCGGTTTCAGGCTCTCGTGTCCATAAGCTATATTCGGTTTGCAGCATGGAAATTGGATAAACTGCATGAGCACGACGTAATGTTTCCGCACCAGCCTCAGAGAAACCAACGTAGCGAATTTTACCTTCTTTTACTAATTCACCCAGGGTTCCCACAGTTTCTTCGATGGGTACATTAGGGTCAACTCGCGATGGGTAATACATATCAATGTAGTCAACACCTAGCCTTTGCAAGCTGTAAGCTAAAAAGTTCCGCACCGCGACTGGACGATTATCAATACCAATAAAACCTCCATCCCAGTTTCGCAAACCACCAAATTTAACCGAGATAAAAACTTTTTCCCGTGGAACACCTTTAATCGCTTCTTTGATGAGTTCTTCGTTGTGTCCGACCCATAAAAATCACCCGTATCTAGAAAGTTTATGCCAAGCTCCAGTGCATGACGAATTGTTGCAATACTTTCAGAATCGTTCGTTTTTCTTCCACCATAAAAATCAGACATACCCATGCAGCCTAAGCCCAAAGCCGACACTTGTGCGTCTGTTTTTCCCAGTTTTCGGTATTTCATTGGTTTTTCCCTCTAGTTGTTTGGCTCGCTTTGGTTCTATTTAAGCCAAAATACTCAAGTGAGGACATGCATATTTCCTAGAAGGGCTTGTATATTTCTTAGAGTTCTTTACGAAGTTGCAAAGTATATAAACAAACTCTTATCCAAACTTATCTCCGTATCGATAAGCAAACTATGACGCAACGCATTGTAGTTTATAAAGCTTAGGGGAGAGAGGCATTAATTTTGCAATTTACCTAATTTTGTTTAGTATTTAATTGTGTAGCCAATAATCTTTCCGACAATTAAATTAAGTCCTTCTTGGGCTAATTTCAAATGCTAACTCACCACGGTAAAAACATACATCAAATTCTAAGAAAAAATTCATCTGTCCTAAAATCAACGGAGCATTCCTGTTTCTTGTCCAAGCAAAAGCCAATTCGACGGAAGGAAATTGCTCGACTGTTGCCAATACAACCAAGGCTCGTGCTTCATATCTAGATAAATTACCTCCTAACGGAATAGAAAGTGTTTGATTTTCCCAAACAGCTCCCAACCTCAATCCTATTTCGTAAGGTAAAACATTGACACTCGAACCTGTATCCAGTAAACCCGATACCTTAAAAGAATTATTCTGGTAGTTTAGGGTCAAAGGAAGGTAAGGAAATGTACTTAATGCACCTAGCTCCGGGTTAACCTCGGTGAACGGAAACCTAACCTTGTTAACCATTTTTTGTTGCTTTTTCCTCTGCCAAAGCCTTTGCTAAAATAGCTGCGGCTTCAAAAGAATTACGTAAACCTTCGTTTGCGGCTTTATCTTGAGCATCTAATGGAATTAAACCGGAGTCTTCCAATAGTTCGCCTACCAAAAAATGCAATAGTAAGAGTTTATCATCGTGAGATAATCCTTTTAAATAAGGCAACAGTTCGGTGATAGGCATCTCTAGCTTTTAATAAATTTTGTAGTTCTATTATACTGATTTTATCTTTGGTATAGCAATTCCATCGAAAGCATGTTAAATGTGCCAATCTATCAAAATCAATAGTTATATATTTTATCGTACGAAGTTCTAATAGCTAATGGCAAGATGCTATTGAGACTCAGCACAAATTATTAGCTATATTAGGGTGCTACCATCCTATCTACTAGGATGGCTTTTGTGATTTTCTAATCTTACATTGATGAGTGGTCTTCCGGATATCTACCTATTTCAGGAGTTATCGGTTGGAATATTGGCGGAGACTGATAGGGAAGAAGGCTAGGGAGTTGAACTCTTGGTGCTTCGTCCGTATCCTCTGGAATAGACAAACCATAAGCAACAGCAAAACGATGAAAGTGGTACTTATTAATACCATTCATGTCTAAACCATCGGGAAATGCAAGTTCCTGCACATCATACATAGGAACACCTGCATACTTATGACCAAAAGCACAGTGAGTTGAATCAATTGTATTTTGATAAAACTTAGATTCACTACCTCCACCTCCAATAAAAAGTCTTAAACTAAGAGACTGCTGAAAATATTCTCTATTCTTTGTTTTGCTAGTCATGACAACATTGGCAACTAGTTTACGAATTAAATATTGCCCCAAAATTAAGTAAAGTAACTTCTCTTTTTGTGGACTTATATCACTTTGCAAAGTTTTTGCGATTAGCCTATTCGTAACTCCAAACTGATTAACTATATATTCTCCCTTTTCAGGAAACCAAGAATCCGCAAGACTTTTGGACAAAGAATTAATTTCTTCTAAAATCCCGTTATTAATTATATCTTCTTCGACTTGTGCTTCTAAACCAGGAACTTCACTATTTACAAATTTAGCCAAAGCATTAACACCTAGAGGTTCAACTTCTCCTATATAAAAATCCATCTTTTTGACTTCATTTTCTCTAAAAAACCGAAAAGTAGCCCCCTCTATTGTGCCGCTACCTATATCAAAGAACATGTATATACCCTCTCTAGCTTGGCGCGATGCTGTGTATGAATAAACTCCAGCAGATATTTCTGGAATCGTAAAACAAGGTATTTCATCATAAGCAATATTTTTTCTAAGGTGCTGCATTCTCTCTTGAAGTTCATTAAAAGATTGAGGCAAAGACTCAATGAGTTCCCAGGCTAATCGCAGAACTTTTTTAAAACGTTCTATTGCAGCCGAATCACAATATTTAACTGGAACGCCAACGTTTGCACTCCAGTTTATTTTCTGTTTTTTTACTAAATCTTCATGATGTACATGAATCCATTTTTTAGCTTTTATAATTGTGCAAGCAAGATGGTAAACGCAAAGATTTTCTAAAATTTCAGGGTCATTTAAATCAAAGTCATTGAATTTTTCCAGCGAGTTCAAAGGATATTTAATTCCTTCTTCTGTTAAGTCAATGCTTGCTAGCCGCATTTTTAAGTAATCAATTAATACCCCAATATCCTGCGTTTGTTTTTGCCATTCAGATTCAGTAAGCCCTGCTAGCAGGGTTCCATCAGTACATATAGCAATTTTACTGGAAATTAAAGCCTCATCTAATGAAGGATTGCCGTCAGCAAATGTCACAACCCAAGATATTTCATTGTCAGTGTCTCGGAAGCAAACTTTAGTGAACTTAGTACCAAAATCAATACCCAAGTTTAATTCTAAAGTAAGCTTGCAAATTCTTCTTTATCCTTTTTAATATCTTTATCCCAGTTTTTAGTTCGCAACCCTTCTAAACTGCTTATATAAATAAATGTGTGTGGATTACCCCTTTGTAAAAATGATTTTGATGTTTCAAGTAGTTCTTTGACATCAACAATTTTTGCATCATAGTTGAAGCGCTCTTTAATATCGTTCAGCCATTTATCTCGCAACATAGCAGGGCAAACAATCAGTAAACGGCGAGCATCTTCCCTTGCCTGTAATTCTTTCCAAATGTATACTGACTCAATCGTTTTACCAAGTCCAACTTCATCAGCAATTAGCAAACGTCCTACTGGGGAATCAAGAAATTTTAAAACCGGTTTAAATTGATGTGCATAGAAATCTGTATTGCTGGACTTCATGCTGTAAAAAATATTAGTTAGATTTCCTTTTACTTTTTCAAAGGTCAAAATTCGCCGCAGGTCAGCGGGATTACCAAATCGTCCAGCTTTGAGCAAATCTCTGATTTCTTCTGGTTCTCCACATGGTTCTAACTGGTCATATGATTTGTAGGTCTTTTCATTCAGACCGAAATTGACACGGACTAATAGCCGACCCGCAGATTCTTTTGTTTCACCAGTGGTTACTCCCCGCTTACCAGGATTTCTCTTTAGCCGAACTAGTTGATTGGGATTCGCGGGGTTCCAAGATTGTTCGGTCATATTAGCTCTCTTTCCTGAATTACTTAAAAAAGTGCAAATTATTGTCTAAATGCTTTTTTAACATTTTTATTCTGTGATTGGGGCTGGAACTAGAGAGAGTAATATGAAGAGTAACATTATTCAACCTGTTACCCTTCGGGAAAACTGCGTTAACAACGGGTTTAAGCTTTCAGCCCGTTCGCTAAAGCGTCCGCTATGTCCATATAGGACACACTACGTGAACGGATAATTTATTTCAGGGCTTTTTGCAAAATTGGGAAGTTCCCTCGTCCTGAAACTACTGCCTTTTTCTTGCTCACTCCTTAACGTGCAAACTCTGTCGAAAGTCGGAAGGAGTAATACCCGTACGCTTTTAAAAAAAACGAGAAAATGGAATAATAATTTGCACGGAATATAGTATAGGAGATTTAAATGGCACATCACTGTGAATTTCCTCTAACCGATGGATTGTAAAATCAACATCTTGCTCCAAGATGCCACCCATAGAAAGATAAAACTCTGCTATCGAGTTATATATCTTGATGGAATCGGTCATAGTCACAACCCGTTGAAACCAAATATTGGTTATAATAAGTGGTATCATTAATTGAGTACTATAACCACAATGGAACGCGAAGCCATAACTATACGTTTTCCATCTGATTTACTTGCCAAAGCCAAAAAACTTAAAGAAGGTAGTGAATCCTTTAACGATTTAGTTGTTGAGGCTGTCGAGCATGAAGTGCATCGTCGTAGAGCGTGGGCAGCACATCAAAGAGTAATTGCTCGCAGCGAAACCATGAAAACCAGAACAGGGATACAAGAATCCTCTACAAATTTGATTCACAGCCTTAGAAAAGGTGAGGAACGACGTGAGTAGAATTTTGTGTATTGATACAAGTGTTTGGATTCCCTATTTAGTGCCAGAAGAATACCAACCTCAAGCCAGAGCTTTGGTTGAAGAAGCATTAAATTTAAGTCTTCGTTTAGTAGCTCCTGCTTTTGCTTGGGCAGAAGTTGGCTCTGTGCTACGAAAAAAAAATCGGATGGGGTTAATTACAGATGAGGAAGCACAAGGTAGTTTTGAAGATTTTTGCGAACTACCTATAGATTATGTAGAAGAGGAAATAATCCGAGTTAGAAGCTGGGAAATAGCAGCACAAAATGAATTACCGACTTTGTATGATGCAGCATTTTTAGCTTGCGCTGAGAGTGTTTCCGCTGAATTTTGGACAACAGATGCAGCGATGGTGAGGAAACTTACACCTCGGCCACCGTATCTGCGCGAATTAACAGAAATAACTATTTGATAAACAACTTATTCTTTCAGCTTAATATTGAACTAGTGATTGGCTAGTTGCCTTATGACAATAGCACCCACCCCAGCAAAGCAATATATCGAGCAACGTAATTCCGGATACTGGATTGAAGGAACTCGCGTTTCCCTCGATTCAATCGTTTACTCCTTCTTAAATGGAGAATCACCAGAAAGCATTGCCCAAAATTTCCCCCTACTTTCGTTAGAACAGGTGTATGGTGCGATTGTTTTCTACCTTGCCAACCGAGAAATGGTTGATAAATATTTAGAAGAAGGTGAAGCAGAATTTCAAAAATCGCAACAATCCTTCAGACAAAAGAGTCCACTTCTATACCAGAAATTGAAAGCTGCTGAGGCTCATAAGCAAGGCATAGTATGACGAAAGTCCGATTCCAAGCCGATGCTGACCCGGAGGTTCTGGCAATTGCAGCACAAGATGGTAGAGTGCTGGTTACCCATGACCGTAAGACGATGCCCGCTGAGTTTGCTCAGTTTATTATGTCACAAACCAGTTCGGGCGTTCTAATTATTTCTCAAAACCTGCCAATCAGTTCAGCGATTGATGCACTTATTTTAGTTTGGGAAGCATCTACAGCAGAGGAATGGATAAATCAGATAATGTCTCTTCCATTCTAAAAATGACATATCTTGCCAGCGTAAATTCTAAATATTTAGTCGCCAAAGTAATTAAATTTCATCATCACACAATCGAGAAGTAGTAGTGTCAAAAATCGTAGCCCGCTCCCCACGTCCGGGGTGAATGGCACTAAGAAATGCCCACATATAGCCCTTCACTAAAGTGAGGGCTGAAAGCTAAAGTCCGTTTTTAACGGACTAAAACCCCTATTATACTTAGATTACAACCCGTTTTTAACGGGTTTCAGCTTTTAGCCCTCACTTTAGTGAAGGGGTTTGGTTCCGCTTTTCTTAGTGACATTCCGTGCGGGGTAGGGGGTGGGGTTGATAGAGTTGCGACCTACTCCATCTTCAAAACCCGTAGTAAAAACGCCCACCTATCCGCAGACTCTTCAATAATTTTCGCAGTTGGCTTACCCGCACCATGTCCCGCCTTAGTTTCAATTCTAATCAAAACAGGCGCATCCCCATCATGAGCCGCTTGCAACGCAGCAGCAAACTTAAAACTATGAGCCGGTACAACCCTATCATCATGGTCAGCAGTAGTAATTAAAGTTGCTGGATAAGCAGTACCCTTTTTCAAATTATGCAGCGGGGAATAAGCATAAAGCACTTTAAAATCTTCCGCATCATCAGGGGAACCATACTCAGAAGTCCACGCCCAACCGATGGTAAACTTATGAAAGCGCAGCATATCCAATACACCGACTGCGGGTAAAGCCGCACCAAATAAATCTGGACGCTGTACCATGCAAGCTCCTACCAAAAGTCCACCATTACTTCCACCCGATATAGCCAGTTTTTCTGACTTGGTGTACCCATTTTTAATCAACCACTCCCCAGCAGCAATAAAATCATCAAAAACGTTTTGTTTTTTAGACTTCATCCCCGCTTGATGCCATTCTTCACCATATTCACCACCACCACGAATATTTGGCATCGCATAAACACCACCCATTTCCATCCATACCAATATACTGACAGAAAAACTTGGTGTTAAAGGAACCCCAAAACCACCATAGGCATAAAGATAAACAGGGTTATTAGCATCTAATTTAATACCCTTTTTATGGGTAATAAACATTGGTATTTGAGTTCCATCTTTACTTTCGTAGAAAACTTGTTTTGTTTCGTAATTACCGGGATTAAAATCTACCTTTGGTTGACGGAACAGAGTACTTTTACCTGTTACCATATCATAGCGGTAGATAGCTCCTGGTATGGTAAAGCTAGTAAAACTATAAAAAGTTTCTGTATCATGTCGCTTACCACCAAAGCCACCAACAGAACCAATACCCGGTAATTCAACTTCTCGTAAAAAATCTCCCTTCAAATCAAAGATTTTCACTTGACTTCGAGCATCTTTCAGGTAATCAGCAACAAATTGATTATTGAGAATACCAACGCCATCAAGAGTTTCCGTTGCCTGAGGAATAATTTCTCGCCAATTTTCTTTTGCTGGATTCTTAACATCAATAGCAATTAGTCTTCGTCTTGGAGCATCTAAATCTGTTCGCACATAAAACACACTACCATCATTATCAACAAAACTGTAGTCAGCATCAAATTTGTTAATTAGCTCTACAACTTCGCTATTGGGATTAGTTAAATCTTTGTAGAACAGCAAATTTTTCGGGTCAGTTCCTAACCAAACAGAAATAACTAAGTAACGTCCATCTTCAGAAACACCACCACTAAATCCCCACTCTTTTTGGTCAGGACGTTGATAAATTAAAATGTCTTCTGATTGAGGTGTACCTAAACGGTGATAAAAGAGTTTTTGATAATAGTTGACATCTTCTAATTGACTTTTTTGATTTGGCTCATCGTAACGACTATAGAAAAAGCCTTTACTATCATGTGTCCAAGAAGCACCAGAAAATTTAATCCACTTGATATGGTCTTTTAAATCTTTACCAGTTTCCACATCACGAACTTTCCACTCTTGCCAATCGGAACCGGATGTAGATAAACCATATGCTAAAAGTTTACCGTCTTCGCTAACAGATAATCCCGAAAGCGCTACAGTACCATCTTCTGAGAGCTTATTGGGGTCAAGTAAAACTTTTGGCTCCCCATCAAGAGACTTTAATGTATAAAGAACGCTTTGATTTTGCAATCCATTGTTTTTAAAGTAAAAGTAACTATTTTCTTCTTTAAATGGAATGCCATATCTTTCATAATCCCACAATTTTGTGAGACGTTGCTGAATTTTTTCACGAGCAGGAATTTCTTTTAAGTAACCAAAAGTGACTTTATTTTGCGCTTCCACCCAAGCTTTCGTTTCTTCCGAATCTGGGTCTTCTAACCAACGATAAGGGTCTGCAACCTGAATACCGTAGTAGTTATCCACTTGGTCACCTTTGCGAGTGATTGGGTAATTTAAACGTTTGTTGCTGAGCATGGTTGGGGATGATAATCTTCTCTGTACATGGTAATCCCTAGATTCATTTTTGGCCTTATTCGGTGTCAAACCAACCGCCATTATCGGTGCTAGCAAGAACTTTACACTTATAATTGTTACTAATATGATGAATAAGAATTTACGCAAACTAAGCAGCATTTTATGATATGTGTAGCTAGGATTAGAAGACATCGAAACTCGTGATGATAGCAAGTATCAAGCAGCTAACATCATTAAGCTTCTAGTAAATAGCAGCCCGCTGAGTAATGCTTGTGCGATTCCCAAGTAAAGCGCATTACCAGAAAGGTTAAAAATGATATGAGATTTCAAATATTAGCACTTAAATAAAAAATATGGTGATGGGATGTTACAGATTTAATTAGTGCATTCGGGTGGGTAAGTATATTTATACATCCGGGCGGGCAAGTATATTTATACATCCGGGCGGGCAAGTATATTTATACATCCGGACAGGGCAAGTATATTTATACATCCGGACAGGGCAAGTATATTTATACATCCGGGCGGGCAAGTATATTTATACATCCGGGCGGGCAAGTATATTTATACATCCGGGCGGGCAAGTATATTTATACATCCGGGCGGGCAAGGATGCCCACCCCACAAGAGAGGGAGAGAGGGGTTAACTAGAAAAATTTTTGTGCCAAGTACCGTGGAGTTTACAAAGCTGTTTTGTGTTCAAGTCAAGACCAAAGTATGAAGAAAAATCATTTCCTAAGTAACCTGTATCAAAATCTGCAATGTACTTAGTAATAATATGTTTGGGGCAGCCTGTAAGTTGATTAATTTCTTCAATGCTTGTATCCAATAAATGTAGCGCTAAAACTAAGTACGGTTTACCTTTGTTGATTTTCAATGGTTCTGTTAAATAACGATAGGGACGCAGAATATAAGAAATCATCCCGTTTTCAATAGTTGCTTTTTTTAATGACAAACCGACCCTAGCTGTTCTAAAAATCTTGTTATTTTTTCCTTCAGGAGTACTTTGAAGGCTGATGATATTATCTGAATCCCAAGCAAGACGATTGGTGATAATATTATCCAGATTAGCAACACTTAATGCGTTAGTTTTTTCTAGCAAATAATCAACACAAAGTGAAGGTCCACAAATTAAGCGACCATCCGGTAACTCAAGACTGCGGATAAGAATTCCACCGTAGAATATGCTATCACCAAAAGTTAAATCTAGTCCTTTAAAACTTCCACCTTTATATTGACCTCCATTGCGGTGGAAATACCATCGACCGTAGTTAAGTTGTAAGGAATCTCGGTGAGTAAATAAATCTGGGTGTTGCTGAGCATAACAATAAAATTCAATTTCAGCAAGTCGATGGAGTTCTGATTCTACTATTAAGTAAAAACTATTCAGCAGATATTCTGCTATTTGAGTAAACCAATTATTTGCGCTATAGATATCAGATAAATTATTTGCTTTTTGTAGTATCGAATTAAAATGATTAGACATAACGGGAGCATCCTAAATGTGGGAATTTAACGAAAGTTGGAATATTGCGTAGTGCGAGCGAGACGCTCGCACTACTTTTGCAAAATTGGGATGCTTTCAGGAATCCACGTTTCCCCACTCCCCACTCCCTACTCCCCACTCCCCACTCCCCACATTCCCTAGCTACTAACCAAATTCTCTCCCTTCAACATCCGAGAAGCAGCATCAAGCAAAGCCTCTTCCAGATAAGGTTTAGTAAAGTAGCCACTAGCACCCAAATTAATAGCCATTTGCCGATGTTTATCCGCACCTCTCGAAGTCAGCATTGCAATAGGTAAATGGTTAAGCGAAGGTTCCTTCTGAATACGGGACAGCAGTTCCAGTCCGTCACATCTAGGCATTTCAATATCGCAGAAAACAATATCGCAAGGCAACCCAGAGCGTAATTTATCCCAAGCTTCCTGTCCGTCTCGCGCTTGTTCTACACGATAACCAGCTTTATTAAAGGTGAGAGAAAGCAACTCTCGTACAGTAATTGAGTCATCCACAATTAACACCGTTGGGTCAATCTTCACAGCTTTTTCTGTTTCAACTGTTGGAGGTTCTCGGAAGCTAACCCCACTTTGTTTAGAAGTTCTTCCGTAGAACAAATCAATTATTTCCAACACGTCAGCAATCGGCATTACTCTTCCATCACCCAGTACCGTAGCACCTGCAACCCCCACTGGTTTTGGTGCAGGAGCTTCAAATTGTTTAATCACAATTTCCTGCTCGCTTAACACCTGGTCAATTTGCAAAGCAATCATCGTTGAAGCTGAACGTACCACAACTACTGAAACCATGTCGTCATCGCGGTTACCACCGTAAACATTACCTCGACTAAGTTGACGGTTAAAGGTCAAAAGGTCTTTTAGTGGTTTAAATGGTAACTGCGTATCTCTCCAAGTAATGCTTGTTTGTCCGTCTTTGCTGTGTTGAATATTTTTTACATGCACGTCCAGAGTATCCTCCACCCCATCCATCGGGAAGGCAATTCTGGCTTTGTCGGAAACACAACACAAAGCTTTACAAATACTCAGTGTCAAAGGCAACCTAATTGTAAAAGTTGTCCCCTTACCTTTTTTGGAATCGGTAGTGATTGTACCTCGGATTTCACTGATAGATGTGAGAACAACATCCATCCCGACACCTCTACCAGCGAGACCGTCTGCTTGGTCTTTAGTACTAAAGCCCGGTTGGAAAAGTAACTCGTAAATATCACTACGAGACATACCGTGAGCTTCTTCTGGTGTGATTAAACCGACTTTAATCGCTTTCGATTTTACTCGTTCGTGGTCAATACCTGCACCATCGTCGCTTACGGAAATAACTGTTTGGTTACCTTGGTGGAAAGCACGCACATTAATTGCACCTTGTTCTGCTTTGCCTAATGCTCGTCGCTCTTCTGGAGTTTCAATCCCATGAGCAATAGCATTATTCAACATATGAGTTAGGGGGTCAGTTAAGTGCTGCAAAATCATTTTGTCGATTAAAGTATCTTGTCCTTCGATATGTAAATCGACTTGCTTACCACACTTGATAGCATTATCGCGCACCCCGCGTTTGAGGCGGTCAGTAACCTGAGAAAAGGGTTCCATCCTCGCTCGTGTTAAACCTTCTTGCAATTGGGTGGTGACTTGACGAAACTGTCGTGCAACTCGTTCGGTTTCTTCGGTGACAAAATCTATATCGCTAGCAGACTCCCGCACCCGTACAATTAACTCAATCATTTCTTGAGAAAGAGTATGAAAGGGGGTAAATCTATCCATTTCTAATTCAGAAAAACCTCTGTCAGTTTCTTCTGTCGGAGAAAGAAAATCTTTACTTGTGCGGGTAGCTAATAAAGATGCTTCCAATAAGGAACGCTCATACAACTCTTGCATCCGCGCTCCGACATCGGAAAGTTGTTGAACTTGGTGCAATAAGTTATCTAAAGATTGCCGTAAACGTTCTTGGTCTTGCTCCAAAGTGTTACGATTTACAACTAATTCCCCAACTAAATTGCTCATATCGTCGAGATGTTTTACGGGAACTTTCATTAATTGTTCTCTCGTAACCCGACGCGCTCCACTACGGGAACCAAAAGCGTTACCATTAGAAGAACCAGCGACTGATATGGATTTATCTGCTTCCGCTAAAAGCTTTTCTAAATCACCAAACTCACTATTAATTGTTGTTGAATTAGAAGATTTATTAGTTGAACTAGTTAACGAAGCAGCTTTTGGAACTATTGCATTAATCTCGGATGTTTCAGGGAAAGATGACTTTGGTTTTTCGCATTCATCACCTAGTAATGCTTCCAATGCAGCAAAATCATCTTCCGGAACAAAAAATTCTTCGTTCTTGTCTGGAGAAGAGCCTAATAATGCCTCTAAATGAGCGAAATCATCATCTGATGTATTATTGATTGCTTCTTTTTCTAGGACTTCTTTTTCTGCATTTATTTTATCTGGAATACTTGCCAGAAAATTGTCACTATTATCAATAGCATTTTCATCAAATTCTAAAGTAAATTCAACAGGATTATCTTGGTTTTCTGGAACTTCATCTAAAAGTGATTCTAAAGTTTGGAATTCCTCTAACTGTAATTCATAAACTAAGGTTTCACCTGCACGTTCTTGTATTTTAGAGATATTTAATTCCAAAGAATTTTCTCTAATTAAATCTAAATCTAAGGTGTCATGTAAATTTTCTTGCTCGTCTTTTGAAGAATTATCTACAAAACTGGATTCAGGCTCATACTCAATTGTAAATAAGTCATCCAATAAATCTTGTGGTTTTTCTTCAACCTGTATGTCGTCTGACAAGTTTAAGAAACTTTCTTCAGATGGTGGTAGAAAAGTAGAAAATATTTCAGCATCATCATCTATAGATTCTGTGAGTAAAGGATTTTGGGACTCATTGTTCAAATTATCTTCATAGCTAGAAAAATCTAATGCGAAAAGCTCTTGGTCAGAACTTAATACTTCTGTTTCATTAATATTATCTAGCTTATCTTCAGAAATATCTGGGAGAGCTGGTGTAATTTCTAGGAATAAATCATCCTCTTGATTATCTAGTAACTGACTAGGTAAATCTTCTACAATGAAAAATTCACTAGTCTCAGAAAATAAAACTTGTTCTGTATCAATTTCTGATGATATGTCAAATTTATCAAGCGATAATTCTAAATCTAAATCAACAGATTTGTTTTGGGTTTCAGTTTGACCAGTTGCAGCAAACAAACTTTCTTCTAAGGAAGCAGCAACAGTTGAGACCTGTTCTGGTTGTAAGAAATCAATATTTATATCTTGGGATAAATCGTCAACATCAGCAAACAAATCACTAAACTCAGAATTTTCTCCAGGTAAAGGTGTATCTTCTGGTGAAAAGGCTAATAAACTGTCCAAAGTCTCATATTGGACAAAAGTCATAGATGATGGAGTTTTTGATATTAAATTTATCTCCTCATCTGGACTCACATCTTCCGCAGATGAGAAAATATCTAAACTTTCAATATTATCATTAGTCTCAATGCTCTCAATGCGCTCAATTTTTTTGACATCAACTTTATTTTTCGGTTCAGCAGAAAGCGCTAATAAATCATTTAATGCATCATCATCGCTCTCATCCTTAGCACTACGAATTAATTCTCCATCAATGTCAATACCAGAAGAGCCAAAATCTATGAGTATCGTTTCCTCATGTTCTGGTTTAGAATTATCATCATCTAAAAACTCATCTCCAAATAACTCAACCAGAGTTAAGTCTTGGGGAACTGCTACTTGTGAATCTCTTACATTAACAGTTTTTTCTTTTAATGTTAGTAAATCTTCTAAATCGCTATCTGCAACCTCAATTTTATCTAACGAGCTATCGACTTCTAAGTCTTTTAAATTTTTGACTGTGTTCGTATTGATTAAATCTTCCTGTTGTACCCAGGTTTCATCCAACTCATGAGAATCATGTTCAAATAAATGGGCTAAAGTAGTTAACTCAGCCATTCCCACTTCTGGTCCGTTAGGGTCAAAAATACTAGCTCCTGCTTCTGATGCTTCTTCGTCATCAACGAGAATTTCTATTCCCGGACGGTCAAAAGAATCAATTCCTATAGAAATATTAAATTCCTCATCAATATCTGACAAAGAACTTAACTCAGAACGGGGAACAATACTTAAACTTTCATGCTCATCAAACTCAGATGATATAACAAACTCAGCATCATCTAGGGAATTATCAAAATTATTTATTGGTAACTGTAACTCATTATTTGAAGTTTCCTTATTTTGTAGGTTAATATCCACAACATCAGGACTGTTAGCATGACTAAAATCTTCACTTATAGTCGGTAATACTTCTTCAGATGTTGCCGAAACTTCTAACAGCTCTAATTGTGGTACACTCAAAAGAGCTTCTAAGTGGGAACTAACAGTAACTTCCGCATCCCGACCTTGTTGAACTAGTTCTAGTGCTTGTCGAATTTCTGTAATTACAGTTTTTGCTAAAACTAAATAACTATTTTCTGGATTTCCAATTGCTCCTTTAGCAGCTTGACACAAACTACACCAATTCTTTAAACTCAATTGAGAGCCAGATTGAAATAGTTGATGACAGCATTCTTGTAACTGTTGTCGTGTTTCAGATGTTGCTGGTTGCTTAAAAACTTGCAACATATCCCGCAGCACTTGTAAGACTCCAGTTTGGAATAGCTGCCATTTCTCGCTCTCACTAGAGACAACAAGCTCTGATGATTGAGCGATTTGATTATCAGGTGTAGATGCTGGAACTTCGGTACTAACAACAATACCTTTAGATTTTTTCACTAGCATATCTAAATGCTCGTGTAGCCAACCAAAAACAGGTTCAGCTTCAGACATTAAATCATTTGCGGCTTCTTCAGTTAAACCAAATGGCCCTTGTAAATGTTCTAAAAGAGCTTTAAGAGTGTCAGAAACACCCAGAAATAAAGACTCTAATTTTTGGTCAATCTCAACATTAGGGGTTTCTTTTAAAATTTTGAAACAATCTTCCAATCGGTGAGAAGTACGCTGAATACTAGTAAGACCAAGCATCGCAGCACCACCTTTAATTGAGTGAGCAGCACGAAAAACTTCGTTTACCATTTCCGAATCGTTTAATGTAGCCGATAAATTAAGCAACCCCTGCTCAATTGTGTTCAGGTGGTCTCTGGCTTCTTCAATAAAATAACCTAAAATTCGTTGTTGTTGTTCTGGCAACATAATCGTTTTTAAATAAATTGGTAATTGGTAATGGGGAATGGGGAATGGGGAATGGGGAATGGGGAATGGGGAATGGGGAATGGGGAATGGGGAATGGGGAATGGGGAATGGGGAATAGGTAATTTGTAATTAGCCATTCTTCAATTACCAATTATCAATTATCAATTACCAATTACCAATTACCAATTACCAATTACCAATTACCAATCACCAATTACCAATTACCAATTACCAATTACCTCGATTCTGTCGTTTCTACTCGGAAGCGTTCCACCGATGATATCAAGTCGCGGGATACAGCCACTAAGTGCTGTAAAGCACCAGATACTCGTTGTGCTTCTTGAGAAGTTTCTTGGGCTGTAAGTTCTACCGACTGCATTACCTGTGCTACAGCGCGAGAAGTCTCGGTTTGTTCTACAGTGTCAGAGGTGATAGAACCTACCAGGCTATCGATTCGGTTGGCTACCTGAATAATATTTTCCAGCGAGCGTTTAGCTTCTTCTGCTAACCTGGTCCCTTTGATAACTTGTTGAGTTCCTTCTTCCATCGCTGTCATTACAGAGCTGGTTTCACTCTGGATTTGCATAACGATTTGTTCAATTTCTTTCAAGGATTTGGCTGATTTATCCGCAAGTTGTCGAACTTCATCAGCAACAATGGCAAATCCTCGACCTGCTTCACCAGCTCTTGCAGCTTCGATACTCGCGTTGAGTGCGAGTAAGTTTGTGCGGGAAGCAATCTGAGAAATCAGGGCTACTATTTTAGAAATTTCTTGAGAAGATTCTGCTAAACGTTTCACTTTACGAGTCGTTTCTGCAACTGTTTCCCGAATTTCTAAAATACCTGCAACTGTATTTTCTACTGCTTCTCCACCCTTTACGGCAATGGTGCTAGCATCACGAGCAACTTTTTCTGCTTCCCTAGCTGAAAATGCTACCCGCTGGATAGAGTCGGTCATTACTTGCACGGAGTTCAAAGTTACTGCTAATTCTTCTGCTTGACGTAGCGCATCCGTAGATAAAGCCCGTGCAAAAGTTTCTGAGTTTGTGGAACCTTTTGTTACTTCTCGTGCAGCAACTTTTACTTGTTGGACGATATCTCGCAGGTTTTGGATTGTCAGGTTAAAAGCGTCTGCTACTGCACCTAGTACGTCTGCTGTAACTTCTGCTTGTACTGTTAAATCACCTCGTGCTGCTCCTTCTACGTCATCTAGTAGCCGAATAACTTGTCGTTGTAAATTTTCTTTTGCTTCCTCCTGTTCTTCAGCTTTACGTGTTGCTTCTGATGTGGTTGTAGAAATTACCCGCGCCATCTCATTAAAGCCTGCGGCTAATTTCCCTAATTCATCTTCTGAATAAACTGTGGCTTGCACATTCAGATTTCCTTGTCGCACAGCGTCAAATTGGGCTTGCAATTCTTGGGTTGTTCGCCGAATTTGCTTATTTGCTACGTTTCCCACCATGCTGGCTGTGGTAAAACTTGCCAGTCCAGCAGCTAGAGACATTGCCCAACCTGTGTTTTGCACTCCTGACCTTTGTTGTGGTTCGGCAAAATTAGCGGCAACATAGCTAACACCCGCTACTACCAGGGAAGAAACAATCCCTACCGCTCCTGCTACAAACCAAGGTTTAGCTTTAAGGGAGGCGTTTTCTATGGGAGCAAAAAAGCCTTGTTCAATACTGACTTGAGGTTCAATTTTTGATACATCACCTGACGTAAAAACAGGTACTGCTTCTTGAGAACCTGTGATGCTGAATAATTCCCCTTCTCTTTCCCCTACACCCCCACGAGAATTATCGGAAGCATTTTCTGGTGGGGGTGTTTGTAAAATTTTTGATTTAGATTTACCATTACCGTTTGTAGGCATAAATACCGAATTGATTGACGCATCAGAAAATCCGGAATTTCCTGTAATGTCAAACCCTGGTATGTTGCCTAAATCGTCAAATTCATCAAAATCGTCTAAAAACTCGATGTTATTATTTTTAGGAGCTTCACTTTTGGCAAAGCTATTCATTTCTTGACTAGGAGCAAAATCTTGAGAACCAAATGCGGATTCAAAAGCTTCTAAATCAAAACTGTCATCCGTATCTACCGCGCTTTTTTCTGTAGAAACAAAGTCTGAACCTGATAAAAAATCTCCTAATGTAAAGGCATTTTTTGTTTCGGGTGTAGGAGTTTGTTTTTCTGGAGAATCAAATTTTAAATTATTAGAATTTTTTTGAGAATTACTCTGAGAACTTTTATGTAAGTCGTTCTGAGAAGTATTCTGTGAGTTGTTTTGAGAATTGCTCAAAGAATTACTCAAATTGTTTTTTAGGTCAGTCTTACCCATTAATAATGTTTCATCATCAACTGTTATGGGTGGTTTGAAACTGTAACTGCCGTTACTGCTACTACTAAACTGACTATCAGAAGTTTTATTTCCACTATTTACACTATCAGATGTACTAGGAATAGAAGATGGTAATTCTACTTGAGCAAATGGTGAAGAATTGTTGTCAGAATTATTATTGTTAGGAATCTCAATACTGGGATTGGTATTAACTGCAAAAATATCCTCTACATCTTGGCTAACATTATTAGTATTACCTGAAAAACTGGCTTGCTCTAATTCGTCTTGCCATAATGCCGGAAATTCAAATTCTCCTGAGCCGTAATCTTTACTATTATTTAATTCTTCATAAGTTCCACTAGCTGGTATTTCAAAAGGGTTATTTCCTCCAGTTTCTCCTGTCGAGTCCATTGTCGAACAAAAGACAGTCGAATCTGTTGGCATATCAAAAGGATTAGTATTAGGCGCTTCAGATACAAACTCTACAGCTTGTGGTGTCTCTGCAAAAACATTTAAGTCAAAACTATCTCCTTGAGGATTAGTTTTTCCCAGAGAAAATGATTCTGATTCTGAACTGTCAATAGCGGCTGTAAAATCGGAAAAATCGATTTGCCCACTTTCCGACAAACCAGAAATACTATCATCATCAAACTGTTGATACTGACCAATATTCTCCAAACCACTTTTGGCACAGCTAATTATTTCTTGGTCATCACTCAGACGTAAAACCTGCTTATATTCTGCTATCGCGATGTCGTACTGTTGTAAAACATAGTACACATGACCTCGCAACAAATGAATATTTGGGTCGTCAGATTCCACTATCTGGTCAACTAGCGCTGCCGCTTTTTCATAATTTTGCTGTACGTAAGCTTTGTAAGCTTGTTGATAAGTTTCTTGGTAATCTTCTATACCGGCTGCCATTTACTGCCTCCCATTTTCATCCTGCCCACCGCGCACTTCGCAAAATTGCTGTTTGGTCTAATAGCCGTAAACACATGTTATCTGAAGTATTTTTTAATACCCACTCTCCTCGCAAAAAAGGAGCCATTGTATCTGGCACAGAATTTGGTGCCATCAGATTTTGTACATCTAGCCAGTCCATTCCACCGATTTCTTCTACCGCTAAACCAACGATAGTGTCTTGCTCCTGGACTGCAATCACCGAAATTTCCGCTCTATCAGTGTTCAAGGCTGTTGATTCCCCCAAAAATTGACCCAAGTCAGCTACCCAAATAACTCTTCCTCGTAAATTTAGAGTACCCAAAAGTAAAGGAGAAGCATTAGGAATTGGGGTAATTCGTTCGGGGCTAAGTTCAATTACCTCGCGAATACCTGTTGCGGGAAGCGCAAACTCTTGATGGGAGGGTATAAAAAATCGTAAGTGCAACTCTCCCTCTGGACTTTCTACTTGCAATTCCGGACGAAACTGGTCTTGTCCGCTACCTCCTAAAAAGTCCGGTTTGTTGACCATAACAACTACCCTCGCAACAATTGTTTAACTGTTCCCACCAACTCAGTTGGCTGAAATGGCTTAGCAATGTACGCATCCGCACCCTGTTTCATTCCCCAGTAACGGTCGAATTCCTCACCTTTTGAAGAACACATCACCACTGGTACATTTTGAGTTTTTGGGTCTGACTTTAATCTCCGACAGACTTCATAGCCATTCATCCGAGGCATAACAATGTCCAAAACCACCAAATCCACACGTGCGGCTTGAATTGCTTCCAACGCTTCTAGCCCGTCGCTGGCGTGGGTGACCGTTAAGCCACTCGCTTTCAGGAGGTCTGTAATCATCTCCCGTTGGGCGATACTGTCTTCCACAATCAAAACTATACTCATAAATACCTATCTACCTCCTGATGTAGACGTTCCCCTAGAACATTCCCTGAGTTTGCTTAACATGTTTATGTATAAATTTTTCTATCCTTGACGAATTTACTAAGTAAGCACGTTTTCCTATGACAGAGTGATTATGTGATAATATTTCTAGCCCATATTTACTGAAATCAACAAGTCTTAAGTCTAGTTTTTAACCAGAACCACACGATTGTTAAGATATTTTTCGACTAGCAATAACAACTCAGTGTCCTTAAAAGGCTTTGTCAAATAATCGCTAGCACCCGCCATATTGGCTCGAACTCGGTCGATAAATCCATCTTTTGCAGTCAGCATGATAATCGGTAGTGATTGAAATATTTTTGAATGACGCAACATCGCACAAATCTCGTAACCATCTAACTCTGGCATACTAATATCGCAAAAAATTAAGTCTGGTTTGACCTGAAATATTAGTGCCAAGGCTTCCAAGGAATTGGTCAAAGATATTACCTCGTATCCTTGGGGTTGCAAAAAGGACTCCACTGTTTCACAAATACTTGTCGCATCGTCAACACAGACAATGCGACCTTTGTGGCTATCGTTTGCTGAAATCGTATACTGTTGCTGTTCTATCACCTCCGGGGATGTAGCCGGGGATACAAATTTTACCTGACCCTGTTGTATGTAAGGGTAAATTGCCTTAGCAACAGTTAAAATATCTCGGTGGAGAAAGCGAGCCAGTTGGCGCAAAGAAGTTTTACCGTTAGCCCAGCGTTGTAGTTTATTGAGTGTTGGTTGTGGTAGGGAGGTGCGTAAGTTATCAATGTCAACAACTATTGGCAATTGGTCAGCAGACTGAATGTATGGGTATAACGATTTCCACTCAATTACTTGCCGCATCACCTTAGAGACCAAGGGGGTGACTTCCAGAGAGGTTAACTGTGGAGACAGTATAGAACTAAGCTGAAAGCTAAAACTCCCTTGATGCAAGCTCAACAAGTCAAAAAGCGTTTCATGCACCAAACTGTGAATTATGCTGCGAGCAACCTGCGGCTTAATGATATTTTGTTGTATTAACGCCCATAGAAAGGCGTACTCTGCTGCATTTCCTGATACGAGAGACGCGAACTGTACTTGAGAAAGTCGCACCTTGACCTGATGACGGCATAAGTAATCCCCAAGACGAGACAAACCACCTTCACCATCCGTAGCATAGATTATTTGACCGTTAAGAAAAAAAACAAACCACGATTTCTGTTTGCTCTCAAAGCGACCTGTGACGAAAGTCGGGGGCTTTTCCACAAACAAAAGCCCAGTTCGCTGTCCCAACTCAATCAATTGCAGGATACTGCGAATATCAATTTCACGTAAATTTCCCTGCATTCCTAGCAAAGGTACTCCTTGTAGTCTAGTTTACATTGTTTATTTTAGGGGAATTGGCGATTTTCCCATTATGAATTCGTAAATTCAAAAAAACTTTAATATACTTTGACAAAGCTAGTGATAACACGGAAGTCACAATGATTGCCACAAGTACAGAATATAAGCATGTAATAATTATGTTCAGCTTGTCTTTAGCAATTTTGGATTTTAAGTTTTGGATTTTAATTGGATTCCAAAATTTACAATTTAAAATTGCTATGACATAAAACGTTTATAAAAGATGCTTTTACGTATCGGTTTCAACATATTTCGTAATTATTAATTGCGAGCTATGATTTGTTCCAGCCATTATTTAACGTATAAAGAAAGACTATGAAATCAAGTACATCAAAAGGATTAAAGGTGTGCTGTATTTAGCAGAAGTACAAAAACAAAAAGGCGGTTTACTCGGTGGAGGCGGCAAATCCGAACTCAAACTGCTGGCAGTTCAAAAAAACGACCAAGCTTGGAACTCGGTTCCAGAAGAAGTAATTCCTGCTGAAGATGCGGCTAAATTAAATGACGGAGCGCTCGTACTTGTAGAATTAAATCCACAACGTAACGTGCAACGACTTCAAGAAGCAGGTCGTCCCCTCGTTAATATTTTGCAAAATTATTCCCGTCAACTGGAAAAATTTAAAGCAAAAGAAGAAGAAATTGACCAGTGGAAAGAATCTTTGACTTTTCAAGCTCAAGAATTCAACCGCCGCGAAATGGAGATGGAAGAACGCTTGGGGCAACTCCAACAAATGGAGGAAGATTTTCAACGCTTGGAATCAGAAAAACAAGAAGTTGAAGAATTTCGCAACCAATTTGAAGGATTAAAACAAGAAATTGACCGCAATCGATTAGAACTAGAAGGCGCTTGGGAGCATTTACGCGGTGAGCAGCGTCGTCTAGAAGAACAGAAAGCAGAATTACAGTCTGGGACAACTTTAGACGAAGAGAAAAGTCAGGCTTTAAAAGACTTACTTGAACGTTTATCGAGTCAAGTACCCCCTTGTGAAGACTTACGCGAAAACCTAAACTGTGCCTATGAAACTGTAGAAGCACAGCAAGCAGTATTGAACCCTCATTGGGAACAATTGCAACAGCAAACTGATACTGTAAATCAACACCAGGAAGAACTTGACCGTCTCCATAGCGAATTATCTCAGCAGCAAAATGAATTGTCAGCTACCCAAAATTCTTTAGAAGAACAAAACATTGAATTAAAAGTAGCCACAACTTCATTAGACAACAAGCAGGAGCAAGCACGGATACTTAAAGAGTATTTACGCTATTCAGAGCGCATATACGAACAAATCCAAACAGTCTCAACAAACACTGGAACAGCCGTTGTTAGTCAGCAAGTTAATATCGAAGCATTAGAGAAGATGTCGTTGGAAGAACTGCAAAAAATTGTGCAGGACTTACAGCAAAAATTGACCATCGACTCTACCTTTGTTAACGACCAAGAACAAGAACTAGTATATAAACAACAAGCTATCGACGAGCTACAACAAAAAATACAAAATAGTTCTAACGACCAACGCAGTAGTTTTGAATCCGAACTCGCAGACGAAAAAGACCACTACCAGATGCTAAACAAAACACTGGTCGGACAACGTCGTAGTTTACAAGAACGTGAAATGCTTTTGCGACAGCACCAAGCAGTACTACAGCGACGTCAAGGAAAAGCCCCCGTAGACAATACACCCGAACAAAACCAAAACGATTTAACTCCGATTTTGTTACAAATTGAACAAACCAAACAAAATCAGCAACAAGAACTACAAAAAACCGAAAGCGAAATGGAACAATTGCGTGACCGTATTCAGACAATACAGGAAGCAATTGATAGCCTGAAGCAGCAGCAACAAACGAAAGAGGAAGAAGTAAAAATTATGGAAGAAGACCTGATGTTGCGACGTACATCTGTCGCAGAATCTTCAGGTAAGTTAAGCCTCTATCAGGAAGCATTGCAACCAATCCAAGATTGTCTTGATAATTTGCGTCAGAAACTCCAAGGACTAACTGAATCTTTAGCAAAAGTCCAAGAGACAGGAGACTATCAATTACAGACCATCACCGAAATGCATCAGACCATCTTTTAAGAGGGGAGTAAACAATTCAAAATTCAAAATTCAAAATTCAAAATTGCGAATTGCGAGTTGTTTACTTCCTACTCCCCAATCAATATCCATTCATTTTCGACTTTTGCTATTACACCACTGGGAAATGGGTCTGTTTGCGAACGGTTTGGAGCTGTTATTAAAGCTGTTAGTTTTTCAATATGTTCAAAATTAGGACTGCTAGGCAATATTTCTTGTAAAACCTGACGCATTACGCGACGTTGTAAAGCCAATGGTGCTTTTTTTAATATCTGACGATTTAACTTAATTACTCTCTTATCCCCAATCCCCACTCCCAACTCCCCACTCCCCAATTTTGAATTTTGAATTTTGAATTTTGAATTGTTCAATACCTCCTCTCTCAACCTTGTTGCAGCTTCCTCTAAATAATCCACCTCAGCTTGCAGTAGTTCTGCTGTTTGAGCTAATGCTGATTCCACTTTAGGATTGAAATTTTCTTGCAAATACGGTAAAAGCTCCTGACGTATACGGTTACGAGCGTATTTCAAATCTTGGTTGGTGGAATCTAACCATACTGGAAGTTGAAATTCTTGGCAAAATTCTTGTGTTTGTGTCCGAGTAATTTCTAAAAGCGGACGCACAAGAAACATTTTTTTGGTAATATCATCTGTTAATGGGCGTTTCCAAGTTAAAGCTTGTAAACCATCAGCACCTGTACCGCGAATTAAATTATACAGCAATGTTTCGGCTCTATCACTAGCTGTATGACCAGTTAAAATACATTCATAGTTATTTTCTATCGCAATTTTACTTAAAACTTTATATCGCCAATTGCGTGCAGATGCTTCACTTTCTATAACCTCTGTCGCAGTCTCTAAATAAAAAGGTATACCCCAAATTTTAGCTAAATTTGCTACATGGTTTGCGTTTGCTTCCGAGTCATTACGCCAACGATGGTCACAGTGTATAATACCCAGATGCCATTCCCATTTTGCTTGTAAATCTAACAGTAGTTTGGCTAAGCACAACGAATCTTGTCCTCCAGAAACTGCCAATAAAAGGTTTTGGTGGTGCTGAAAAAGATTACGTTCGCGGATAGTTCGGTTGATTTTTGTGTGCAAAAGTGTCCAAGAATGAGAATCTGTCATAGGGAAGCAGGTTATTTAGTTGTTCATGAAAATTAAATATAAATTTATACAACTAAATTTTTATAATCACAAAAAAAATTTAGTATAATTTTAAACTTGTGTTTTAATTGTACGCAATGAATAAGTTAACAAAAATAACAATAGCCTTAGCCGCTTTAGTTTGCTCTCAATTTGTTTTTAGGGTCAATTTCGCAGCCGCACAGACAGAATCGGTGAAGTCATCCAGTGACCCGCGAGTTGCTTCTTTATTAAAGCAGATGGATATTAAATATGAAATAGATTCCGACGGCGATTATAAAGTATATGTAAAGTTAGATAAAGGTCGAGACCAAGTTATATATATAAATTCACAAACAGAAAAACTTAATAGTTTTGAAATACGTGAGATTTGGTCGTTTGGTCATACCAGTAAAGAAAGTTTTTCGGCTGATGTTGCAAATAAATTATTACTTGAGAGTGGTAGTACAAAGCTTGGAGCATGGGCTGTGGTCAAAAGTAAGCAAAGTTATTTAGCCATATACCAAGCAAAAATCGATGCTAGTGGTGATGCAAAAAAATTAGCGTCGGCTATTATTGTTGTCGCTCAAGCCGCTGACGATATGGAACAATCTTTGACTGATAAGGATGAGCTGTGAGGGAGTCCCCACTCCCTACTCCCCACTCCCCTAAAAGAACCAACCGTAAGAGTGTAAACCTTTACCCAATATATTCACACCGAGGTAACAAATCCACACTACAACAAAACCACTTGCGGCTAAAATTGCGGGACTACGACCTTGCCACCCACGAGTTATACGAGCGTGAAGGTATGCGGCAAATACTAACCAGGTGATTAATGCCCAAGTTTCTTTTGGGTCCCAACTCCAGTAGGAACCCCAAGCTTCGTTTGCCCAAACTCCACCAGCGATGATACCAATTGTTAGTAGGGGAAATCCTAATCCAATGATGCGATAGCTGATGTTATCTAGGGTTTCCGCAAGGTTTAGGCGTTGTGGTGAAAGTGGCTCGGCTGATGTTAAAGCTTGAGTCGCTGTCGCAGTGGCTAAATCTAATACTGCTGTTTTGCTGCCGTTATTATTGCTTTCATAACGGACAAAACCATTATCGTTATTTTCTGCAAAGGCTACTGGTTCGGAAACTAATTCTCCTGCTTTGTGCAATCGGTAACCGTTGCTGCGATAGCCTCCGGTACCTACAGAGCTTCCTTGTAGTTGAATATTTTGACCACGAGTCACAATTAAAAAGGCAATCGCCATTAGCGAACCCACCATTAGTGCGGAATAGCTCAACATCATAACGCTGACGTGCATCATCAACCAATTAGATTTGAGTGCTGGTACTAAGGGAGCGGAGGATTGCATTTCGTTTGGTAGTGTAATCGCAGCAAAAGCCGTAATACCCATTGCGACAGGTGCTGTAACTGTTCCTACTAAACGACTACGGCTCATGTTTTCAGCAATTAAATGTACCGTAGTTATTCCCCAAGTCAGGAAAAATAACGATTCATACAAATTGCTCAAAGGAAAATAACCCGCATCTAGCCAACGTGCTCCTAGTAAAGTAGCAATACATAAATTTGCGATCGCCATTCCGGTAGTTCCCAAAGTTGGTAAAAATGGCAAACTAGGAAAGGCAGCACCAGCCCAATAAACGAGCATCGTCAAAAAAAGGACAGCAAAAGAGGCATTGTCTAGCCAATTCTGGAGAACAACCAGATTCATAAATTTTTCTCTCGATTTGTTTAGATTTTTAAAGTATGAGTCCTAGTAATTTTTATCCTATCTGGTTTCTGGAGGAATATTTCCCCTAAGTGTTTGATATTCGTAGGTTGGGTTGAGGAATAAGGGAAACCCAACTTTGTTAGATTAATTATTTTGATAGGTTTTTGGTTGGTTCTTGGTCGGTTTTTGGGTTAAGCGCTCCGCTCCACCTTCGGCATACGTTCCTCAACCCAACCTACTAAGGTGTTTTGGTCACTTGTGGCGTAACTTCCACCACGGTTGGCAGAGGTGTTGCTTCGGCACTAGGAGTATTGATTGTATTAGGGAGAGCCATAGGTTTTTCACCTTTTTTCAGAGACACGAAAATGTCAAAACGATTACTTCGGCTATCGCTAACAGATGTTGTTACACCCAAAGAACGTGTTGCCTCAACTAAATATTTTTGATTTGGTAATAACATTTGTAAAGGAAAATATTTTCCTGTACGTTCTAAGTCTAGAAAAAATTGACCATTTGTGGGGTTGGGTTCTGCGGGAACAGTTTGTTGGAAAGTCAGAGTACTACCTAATGTAGTATTTGGCTTGGGGACAATTCTATCGGAAATAGGAGCGCCCAATACAAAAAAAGCAACATCTCCATCCAACCAACCATGAGTAGCAGTTAATGTCCCTAAAGGTCCGACCCAGTTAACAAGTGGTTTATTGGCAACTGTAGTTCCTTGAATTTGAAACTGAAATTGATTTTTCATCACATCATCGAGCTTTCTTAAAGAATCTTCAGCTCGTTTGCGGTCACTAGCTTTAACCATAAAAACTAGTGCAGCGCGAAAATTTTCTGGTGTACCTTCTTTTGCAACAGATGGCATAACGGAGACAGAAAATTCTCCACCCATCCAACTGAGCAAGTCTCTGTCTAAATCAATTTCATTATTAGTCAGAGATTTTATACCTTTCCTAAGTTGTTCTGGTTCAATAGGTGACTGAGGATTTGCTTGAGCAGTTAATACATAATCAGCCCAAAACCTTTGTAAATTACCACCAGACAGCATCACCATCGTTTCCGCACTGATAAGGTTTTGCATTGTCCCAGCTTTGTTTTCCACAGCGAATTGACGTTGGCTGTTGGGATTCAACCAAGAAACCCCTCGCAAACGCATACCTTCTGGTTCTAAACTTAACGTTCCAGCTAAGCCTTGATTATTTTGCAATTGAGCTAAAACTTGAGCAGGTAATTGCCTATTGGACGAAGCCGTAGCTAATTTAGCAGCACTTGGTACGTTGACATAAAACTGAGCTAAAGGTTGATACGTTGCGACTTTAGGGAAATTATCAGCAAAACCAGCACTTGTTGCTAGAGTTTGTTTATTTTTAAATGCATCAATAGTTTTTTCTGTTGCTTTAGGGTTATCTGTAATTACCAAGTAATTACCATCCAGCAACGCAGCCGAAAATTTTTCTCCAGATACCTGTTGTGTTTCTTTAATTGTGACACCATTATAAGTCCGCTCAGAAAACTTTCCATCAGAAGAATTTTTGGGTTGTGCCAAAATACTCTGGGCTTTTCCTGGGTTTTTTACTGGCAACACCATCACCATCGATTGCATCCCTGGCAAAGTATTAGTATCTGTCGCTGGTTTTTGGGGTGTCTGAGAACTATTAACGTCCGTGATAGCTTCTGGAAGAACAGCGATTGTGACTTGTTCTCCCACCCAAGGCTGTATATCTTTTTGGAAATCGTAACCATTACTGTTGAGGAAACGCTCCCGTAACTGCACTAAATTTTTATCTAGTTCAGCTTGAGCTTCCTTCGTACCAAACGAGCGTAATTTTTCCCACTGTCCCGAATCTGTGGTTAGAGAAACCGTAAATAGAGCATCTTGGGGAATAATATTTGCTCCTGGAGGTAAATATGACGAAAAAGGTTTGCCTTGACTTAAAAACAAGTATGCTGCAACACCACCACCAATTAACACTCCAGCAGTACCCAAGGTCAGCACTAGAGAAGGTTTACTTTTTTTCTTTTTTGAAGCGGAGACTACAGGCAATACCATTGAACCCTATACCTCATAACTGCGAACAAGATGCGTAGGTTATTACTTACTTTTTTAGGTAGGATAAAGCAAAATTTTAATAATCTCTAGGGTCGTTAATTACATTAATTTTATTTGTTACAAACAACACAATTAATATTTACCCTAGTAGCATTTTTTATTTAAAAATTTAAAAATAAAGTACACAAAAATAAAGTAAACAAAGTTGACAGATATTAATTCTTAAACTCATTTTGACATCCGGGCAATAAATTCCTCACTTTCTTAGTTAATTTTCGGTAAGCGCACACTAATTCACCTTTTATAGGGTAGCAGCAAGGGCACGAAATTACCGAGGAACACCCTAATTTAGCAGTAATATTTTCCCACCTCACCAATGGAAGCCTACCCCTAGCCCCTCCCCCGAACTTTGCTCAACGGGGGAGTCACCGTTGGGGGTGGGGTTTCATGTGGGAGACAAGTTAAATCTTTGTGAATAATTTAACCTAATTGTGTATTTCCTAAATATTTTGTTAAATAAGGAGAAAAAACTTCATAAATTAAGGTCAAAGGTTGTCCATGATGCCAAAACAAATAGTGCCGTCCCCAAAAAGGTCCAGCTTCATCAAAGCCAGATTCCAGAGCATCGGAGTGACCGTAGTAAATACCTTGAATATCTCGATACAACTCAGTACGAATTTTAGCTAAACTCAACCAAATTGGTAAAGAACGATTTTGCAAAAACTCGTCAACGTGAGAAGCCTCCCACCAGGAGGTCGCATATCCCAAACGTTTACCAGAAGAATTTCGCAGCCATACTTGTCTTCTCAAGCGTGGACCAGGAACTTTTTGAATTAAATTTGGTGCAGCATCGGAATCCATATCAATTAACGACATATCAATTACATCTACTTCTGTAGGTTCACCCGTCAGCAATTGTAAATGTCGCGTTGGAGAACCATCACCTAAAAGTAGTAGCTGCCATGCTGGAGACAACTGGGTGTGTGGCAAACCTGGTCTAATGGTTTCCTCATTACCTTCCCAAATAGGATTTAGGCGATGCCAGCCAGTAGGTAATGCTGTATTGTTTGTTGGAGTAAAAGTAGCAGTCAATGTTTTTTTTACAAAACTTTACTTAACTTATATATATAAAAGCATAAAAATGCAGCTCCGGGGAGTGGAAAGTCGGGACTTGGGATGGGGAGTGGGAAATTTATTGAATTAAAAAATGCGGGCTAAAGAATTAAAGAATCTCTACCTCGCACTTTTGCTTGCTTTCGCTAAATTAACTAGTTAACTAAAAATGCGGATGGCGAGACTCGAACTCGCAAGCCAAAGGCACACGCCCCTCAAACGTGCGCGTATACCAATTCCGCCACATCCGCTAGCTTTTTTTTATTTATAAAATAATCGCATATTGAATATAGCATATAGATGCTTGAATGACAAACATCTCATGAGACAATCAAACATATAGCGTCTGGAGCGATTCCAAAAAAAATCAAAATATGCGTATTCACGACAGCAAGACTTTGCTCCTCTCCTTTAAGTTAGTGGAGAAGTTGAGAATACTAGACTTGCCACAGTAATGTTGTTAGTCTTGTTGGGACACCCCTGAAGCCACAAAAGTTGTAAACTTTAAAAATTTATTCGACCGATATAGAAACTGAAAATGAAATTTGACAAGATATTGATTGCTAATAGGGGAGAAATCGCGCTTCGTATCCTGCGTGCTTGTGAAGAAATGGGGATTGCGACGATAGCGGTTCACTCAACGGTTGACCGAAATGCTTTGCACGTCCAGTTAGCAGATGAAGCGGTTTGTATAGGGGAAGCTGCTAGCAGTAAAAGTTATTTGAATGTTCCCAATATTATTGCAGCAGCATTGACACGGGGAGCTAGCGCAATTCATCCAGGTTACGGGTTTCTGTCAGAAAATGCCAAATTTGTGGAAATTTGTGCAGACCATCAAATTGCTTTTATCGGCCCGACACCAGAAGCAATGCGGTTGATGGGAGATAAATCCACAGCCAAAGAGACGATGCAAAAAGCCGGAGTCCCCACAGTTCCTGGTAGTGATGGTTTGGTGGAGTCAGACAAAGACGGATTAGAACTTGCCAAAAAAATAGGCTATCCCGTAATGATAAAAGCCACAGCTGGTGGTGGTGGACGTGGGATGCGTTTAGTCAGAGAAGAAAGCGAATTTGTCAAATTATTTCAAGCTGCACAAGGAGAAGCGGAGGCTGCTTTTGGGAACGGTGGTATTTATATCGAAAAATTTATCGAACGTCCCCGACATATTGAGTTTCAAATTTTAGGAGATAACTACGGTAATGTTATTCATTTAGGAGAACGGGATTGCTCAATTCAACGTCGCAACCAAAAACTGTTAGAAGAATCCCCTAGTCCAGCACTAGACCCAGAATTGCGGGAAAAAATGGGAAGAGCAGCAGTAAAGGCAGCTGAGTATATTAATTATACCGGGGCTGGAACTATCGAATTTTTGCTTGATAAAAACGGTGACTTCTACTTTATGGAAATGAATACCCGCATCCAAGTGGAACACCCGGTAACTGAGATGGTAACAGGGATAGACCTAGTTGTAGAACAAATCCGAATTGCCCAAGGGGAAAGACTCCGACTTACCCAAGACGAAGTAGTTTTACGGGGTCATGCAATTGAATGTCGGATTAACGCCGAAGACCCAGACCATAACTTCCGTCCTGCACCTGGACGTATAAGCGGTTACCTTCCACCAGGTGGTCCTGGAGTCAGAATTGATTCACACGTTTATACCGATTATCAAATCCCTCCTTATTATGATTCTCTTATTGGTAAGTTAATTGCTTGGGGACCAGACAGAGCAACCGCAATTACTCGGATGAAACGCGCTCTTAGAGAGTGTGCGATTACTGGATTGCCTACAACAATAGGATTTCATCAAAAAATAGTTGAAAATCAAAAGTTTTTAGATGGTGAGGTTAATACCAGCTTCATACAAGAAATGTAGAGACGTGACATGTCACGTCTCTAATTACACGTAAAGATTATGACATCAAAGACGTGACATCAAAGACGTGACATCAAAGACGTGACATCAAAGACGTGACATCAAAGACGTGACATCAAAGACGTGACATGTCACATCTCTACACATTATTATGCGACTCTAGACATCATGGTTAATAAACCTTGTTGACCAAGCAAAATTTCCCGTAACAAGCTACAAATACCGACCCAAATAATTGGGGAAATATCCACACCACCAATAGGAGCTACAACTTTACGAGTCACAATCAAAAACGGTTCAGTGGGCCAAGCAGCAATATTGTAAGGAAAACTATTGAGTTGCACGTGAGGGTTCCAACTCAGAACAATCCGAATAATAAACAAAAGTGTCATTACAGCCAAAAGCGGCCCCAAAATCCAAATCGCAACATTTACACCTGTCATGGCTCAAAAATTTCTCTATAGGTTAAATAATTAGAACAAAAACTAGAAAGTTTTAAGGTTTGTAAACATTCTCTCTTCAATTTTAACCAAACTTTGTCATAGGTCGGCAGTAATTTACCCCACTCCCCACTCCCCACTCCCCACTCCCCACTCCCCACTCCCCATTCCCCATTCCCCATTCCCCACTCCTGTACCTCTCAATGTTAAAATTACGATGGCGTGTGTAAAAAAAGGTTGAGTTGTATGACACCTTCTTTAGCAAATTTTCTTTGGAGTCTGTTGTGGGGTACCGCGATTGTGGTAATTCCCGCTACCGTTGGCTTGATTTTCGTCAGTCAAAAAGATAAAATCCAACGTCGTTCTTAAAAAAAATGTAATGGCTAGCTCGGTTGCACTTTTGCAACTGACTTTCCAATAACAAATCTTTTAATTGCTGAGTCCATCACAACTCTGTCTGGTCTGAAAAGGCTATATTTGTATAAGGCTTCAAGGCAATGCTGTTGCTTTGAAGCTTTATATATATGTGTCTTGCTACATTGGAGTTAATAATTAACACTCGCTAACATAGATTTGATATTAGGTAAAAAAATGATGATAAATTTTGGGCTGAATCCAGCCAGTTTTCTTGCTCAGGTTAACTTTGGGACGAACTCAGCCAGTATTTTAGGGATTTTCCTGGCTGTTGCTGGAGCTGGATTGTATTTTCTCCGTAACTTTCGTCCTGAGTTGTCACGAGACCAAGATATATTTTTCTCAGCTATTGGTTTAGTGTGCGGCTTTATTCTTTTCTTCCAAGGTTGGCGTTTAGACCCAATTTTGCAATTTGGTCAGTTGCTATTGGTTGGTACAACTGTATATTTTGCCGTTGAAAGTATTGGTTTGCGAAGAATTTCCACGGAACAAGCTAAGCGCAATACTCCTATTGTAGACCCAGACCGCGAGGTGGGCAATTACAAGTCATATAGACCCAAGTCGCGTCAAGAGGCTGAGGTGGAAGATTACGGAAGATTAAATTATTACGAAGAAGAAGAGGAATATGATGACCGTCCCCGTCCTCGTATTTCCGCTAGCAGAGACACTAGAGATAATAGAGACAATCGTCCACCACGTGATGATTATTATGATGAAGAGTCACCTCGTCGCTCAGAGCGTAGTAGAAAAAGTAGCGAAAATAGTGATTTTGATGACAGACCAACTCGTAATAGACGAAATTCTTCTGGACGACCCACAAATCGTCCTTCTTCAAGCTTGAGTGATGATGATTGGGGTTCTTCCTCTCCCTCCCCATCTCGACCAAGTAATGACGATTGGGATAACAGAACTCGAGATGAAAGAAAATCTAACCGTCGTGGAAGTAGTAACCCTCCTTCTTCTCGTTCAGAAATATCTCAAGAGGATGATATGGAAACACCACCCAGAAAAAAACGCCGTCGTCCTCCCAGCGATTCAGCTCCAACAAGGATACAACGTGACGATGACGCAATGTCTGTAGAATATAAACCCCTTGAAATAAAAGACGAAGAGTCTGATAATTCTAATTTTGAAGAAGTTTAAAAAACTGGCTTAATTGTCAGTTTCACAGGCAATGGAAAAATTTTGAAGTGAAACGATGTGAAAAATTAAACCTATTATTGTGGCTCCAAAGAAATATTTATTGGAGCCTATGTTTTGGGGTTGCAACAGGTGTAGCCACTTTACTTACATCTTGTAGTCCCGAAAACATGCCTATTGGTTCGTCTTCTCTCAACAGTCGCTTCTCGGAAGAACAGCCTGCTTTGAGCGGAGACGGACGTTTTTTAGCATTTGTATCAAACCGTAATGGGTATCACCAAATAATGGTATATGACTTACAACAGCAAACCTTTATTTCCATACCTCGATTAAATAGACAAGATACAATTGCCGAAAATCCCAGTTTAAGTTTTACTGGACGCTATCTTACTTACATTACCAGCGACCAAGGAAGACCAGTAGTCGGACTTTACGACCGTGCTACCCAACAACCACAAATTCTTACCCCTATCTATCGGGGTTGGGTAAGAAATCCGAGTATTAGCCCCGATGGACGTTATGTAGTGTTTGAAACCACTATTCGTGGTCAATGGGATATAGAAGTCCTAGACCGAGGACCAAATGTTGAATTAGATATACCCAACGGTGTCCCAGTACCACCACCTTTATAGGAATTTTCAAGTAGAAATTTTGAATTTTAAGTTTGAGTTTTGAGATTTTAATACAAGCGAACTATGACCAATTACCAATTACCAATTACCAATTACCAATTACCAATTACCAATTACCAATTACCAATTACCAATTACCAATTAGCATTACCAATGACCGATGACTGATGCGCCATAATTTTATACCTATATTTTTTTCAACAATATTATTGGGTGGTTGTGCAGGCTACCCTCAGATACTGAGTTATCCTTTTGACCCAGGTGGTCGTAGTCTTAACAGTTCAGCTTCGGAATTAACACCCCAAATTTCCGGCAGGTATATTGTTTTCACTTCTGACCGTCGGGGTACACAAGATATCTATATGTTTGATACAGTCACTCGCAATTTAGTTGACTTACCAGGATTAAATTCTTTTGATACTATAACTTCCCATCCAAGTGTATCCGCAGATGGTCGTTATATTGCTTTTGCCGTTTCTCGTCTAGGGCGTTCTGGTATTTTTGTTTACGATAGACAAAACCGCCAGACTCGTAATTTAACTGAAAATTTGCAAGCAGAAGTCCGCAACCCAACCATAAGCACAGATGGTTCCAGAATCGCTTTTGAGTCCAGTAACAACGGACAATGGGATATTTTGATTTATGACCGTAATGGACAGCGTTTAAATATACCTTAGTAGGAAGGGAGTGGGGAGTGGGGAGTGGGGAGTGGGGGAATTTGTTATGTAGAGACAGACGTTACATGTAACGTTTCTACAGATTTTTGTGACTGATTTGTATATTATGCTCCCTACTCCCTACTCCCTACTCCCTACTCCCCACTCTTGACCGATTCAATAAGCGCTCGTACTTGTTGAGTACCAGTTGAGGGTTCAAAAGAGGTGGGGAATTTACCTTTGGTCATCATGCGTATCCCAAGGGGAGCAATACTAAGTAATCCTTTTAGGTCTTTAAAGGAATTACCGACAACTTGTAAACCAAATTGACGTTCGTCAATCCAACCACCGTTTTTAACTAATTCGATTAGTACTTTACGATGACGAATAGAGCGACTGTCGTCAGAGGTTTTACGAGTTAAAATTTCTTGTTTGATTTTTGTAATCTGATCCATTGGTGCAACTTCCATTGGACAAACTGTGTTGCAGTAATAACAACGAGTACAACCCCAAACTCCTTTGGTTGATTCGTTATAGTTTTCTAAACGATTTTCGGTATCGCTATCACGAGAGTCTGCCACCATGCGATAAGCTTTGGCTAAGGCATGAGGTCCAACAAAATCAGGATTCACTTCTTTTGCATTGCACTCGGAATAACAAGCACCACACATAATACAATTACCTGTCTGGTCGAGTTTTGCTCTCTGTTCTGGTGTCTGTAAAAATTCTCTTTCTGGAACTTGTCTTGCTGCTGTACTTATATAAGGAGTAACTGCTTCAAGATTATTCCAAAAACCACTCATATCTACTACTAAATCCTTCAGTACAGGCATATTACCAAGAGGGGCAATCGTGATTTCAGGGATGCTATTAGCCTGATGGTTAAATTCGTAGGATTTTTCTAAGAAAGCAATTTCACTACCAACATTTTCTTTGCAAGCTAAAGCTGAGCGTCCATTAATTTTCATCGCACAACTACCGCAAATAGTATTGCGACAATTTTTGCGAAAAGCTAAAGTACCATCTTGTTCCCACTTAATCCGATTAAGGCAATCAAGGATTGTATTCCCCGATTCGACCTCTAAACGGTAAGTTTGTACAGAAGGTAAGGAATTTTGTGCCTGTCGAATGACCTTAAAAAGAACTTCCATTTCCACCAACCCAAATCTTAAAATTGCCTACAAGTACAACAAGAGTGAAATTATTCCCACAGACTGGTTGAGTCTTGCATTTGGCTAAGTATGCTTATAATGCCCTAATTTTCACTCCAGCTGTTACTAAGCTGATGATTAAAGAGTAATTTATTCTAATTTAACGCTTGCTCTAGGAATATATAGAAGAAGGAAGAGGTTAAATAAGGTCAATATAGTGACTTTAAGCACTGAGACTAAATTTTGATAAAGGTGGTATTCAATACCCTAACAGCTTTCTTATACCCCAATAATTCTTCCTTCTTGCTTGTTTCTTCTTCCCCCACATCTATCGTCCAGGGATATTGGTCTTGGGAGTTATCAAGCATGGGGGACTCGTTCCCTGTTGGAGAAATGTAAAATATTTAAATTTATGATGTGAAAGGTAGTCAAGTAGACGGGAAAAAATTCCACTCACCTTGTGTGGGGTGATTTTTTTTTGGTTATATAGAATTGTTAAATCTATTGACACCATCCGCACGAGTCTGACTTTAGATTGACTTCATAAGTACAGAATACTACGAATGTGCTTCCAAGCAGGTGACAATAAAACACGAGAAATCTATACTCTTGTTCACTCTCATCTTATTCTGTGGAACTGTGCCTCATAACATAGGGGTCAAAACTACTTGTCAAAATTGATGAATTTTTCTAAAAGCGGTGTCTCAATACTCTACCCAAGACATCAAATTAAATAATAGTGCAACAAAAATTTTAATTCAAATTTAAACAATTATTTTGCTATTATGACTTCATGCTAGTATTTAATATAAAATTACGACAGAACAAAACCAGTATAAATAGCCGTCAAGTGCGGCTATCATTGCTTTTTGTTTGTTCGTAATCTAGAGACGAGAAATTTCACGTCTCGACGGGTTGCATAAAAGGTTATATGCTCGTATAACCCGAAGTAAATTGCATGTAGTCCAAAGCAAAAGAGTAAGTGTAGGGAAAATCCTATGCTCGCTGCTTTCAATAACATGCTCAATGACGGCAAAAGCCTTGAAATAAAAGGATTTACGGCTCATTCGTCGTAGTCCTAATCAACCAATTTGTAAAGGAAGCTCAAACTTAAGCTATCCCAAACCGCCAAAACAGAAAAATATAATTTCTAATGGCGAAAAATGGTTCATCATGCCGTAAAATTACCCAGATTAATGCCTGTGGAAAAACCTCAAAGACAGTTATGGGCGACTATAGCTGAAAATTTTGAGCGCCAAAATTTCGGCAGTCATTCACCCAAAACTTGAGGGTATCCAGTGGCTTTGTGTGGATGTCAACAAGGCGATTACTGGCAAAAAGACATCATTAAATAGTTTCGAGAAACGAAGGATATTTACAACCTAATGAGTGATACAGCAACTTCGGCATTAACCGGAAAAGCACTGCTGGCTAAGGTAAAAGAACTTTCGAGTTTACCCCGCCGAGAAAGAGCAAAGCAGTGTGGTTATTACACGACAACAAAAGGTGGTCAGGTAAGAGTAAATCTGACTGATTTTTACGATGCATTGCTATCGGCTAGAGGGATTCCTCTGAGTCCAGAAGCACCAAAAGATGGCCGAGGTCGCGAACCGACATATAGAGTTAGCGTTCATCAAAATGGTCAAATAGTTATTGGTGCAACATACACCAAAGCAATGGGCTTAAAACCAGGAGATGAATTTGAAATTAAGCTGGGATATAAGCATATTCACTTAATTCAAAAGGATGATAAGACATTAGGCCAGTTAGATGATGACTCCGAATCAGATGATGATGATTTGGATGATGAAGAAGAGTAAATATTTGTGATGATAGGGATAAGTGACTCGTGAATGCGTTTCGGGCTTGTCCCTGTTTTAAGGGGTGTGAAAAATGCGATTGATACTCGCTCTTGCACAATTTTGTGACATATCTGGGGTGAAAAATGCGATGTTATAGCTTGATGAATAAGAGAAAAAACTAAAATATGTCAGCGATAATAAAAATCAAAAATTGCTGACATATATTAAAGATTTCTCTCGTCTAAAACAAGAAATTTAAATTTCGCAGCAATTCGGTAGCGTTTTCACAGCCTTTTCCAATAATTATTCTCTAGTCATTGACCCGACAGCTTTCGCTTATGGTGATGGCTTTTTTTATTATGGGAACGTGGTTTAAGCAATTCGCAATTCGCAATATGCCGAGGCGGCACGCTACGCGAACGCAATTCGCAATTCCCCACTCCCCACTCCCCACTCCCCACTCCCCACTCCCCACTCCCCACTCCCCACTCCCCACTTCACCCAAATGGGTTTAAACTTTTAATAGCGCGACCAGCGACTTTACTGTAACGGACATCACCGCACAAAATTTTGCCCATCAATTGTAGACCTGTGGGACGTTTTACTCCTACTTTGTAGCCAACAACGGGAAAGCGATAAAATAAATTAGCTAGTTTTTTAGCCCAAGCCATTTCGGTGCCCCATTCTTCGTTAATGACATCGCTATAGTTTTGTAAAGCGTTTATATCACCTGCAATAGCTTTATCAATAGCTTCAGCGGCTTTAACTCCGGTAAATATTGAGGGACGAATACCTTCTGCTGTAAATGGGTCAGCAATGCAAGCTGCATCACCAACTAGGACTGCATTTTGTGTATGCAACTGCTGTTCCCCGTCCCATAAGCAAATAGGATGTTCATATTGCCGACAATTATTTAAATTCAAGCCTAAATTCAAGCCTAAATCCGAACCTACCTTTGTAGCGTACTCATCTAAAATTTTCTTAAAGTCTTTGGGTTCACCACCAACGAAAGTTGCAACACTAATTGAATAACTATCAGCCTTTGGGAAGTTCCAAATATAGCCATTTTTTACCATACCAAACTCGAAATGCAACATGTTTGGATTACTTATATTTGTGTAAACTTCTGTTTCCAAAGCAGCAGCAAGACGGCGTTTGCGTTCTTTAAAGCCCAACCATTTTGCCATCGGACCCTTCGCACCATCAGCAGCAACAAGATAGCGTCCTGTTACTAGTCCTAATGGGGTATCTACTTGCCAATGGTCGCTATCAAATTTAATTCCTCTAACTTCTGTGTTATCTTGTAATTCGGCTCCCAATCGCTGAGCTTGTTGTATTAAAAAGTGGTCAAAAATATCCCGACGCACCATCCATACGGGTTCGCTTGTTTTCAATTTGCTTTCTACTGGGTCACCCATTTTCCAGGTACAACGCAGTGTATCGGCTTTCAGAGAAATTGCAGGGCTAAAATCAAAATCAAACCATTTAGCTATTGCGGGAGAAACACCACCACAACAGGTTTTATATCTAGGTAATAAATCTTTTTCTAAAATTAAAACCTTGCGACCGCGTTTAGCTAAATGATACGCAGCACTTCCACCTGCTGGACCAGAACCGACAATAATGCAATCGTACATAGGTTTTTTGAGAAGGAAGAAGGGAAAGGAGAGAGGGAAAAAGTTTTTTTTGGATTTTTTTTGAAAACTGAAAGGGTCTAGAGGAATTTCTCAGTTAATTAAAAATGAAGAAAGAAGGATAAAGGGTTTTCTTTTCCTTCTTCCTTCTTCCTTCTTCCCTCGAACTTAAGTTAGACAGTGGTAATATCTTTTTCTTTAGCTGTCAACAATTCATCTATTCTGTTCGTGTATTTGTTGGTTAGCTTTTGTAGCTTATCCTGCAAATCACGTGAATCATCTTCTGAAATTTCAGAATTTTTTTCCTGTTTACGAATTGTATCTAAAGCATCCCGACGGATGTTACGGATAGCTACCCGTCCTTCTTCGGCATATTTGGCGGCTATTTTAACGAACTCTTTACGACGTTCACTAGTTAAAGGTGGAATATTCAACCTAACAGAAGAACCATCGTTATTAGGAGTCAAATTCACATCCGACATGGAAATAGCCTTTTCGATAAGGTTAAGGCTGCTTCTATCGTAGGGTTGAATTAGGATAGTAGTTGCATCTGGTGTCGTAATATTTGCCAGGGACTTAAGAGATGTAGGCGTACCGTAATACTCTACAAGCACTTTATCAAGCAGACTGGAATTTGCGCGACCAGTTCTAATAGTATTAAAAGCGCGTTGAGTTGCCTCAACGGTTTTTTCCATCGTACTTTCAGCTTCAGCTAATTTCACAAGAACCTCCCACAAGGGTGCCGATAGATTCTCCCACAACCGCACGGTGAATGTTACCACCTACGGTTAAATCAAAAACGAGAATTGGGATATTGTTTTCTTTACACAAGGCAATTGCGGTACTGTCCATAACCCGCAAATCATTGGTTAAAACATGATTATACGTGAGGGTTTGGAAACGTTTGGCGTTTTTGTTCTTCATCGGGTCATCATCGTACACGCCATCAACCTTAGTTGCTTTAAAAATCACCTCAGCTTCAATTTCTGCTGCACGTAATGCTGCAGTTGTATCCGTGGTGAAGAAAGGATTACCGGAACCTGCACCAAAAATAACTACTCGTCCTTTTTCTAAATGACGAATAGCTCGACGACGGATATACGGTTCAGCTAATTCTTGCATCGCGATAGCAGTTTGTACCCGCGTCTGAACTCCTATTCTCTCCAAAGAATCCTGTAGCGTCATGGCATTCATTACCGTGGCAATCATACCGATGTAGTCAGCAGTTGCCCGGTCCATACCTGCTGCAGACGCTTTTACTCCACGAAAAATATTTCCGCCGCCAACAACTATAGCAAGTTGAACGCCGGTGGCCATAACCTCTGCTACTTCTGCGGCTATATCTTTGACCACTTGCGGGTCAATTCCATAACCTAAATTGCCCATCAAGGCTTCACCGCTTAATTTGAGTAAAACCCGTCGGTAATGTGTTCCCATGAAGTTACGTTTTATCTATCAATAAAGTTGCAATTGCCTCCAATTTAAGATATCAGTAGTAGAGCTATCTGTCTAACTACCAAATAGTGATAAAGTGGAGTACCTGTAGTTAAACTAAAATCTAGTTTCTCCAGACTAAAAAACTACCCAAGGGTTCCGTTTGTTTAATTTCAATCTCTTCACCTTTTAATAACGAAGCAATAGCGTTTTTCAGGTAATCCTGTTGTACGCTCTCTGGGTTAGATGGATTATCATCAATCTGCCCTTTGTAGCTGACCACACCATTGCTATCGATTAAAAAAGCCATTGGTATTTTAATCGTACCAAAACTGCGGGTAACATCTTGGGTTGAATCCCACAGGTAAGGAAAGTTTAGTTCGTGGTGTTGTGCAAAAGCTTTCATGTTATCAAAGCTTTCGCCAGATTCCACAGTACCGTCGTTACCATTTACACCAATGAGTGTAAAACCACTCTGACCAAATTCTGCTTGTATTGCTTTAAGTCTCTCAAGATATAAACCAACGTACGGGCATTGATTGCCCATTAAAATAACCGCTACTGCACGAAATTTCTCTAAATAACGGCTGAGATGGTGTACTTGATTGTCAATACCTGGCAGTTCAAAATCTGGTGCGTAGCTGCCGATAGGAGTATCAATTGATTCTAGTATACTCATTTGCCCTGGCTGAATGAAACTCAGAATAAAAAATATAGTTCAAATTATGCGTTAGTTTATGAGATTAAGCCACTTTAGTGTCTATAGTTGGTACTTAATAATTTTATATAAGGAATTTAGCTACCGCAAATTGTAAAACTACTGAATTTGGGGAGTGGGGGAGTGGGGGAGTGGGGAGTGGGGGAGTGGGGGAGTGGGAATTGCGAATTGCGTTCGCGTAGCGTGCCGCCTCGGCATATTGCGAATTGCGAATTGCGAATTGCTGAGTGGGGAGTAGGAACTTGGAAAACCCTATACCCAACAGACATATAAATTAATGTAAAAATAACATTGTGGATAGCTCGTTATTGATAATTGTAAATTAAAAATCTATGACCACCTCTGTTTCCCCAAATACGGTGCTGAATTCAGCAAAAACCTGGATTTGGCAAGGCTTTCCTATTTCTTACCAACACATTGGCACTACTGGACCTGTGGTGGTTATGGTACACGGCTTTGGTGCTTGTTGGCAGCATTGGCGGAAAAATATGCCTGTTCTAGCAGAAAATTGCCGTGTTTATGCTATTGACTTAATTGGTTTTGGTGGTTCTGCTAAACCTAAACCGAATGAAGAAATTGCCTATACATTTGAAACTTGGGGACAGCAAATAACTGATTTTTGCCGGGAGGTTGTCGGTGAACCAGTCCATTTGGTCGCTAATTCTGTAGGCTGTATTGCCATTATGCAAGCTGTGGTGGATAACCCGGAGATTGGTTTGAGTGTGGCTTTATTGAACTGTTCGCTACGACTTTTACATGACCGCAAACGAGCTACTTTGCCCTGGTATCGCAGAGCGGGTACTCCGGTGTTACAAAAAGTTTTGGCTATTACATCTGTGGGTCAGTTCTTTTTCAACCAAATTGCTAAACGAAATACTGTAAAAAAGATTTTGCTACAAGCTTATAAGAATCCAGATGCAGTTACAGATGAATTAGTAGATATTTTGATGCTTCCAGCTAGTGACCCTGGTGCTGTTGCAGTTTTTATTGCTTTTACGGCTTATTCGACTGGACCGTTACCAGAAGATTTTTTACCGATACTTCCCTGTCCTGCAATGATTTTGTGGGGAAGTGCTGACCCGTGGGAGCCTATTGAATTGGGCCGAGAGTTTGCTAATTATCCCAAGGTGCTGAAATTTATACCCCTTGAAGGTGTTGGACATTGTCCGCAAGATGAAGCACCTGAAATTGTGAATCCGATTTTATGGGATTGGATTCAAGAAATTAATGTATTGAAATAGCTGCAATATTGAGCAAGTAGTTAACTAATTAAAATTAACTACTTGCTGGGATTATAACCAGAAAAAATCGGATGGTTAATTGTAGATGACAAAAATAGATAGGGGAACGAAGAGACTTCATGAAAGTCACCTCCTTAAAAATTAATTACCCGATTGCGTATTATTTGGTTGACCAAGCTTGGCGTTTTCTTGCAACCAGTCCTTACCCACCTGAATGGTGATATCAGAATTGAGGTAACCTGTGCTTTCTACCCGCACTTCTCCAAATCCTAAGCTGTTGCGAATATTTTCGGCTGATTCTCCGTCCCCTTGCTGAGCAACGATATGAGAAACTTCTAAAGGTTGGAGCTGCACCTTAGACTGGACGATATAAACATTACGGTAGCCTGCTTTTTGCAATGCATCTACTAAAGTTTGTAGATTTGCATTTGGTGTACCTGTACTATCCTGTATTGCTATTTTTAAATTAGTCGCATCTGTTTTTTGTGCTGTACTTTGTGAAGTTTTATTTGTTTGTACTTCAAAGTGTTTGGCCATCATTTTATTGATACCTTCTTCGTCAGGTAACCAATAGCTTGCGTCATATTCACCCTTTTCGCTAAAGCGACCAGGTACTAATAACATTTGCATGTTAGAGCGGTTAGTTCGTGTACTGAAACCAACTAGGGCAAATAGTTCTTCTACTGAGACGTTGGTGTCTATGTTTTCTTGAATGACGTTAAGGATTTGTGGTAGTCGTGCTAATGTTGCTGGGTTAAGTGTTTGGTCCATCAACGAACGTAGCACCATTTGTTGACGTTGTATCCGACCAATGTCACCTAGTTCGTCATGACGATAGCGCAGTAATTGTAGGGTTTTTTCGCCACTGAGATGCTGTTTGCCTGCTTTTAAATTGATGTATAAATGCTGAGAGTCGTCTTGATACTTCATGTCTTTGGGTACTGTTACCGTGACTCCACCTAAGGCGTCGATTAATTTGGCAACTCCTAAGACGTTAATCCTTACGTAACGGTCAATTCCTACTCCCCCTAACAGCTCGCTGGTGGTTTTTGCGCTTAAAGCTGGTCCACCTTCGCGGTTGGTAGCATTAATTTTTTGCTTGCCAAATCCATCCACCTGTACACGGGTATCTCTGGGAACAGAAATCATAGTCACTTTTTTATTTTGCGGGTCAAATCGGATTAAGAGTATTACGTCCGATAAGCCATCAAAAGAGTTTACTTGGGGAAGGTATCTTTGACTTTTCGCTTCCTGAGGAGGATTTTTTATATCTGGTGGGAGTACGCTCATCCCCATCACTAGGATGTTCACAGGACGAGTTAACTCTGAAAATCGTAAACCAGAACCAGAAATACGGTCGTTGTCGAAAACGGCTGCTTCTTCTGGTGATAGACTGGCTTGCATTAAAGGGGTGCTGGTTAGAGAAACCGCTAGCAATGCTCCAGCTGTTGCGGATATCATCGCGATTCCACTCATCCCAACCCAAAACCACAGCCAACGACCGGGTTTGGTTTTTTTAGAACTGTTGTCCTCAGGGTTGGAGGTATTCTCCGAAAATGACTCTTGAGCCGAGGTTTTTTGAATTGTCACGGACTTCCTCACACGTACTGAATAAAATTAAGGCCAATTCGTAAACAAGAAGCAGGGAAATTAACTTATATTAGCTATTTCTTTAACAACAAAGGAAGAAGCAAGAAGGAAGAAGCCAGAAGCAAGGTTGTTAAGAGCAAATCACAAATTGCTTATTTTAATCCGTTCAGGCTTTAAATCCCTTACCGATTTTCTTTTTGCTTGCTCCTTCTTCCTTCTTTCTTCCTCCCTCTTTAATTATCAGTGTTAGATTTGATTTGTTAGTGTTAACCAAAACACTTATAGCAGTATTTCTCCTACTTGTCTGACAAATCCGGAGTCGTTTTATATGAAGTATGGCAACATTAAACCCAATTTGACCAGTACTGTAAAAGATATGTTTAATTGCTGAAAAAAATCAAGTATATACACTGAAGACATTAGTCTTTAAGATAATTATGACAGGTGTTTTCCGATAAATCGTTCTGCAAGACGGCTAAATCCCGGTACACGGCTATTCTTACCCCTGATAGCCCGAATTATCAACCAAACACTGACTACAAAATAACCAGAGGTGGCAAAAGTATTTAATATTAGCAGACGCAGCGATAATAAATTTGAGGCTTGATTTCCCGTAGCTAAAAAAAGATATACCACAAGCCAGCTAAGTGCCAATGTAATAGACAGGCGACAGGTAGCAAGTTGTTCCCGACTGCCATTTTGAATGTAAAGTGCCCACAGTGAAGGAAAAAAACCTATGACTGGAATCAAGTAAAAAACTGTTTTCAAAGATGTATTTCCCTGCTCTTGACTTGGGGGGTCTATGTCTATCGAATTAAAATCGTTCATGTGATTTAGTCTAATCCTAAACTAGAGAGATGAATGACTGTGGTCAGGAAAGCGATAATAGATTGTAAAGAAGAATTTAATTTTAGTTTTATCCTGTAATCGGCGGAAAATGCAGACACGCAAGCTCCTCGACTGGTGGGTTGCACTAACACCCCTAACACGTTTTTTGGCGATCGCCTTGTTCGCTCCGCTCTTAGTGCTAAATGGTTGGGCGATTTCGGCAATTTTTACTTACTTTCATTCGTTGATAGTAATTTTAGTAGGAGCATCAGTACTCGCGTTTCTGCTTAACTATCCAGTAAGTTGGATGGAGCGTCAAGGTGCAAAACGGGAACCTATTGCTATTTTAGTCTTTGTTCTGGCTGTATCAATTTTGCTAGCGTTAGGTGTAACTCTTGTCCCTCTTGCGTTGACACAAGCTCAACAACTTGTAGCTCGCATCCCAGAGTTAATTGACTCAGGACGCTCGCAATTAATGATATTGAACGAAAAAGCAGATAGTTTTGGATTACCAATAAACCTTGATGCCTTACTAGTACAAATTAACGACCGGGTAAAAGGACAATTACAAGCGATTGCTGGACAAGTCTTAAATTTGGCAGTAATCACCGTTACTAGCCTGCTAGATTTTTTGTTGACAATGGTGTTGACATTTTATCTTTTGCAACATGGTGACGAGCTGTGGCAAAGCTTGGTGGATTGGCTACCACAAAAATTCCGCGAGCCTTTTTCCGATACGGTACGGCTCTCTTTTCAGAATTTTTTCATTACCCAGCTTATCCTTTCCACCTGTATGGCTTCTGCCTTAATTCCCACATTTTTGTGGCTAAAAGTGCCATTCGGTTTACTTTTTGGCTTGACTATTGGCATTATGGCTTTAGTTCCTTATGGTGGTTCGGTGGGTATTGCATTAACCACATCTTTAGTAGCATTGCAAGACTTTTGGATGGGAGCAAGGGTTTTGCTTGCAGCGGTAATTGTACAGCAAATTTTGGAAACCATCATTGGCCCAAGGATTTTGGGTAGTTTTACAGGTTTAAACCCAGTTTGGGCACTAATTTCTGTATTAACAGGTGCGAGAGTTGGTGGACTTTTGGGGGTAATTGTAGCGGTACCGAGTGCTGTTGTTATCAAAACAGCATTAATGGCCCTACGTCCAGCCTTAGGTGTGGATAAAAATTATATTGACGCATCTGGGGAGGTAGTTGCATCCCCTGGTGAAGAACAACCCTCAAAATCTGAGGTGAAAAAATCCCTGAGTATAACTGAGGCTACATTACCCTAAATCAATTCAAAATTCAAAATTCAAAATTCAAAATTGGGGAGTTGGGAGTTGGGAGTGGGGAATTGCGTAGACCGGAGGTCTTCCCGTAGGGTATTGCATTATGTTTTGGGTTCAACAATTGAACCCATGAACAACACACTACCTGTTTGGTTATCTCGAATCGCACAGAAAAAGGGACGGTCAACAACCATTCTAAAAGGTTCTACGACTGGCATTGATGTTAACATTACTCCCACGCTGGTAGCAGCAGCGGCTTCTGTTCCTTCCTCGTTTACTTCCAGAAAAGTTTTATGTTTGACTTCACTAATGCTCAAATTTTTCTGGCTACCCATTGCGGAGAAATCAGCACGGTCGCTAAATGCTTCACCCATACCCAAAGCGGTTAGGGAGTTGTTGAGCGTTACGTCATAATCCATTTTGAAGCGAGGAATCTGTACAGAACCTTCTCGCTTCTTGAATTTTGAAATCCACCCTTCCCAACTTTGGGCATTCAAATTCTGATAAAAGGTTTTCAGATTAGAGTTTTGTTTGGGTAGAAAGATATAAAAACTAACTTTCCCGGAATTGCCATAGGGTAAACTGACTGCCTGAAACTGTTCATGTTCTAGATATTCATATTTTCCTGATTGGGACATCAAGGGGTGATTTTTTTGTCCACCGCTAGCTAAGTAAAAAGGTTTTTCTGTAGTTTGTTTTTTGTCAAATTCTTCTGTCCAAGAGCCTTTGAAGTAAATAGCATTAACCAAAAAGAGTACCTGTTCTGGTCTAATTTGTTGCACTATTTCATTAATTTTCCCCCGCGTACTTTCTTTAACCCAGTTATTAATAACACTAGGTGATTTTCTATCCTGAAAGTCTAAATTTGTTACCTTGGCTTTATAAAAATCTCGGTTTCTTTTAAGAAAATCTGGTTGAAAGCTGGCGTTTTTATCAGCCCAAAGGGAATTTGCTATGGTCAGTTGTACCTTGGGGTCTAGATTTTCCAGTAAATTTTTTAATGCTGCGTAAGAAGAGTTTATTTGTTCTAGGCTCAAACCCTGTAATTCCAAGGTTCTAGCCATCGCTTGTTGAGTGGAACCGCTAGCCCCGTTGTAAGTCATCGCTAAAGCAATTGCAACACTCGATGGGGATATAAACAAATTCTTACCACTATCTTGTGTTTGTAATTGTGAAAATAATTTAAAGCCAAATTTGGTATTGGCATCAATTAGCTTGGGATTAGGCTTTTGCGCTTCTTTAGTCACCTTCGATTCGGTTGCAAAACTAGGTGCGGCTAAAGCATTTGCACTAGCATGAGTAGAGTTATCGCTGACACTAGAACACCCTAACACGCCCAACAGAACAACACTTGCTGCTGCCATAACATAGCGTCTTCCTAAACTGACTGCATAACGCCGCATTCTGAAATTGTCTCTTGCGTTACTAAATTTTTGTCGATTCATTCTGCCACCTCACTTGCCAAGTTTTTTTATTGCCGTCGCGAAAAAATGACGATTATGATGTCTCAATTGTTCACTATCGCATTTACAACGAGAAACTCATATTAGCGTTACAGTTTTGGTAACAGCAATTGTATGAGAAGAGTTCAACAAAACTTATCAGTATTTTTAATTTTTAATTGATACAGTTTATTTGCTAGAATCCTTGGTTGACAAGGATTTTGAGACTAGTTATAACTGTATTTTAAACTACAGAATGAGTAAAAACCGCAAAAATACTTATGAATTATGAGTGTCTCTTGAAGAGTGCGAGGTGTATGGTTTAGAGGTGAAAGTGCATTCAAAAGAATAAGCGATTAAGAAGACTTTTCTCTATTAGTAATTTTTAATTTAAAGTATAAATAGCAATAATATACTGGCTGTAAAGCGACTTTTTGTTACATCAAAAAATGAGAAATAATTGTGAATAAATAAAATTACGTTTTGAGATGGTCAATTTGTAAAACCGTGACATATGTAGAGACGTTACATGTAACGTCTCTACATGGTGTGGATTACCGAACGGGAACAGTCCACCAAGCCAATGCGTAAGGTTGAGTTGGTTGGTTTACTTGTTTTTGATATTGGACGCGGATTTTGTAGTTACCATTTGCTGGGATGGGGCAGTAAATATGTTCTACACTGTCGATGTCGCTTGTAGAGGAACAAACAGCAACTGCTATGTTCGGTGCATCTGCTCTGACTAAATATAAATCGAGGTTGTTTAAACCCCGGTCGCTAAAAGTTTCTTCTAAGTCATATTGCTGATTTTGATTTTTGTCGTTGAGTTCAACCAACCTGTCCCAGGCTAAGGTGATAGATACAAAACTTCCTTTTTGTAAAGGTTTTGCTAGCACATATTCGGTGGCTGTGCCAAAATTAACTGTGCGGTAATCCCAGCCAGTAGAGGGAACAGTTTGTGATGGTGCCCACTGACCGGAACTAAATTGCTGGTAAGCACGGAATGCATTCAAATGACCAGACCCCATTTGTGCGTCGAGGGGAATTTTTGTGTCTTGATAGGCTTTTGATTCTAACCAGTTGCGATTTTGTTTGTCGATAAGTGTTCGTGCCATCCCTAACTGAAAGCCCTTACCATCATCTTTAATTTTGTCTGCAGAATTAAGCAAAACGGCTTTCATGACTTCATGATGTCGAGAACTAAGGCTCCAATTAGGCTTCCTGGCTTTTATTTGTCTATCTCCAAACTCTTGTAATAGTGCTACAGTAGCAGTAACGTGAGGCGCGGCAAAACTTGTACCCGTCACTTTGTTGCGCCTGCCATCAGGATTTAGTAAAGTTAAATTACTTCCAGGGGCAACTAAAGCAATCGAAGGGCGACCATCAAGGTTGAATTCCTTACCAACTAAGCGTCTAGCGAAACCTTCATTGATAGCCGCTAAGTTAGAAACATCAACTTTACTAAAAATACCTCCTCGGCGAGAGGAAAAAGCCACATTAATGGCATTAAAATTATCGGTAGGAATCGGAATACCGCCTTTTCCTTGATTGCCAGCAATTACATACAAACTATTGTGAACCCGGCTCGACCAGTCAATACACAGGGTGAGAAGAGCTTTGCCATCTAACATAGCATCAGGTCGCGGGTCACGATTGAGCGGTTCGCCAAAGCTAAAGTTAATAGCGCGAACATCGCCACCATTCTGTCCGGCTACATGTTGCGCTGATAAACATTCTTCAGGCTGTCCACTAGTTCTGGTTGAACCAACAGCGGAAGAAAAAAGTCGCGCTTGCGGAGCGACTCCGGGCAAAGCTTTATCTTGACTAACCATGACACCAGCCACATTTTGTGCGTGGGGGTCAATACCATTATTAGATTTAGCTGGCTCGTTACGCTGGAAAGCAGCAGCGAGAGAAACGGAGCGATTAACCGAAACCGCTTTATCTAGACCAAACATTCCCGGACGCCCAATTTCCACTTGACCAATGGCAATCTTGCGACCGGTTAAATTGTAAGGAGCTTTGTGTAATCGCTCTACGTCAATGCCATTAGTTCCTAAAGACGAATCTAAGATAAAAGCGAATACTGGCGCACTCAAAATTGAAGCACTCAGTCCCCAAAGTATCCAACTTATTTTTTTTGCCATAGTCATTTGTTTGTCATGGGTCATGTGTGAGTATTTATCGGAAGAAGGCAGATGGCAATTTGCAATTCGCAATTCGCAATTTGCAATATGCCGAGGCGGCACGCTACGCGAACGCAATTCGCAATTTCGCTCAGTTATAAATGTTCCTCACTCTTCTTGAAGAATCGCAACAAAAAATGAGAAATTGTACAAGTTTTGTTACAATAACTACAGACTGAGGAGGCATTAAAACGCATAAACCATGAGCCAAACGCCATCTAAAAAGCCCATTGTAATTTCTCCATCTATTCTCTCAGCAGATTTTAGTCGTCTCGGAGAGGACATTCGAGCGGTAGACGCGGCCGGAGCGGACTGGATTCACGTTGATGTTATGGACGGTCGCTTTGTACCTAATATTACGATAGGGCCGTTAATCGTGGATGCAATTCGTCCAGTAACGAAAAAACCTTTGGATGTCCACTTAATGATTGTGGAACCAGAGAAGTATGTCGCAGATTTTGCCAAAGCAGGTGCTGATATTATTTCTGTACATTGCGAGCATAACGCTTCGCCGCACTTACATCGCACGCTTGGCCAAATTAAAGAATTAGGTAAGCAAGCTGGTGTTGTACTGAATCCTTCTACATCGTTAGATATGATTGAGTATGTGCTGGAATTGTGCGACTTAATACTTATTATGAGTGTTAATCCGGGCTTTGGCGGTCAAAGTTTTATCCCAGGTGTTGTGCCCAAAATTCGTAAACTACGTCAAATGTGTGATGAGCGCGGTTTAGACCCCTGGATTGAAGTTGATGGTGGTCTAAAAGCGAACAACACATGGCAAGTTTTGGAAGCTGGAGCAAATGCTATTGTGGCTGGTTCTGCCGTATTTAATGCTAAGGATTACGCTGAAGCGATTACTAGTATTCGCAACAGTAAGCGTCCTACCCCAGAATTAGCGGTGGTATAAAGAATAAACAGCAATATATGTAGAGACGCGATTAATCGCGTCTCTACAGTAAATATGATGTATATATTACAACCCTGTACGTAAGTGTAGGGCTTTTTATTGGGTTTAAACAGGCTGCATAAATGAAAAAGTTAAACCTATAAAACTTGAGAAGAAAGTTCACTAAGTATTATATAAGGACAAAATCAATGAGTACAATGGAATCCGCATCAGCAAAAAAATTACCAGCTTGCACAAACCTACCTGTTCTACGTCGTAACGATAAGCAAACACAAGCTTCAAATGATGTTAAGTTTTTGCAAAAGCAATTAAATCTTTATCGTTCTAAGGATATTAATATTGATGGATTCTTTGGAAAGAAAACAGAAGATGCAGTGAAAGATTTTCAAGCTAACAGCGGAGACTATTCTGGTGCTATTGATGGGATTGTTGGTCCACGTACTTGGAATGCATTGGGAATTTGTAATTTATAGTTTGTAATTTGTAGTTTGTAATTTCTTAATTTTAATTTTTAACGATAAACAAATGTAGAGACGTTACATGTAACGTCTCTACATTAACATTTCTACATTATTTTTTATCGACGACTACCTAGCCATTTAGCAGCAGCGATACCTACAACTGCAGCAACAACGGGATTACTAAGAAATCTCATAATTCCAGGTTGTTCTGCTAATACTTCTTTAAAAATGTCAGGGTGATTGTGATAAGCAAAAGATGCAAGCTTACTAACATCATCTGCTGTCATTCGACCGGGTGAATGAGTTGAAAGACCGAGTTGTTGTTCTAAATGACGGTCGTCGAGTCCTCTTTCTTTGAAGTGTTTAAAGAAAGCACGAGCTACATCATCGCGTTCGTTTGGTTTGATTTGAGAAATAGCCTTTTGTAATTCTGGCTCCATTTGGCTTGAGGGAATCCGGTCTGGATGGAAAGAGCGACCAAACATTTGACGACGTTCATCTGGTGTCGTACGTTGAGCAAAATCATCAAAGTCTTGATACTGTTGGGTCGTCGTATCCATTGGCACATCGTCTAGGGAGTCCATATTCCCTTTTGCCAACTCTTGCATAATTTGCCGTCTGTATTCTTCGCTATTACTCATTTTGGTTTTCTCTATTTTTTATTTGGGAGTGGGGAGTAGGGAATGGGGAATTAATTAGGTGTACTGGATTTTATTGGTTTGTACGTCGTAGTCAGCGGTCAAGATTAATTTTTTATCTGGTGCGTAAACCAAGACTTTCAAATCTTGATTTGGGAAGTTTTTTCTAAAGCCTTGGAGCAAAGATTTTGTTAAAGTTTGCACTTCTTGTGGACGTACTTGAGGCGATATCACAACACCTAATTTATTATTGTCACGTACATAAGCGTCTTTAACTAGTCCGTGAGATGTGCTGACAACCCAACTTCCAAAGTTTTGCCCGTTTGCTGTATTTCCACGTTCTAGTTGTGAGTAAGTTTTATCCGGACTAAGTACTGCTGAATTGCCGGGACGGTCGAGTTGTGCTACGTTGCTTCCGCTACTACAGGCTGTTGTAATTGTTAAAAGCAAAACTAAAACAGCTGTAGCTAATGCTTTACGAATTTGCAGAAATTTATTCATTTTTCCTCCTTTATACAAACGTGTGATGACAGATAAATAAGCTATTTCCTTTTGTAATGTAAGCTGAATATACTTAGTGATTAAACGATAGGTAAAAGTGATTTATCTATAAATACCAATCTCAATTATTTCCCTGGTAAGATGTTTTCAGCTAATGCAAGGAAATTAAATTACTGTTACTTTTGTAAAGTAGCTTAAGGTTTTGCTCGTTATCTTCCCTCACTGGAAATATTTGTAGGTCTACTAAAGGAAGAGAAGGCTAACTCTCTTAAGATTTCTCGCTGCAAACAAATATTCGCCATAATCTAGTCTTCCCGGCAAAAGAAACCCCACCCCCAACACCACGGACTGCAAGCAATACTGCGTAGGTTTTGGATATTCGTAGGTTGGGTTGAGGAATAACGGAAACCCAACCGAAACGTTGTATTTGTTGGGTTATCCGAAGCGGACGCACTCGCGTTCGTCCCTCAACCCAACCTACGTATTTTGGTATTTTGTTTGGGGCTTAACCGAGCAGTATTGGGATGGGGTCTGTTTTCGGTTGAAAAATTAAAAAACCCAGTCACAATTCAAGTAACCGGGTCTATTAACTCATGGGTATTATTTTTACTGCTTTAATTATTTAGTTTTAGTCAAGAAAACCCATCAGACCATCATAATCATCAATTTCATTAGAAGCTACAGGACGGTTACCCATGACTGAGTAGCTATCGGAAACTACCAATGTGCTGGTAGAAATGGGACGAATACCTGACATATTCATGGTGTCAACAATCTGCATTTCGCTTGCACCAATGGGACGTGCTCCCATAATGTTGAGTGTTTCCACTACATGCAAGTGACTTACAGAGACGGGACGATTACCCATCACGCTGTATGTTTCGGAAATTTCTAAGTCACTTGCACCAATGGGACGGACTCCAGAAATTGCTACTGTTTCAGCTACTTGTAATCCACTCGCAGCTATTGGACGTACCCCGGAAACTGCTAGAGTATCAGTAACTTCAAGTTTACCGTTACTACCATTTGCTGCTTCCGCTTTGGCTGGTACGTTTTTGCCCTTATCTTCTTTAGTATTGTTATTGTCTTTCACAGCCTGACCTTGGTTGTTGTCAACTTCCACCGTAGTTTCTCCCTTCAATTTGGCACGCTTTTGGCTTGGACTTACTGCTTTTTTCGCACTACTACTAATACCCATGCCCTAATACCTCTGCCTTGTTAAGTAATCTTTACAATTCTTATTAAGGAAATAATTATTTTCCTATACCTCCAAAGTTTAACTTTAAAAAAGGTCGCATAGGTATATTTATCTTAAAAAGATACACATAAGTAAATGTTTATGGTAACTATTTATAGCATAATATTACGATAGTTATCAATCATACATTATTTTGGCTTCTTTCTATAGCTAGTTTTTTTGTTCTGGGCTGACGCTAAAATAGTACAATGCAGCCTGTGTAATGCTTTTAATTGATTTTTGGCAAAGTCTCTATGACAGAATTTGGACTACAAGCTCCCTTTGTCCCTACTGGTGACCAACCAGGAGCTATTGCTCAACTCGTTGATAGTGTAAACTCTGGTAATCGTTACCAAACTTTGTTGGGAGCTACGGGTACTGGAAAAACTTTTTCAATAGCATCTGTAATTGAGAAGGTGAAAAGACCAACATTAGTATTAGCGCACAACAAAACCCTAGCAGCACAGCTTTGTAATGAGTTACGGGAGTTTTTCCCAAATAATGCTGTTGAGTATTTTGTTAGTTATTACGATTATTACCAACCTGAGGCTTATATTCCTGTTAGTGATACTTATATTGAGAAGACTGCTTCGATTAATGATGAAATAGATATGTTAAGGCACTCGGCAACACGTTCTCTATTTGAGCGTAGTGATGTGATTGTTGTTGCTTCCATTAGCTGTATTTATGGTTTGGGTATTCCCTCGGAATATCTAAAAGCTGCTATTCCTTTTCATGTGGGGATGGAGGTTGACCAACGAGAAATATTGAAAGATTTGGTTTCGATTCAATATAGCCGTAACGATATAGAAATGGGTCGAGGAAAGTTTAGGGTTAGGGGTGATGTTTTAGAAATTGGCCCTGCTTATGAAGATAGAATTATTCGGGTTGAGTTTTTTGGGGACGAAATCGACGCAATTCGTTATGTTGACCCGGTGACAGGAGAAATTATTCAGAGTTTACAGGCTTTGAATGTTTATCCAGCACGTCACTTTGTAACACCGGAGGAAAGGTTAGATGTTGCTTGTGATGATATTGATGCGGAATTAAAATTGCGTCGAGCAGAATTAGAGGAACAAGGAAAATTATTGGAAGCGCAACGAATCGACCAACGCACACGATATGATTTGGAGATGTTGCGAGAGGTCGGTTATTGTAACGGGGTGGAAAATTATTCCCGTCATTTAGCTGGTAGAGTTGCTGGGGAACCACCGGAGTGTTTGATTGATTATTTTCCTAAGGATTGGTTGTTGGTAATTGATGAATCCCACGTTAGTGTTCCTCAAATTCGCGGGATGTATAATGGCGACCAAGCGAGGAAAAAAGTTTTAATTGAGCATGGTTTCCGTTTACCGAGTGCTGCTGATAACCGACCCCTGAAAGCGGATGAGTTTTGGGATAAGGTGAATCAATGTATTTTTGTTTCTGCAACACCCGGAGAGTGGGAGTTGGGTATTTCTGAGGGAAATGTTGCTGAGCAAATTATTCGACCTACTGGAGTGATTGACCCAGAAATTATTGTGCGTCCAACTGATGGTCAAATTGATGACTTGTTGGGTGAGATAAAAGACCGGGTTGACCTCAATGAGCGGGTGTTGATTACTACTTTGACTAAGCGGATGGCTGAGGATTTAACTGAATATTTGCAGGATAATGGCATCCGGGTAAGGTATTTGCACTCGGAGATTAATTCTATTCAGCGAATTGAGATTATTCAGGATTTGCGGGATGGTAATTTTGATGTTTTGGTGGGTGTAAATTTGTTGCGGGAGGGTTTGGATTTACCGGAAGTTTCTCTCGTGGCTATTTTGGATGCGGATAAGGAAGGGTTTTTGCGTGCTGAGCGTTCTTTGATTCAAACGGTTGGTAGAGCTGCTCGTCATATTCGAGGAAAGGCGATAATGTATGCTGATAATATGACGGATAGCATGATTAAGGCTATTGATGAAACTGAACGTCGTCGGGGAATTCAAGTTGCTTATAACAAGATGCATAATATTACTCCCCAACCGATTGTGAAGAAGAAATCTAGTAATGCGATTTTATCTTTCTTGGAAGTTTCACGACGCTTGAATGCTCAAGATTTGGAAGTGGTTGAGGAACATATTAATGAAATTCCTTTGGAGGATATTCCTGATTTGGTAAGTAAGTTGGAAGCGCAGATGAAGGATGCTGCTAAGAATTTACAGTTTGAGGAGGCTGCTAAGTTTCGGGATAAGATTAAGAGTTTGCGGGATAAGTTGGTGGGACGGTAGTAGCAACCCCACCCCCAACCCCCTCCCCGCAAGCGGGGAGGGGGCTACGATTTTTTTATTAGAATTAAATGCGTTTTTTCTATTGGGCTATTGCCTGTTTTCTTATTGGCATCAAAAATTTATCTCTTTCTACGGATGTAATATAACTCCCGATTACAGCTTTTTCTATAACTTTGTTTAAGAAGTTTATGAATACTTCTAATACTTGATTTTTATCTAATACAAACTGCTGTTGTTTACTTGAGTATCCAAAATCTTGTAGGGTACAGTTGATTATATTATCTGTAAGTTTTAAATTAATAATCAAGTCACAACTTTCCATAAAAATTATTTCAATTTCCTTCCCTTGCGATAAAGCTAAAATTTTTTCAGGTATGTTGTTCTCCAAAAGCACACAAATATCTGGGTCGAAAAAAACATTTTTTTTGACATCTCCTATTTGTATAGATACCTGATGATTACATTCAAAGCAAAAACGCCTGATTGCCATTGAAAAATTAGAAAGTTCTCCTAATGGGTCTTCTGGAGGGTCAGCATAGTTTTCTAGACAAGGTTCTTCAATTCTTATGTCGAAGTTTTGAATATTATTCACTTTGGTTACTCCTGTTTAAGGATGAAAGAACAAAGCTGTCTGAGACCGGATACCCAAAGTTTAGCGTACCATCTTCATTTCTTTGAGTTACTACACGGGTAACATTTTCCCTTATGGTTCCATCTGGGTAATAAATTCGACCTACAGGCCGTTTAAAATCTATTATGTATATTCCCTGGTGTTTAGGTGTTACTTTTTCAGTTTTTACCCAGTCCTGAGCATTTAACCACTGTCCTTGGGGTTTATTAGTTTTTGCCATTCTCCCCCTTAACTGACTTGGTTTAAGTTTTGGTCTATGATGACGCTCAATATGGTCGTAAGCTTTTGTTGATTTAGGATTATCCCACTGAGGTTCTGCACCACTACTTTTCCATTCGCAACCGCTTCCAACAAAGGTTGCCAGGTCTACAATATACTGCTCTACAATTTCTATAATTTCTAAATTTTCATCAAAAACGATAACTTTACTCCTAATAAATTATTTTATTGAGGCGAGGGCGGGCAAGGATGCCATTAGTGTCAACTTAAGGTTAAAAACCATTTGTCAACGATAGGTTTTGTGAGGAACGAAGTATAAAGGTAAACTTTTTTCTGACTTTTATACGCAAGCTGGGAGTGATGCTGATAAACAAAGCATTAATAGTCCCTGAAAAAGTTCGTTTTTTGTCCCTTTAAAACCGAATTTTTAAGCATAAATGCTTATTGACGCAGTAAGTTTTAGCTTAACTTGACACTAATGGCAAGGATGCCCACCCCACAATAAGGTAGAGTTTATTTTGGGAGTCTTCTTTATAAATCTTCTAAATTTATTCCCCTCTGGTGCAACTGAGCTAGTAACTGTTGATATCGTTGACGTTCCTCTTCTGCTCGTTGACGTTCGAGTTCGAGTTCTTGAAGTGCTTGTTCTTTTTCTCGATGCTCCCGTTCGCGTAGGTCATCATTTTCCAAAGGTGTAAGGAACTTTCTTCCATCTGGATAATATATTGACAGTGTTTCGGGTGTCAGTTGAAAGCTTATTCCCAGATGTGGACTAACCCAACCATTAATTTCTTTTATTGGGTTTAAAGTATTCTCAGAGCACAACCAGCCCTTTAAAGTTATTTTTTCTGGGTCATAAATATAGTATTCTTCCACTCCGTGACGTTGGTAAAATGAGAACTTATTGGCCATCTCTTTAGCTGTATTACCAGGAGATAATATTTCAAACACCACTTGTGGGGGAATATTATTTTCTTCCCATTGCTTATAAGAACCTCTATGTCCTTTTGATCTACCAAAAACAACTAATACATCAGGTGCTTGTCTGATATCTGGGTCTCCTTCTACCGGAAACCAAAATAAATCTCCGGCAATAAACACATCATCTCGTGATTTAAATAATATCTCCAGGTTTTCTTTAATGGTGACTATCCAGGTGTATTGTTTAGTATTATCCGCCATTGGTTGTCCGTCGCTTTCGGGGTAGAAGACCGATGCTGCGATATTTGGCGTGACTTGTTTTACCATAGGTTACAGCAACTCCAATACATGGGGCTAAATGGCTGGTACTTTCAGTTTAGATGGTAGCTTTGGGAAACTCCACCGCAGTTGATGGTAGTAAAGTACTATAAGGAGTTTGCTTTTTAAGTACTAACTGTGCCAGAATTCAAAGCTTCACCCTTTGCGATGTATAATAAGTGCTTATTTCGCAACAAAAACACGACTGAACTTCTTCTACTACTTCAGCCTTTATATGAGTCTGGTTTACTAACATCCCCCACAACATCTGATATAGAAATAATTTCTGACGCTGATGTGGCTGCTATCGCACAGTCTATTGATTTTGTTAATCAACCAATTTCGGAGACAATTATTGAGGATAGAGGTGAGTGGTAAACGTATACTTTTTAGATAGCAGCGCATTACTTAAACGTTATGTTTCAGAAATAGGAACTGATTGGATTCAATCTTTAACTGCTGAATCTGCCAATAATTTGCTAATCGTTGCCCGAATAACCTCGGTTGAGGTAGAAAGTGCTTTGGCTCGTCGTCAGCGAGAGCTAAAATTAGCCAACAGTTTTTAAGCGATTTGGTCAATTCAAGTATTAGCCCTTGTCAAGCAGATACAGGTGTCTTGGGGTGATTTTAATACGGGATATTGCAAGACCACTGCTTCGCAGTCAATACCTGATTGCACCCGAATGGTGGTTCAAAAAGACTATAAAATGGTTAGGTTAAGGGGAGCTTCGAGTAAACCTATATTTAAAAAATGTATGCTGTGAACGAACAGAAGATAAAGCGTTTAATTCTTGTAAAGTTAGACCTATTTTTTGACTGGTATCTTGTAATTCTTTAATTAGCTTATCCGTTTTATTTTTTTCTTCTAGCAAATCAATTTTTATCTTTTCTATTTTCTGATTATTTTGATTGTTTTGTGACAATTCGCGGTACAAGTAAACATTTATCATTAAAGATACAACAAGTAGAAGATAAAGAAAATATTTTACAGGTTCATTAATCAATGCCTGAATTGTGTAGGGTAATTTTTTAACATCATCTAGTTTTTTTTTGCAATAGTTTGAGCGTTATTATCAAAACTGGGATTATCATCAACTAATTTTGCTAACCCTCGCCAAACTTTAGCTTGTAACGCGGATTTTGATTTAATCCCTGTAACTACAACTAATACTCCATCTCGTGTTGGAAGTAGTTTACTTTTCAATTCCTCAATTAAATCTATCTTATAGCTTTCAGAAATATTATTTATTCCTTCGGCTAATTCTCCTTTTTTATTACTGTTTGAGTCATAATTACATAACTGATTAGGCTTATTAAATGAAAATCTAAAACCATAGTTTTCCCCTTCCTCGTATGCTCCTTCATTAACTGCAAAATCTATTTTACTAATTAGTTCTCTCTCTAAAAAACTAATAGCAAGGCTAGATAAAATTTGTTCATTGTTTTTAGAAGATTCGCAGAGCCATGCGACAGAGATTTGAATGGTACGGTTTTGAAAATCTTTACGTTTTTCTGACTTAATGCCCGTAAGTAACAAAAGCAACTGATTACTCTCTTTATCACGAGCTAAAAGTAATGATTCTACTTCTCGTTGAATCAGATACTGAAATTTATTTACTAGTCTAGGTTCTTCTACAATACGTCTATTTTCATCAACCCAGCAATAATCATGTTCTTGAGCATAACCGCGACTTTGAACATAAACTTCCATAGCTTTCTCCCTATTCTATAGTTAACCAATTTTCACCTTGTAATATTGCAAAACCATCATTAGTTTTGCATTCAATCGCAGCTTTGAATGCTGCTTCTTTTAAATAAATATTTAATCCTAATAACTCACGAAGAGGACTAAAAATACCCCATTGTCTATTTATGTGCTGGATTTGTAGTTTCAATAAAAATCGCAAAACATAACGTAATATTTGGTCGCTATTTTTAGGACTATATTCAGCATTATGGCTACTTTTACGGAAATAAAATCGTGCAGTTTCTTCAACTTCTTCAATATTTGAGAAAACCACATTACCTACAGTTTGAACAGGTGTAACTATAGTCACAACCCAAGGAAGTAAACTTGGTGAGCTTAGAAAGTTTAATAATTGGGAGTATTTTTCTTTGATATTCTTAGTTAAAAGGTTTGCAGTTTTTGAATCACGTAAATAAGTTTCACATCTAACTGGCACTAAAATAACTAATTTTGGAGATTTTATATCTCGATAAGCAGTTTCAAACAAATTAGCAATTTGTTGTGGTCTATTTATTGAATTGTGCCATTTCCCACCTCTTTCCATAAGTGCAGGTGCGTCGATAGCAATAATAATTATGGCAGACTCTGTAAGTAAATCTTTGACAAATTTTTTATTGTTAGATGTGGCTCCTGATTGTAGATAATTTCCGGGAAAATCATTAAAGTTTAGAGTCAGAAATGGTTGACTACCTTTTTTACCTAAATCAAAAATAAAAGACCTTTCACTGCTAGAGCCGTTAATGCCTCCTTTTGCTTCAAAGTTATCTAGAAGACTTTTTAATTCTCCTAAACGTTCTTGTAAAACTGCTGCACTTTCTAAATCTGGAGTAAGTTGTAGATTAGTTTTGCCTATTGTTTCTGCAAACTGCTCATACATAGCTGTTAACAAGCTAGTTTTACCTACACCACTAGCTCCCAGCATGGCTATCTTAATTTCTTGTTTCATGAAATATCCTTATTTTTCAGTTCAAAATTTTTCAGTTCAAAAAATTCACTAAATTTGCTTGACTAAATGCTTCAACTTTCTCGACAGACTTGAGCCATTGTTGTTGTACTTGAGCTTGTTCGTTCAACTGTTGAAATTCATCCCAAATTTGTAAACGTATATCGTATAAGAATATCTGCCATTCATTTTCTGCATCGGTAGCACGAAATATACGGTCAAAAAACTCTTCAACGATTGCAAAAGCTGCTTGATTTGGTTCAGAAAGTAAACTTTCTAAAGGTTCTTGACATTTATATATAGCCTCAGCATGAGCTGCTTTTAAGCTCTGCTGAATTTGTTCGGCTGTTGGTACGTTTGGAAGTGCTATACAAGCTGCTTCATTTGGGGTAAGCACATCAAGATGTTGACGAATACGGTGTTGTATAAAACCTCGATAAGATAGTACAAATTCAGCCAGCATTTGGAAACCAAATTTTATTTTACTTGCTTCACCGGGAATAAGTTCATCAGGTATTTTCTCAGCTATAACCGCAATAAAATCGGCTCCTCTTACTTCCGTTAAGTTTCCGAAACTGCCTTTTTGAATCAATACATCTGCTACTTGTGACTTGACTCTATCAAGAGAAATTTTCAAACCCTCATCTAAGGATAAAAAATTTTTTGAAAGGTGTGCGCGAATATCATTCAAATAATATTCGTAGGCACTTCCATAACCACCCATTTCATTATTCTTTGTTTCAATCTCTTTAATTGAAGGTACTTTGGTATCTTCACGGCAAGCTTTTAGGGCAGACTCTAAGTAAGTTTTAAAATCCACATCTATTTCTTCTCGTTTCTGTCTAAGTTCTTTAAGTAGTTCTTTAAGGTGGTTTGTCAAGTCACTCCAAAGTCTTTTAAACTTAGTTGTAAACAGTGCAAAATCTTCAGTGTTAGGCGTTTTTTTTGCAAACACATTACAAGCATTTTTTATTTCTTTACTTATCTCATTTTGTAGTTGATTAATTTTTTCTTGACGAGAAGCGGCGTATTCTCTATCTAAATTATAAATTTCTCTTACTAAATAATCAAGCACTAAATCAAAAACTTGGTTAGCCTCATCATGATTAGAACAATCAGCAATTTCCGATTTAACAACCTTAATTGTTCCTAAATTTCCTTGCATCTCTCGGCAAGCATTCAAGTTATCAATCCTGCGGCTATGATTTAAAATCATAAATGACCGATTTGATAAATTATTTAACGCTTTTGCAGCCGTATCATACAAAATAGTATCTTCAGGCTTCCATTGATACCTTTGTGGGTCAGGACGACGAATAAATAAAACAAAATCAACATCCTCTCCCAAGGTCTGCAACATTAAATCTTCGTCACCAAGCTTAGAATCACCTAACCCAGGAATATCAACTAATGCGATATTACCAACATCTGGATTTTCAAATTGACAAAATATTTTCACTTCACGAGTCGCAAGATGTTTAAAGGTTTTTAGTTGACCATGTGCATCACGACGTTGCATTACATAATCTGTAATTTCATCGCGATTAATTCTTAATTGACGCGGATTACCTAGTTGCAATAAATCTTTATATTTAGCTATATTTATATAGTAATCATCATGCAGATGCTTATACATTTGCTCATCAGTCGCAATTCCCGGTTGAATTTGCGGTAATGGAGATTTAGCAAAATCATTTAAACTAAAAGGCTTGTTTGTAAAACCCAGCTTTTCATAATATGGGTAAATAACTTCTTGTAAAAATGACTTTTCCGAATGTAACGTTACCTCAGCGGTCGTTTCACCTGGATAATTAACAATAGTGCTGCGGACTGCTGTACAAGCACTTCCTTCGTATGCGGGAATTTCCTTATCTCTTAGTCCACTCAAAGTTTTGAGGAGCGTACTTTTCCCTTGTCCCATTAATCCAACCACACCAATATTTAATGTGGGACGGGAAAAACGCTTTTCAAGAATCTCTAGTTGCTGATGCTCTTGTTGAATATTCTCTTGAACCGACAAAAAATCTAATTTGTCCAAATCAGTGACATCTGTGTCATTTATAAGTCTTTGACGATGTGCTTCTAATTGCCCAATTGCAGAAAGCAGTGATTCTAAATTTCCCTGAACAGCAGCAATCTTCTTAGCAAGAGGACGGCGTTTTTCGATAATATCGGTAATTTTTTCAGTCCTACTCATATTTTTTTAGCAGTTCGTTTAACATGTAGTTGAAAAACTCACAAGCAATAATAAATACATGACATGTGAACTACCTAGGTAGGCTTGGTCTGTATCTCAACACTATTCATGGCTTGTGATTTAGAGTGGGGATTATTTCTCTCATCCCTCGTTATATATTTCCCAACTTTGTTAAATAATTAACATACTGCTGTAAAAAACCGATAAATTACTGAATATGCTTCAGCTTGCTGTAACTCAACTGAAGCGAGTCATCGCAATTCAGTTTTTGAGTCACAAGGTTTTTTATGATACCCGACTTATCCTACTCCTATTTGCTTAATTAGGAATAAGGCACATCGGTAACTAAGAATCACTTATAAATATAGTTTTTGACTGATTTCAATCTCCTTTATAAATCTTCTAAATTTATTCCTCTGTCGCGCAACTGAGCTAGTAACTCTTGATATCGTTGACGTTCCTGTTCCAGTTCTTGGAGTGCCTGTTCTTTTTCTCGACGTTCCTGCTCCTTTTCTAGACGTTCTTGTTCTTTTTCTCGGCGTTCCTGTTCGCGTAGGTCATCATTTTCCACCGGTGTAAGGAACTTTCTTCCATCTGGATAATATATTGACAGTGTTTCGGGTGTCATTTGAAAGTTTATTCCCAGATGTGGACTGACCCAACCATTAATTTCCTTTATTGGCTTTAAAATATTCTCAGAGCGCAACCAGCCCTTTAAAGTTATTTTTTCTGGGTCATAAATATAGTATTCTTCCACTCCGTGACGTTGGTAAAATGAGAACTTATTGGCCATCTCTTTAGTTGTATTGCCAGGGGACAATATTTCAAACACTACTTGTGGAGGTATGTTATTTTCAGACCACTGCTTATAAGAACCTCTGTGTCCTTTTGGTCTACCAAAAACAACTAATACATCAGGTGCTTGTCTGATATCTGGGTCTCCTTCAACCGGAAACCAAAATAAGTCCCCTGCAATAAAAACATCATCCCGTGATTTAAATAATATCTCCAGGTTTTCTTTTATCGTGACTATCCAGGTGTATTGTTTAGTATTATCCGCCATTGGTTGTCCGTCGCTTTCGGGATAGAAGACCGATGCTGCGGTATTTGGCGTGACTTGTTTTACCATAGGTTACAGCAACTCCAATATATGGGGCTAAATAGCTGGTACTTTCAGTTTAGATGGTAGCTTTGGGAAACTCCACCGCAGTTGATGGTAGTAAAGTACTATGAAAAATATTTGTATTGTTTATTAGCTATGACAGTATTGCAACCTAAACAAGCAATTACTGACGTTATATGCTGTTTTCGCTGCATAATTCTATTTTGCTATATCTATATATATGTATAGAAGGTTCAAAAATAACCTTCAAACAAAAAAAGCTCTGTCTATTATTAGACAAGCAACTATACTTAACTTATATATGTACAACAAGGGGACTTACCCCACCAGAACCCAGTCTTAGCGATTGGGTTTTTGAGTTGGAAGGGAATAAAATTATTTTATTAGGTCATTTGTGTAACATTTTTTCAGATAGATAAGCTAAAATACTGACAAAATATGTTTATTTTATACTCTTGCTAAGGTTTAAGTCCCTTTGAACTAAGAAGCAATAAAATACTTTTGACTAATTTGTAGCAATATATACTTTTTTATGTTCGACACTACTCAAATACCTTGGCAGCACGAAAGTACCATCATCCATACTCAAAGAGTATTGCACAGCTATCAGCATTGGACGGGACAATCATTATTTGATTTAAGTCTTGCACCGCAAGAATTAGCACAATCACTATTTAAAGCACCATTTGCTGTAGTTTCCCACGGTACAGAAGTAGACTCAATATTCAATTACGGGAATCAAACAGCTTTAAAATTATGGGAATTATCCTGGGAAGAATTTACAAAAATGCCTTCCCGGAAAAGTGCTCCAGAAGCAATACAACAAGAGAGAAGTCATTTGTTAGCGGAAGCAACGACAAAAGGCTTTGTTGATAATTATTCTGGTATACGTATATCTAGCACAGGAAAGCGCTTTTTTATTGAAAATTGCACTTTATGGAATCTGCTAGATGAAAACAATCAAAAATGCGGTCAAGTAGCTTTATTTTTTAAATGGAAATATGTTTAGTTAACGGTCAACAGTCAACAGTCAACCGTCAACAGCCAATCATCAACAATTATTAGCTCTTTCCACAATATTTTGCCAAACTTGTTGCATTTGTACCCGTTTTTCCATCTCCTTAAATTCTGTCCAAACCTGGGAAGAAACTTTACGCAGAAAAATTCGCCATTCTAGCTGTACCCCTTTTGCACGAAGTACTCTATCCACAAACTCCTCCACCATATAATATGCATCTTGACTCGGTTCGCAAAGCATTTTATGCAAAGATTGTTCCGACTTATCAGCAGCATCTTTATGTAGGTTTTTCAATTTTTCTAAAATTAATTCTTCCTGGGGAGGGTAAACATTTGTATCGTTTACAGCTTCCACAGAGGGAATATGATTCGTATCAGGTCTCAATTCCTCTAAATTCTCTCTAATTTGCCGTTGAATTTTACCAGCCCAAGAAACATTAAACTGAGAAAGTGTTTCAAAAGCAACTTTTAAAGTACTCGCATTCCCCGGCAACATTGTGTAAATTTTATTGATTAAATCAGAACCTTCACTATCTGATAGTTCACCCAAACGCATTTTCAAAACTTTTGCTACCAGAGCTTTACGACTTTCTAAAGATAGCTGCATCCCACTATCTAAAGATAAGAAATGTTTTATAAAATGAGTGCGGGTTTCATGTAAATACTCGTTATAAGCAGTGCTGTAAGAACCATAAAGATTTCGTCTCTCAGCAATATCTTTTAAAGTCCCAGGAATTCCCGTATCCCGACGACAATCTGCTACAGATTTTTTCACCCGCTCCTCAAATTCAATATCCTTATCTTCCCGATGTTCCCAAAAATATTTCAACAGATTTTCTAAATCGTTTGTCAAATCTCGCCAAAATCTTTCAAAAAGCTGCTCAAATAATAAGTCAGAGTCACCATACTGCGACAAAGCGGTACTAGCTTTTTCTAGCTCAACATTAATTTCTTTTTGCACACTCTCCAACTGTCGCTGACAAGAACGCGCATACTCCCTATCAACTTCCTCAATATTCTCCACCAAATAATTAAGAATTGGTTCCAATATTTCGTTACTAGCTTCTTGTGGGGAAGAACAATCAGCAATTGCACATCGCTCCACACGAATCGGAGTTTGTTTGAGTTCCGCTTGTAAATTTTGACAGCGATAACTATTATCTCCACCTTCAGCACTTTGTCGAGTACGGTTAAGCACCATAAACGAACATTTAGATAAAGGTAAATCGCTCAAAGCTTCCTTCGCAGTTTGATACAACCTGATATGTGCTTCACCCCAAACAGCATTAGGTTCTGGACGACGTACAAACAATACAAAATCAGCTTCCTGTCGAAGAGTTTTAATTATTCGGTCGGCATCAATAAGATTAGTATCACCTAGACCAGGTAAATCTATTAACATAATCCTACCGATATCTTCGGAAGGAAACGAGCAAGAAACTTCAACTTCTTTAACAGCCAAATAATTAACTACTTTATCACCACCACCATCGACAGTATCTTGTGTCACATACTCTCGAATTTCCAGCTCAGCAATATCTATTGTTGGTTTATCTAATAAATGGTGATATTTATGTAAGTTTGAATAATAATCTCTCCGTAAATGTCCGTATCTAGCTTTGTCAATTTCGCTATCTCTTTTATCGGGAGGTAAAGCTGGAGGTGGATTATTAGTAAAATCGTTAGCAGAGTTGGGAACGTAACCCAAACCAAGAGACTGATAATAAGGGCTGAGAATTTCATCCCTAAAACCCGACCAAGAATAAAATTCAACTTTTCCCTTCGCTTCCGATAATCCTGGTTGGTGGCGGATTTTGCTAAGAGTTCCAGTACAATAACCTTCCCCACCATCAGGAATCACAGTTTCTTTAAGACCAGTCAAACTTCGTAATAAACGACTTTTACCTTGACGAGCATAACCAACCACAGCAATATTAATGGTATCGCGAGTACAACGGTCGTAAAGCTGTTGCAAACGTCCTATCAAAGAATCTATTCTTTCGATAACACTAAAATCAATTTCGCTCAAACGCTTAGCAGACAAAGAGTCTAGACCACGCGCAAAAAGCTCCTCTCTGTGCTTTTTAAGATTAATTAAAGCCGATTTACGAGTTTGTAGCGCAGCCTTATCGCGTTCAATTTTCACACTAAAGCCATGACGTTGTTTAATAATCTGTTCGATGCGTTCCGCTCTGGTGGTGTTTAGTTGGATGGTAGTATTCATGGAATTTCTTGAATTGATTGAGGGAGGCATATCAGCTTTCTACAGCAGGAGTAATGGGAAATCCCGAATATAGCTAAACGATTATAGTAGCCAAAACTTAGAGGTGTCACAAGTTCCAAACCCTTAGTCTGTAGCTCATGGTATTGTATTCGTCTGTTAAACTAGAAAAACAGATGCTAGACGACCCAGAACAACCGAGAGAGATTTGGACAGATTATGTTTGGGCTGATAACGAAGCTGAGGCATTACAAAAATGCCAGCTTAAAGCAGAGCGTGCAACAGGTCAACTACCCACACTAACACTTCGTGTGTAGTGTGGGCTTGCGGAAAACCTAGTTTAACTAGGCTTGCGGTACGCAGAGCAAAAGTTGGTTAGGGCATCGAGATTTGGTACAGGTTACACGGCTAAATGTTTCCCTAGTTTAGCCCTCTGTATGGTCTAGTCGTGAATAGAAGATACGCTTGCCAAATTGCCCGAAGGGACTGGATTTATCCTAAGTACAAGTTAGCAATAATTTGGATTATCTCCAATGAACCAAGTAACAAGAATACCTGTTATATCACCAAACGGAAAATCGCTGATGCCTACCACTTCAGCGCGAGCAAGGAAATGGATAAAATCGGGTAAAGCGATTGGTAAACGCAATAAAATTGGTATTTTTTACGTTCAATTATTGCGCGAGCCATCTGGATACGATACTCAATCAATAGTGGTCGGAACCGATAGGGGTAAAGCGTTTACTGGTATTGCTGTTCAATCAAAATTAACGACAATTGCTTTGTTTCATGCTTGTCTACCAGGATTTTATAAGTCTAAAAAGACTAGTAAAGATAGGCAATCTGTAACTGGTAAAATGGCTAAACGCAGTGAGTTACGGCGTACTCGTAGAGGTCAACGTATTGACCGTACCAAACCATTCAAATCAAGAAACCATCGTCAAAAAAGATTTGATAACCGTCGTCATAAAAAATTGCCTCCTAGTGTTAAAGCCAATAGAGAAATGGAGTTAAGGGTATTAATAGAAATATCTAAAATAATTCCTATCACCGAGATTAGAGATGAGTCTTGTGGTGGTAATTCTAAAAAAAATGGATTTGGTATTTCTCCTGTTACGGTTGGCCAAGAATGGTTTCGATTACAAGCGTTAGAAATAGCACCCGTTACAGAAGTAGATTCTTTAGATACGGGTAAATATCGCGACCAATTAGGACTTGTAAAAAATAGAAAAGACAAGTCAAAACAAAGTCCAGAAACACATGCAAATGATGCTATAGCTCTAGCATCTACAGCATTTATTCAGTACAAAGAATTTCACACAGCTAACAGCCACGGGCATCATTGGGTTGGGCAATGTGTTGTAACTAAAGCGCCGTTTATTGTTGTTACACGTCCTAAATTGTTTAGACGCAAACTGCACCAAGAAAATTACCAAAAAGGAGGTGTTTTAAAAAGACTTGGTGGAACAGTCACCCCATTTAAATTCCGGTGTGGTGATTATGTCCAAACCACTTATAAAGGCAAAAAAATTTCTGGTTGGGTTGGTGGTTTTACTAACACCAATAAAACAAAAAATGTTTCTATCTATGACCATAACTGGTCACGCATCGGGCAGTTCAATCCGACAAACATCAAGCTCATAAGACGGAGTACTAAATTATGCGTGGTTGCATAGATAATTGTTTGATTTGTCGCTGTCCCCTTTCCTCGGACTACTGCGTAGGAAATTGGGCAGGGGACGCAACAAATCAAACCGGGCATTCCTCCCAACACCAAATCATAGATTATGGTGTGGGACTCCTGCCCGTTCTAGTTGAAGGAAAATCAGTCGTTAAATTAAAAGGTAAGCCCAAGAAAATTGGTAAAGGAAAACGATACGAATGCGTTTTTGAAGGAGAAATTTATGAGTCTTGAGTTGCCGACTATTCCACAAGCAGGAGAAGTGTTTTTAGCAATTGACCTTACTGCTGTTACCAATATGACCGTAACCGAAACACTAAATTTGTTACAAAATATGGGATATAGTCCGACTTTGCGGTACAGGCAATCAAAAGATGGCAAAGTTTTTGTTTATGCATTATTAAAACATGAACATGTAAATCCAGAAATATTACAAAATTCAGATTATCTGGGTGAAGAATTGGACGCATTAGCAGAACTAATTGAACCACCAGACGTCATAACCTCACCTCGTGGTATTGCCTCAGTAAAAACAACAGCAAAAGTATAGTTGAGAAGCAAAACCCTCAACCCAACCTACAAAGGATAAATGTTGGGTTTCGTTCCTCAACCCAACCTACGTCTTTGGTATTAAAGAATTATACAAAGTCTATGCTTTGGGTTAGAAGCGACCACAGCTAAAATTCGGTAACGTGAGGAATGTTTGTCAAAAATAAGGAAAACGCTTGTGGTTCCTATTAGAGATGATAACCCAACGACAATCACCCCTTACGTGACTTTTGGGTTAATCGCTGTCAATGTGTTTGCTTTTATCTACGAAGCCAGTCTCCCACCCCAATTTTTGGATGGGTTTTTGCATTTATTTGCTGTTGTACCCCGTGAACTGACTGCTAGCTTTGGTGGTATTGCTGTAAATCAACCTGTTCCAGAATGGGTGAGTTTAATTACTTCCCAATTTTTGCATGGTGGTTTGCTGCACCTGGGTGGGAATATGTTATTCCTATGGATTTTTGGTAATAACGTCGAAGATAAATTGGGTCACGTTAAATATTTAATTTTCTATTTAGCTTGCGGTATTTTAGCATCGATGAGTCAGTGGTATTTTGCTCAGTATTCTAATATTCCTAATTTAGGGGCTTCTGGTGCAATTGCTGGTGTTATGGGTGCTTATATACTCCGCTTCCCTAAAGCTGAAATTCTAGGTATAGTCCCCTTGGGTATTTTCTTTCCCAGTTTCCGCGTTCCTGCATATTTCTTTTTGGGATTTTGGTTTCTCCAGCAAGCTTTTTACGGGGTTGCTAGTTTAGAAACTCCTACTAATATTGGCATGGAAAATGGTGGAATTGCTTACTGGGCACACGCTGGTGGTTTTGTTTTTGGAGCAGTTCTCGGTCCGGTCTTAGGGCTATTTAGCGATAAATCAACAGAAAAATACTTTTGAGCTTACATCTTGCACCAATCCCAAGAAGCTATTTTGTCGGCTGGTGCAAGAGTATTTTAATCAAGAGGCATATATTACCATTTATTTTTTAATTTTTATTTATCAACTTTATATTTTTTTTGTAACATCTTAGGATATTTGTAATAGTATCTATTTCGCAACGTCCCACATTTAAAGGTATATTAAAATTAGTTAATTTAAATCAATAAACACCTGTGTTTCCACTTTACGACAATAACCCCACGCGAAGCACCCCATTTTTAACTTATGGGTTGATTGGCATGAATGTGTTAATTTTCCTGCATGAGGTGAGTTTATCAGATGCACAATTACGGCAATTTTTTCAGTTTTACGCAGTTATACCACGTGAATTAAGTGCTAGCTTTGCTGGAGCGCCTATCAATCAACCCATACCAGAATTCGCGACACTTTTTACATCTCAATTTTTACACGGTGGTTGGTGGCATTTAATTTCAAACATGGTCTATTTATGGGTTTTCGGTAACAATATTGAAGATAGATTGGGTCATTTTAAGTATTTAATTTTTTATTTAATTTGTGGTGCTGGTGCTGCTTTGTGTCAATGGTTTATCGGTATGAATTCGGGAATTCCTTCTTTAGGTGCTTCTGGAGCAATTTCCGGAATTTTAGGAGCATATCTGATTTTTTTCCCACGGACACAAGTTACTACCCTAATATTTGTGGGATTTATCTTTACTGTTAGTATTCCCGCATGGATAATTATTGGATTTTTTATTGCCCAAAATATAATATCCGGTATTGCCGATTTGCAACAAGCTGCCAGAATGGCTGTAGAGTCCGGTGGTGTCGCTTACTGGGCACACATTGGAGGTTTCGTCTTTGGAATTATTCTTGGACCGTTGTTTGATTCTTTTAAAAATGATGATTAGTAGACTGCTGAGTGTTGATGGTTGACTGTGGATATAAGTATGGGAAAATCTTCCGTAATATTTAATAGTTTCAAGCATAAAAAAGCTCTATAACTTTATATGTAAATCGGTAGTTTTTCCAATTCAAAACAAGTTAACTTTTGTTTCATAGGTTAAAGATAGCTGTCGCAACTGGTACGTTCACATTTTTCAGTCGTAGTCAATCTTTATACTTGTATCCATTCTCATGAAATACACTTTTTATCCCCAAGGAGCTTTACGATTACTGGTTGCAGGTGTTATTCAACCTGATATCAGCTTTACTTTATCAGATAATTCAGAAGTCGTGCTGGGAAGTGAACCCAGTTGTGACATACCTTTAGGATGTTATACCAATGTAGAGCGACGTCACGCTTCTATTCGTGCTTTGAAGTCCCTAGCTGGTGAATGGGCAATTTACGATTTAAATAGTTCTAATGGAACTTATGTTAATGGTGAACAATTGCGGGGTGGACAGGTTTTAAGAGAAGGTGACCGTATTTCTCTTGCGAAAAATGGGCCGGAATTTGTCTTTGAGTGTAAGCAGGTTAATAGAGCAACGGTTGCAACTGCTAGTCAAAACAAGGTAGTTAAGCAGCATGATGAGGTAATAAAGGAAAAAGATTATTGGTTGAAACTTTTACCAACAAAGATGGTAATTGAGCGAAGAACTAAAAAAGTTGGTTGGTCTTACTTAGTCAGCTTCCTTGTGAGTTCAATTTTCTACTTGTTGTTATCAGTTATTTTGCTATCAGTTTTTGCTGTTTTTTTATCTCAATGGTTTACGGGTTTTATTTTATCTTCGTCTCTTGTATTTTTATTTTGGGGTGGTATTGGGTCAATTAGTTCCCACTTGAATAATCCACCCGTTTTGGACTATAGCTTTGACCTCGATACAGGTAGCTTGATAATTCGTTCCCAAAGCTTGTTAGGATGGATTTTCAAAGCTAGCTACAGATATCGGCAGTATTCTCTCAAAGAATTTACTGCTGTACATTTAGAAAAATATCAGCGTGAAGAGAATTCTGGAAAATTTTATGAACATGTTTATCTACAAAGGGAAACAGGACAAGCACTCAAGCTAGAAATAACTTGGTGCAACTCCCCCCAACAAGCACAGGAAGTAGCAAATTTAATTGAAGAATACTTACAGAATATTTATAAAGAGAACATTAGGCATCATTTACATCACAAGCCAGTGACTAAAGTCACTGTCTAAAAGCTGAAGTCCTCTGAAGAGGACTTAATTAATACAAGAAAAACAAATACTTTACAAAATTTAAAATATTCTCAAAAATCTTATTTATTATTAGTCCTCTTTAGAGGACTTTAGCTTTTAGACAGTGACTTTAGTCACTGGCTGGCTGGCTTGTAGTGTGCATGGCGTCTTAATATTTTGTCAATTCCTCATAGCAGCCGTAGTTTCCGGTGATTCTTCTATTGAGTCGGTTGGTGATTGTACGGTGGATTTTGGTGTGGAAATAATTACGTCTTCTGCACCGTTGATGATTACTCCTACAAGCCCTAATTCCGCTTCTGTTAATTGGTCAATCGCTTCACCAAGCATATTTTCTTGGGTATAATTTGGTCGCGCTACCAACAAAATACCATCGCTGTATGGCTGAATTAATAATGGGTCATTGGATAAGCTCAGGGGACATGTATCCAAAATCACAAAATCAAACCTTTGCCTTGCATCTTCCAAAAGTCTTCTCAGTTCACTGGATTCAATAACTGCTGCCGATTGTCGTACTGGTCCTGGGCTGGGAACAATGTATAGATTTTCTATGTCAGGAACTAAACGAACACATTCACTCAAGTTGCCATAGTACCGCAATGGTTCAACGACGGCATCAGCGTCGGGAGTAACTCTCAATGATTGTGCATGAGAAGGCGATCGCAAATCCATTTCGATGATAAGAGTACGTTTACCAGCACGAGCACAGGCAACACCCAAGTTATAAGCGCTGACAGTTTTGCCTTCGGAACTGGTGGTACTAGTAACGAGTAGTACTTTTAAATCTTTACCACCAATGCGACGTAAATTACTGCGGAACTTTTCGTAAAACTCCAAGTAAACGGAATCAGGAGAGAATAACACAGGGAGTTCATCCTTAGCCAAATCATAAGTTGGCATTAAAGGCAATTCTCCCAAATTTGCCACCTCGCGTTGTTTGAGGCTTTCGCGAATATCTTCCTTGGTTTTGAAAGTACCTTCCAAAGAGCCTAATAAAAATATCACACCACCACCAACCACTAATCCTAAAAGACCACCTATACCCAAAGTCATAGGTACATTTTTGGGTGTTTTTTTGTCAGCAATAACAACAGGAGGTCTAGCAACTGCAAGGCTACTAACAGTCTCAGATTCTGCCACTTCCGAGTCTGTCAGCTTTGTTTGCATTTTGTCATAAACAGCTTTTTTCAATCCTACTTCTTGCTCTAGACGCGAGCGTTCTAATTGCTTATTAGGTATTAATGAATATTCTCTTCTTAACTTCGCTTCCGATTGAGCTTCGTCAACTAACTGCTTCCGCAATGTTTCGCGCTGAGTTTCTAATGCTACTAATTGGTTAGCCCACTGCTGACGTGCAGGGTCTAAATTACTTTGGCTGCGAATATTATTTATTTGTGCTCCACGAAGTCTAGCAGCAGCACCACCACCACTTACGACTTCCGCAGCACGTTGCTGTAATAATGTAAGAGAAGCATCTCTTTGCCGTTGTAGCTGAACCATAGTCGGGTGTTCAGGACGCAGGTCTCTACGAAAAACCTCAATTTGGGACTCAGTTTGATAAATTTGTGCGCGTAAATTAGCAATAATTGGGTCAGCACTTAAAGCAGAAGAAAAATAGGCTTGGTCAGGAGATAACCCTAATCTTTGTTGCAAGCTAACAATTTGGGCATCAATTCCAGAAAGAGTTAGCTGAAGTTGTCGCTGTTGAGCTTGGGTAGCGGTAATAGCAGTAAGTAAACTACCATTTTCCGCAGCTAAAATAGCCGGACGTTCAACACGGTCAAACTGTTCAAGTTTTTTTTCAGCCGCGACTAATTCACCCTTAGCTTGAGGTATGCGCTCGTTAACTTTTTTAATAATTGATTTCAATCGACCAGTATTAATTTCGCCACTAAGTTTAATCATGGCTACCATTAATTCTTCCACAACTTTTTGCGCTCGCTTGGGGTCGCTATCTTTAAATCTAATATCAATAATTTGCGGTGCTGCTGCTCCATCAGGCTTAGCAGGAGCTTCAGCAACTGGTACTCTAAGGACAATATTTTCTATAAGTTGTTTAGGTTTAAGATTAACCTTAGCGCCAACAGTTTCTAATATCTGGTCTTGCAGCAAAACTTCTTGAGTCAAAGATTGACCTGCTTGTTGAATTTCTGTACCAGTCACAGAAAAAGTAACAGGAGGACGAGTCTGAGTAAGAGCACCATTAGCTACATAGCTAGGAGGTGGGTCGGGTTGCATAGCCACCACCGTAGAACCGGCTACCACTAAAACCAGACTAGCTAATCCAACCCATTTATATTTATCAAAAGCTATCGAATAGCGTTTAACAATCGGTGGTGTCATATTATTACAAATTATAAAGGCAGATACAAAATTGTTGGTTGACAGTTGAAGGTTGAAGGTTGACAGTTAGCAATTAGCAATTATCAATTATCAATTACCAATTACCAATCCTGCAACAAACTATCTTCTGTCTCCACTAAAAACATCAAAGAAACGGATAAAAGATTGTACATCGAAGAAAGGACGAGTTATGGTAGTTAAAAGGTTAGTAATTCTACCTACGAGGTTGCGACCAACAACGATAACATCATTATCTTGCAGGGGTACGTTTTGAGATACATCTCCTGCTAATGCTCTTCGACCATTTAATCTCTGGGTGACGGCTTTACCCTGTTCGGGGTCGAAGCGTACCAAAGCAATATCACTCAGGTTCGCAGCATCCGGGTTGATACCCGATAAAGCGTCAACAAAATTACTACCGTTTGGTAATGGAACTGTAACAATACCACTCCCGGAGTAATTCAAGACTCTTATTCTAATTTGTGGTTGTGCCAAAGAAGAACGTGCAACTAAATTTCGGTCATAACCGTCATCAGCACCGACTTCTCGACGGGGAATAAACACTGAATCACCATCTTGTAAACGTAGGTTAGGTAGGGAACCACCGTTCTGTAAAGCAGCGTATAAGTCTATATTTTGTGCAACAACAGAACCATCAACCAATTTGCGACGCACTTGCACTTGTCGCAAATCCGCCATCATAGTTGAACCACCAGACAATAATAGAGCATCGCCAACCCTTGGTGTTGGAGAAGAAACAGGATAAATTCCTGGTCGAAAAACCTCTCCACTGATGGTGATTTGTACTGGTCGCTGTGCTGAGAGCGAAACTGACACAACGGGGTCAACTAAAATTTTACTGTAGCTTAAACGCACTTTTTCTTGTGCTTCTTCCAAAGTTAATCCAGCTACGGATATGGCTCCTAACTGTGGCAAAACAATATTACCTTCAGGATTAACAACAGCTGGAATACTCAACTCAGGACGTTGAGATATCAGCGACAAAGCGACAACAGGCTCAATTACAAAACGATTTAACCCACTGCGAATTTTTGCTTGTGCTTGTTCTAAAGTTAAACCTTGTAAAGAAACTGTTCCTAATAGCGGTACAGCAATATTACCTTCTGGATTTATTAAAGCTTGAAAACTCAAATCCTGAAAGCGTTGTACTACAACACCAATTGCATCTCCCGGTCCCAAACGGTAGCGACCTGGGGGACGCTGAACAGCTATGGCTAATATGTCTCCAGGTCCAAGTAGATAGCGGCTAAATTGCGGCAAAATACCTGGAGTCGCACCAGGAGAAAGTGTATCTACTCCGGGTGGAGGGGCTGGAGGTTGTATTGGTATAGGTATAGCACCTGGTAATAATGGATTTGTACCTGGTTGTGCTGGGGTAGTAGAACCTGCAGGTGGCAGTGTTCTTGTACCGGGCTTTCCTGGGGATTGTGTTGGGGTTGGATTTGGTGTCGTTGGCTGTACTGGGGTTGGGGTAGGATTTGCTTGACTTGGCTGTGTTGGGGGCTGTCCTCGGAATGGCTCGGATTGCTGAGCAACAACGGGTTGAAAAGTTGTTGCACAGGCAGTAGTCCAGTAAATACTTACTTGCAAGCCGATAAGACATAGCGCACTCGTGGCACGCCTTTGATAATTAGAGGCAATAGTCATTGGAGAGTTGAAGCTGAACCACTTGTGTAGAACGCCGAGCGCTTATTGTACTCTGCTTTACAACAAACTGTCCCCCCCTTTTGTAATAAATTATGCATAAGAATTCTCTATTAAAAGAGAAAGGAACATATGAAGATTAAAATAAAGATTGCGAAAGCAAAGATAAAGCAAATTGCAAATAGTATGCTACCTGTAAGTAACTGAAACCTTTAAAAGAAACTTGCACAAGCGAAACCTATTAAAGTCAAACCTTTTAAGCATTCTAAAAAAAGGTCAAACTAGAATGTCACCCTAAAAAAATATCAAATACTTTTTAATTTTTAATGTATTAGTGGTAATACTAATTTTTACTTACAGTAAAAACATCTTTCATCAACTTGGATTGCACTGCTTCAGCCAAAGACTTCGCTACAGGTAAATTTTTGTCCGCTTGTCCCAAAGTTTCCATAGGAATCATAATACTGACAGCCACCCAAGGAGAGCGTTTTCTTTGCCATTGAGCAAATTGGTCTGTCCAAAACCAATGGGAAGGAGATGGGTTTCCACCATCAGGCATAGCGTACCATTGCAAAACCGCAAAGGTTTCCCCATTAGAAAACCCACGAAAGAAATTAGCTTCAACTTTTGCAGCAACAGTGTCACTTTGTTGTACAGTAAAATCCACCGAACGATGTTGAGCGGTATTCCATCGCCAAGAATTACTTACTTCAGTCCACTCTATTTGGGGTTGGTCTTTTGGTCCATTTTGTGGTAACAGAAGTAAGATAGCTTCAGCTTGGGAATCTTCTTTCTTGATTACTTGTAAAGACCACTTGCGTCCCCCGATAGGCTGTTCTTGCTGCTGAAGAGTCTTCCAACCCGCAAGAGTTAAACCATTTTTGCGTATCTCTTTAATCTGCTTAAGGGCATGAACTGGCGCTGGTTGCTGCCATGAAAAACGTCCTGAAAGGTATCCAGGAACCGCTCCCAAAAATAGCAGCAATACTAGCAGCAGTAGCGCGATTACCTGAGGAAACTGGCGTTCCTTTAAAAATTTATAAGAGGAAATCATCGGTAATTGATGAGCGATACGAGCAATACTGTTAGCAAATTTTACTTCAATTTTACCAACAATGAGTTCCGTAATTACAACAGTTCATTTGTAATAAATTATTTAACCATGAAAGAATGAAAACAGTAAGTGGTAATTGGTAATTGGTAATTGGTAATTGGTAATTGGTGATTAGTAATTGTTTAATCCCCATTCCCCTCCCCATCCCAAGTCCTTAGCACCCCACTCCCCTCTTTACTTGGTTGTGGGACTTCTGAAAAATAGCTGTCAATCCTATTTAAAACTGGTATTAATAGCATTAGCAATCCCGCTGAATATAGGTCTCCACCCCAACTATCATGCAGCCATTTAAACGCGGCTTCGTTACCTGTACCGTGAAAATACGTAAGGATTGTGTTGCGAATAATATTCGCTATGACGCTAAGAATAATAGATATCGAAATAAACCAAAGCGATGTACGACGGTTTGTTACAGCACCTGTCCAATACAGTAGCATTAAGCTGACGTAGGATGTAGTGAATAACATTTTTAACCCGGCACAGTAGGGTGCGACTTCTACAATGCGTCCTCCCACAAAAATATTTATCCCCTCAACAGTTACTTGCATCCCTAACTGGGTGAGTATAAAACCCGCTGTACCAGCAATGAAGCTTTGTAAAGGTAAAGTGTAAGGTGCTATCAGGTAAGGTATGGGATTTGGAGTTGCTAGGAACAGTAGTAATAATGAAAAGCCTTGCAATTTCAGACCGGGGACACCTTTAAACAGTAGGCATAATCCGGTCAAAATTAAAGGCAAGCTCATATTAACCCAATCAGTAACCCCACTCAGGTAAAAAACTCCTCCCACTATTAATAAGACAGCACCCAAAGGATGGAGAGTATCAGGCAAACGCTGCCATAATTTTCGGTTTGTCCAAGCTAGGTAACCAGCAAAAGGTATACCGATGATACCGTGGCTAAAATATTCGTGTTCCGTGCTGATAGTTTTGTTTGCCCAACCATTCAACCAATGTAGCAATATGGGCGCATAAAGCAGCACCAAAACACCAATAATGGCAAATTCCAACAGTTGTGGAGTATTTGTGTTTTTTAACTGACGCGACAGTTGCATAATTTTACCTTTGATTCGGAGTAAGGAGTGGGGAGTGGAAACCTATAGCTGCTACCACTTCTTTAACTTGGCTACTACTTAAACCAGGGTACATGGGTAGCGATAAGATTTGCTGTGCTAATTTTTCTGAGTGAGGAAAATCTCCCTCTTGATAACCTAAATTTGTAAATGCAGGCTGTAGATGACAGGGAATAGGATAGTGAATGCCTGTTTGTATCCCATTGGAGTTCAGTTTTTCTTGCAGTTGGACACGTTTTATTGAACAATTATCTTCTATTTTAATTATGTATAGGTGATATACGTGACCAGTACCACTTTGATTTTCTATGGGAATAATCCCACTTGAGGCTAAGGGGGATAGTTCTAGGTCGTATAGAGTAGCAATATTTAAGCGTTGAGCGTTCCACATTGGCAGATGTGGAAGTTTTTTGTGTAAAACTGCTGCTTGTAAGGTATCTAAGCGGCTATTAGTACCGTAGTCTGTATGGCAATATTTGTAAGATGCTCCGTAATTTCTTAAACGTCGCATTTTTTCCGCGACATCCGCATCTTTGGTAACTAGGATTCCTCCGTCTCCAAAGGCTCCTAAATTCTTGCTAGGGTAAAAACTAAAGGCTGCTGCAATACCAATTCCCCCTGCTTTGTAACCGTCACGTTCAGCTAAGTGTGCTTGAGCTGCATCTTCAAAAATCAGCACATTATGGGTTTCGGCAAATTTTAATAGGTCTAAAGGTGAGACCATCTGTCCGTAAAGATGCACGGGAATAATTGCTCTGGTCTTGGGTGTAACAGCTTTGTTTGCAGCTTCTAAATCTATTAGAGCTGTTTTGGGGTCGCAATCAACAAAAACCGGTTTTGCCCCTGCACGCAAAACTCCAATTAATGTGGCAACAAAAGTATTTGCAGGCAAAATGACTTCATCCCCTGCGCCAATATTACACGCTTGTAAACCTAAGGCGATAGCGTCAGTTCCGGAAGCAACTCCTACACCCTGTTCGGTTCCACAAGCCATAGCAAAAGCAATTTCAAAATCTTTGAGTGCTTGTCCGAGAACAAAATCTCCTTTAGCTAGGACTGACTGAATCGCTTGCTGCAATTCTTGTTGAATTGGTGCATGTTGTATGGTAAGGTCTACGAAAGGAATTCTGACATTTGTGCTGTTACTCATTAGTTTTGATATACCTCTTTAATTTGCTGGAAACTGGTTTTTAAGCGGCTGTGAAAAAATAAATCCCTAAGTAGAAACTATTTAAGCAGTTATTTTTCTTATTCCTGATGAATACCTAATTCATTTATGACCGAAGCGGTATCTTCAAGTAAATACTCTTTATGAAGAATATATGAAGTTTTCATCATTTTTATTGTTGTTGCTAAATTTCTAGAGGTTAAACTTATCTTGAAAATAGCGAGTGGGAAGTAGTAAATCGGAAAAAAGATTCTGATTTTCGTTCTTTGTTATACCTAAAAAATTATGAAAATCTATCCCTCATGGACGTAATATTACGTTGCCTAGCAGTATTTTTACTAGACATTTGCGTTATAACTGCAACAAGATTGTATCTATATAATTTGAACTGATTTTTACTCGTAGCAGCCCCAGCAAATAATATATTTCAGCAACCCGGTAACCTAAAAGCAACCGGGTTTATCTGTTTATACAAATGATTTAAAAATGCTACAGGATTTTAAAGCTAACGCGACTGTTGGGAAGAAAATTGATATTCGTTACAATAACCGTATTCTAACTGTGGAAGATGCTCTCTTTTATCCTTACGCTTATATTACCCAGATAAAATCAGAAACTAACTTCCTGTTGCTTATACCAATCAAGACTCGTAGAAATACTTAAGTTTTTGATATTTTAGGATTGGATTAATGCGACTTTTGCAAAAAAGCAAATTTTTTACTTGCAGTTTGTTTATCTCTGACTAAATTGGGGAATGCTTAGAAATAGAAAAATAACCCATAAACAGCGGTTATATAAATCACAGTATCAATCAATTATTAAGGTAGCAGCAATCAATGATAGAGTCCGAAAAGAAATTATTAAACCTCAAGGATGGTTGGGCTTCCTCGGAGTCCAGAGAAGAAAGGCGCCTAAAGGCATTATCTGACTTAGGTTTGTACCAACCAGAAATGGTGCCAGTTTTTGAAGAAGCGACTCAAACAGCTGCTCATTTTTTGGAAGCACCAATTTCGATTTTGGGTTTTATCGACCAAGAACGTCACTGGTTTAAATCAGCGGTGGGTTTATCTAGATTGGGATTAATGAATCAGCTAGCCCAAGCTCGTCAACTTTCACGTAAGGAATCTTTTTGCACCCAAGTAGTAGATAGCTCCCAAACTGTCATCATTAACGATAGCCGTAAACTTGCGGATGCGGATGTAAGCAAGTTAGTTCAGGAGTTCGGTATTCGTGCTTATTTAGGAGCGCCACTTATTGATGCTGCGGGAAATTGTTTGGGTTCTTTAGCGGTAATGGATTTGGTTCCGCGTAACTTTACACCACGCGACGTAGAATTTTTACAAATTATTGCGCGTTGGTGCATGAGTGAATTTGAGCGCAACCGGATGCTACAAGTGCAAGGTACTTCAGTACAAGAAAATAATGGTAGTAGCAATGGTATTGGTAACGGTACTTATAACAGCGTTCCACCAATTTGGTCTCCTCCTGAAACTACTGTTACCAATGAAATAAAAATTGCTCCTGGTGTTTTCCAGCAAAGTTCCGAACTTTCTTCAACAAATCAACTTAAATTAGAACTTTTGAGCCAGTTAACTCAAGAGTTACGTACACCTTTAACATCAGTTTTGGGTATGGCTTCTGTTTTAGGACGCGAAATTTATGGTCCACTGACTGGAAAGCAAAGAGAATATGTCGATATTATCCAACACAGTGGTCGTTACCTACTGTCTTTAGTAAACGAAATTTCAGAGCTGGGAACAATTGACGAAAATACTAACGTATTAAATCTCGCACCAGTAGATATTGAAATGCTCTGTCAGCAAGCAATTAATACCTTAGAAGAAGTAGCCACTCGTCGCGAGCAAGATATTCGTCTATCAATAGAACCAGGCCGCAGTCGAATTTTACCTTTAGATAAAGATAAAGTGCGGCAGATACTTTATCATCTTGTCTTTAGCGTGATTCAACTCTCTGCGACAGGTAGTGTTGTCCGGATTCATGTTTCTTATAAAGAAGACGCGCTTAACATGACTGTTTGGGTTTCCCATCCCTGGTTAGGTGACGGCATTACCGAGGTTGACCCATATTTCCGCTTAAATCCTGTTTCGTTGTTAGAAATGGCCAAGCAGAGCAAACAGGCTATGAAATATAATTTTTATCCGGAAAGCGAGGAACAACTTGGAAGTTTACCACTAGGGTTTGAAAATTCACAAGATTTAAATTTTGTTTCTCCAAACTCAATTAATAGCTCGGTCAACGATGCAATTAATATAGCTTCGGTGATGGGGTCGGACTTTGAAGACCGGGATATATCTACTCAGAACAACTTATCTCGCGAAAGTTTAGGACTGCTACTAAGTTGTCAGCTAGCAGAATTACACGGGGGACAAATCTCAATTTTGGGTTCAGCTGAATCTGGATACCGCTATGTACTGTCCTTGCCAGTAGAAATACCATTAGCTGAAGTTGCGGAAGCTCGTATGGAGTAAAAGCTCTAAGTTAGCATGGACTTTTTGCTCAAGCTTTGATAGTTGTCTAATGGCACCAGGTTTAATTAAGTAAAAAGGTAAAATCCTCCTCACCGAATAACACTGTTGCCCATTTTAGATTTTTCTCATTCAAAATTGTTTGCACCGTTTCTAGCTGCTTTAAAGCAATTAGTTGTCTTTAATCAAAAATTTGCAACCTGCGCTATTAACTTTTTTGAGCAACCCACATTATTATTGAGTCCATGTTCTCGCTTAGAGTTTTTACTTAGAGCGCTAGTTTATTAAAGCCCTGTCTATGAATTTAGTCTGGCAACGATTTACATTATCTTACTTGCCGTTGAAAGAATTTTTAGCCTCCAGCTACTTACACCGCTTGGTGGGTTTGTTGCAATGTTGGCGGCAAAGTAGTGTTTTGATTAAATGGGGAGATTTTATAGCGGTAGCCTTAATCAGCCTTATATATGGGTTGACCCCTTTCGTACCTAATGCGCTTGTGGGATTACTGCTAATTGCTTGTGTGGGATTTTGGTTTCTTTTGACTTTATCTGATGAAGTGTCTGTCGGCACATCGCCCAAATTTACCCCTATTCACATGTTGGTTCTGCTCTACTGGGGAATTTCCACGGTAGCTACAGCTTTATCTCCCGTGCGGTCTGGGTCATTTAAGTTACCCTTAGCCGCGTTTGTCGGTTGGCAAAAGTTAACACTGTATTTAATTTTATTTGCCCTATTATCACGAGTTTTAAGGTCACGACGCATCAGGTCTTGGCTAATTACGCTTTACTTACACGTTGCACTTATTGTTAGTGTATATGGCTTGCGACAATTATTTTTTGGAGCCGAAGCACTAGCAACTTGGGTTGACCCAACATCCCCCTTGTCCAAAACAACAAGGGTTTACAGTTATTTGGGCAACCCCAATTTGCTCGCAGGTTATCTTTTACCTGCTGTTTTCTTCAGCTTTGTTGCATTTTTTGTGTGGAATAGTGTCACACAAAAAACCTTGGCTGCGACAATGTTTGTAGCCAATTCCATCTGTCTAATTGTCACCTATAGTCGTGGTGGTTGGATTGGCTTAGTTGTAGGGTCTTTTATCTTATTGTTATTGCTCATTTTTTGGTGGAGCGTATATATGTCGCCTTTTTGGCGCACTTGGGCTTTACCAATTATCTTAGGTTCTGTAGTCTCGGTATTTGTGCTAGGAACAATATTTTTAGAACCAGTACGCGAGCGTGTTTCCAGCATGTTTGTTGGTGGAAAAGACAGCAGTAATGCGTTTCGTATAAACGTTTGGCGTGCTGTAATTGAAATGATTAAAGACCGACCAGTTTTAGGTATTGGACCTGGGAATACCGTCTTTAACAAAGTTTACCCAAATTACGGAATGGCTAGATTTACAGCTTTGGGTGCTTATTCTGTTCCATTAGAAATAGCTGTCGAAACTGGTTTTATTGGCTTAACCTGTTTTCTCTGGTTGTTGGTAGTCACTTTTAATAGTGGGGTACAGCAATTGCGACGTTTACACCAATCAAGAAATATAGAGGCTTTTTGGTTAATAGCTGCAATTGCCACAGTCGCGGGTATGTTAGCTCATGGCTTAGTTGATACTGTTTGGTATCGTCCAGAAGTAAATACTCTCTGGTGGATGATGGTCGCCTTAATCTCTAGCTACTGGGGAGTAGAGAACTGGGAGTAGGGAGTAGGGAGTTGGGAGTTGGGAGAAAATCAACACTCAACAGTCAACACTCAACAGTCAACCATTCCCCACTCCCCACTCCCCACTCCCCACTCCCCATTAATAATTCTTCATCGCTCTTCGCATATCCCGCTGGTCATCCCGGCGTTTCATGTCCTCACGTTTATCGTGTAATTTTTTACCTTTACCTAGGGCAATAGTAACTTTTACCCATCCACGTTTGAAGTACATCTTTAGGGGTACTAAAGTCAAACCCTGTTGTTCGACTTTACCGATTAACTTGCGAATTTCTTCGCGATGTAGTAATAATTTACGAGTGCGACGCGGTTCATGGTTAAAATATTCGCCACTCGCTGTGTAAGGAGAAACGTGGGCGTTAATTAGCCATGCTTCACCATTACGAATCAAAGCATAGCCATCTTGAAGATTGACCCTACCTGCACGGATGGACTTGACCTCGGTTCCCGTCAACTGGATTCCAGCTTCGTAGGTTTCGAGAATTTCATACAAAAAACGGGCTTGACGATTATCGCTAATTACCTTGTATCCATCGCCTTTGTCGCTCTTGCTTTTTTCATTCTTGCCTTTATCGCTCTTGTTGCTCATTGAAAATGTTACTCGGATGTTGAATTACGAAGGAGGAGGGAATATTAATATATATGCTTGGTACGTAAAGCGTGCTATTTTATAAGTTTAGTTGTTCCAATATAAATATTCCATCACTAATTACCCATTAGCAATTGTCTATTGGCAATTACCTATTAACAATTCTTATCTTCACCCTTGGCTACACTTGATAACTAATACATAATCATTTGGAGTTAGATAAATATATAGATTATGGTGGAAGTTATAAGACCTATAATCTTATCATAGTATTAAGTGTAAGAATACTATTGTTACTTGTGTTTATCAGTAGTGTTCAAAGCGGCAAATGTGTGAGTAAAAACGCTAGGGGTGTACCTTTCATGCCCTTGACTATCCTTGTAGTGGATGACGACCTGGGTACTCGTTTATCTATCAGTGATTACCTTGAACTATCTGGCTATTTAGTAATTACAGCCAATGATGGTCAAGAAGCTTTAGCCTTAGTGCTGGAGTATCAGCCTGATTTGATGGTTACCGATATAGTCATGCCACGAATGAATGGCTACGAGTTAGTGCGTCAAGTGCGTCAATACCCTGAATTCAGGTTATTACCCGTAATTTTGCTAACCGCTAGAATTAAAACCCAAGAGCGAATCCTGGGTTACCAATCAGGCTGTGATTTGTATTTGCCTAAACCTTTTGAACTCGAAGAGTTAGCCGCTGCAATTCGCAACCTACTAGCGCGATCGCAAATTATTCAATCAGAGTTTCGTCAGTCTCAGCAAAAAAATTGGGATACGGTGGAACAGGTAGTAAAAGAGCAGGAAAAGCCAGAGCCGATTCCAAGTCATATCGAGCAAACAGAGCCAGAAAAATCTCCGTGGCTGGAGTCGTTGACACGTCGGGAAATGCAAGTTTTAGAATTACTGAGTCATGGGTTTTCTAACGCCGAAATGGGGCATAAACTTTTTCTCAGCCCTAGAACAGTAGAAAAATACGTCAGTAGTTTATTGAAAAAAACAGCAACAAATAACCGTGCCGAGCTCGTACGGTTTGCCATAAAACACGGTTTGGTAGAGTAGGGACGGTAATTGGTAATTGGTAATTGGTAATTGGTAATTGGTAATTGGTAATTGGTAATTGGTAATTGGTAATTGGTAATTGGTAATTGCCTACTCCCCACTCCCCACTCCCCTAAGCTTGCTGCTTGATTACGTATTTTAGTAAACCTTCACAAGCATCATTAAGCAAATCAATCACTTTTTCAAAGCCATCTGTCCCACCGTAATAGGGGTCTGGAACTTCTTTGAGAGTGTGGTGTGAGCAAAAGTCGCACATCAAACGTACTTTTTCACGATACTGCCCATTGGGGTCAAGATAAAGAATATTGTTATAGTTCTCTTTATCCATAGCCAAAATCAAATCAAAGTCCTGAAAATCAGACCTTTTGAATTGACGAGCATGTCCGCACATTTTAATTCCTAGCTTACTGTTCGCAGCAACTGTCATGCGACGGTCAGGAGGACTACCAACATGGTAGCTAGAAGTACCAGCAGAATCACAAACGATAGTATCGCTTAATCCGGCTTCTTCTATAAGATAATTCATGATATTTTCTGCCGCAGGGGAGCGACAGATATTTCCCAAACAGACAAATAACAACTTATAGGGCATAAATATTTCCAATTCGCAGTAAGCTGAGGCGGCACGCTATTCCCGAAGGACGGGAACACTAAGCGCTCCGCTCCACTTCGTGAACGTGAACGCGAACGCAATTCGCAATTCGCAATTAAGTAAATAAACAATTAATCAATTACAAATTAAATATTAAAAAACTCTTAGACTGATGTATTCATTTACACTTGTCTAATTATTAATTAATTGCGAATTGCGAATTGCGAATTGCGAATTGCGAATTGCCTAAAATCCCGGTATTTCTAACCCACTGGTTAAATCTTCCATACGTTCGCGCATGGTAGTAGTGGACTTGTTATAAGCGTCCTGCATTGCAGCAGTAACGAGGTCAGAAAGTATTTCAGCTCCTTCATTAAGAGCATCAGGAGAAATTTCGACACGCTTGGGTTCTTGATTACCGCTGACAACGACTTTAACCAAACCACCACCAGCTAGTCCTTCTATCTCCATTTGCTCCAATTCTTCTTGGAGTCGCTTAGCACCTTCCTGTACTTGCTGCGCTTTTTTAAACGCTTCAGCCAGTTCTTTCATTTTGCCTAAGCCAAAGCCAAATCCCTGTCCTTTGCCTGTCATATTTATTTGTACGCTTGTGCGTAGAATAACAAATCAAATTCAATTATAGATACGGTAACTGAACATTTGTGTATTGTCTATTAGGGAGTGGGTTTTACTCCCCACTGCCAACTCCCTAACAGACTGGCAGAAACTCTCCCATCATTTTGACTTCTGGCTCTAAGGAAATTGACCAATGCTGTTGAACTTGCTGCTGTACGTGACGAATAAGATTAAAAATATCTCCGGCTCTCGCACCACCAGAATTGATGATAAAATTAGCATGACGTGGTGAGACTTGTGCCCCACCAATTTGGAATCCTTTTAAGCCAGCTTCTTCGATTAAGCGTCCTGCGGCATAAGGTGTAGGATTACGGAAAACACTACCACAGCTAGGTTTGTCGTAGGGTTGAGTGGTTAATCGTTGTTTTTTATGTTGTTGGGTTACTGATGTTACTTTTACTGGGTCTACACCTGGTTGTAATCTAAAGGTAGCTTGTGTGACAACTAAATTGCTGCCTTGTAGTTTAGAAGTCCGGTAAGTATAACCTAATTCATCACTAGTTAAGGTCTTTAAGCTACCATTAGGTAAAAGTACCTCCGCACTGACTAAGATATCTGCGATACAATCACCGTGTGCGCCGGCATTCATAACCACCGCACCACCCATTGTTCCAGGTATACCAACAGCCCACTCTAGGCCAGACCAGCCTAGTTTTGCGGCTTCCCATGCTAAAGCGGGTATCGCTTCTCCTGCGGCTACAGTTACTAAGCCTCTTTGTAGGTCAAAATGAGTATGACGAAGATGACGAGTAGCAATAACTAAACCAGATATACCTCTATCGCTTATCAGTAAATTTGACCCTGCTCCCAATATTGTTACTGGTAATCCTTCTTCTACTGCGTACTGAACACTAGCTTGTAGCGAGTTCATATCACGGGGGGCTACATACAATTCAGCTGGTCCACCGACTCTGTAGGAAGTGTATGCTGCGAGGGAAACGTGAGATTTAATTTGGCACTCAGGAGTCAGGCTAATTTCTTTACGGTTATTATTCATGCCGCTGGTGCGAAGACTGGTTTTTATTGGAGTAATAGTCATAATTTGATATAACAGCTAAATCTTGGGTTAATACAGTGAGCTAACCAATTTTGGATTTTAAATTTTGGACTGATTTCATACCAAAAAATAAAATCTAAAATCGGGTAAATTGAAGGCTAGGCAACAGATAGCACAACAAATGTCAATTAAGTTAAGAAACAAAAGGTAAAACTTTTTTCTTATTACCTTTCTCAATGTTTCTACTTTTGACTTGACTAGGAGGTCGCTTGTGCTGGTTGACGTAGTGTGGCGATAATTTCAGGAATAGCTTGATTTAAGTTTCCTGCACCCAAGAACAATGCCAAGTCTCCGGGACGTAAGTTTTTTACTAAGTACTCGGATACTGCTTCAATAGTTGCTTGGTAGCTAACTACTGAATGGTGTTCGGAAACTCGCTGTGCTAATTTTTCACCGTCAATTTGTCCTAAATTTGGCTCACCTGCGCTGTAAATATCAGTTAATACCACTAAATCGGCATGGCTAAAGCACTCCGAAAACTCGTCTAAAAATGTAAAAGTACGACTATAGCGGTGGGGTTGGAAAATAGCAACAACTCTTTGACCGGGTCTTGCTTGTAAACGTGCAGCAGCCAAGGTAGCACGAATTTCGCTGGGGTGATGTGCGTAGTCGTCGATAAATGTAATACCGTCAACTTCACCTCGGAATTCAAAGCGACGACGCGCTCCTTCAAAAGTTGCTAAACCTTTGGCTATTTCACCGAATTCTAAACCTATAGCGCGACCCACTGCGACTGCCGCTAAAGCGTTGCTAAGGTTATGACGACTAAGTAAACGTAAGTTTAATACTCCTAAAGCTTTGCCTTTCTCCCATACTAAAGCTCTAGTGCCGTCTGCACGGTAATCCACATCGGTAACGTAATAGTCAGCACCAGTATCAGAATAAAGACTATAACTAATGCTTGGCTTCAAACGGTCGCGAACGGTTTCACAGTCGATGCTACCGATTAATGTTTGGCAATGAGAGGAGAAGGTTTGAAAAGTATCTATAACTTCTTCTAAAGTTTCGTAGTGGTCGGGATGGTCTAACTCTATATTGGTAATAATACCGATAGCAGGGGAGTGTTTTACTAAAGAACCATCAGACTCGTCAGCTTCTGCGACTAAATACTTACCATTACCCAATCTTGCATTCCCAGACCACGCATTTACTTCCCCACCAACGATAATTGTTGGGTCTACACCAGCTTCCAGCAACATATAACCAATCATGCTGCTGGTTGTAGTTTTGCCGTGAGTCCCAGCGACTGCAATACTGTGATATTCAGAAATTAAAGCAGCTAACACATCCGAACGGTGGAAAATTGGACAACCGTTTTCTAAGGCTGCTTTATATTCCAAGTTACTTGTGTTAATAGCAGTAGAACAAACTACTTGAGGTTGTATTTTTTTGTTTGGGGAACTAAGTATTTCTTCTGAATTTAATGTTATCGTTGAATCTGTTACATAAGGATGAACAAATTTAATATTATCGGCCTCTTGCTTGCTAAAAATATGAACTCCAATATCTTCTAGCTTTCGGGTAATATTATTTGGACGAACGTCCGAACCAGAAACAGGCAAGTTACGTTTAGCAAGAATGTATGCCAATGCCGACATACCTATCCCACCAATACCGATAAAGTGAAAAGGCTTGCCGCTAAAATCTACATTATTTTTCATTGTTTGCTCCTCTTACACCACACCACACCATAAACTCAGAAATAACACGGGTATCATATCAGGAATCTGCTTTTCGCTGTTACTCCCCTCTGTATCATTTTCATATATAGCAAATGATATTTTCAGCGAGATATTTACTTGTTCAGAACGATTTTACCTTTACCAGGGTTTTTTCTTTTTCAGAACAATTGTTATCTTTAAATCTTTTACAAATATCTACGTATTACGGTAGGTGATGCTGTATAGCTATACACATATTTTATTTCCTCACTTGGATTTACTAAAACAATCATTTATGGTCAGGTTACCTCTTCTTTATAATCCAGCCTTACTTTAACCAAAAGATATGGCAAATAGGAATTTTTGGTGGCAGTTGTCCCAATTAATTTGGGATATTTAGTAGACGCCAAGACGGCTTATGCTCAAATCCCCCCACCAAACACACAATCGGGGAAAGGCAGAGGGCAGAAGGGGGAATAAGTATATCAGGTAATTAAGTAATACCTTCTATTCCGTCTGCTTTCTGACATTGCGGGTTTAAAACTCCGCCGTATGCTCGGGTGTTAACAATTAGTTGAGGTCTAAATCCCCATTTAATTGTCCCTTCTGCCCTCTGTCATCTACCCTCTACCTTCTTAATTCGTGTTACATCCCGTTACTCAATGGTATTCGGCTTTAGCCTTGGATAAGCCTCCTTATTTAACCACACTGACATCGTGGCAAGGAGATGACCCGATTGTGCGACTGGTTAACCGCAGTGCGATTGCTTGGTGCTGAGAATATAGCTCAATCCGACAGGATGTGCAAGCAAGTAGGGCAACATTTAACACAAAATTTTCTTAGCACGAAGTGGTAATTATCGCATGTCCCTATGGTAGGAGTATTCTGAGTATTAATGGGTAAATCATGCTACTTCGGAAAATCGATTTTGTATTTCAGGTTCAGATAGAATGTGAAAATATATTGCGACCGATAAACGTTATGGCAATTCCGGCAAACGAATCATGCATTTTTTTTATTAAACCAACACTTAATAGTTATAAATACTCCCCCAATGCGATATGATCTGGGTCAACGGTATTAATTTATTTGGTATAAATACAGAGGGCAAGGCACTGTGATTAGAGTCGCTATCAACGGTTTCGGACGCATCGGTCGTAATTTTGCACGTTGTTGGGTAGGTCGGGAGAATAGCAATATTGAGCTAGTGGCTATCAATGACACTTCTGACCCTAAGACAAATGCTCATCTACTCCGCTATGACACCATGCTGGGTAAGTTAAAGGGCGTTGACATTTCCGCCGATGATAATTCAATTGTTATTAATGGCAAAACCGTTAAGTGCGTGTCTGACCGCAATCCAGAGAATTTACCCTGGAAAGATTGGGGAATTGACCTAATTATCGAAGCGACCGGGGTGTTTACCTCTAAAGAAGGAGCAATGAAGCATGTGAATGCTGGTGCGAAGAAAGTACTTATCACCGCTCCTGGTAAAAACGAAGATGGTACGTTTGTAATGGGCGTAAATCATCATGACTACGACCACGCTAAGCACAATATTATTAGTAATGCAAGTTGTACTACAAATTGCCTAGCTCCCATAGCCAAGGTGTTGCACGAGAAATTCGGCATCATCAAAGGCACAATGACCACTACCCACAGTTATACAGGTGACCAGCGTTTATTGGATGCATCTCACCGTGACTTACGTCGTGCGCGTGCGGCAGCAATGAATATTGTACCAACTTCTACTGGTGCGGCAAAAGCAGTTGCTTTGGTACTACCCGCACTCAAAGGTAAGCTAAATGGTGTGGCTTTGCGCGTACCAACCCCCAACGTTTCGATGGTGGATTTTGTCGTCCAAGTTGAAAAGCGTACTATTGCCGAAGAAGTGAACCAATTCTTTAAAGAAGCCTCTACTGGAGAACTGAAAGGAATTTTGGACTATAGCGATTTACCTTTAGTTTCCTCTGACTACCAAGGTACAGATGCATCCTCAATTATCGACGCCAACTTAACAATCGTTATGGATAACGACCTTGTAAAAGTTATGGCTTGGTATGACAACGAGTGGGGTTATAGCCAACGAGTTCTCGACTTAGCAGAATTAGTAGCTGTTAAGTGGGCATAAACAATTCGCAATTACGTTTTGTATCCCTTTGAGTCTGAATAATTAGGTTCGTAGTAGCGCTTTAGCGCCATGAAAATATATAAATTAGGGCTGAAGCCCAACTACGAACCAAAATGCTGGAATCCCTGACTAAGGTTTAATACTTGGTCAGGAAATTTTTCGTTTTTACTTTGTAGTAATACGTTCGTATCGGTTGTGATTGTTCCGATGACAACTGCACCATTTCCTAGCTGTCGTACAAGTGCATTAGCTAGTTCTTTTGACATGCATAAAACTAATTCAAAATCTTCTCCACCGTAGAGAGCGTATTCTAATATTTTGTCTGGTTGTAGCCAATGCTCTAAAGATTGGGGTGTGGGTATTTTTTCACGTTGAATAATAGCACCAACACGACTTTGATGGCATACTTGTACTAACGCATCAGCTAATCCATCGCTGCTATCCATTCCTGATATGGGAAACGAATAATCAGGGGTGGAATCTGTGGAATTTGTGGAATTTACGGAATTTATAGAATTTAAAACTTTCCAGAGTAAGGGTAAGATATCTAAACGAGGTTTGGGTCGTTGATGGGCACTTATTAACGTTTGTTTTTCTTTTTCTGTAAGATTTTTCCCTTCTTCGGGATGTAATAGCAATTCTAAGCCTGCTCTGGAAGCTCCATGAACCCCTGTGACAACAATAGCGTCTCCAACTTTAGCTTGGTTACGACGGATTGCACGTTGGGGAAAAACTTGACCAAATGCGGTGATGCTGATAGTTATCACAGGTGAACGCACAATATCACCACCGACAATTGGGGTATTGTACTGCTTCAGACATTCGGTCATACCCTGGTATAAATCTTCAACCCAGTCAACTGGCACATCGCCTCTTAGTCCCAGTCCAACAGTAATTCCCAAAGGTGAAGCACCCATTGCCGCTAAATCTGATAAATTAGCAGCAGCGGCTCGCCAACCAGCGTCTTTTGCAGTAGTAGTAGTTTCACTGAAGTGTACATTATCAACTAGTACATCTGTCGTGACAACTAGAGATTGGTCGGGTAATATGGGAAGAACAGCAGCATCGTCCCCAATAACTTCTTGAGGACAGAAGCGCTGCAAAATTTTTAATAGACCTTGTTCACCGATATCTTGGATTTTCATAGGGAATTGGGAATTGGGAATTGGGAATTGGGAATTGGGAATTGGGAATTGGGAATTGCTTTTCTTCCATTACCCATTACCCATTACCCATTACCAATTACCAATTACCCATTACCCATTACCAATTACCCATTAATAAAATTTTCTAACCCTTGAGTGACTTTTGCTTCGAGAATTTTGTCCCCAGCTTTAAGTTCATCCAAAACTTCTTTGCCTTCGGTAACATAACCAAAAATCGAGTAACGTCCATCCAGGAGGTTACGTCCAGCAGGGGTGAGTTCGGGTTCAAATAAGAAGAAAAAGATTTGTGATGAACCCCCATTGACATCGCGTTCCGGACGTGCTAATGCCAATGCACCGAAAGAAGAAAATGGTAGTACAGGCATATCGACGTAACGCCCAGCTTCTTCCAGGGTGATGCCATAAGTAGGTTGTTTATCACCTTCTACCAAAATTTCTAAAGGAATAGCTCTATATTGCTTGGTTTTAGGGTCAATAAAGCCGGCTTCCTTACCTTTGGGTCCATCAGGGTCACCTGTTTGTAAAACGTAGGATTCTTCAGAGCGGGTGAATTCTAAACCGTCATAAAAACCACGTTTTACCAAATCGACGAAATTTCCAGAAGTCACAGGAGCGCTGTAACCGTCCACAACGATGGTCATATCACCTTTGGTGGTTTTCATCGCAATAGTAGCGCGACCTTTAAGTTGAGGTAAATTGCTATATTCTGAGGGGACTTCATAGGGGAACCCCTTTACCATTAATTGTTCGAGTTCACCAACTACATCCAGAGCCTTAGCGCGTTCTACTTTAGTTTGCTCTTTATCTTTAGCTTCGGCGAGTTTTTGTAGAGAAGCTACATCTGTTTTTAACTGTTCAATTAACCCAGTTGCTGTTTCCTGACGTTCTTGTGGGACTGAAGCCAGTATTTTGTCTGGTTTATCTAGAACACGATTTGCTTTTTTTAAATCATTAGAAATTGCACCCCAACGTTTATTTGCTCGCAATTGGTTGGAAATATCTTCCAGGGAGCGTTGTAATTCTCGTACAGGCTTATTATCAATTGGTAGGGCATATCGTAATAAAGCTTTACCATCAGTAATCGCATTACCTGATGGTAGTGCAGCGTGACTATTCGGAGTCCACCCAACTGTACTAATTCCTAAAAATACTGTTGTCAGCAGGATTGCTGTAAAAGCCTTTCTGAGTCGAAATTTTAATAAATTGAACATGGGACGGCGAGCGTGTAACATCAAGTTTTTATTGGGTTAGTCAGTAAAACCCATAAATCATCTTCCCACGTTGTCAGCCATTAACGAATTCCTTCTTCCTCGCTCTATTGACAAATAGCCATCTACAAATGACTATTGACAAATGACCAGAAGAAGGCAGAGGGCAGAGGGTAGAAGAGGGAACAAGTTACATTAGTAACAAATAGCACCCAAGTCTCTAGCTATCAAAAAGGGTGAAAGCCTACAATTCAGAGAATTAATGGTTTTCCAACAGTAGGACATCAGCCTAAAAAGGTACTGTTTTTTACTTTGTTTCTTTCTTCCTTCTTTTTCCTTCTTCCGTCTACAGGATGCCTTCTGCCTTCTTTTGACTAATTACTCTTGTGGAAGTGTACAATAAATGCCGATTGTCTCCCAATATTTGAAAGCTTCATGATTTCTAGCAATGATTTCCGACCTGGTGTGTCGATTGTTATAGATGGTTCGGTATGGCGTGTGGTCGAATTCCTCCACGTTAAACCGGGTAAAGGTGCTGCTTTTGTGCGAACAAAATTAAAAAATGTCCAGTCTGGAAGTGTAGTAGAAAAAACATTCCGTGCTGGTGAAACTGTTCCACAAGCTAATTTAGAAAAAAGCACGATGCAACATACCTATAAAGAAGGCGATGAATACGTCTTTATGGATATGGAAACCTATGAAGAAGGTAGATTAAGTGCATCACAAATAGGCGAACGTGTCAAGTACCTTAAGGAAGGTATGGAGGCTAACGTTATTCGCTGGGGTGAGCAGGTTCTAGAAGTGGAATTGCCTAATTCTGTAATTTTGGAAGTTATAGAAACAGACCCTGGGGTGAAAGGTGATACAGCAACGGGTGGCAGTAAACCAGCAAAGTTGGAAACAGGGGCATCTGTAATGGTTCCTTTGTTTATTAAGCAAGGAGAACGTATCAAAATTGATACCCGTAATGATGATTATTTGGGCAGAGAATAGCTTGTATCTGGTTTGGTGATACTCACTTCAGTATGTGTTTATTTACCATCCCTTGCAGGGATTTTACTCCCTGCCCTTCGTCCAAATAAAAATTAAAAATTAAAAATCAAAGGAGGATATAAGCCGACGCTGGGATACTCAGTACCAGGTTTATGTATTTCTTGTGGGAGTAACTGTGATTTTGATTTATGGGGATGCTAATTTTTAATTTTTAATTTTTTTGTTTTACATGAGGTTATAGTAACTGTGCCATTGGACTTTAACGAAATTCGCCAATTACTGGCAACTATTGCACAAACTGATATTGCTGAAGTCATCCTCAAAAGTGACGACTTTGAAATCACGGTACGTAAAGCCGTAAGTTTTAGCGGTCAAATCTCGTCGGTGAGTCAATCGGTCTCTAGTGCGCTCCCAGGAAATTTACCAACGGTGTCACCGACTCCAAACCCACTACCGTCGGTTCATATCATTGATGGAACGACAAATCGAACTGTGGATAATGTGGTACAAAACCCTCAGTCATCACCGAGTCCTTCACCGATTGAGCAAAAACTGCTAGAAATACCCAGTCCTATGGTGGGAACTTTTTACCGCGCTCCTGCACCTGGTGAACCTGCCTTTATTGAAGTAGGTGACCGTATCCGCAGTGGTCAAACTGTGTGTATCATTGAAGCCATGAAACTAATGAATGAAATCGAAGCTGAAGTATCTGGTCAGGTAATAGAAATTCTCCTTCAAAATGGTGAACCAGTTGAATATGGTCAACCTTTGATGCGAATTAACCCCGATTAAGTATTAATCTATATATCGACGATGTAGTTGTTAAATTTGTTCTTTGTAGTCCTTACGGGTTAATCCTGATGAAACATGTGTTGCCTGTACCACCAGAAGTAGTGCAGCAAATAGCTGAATACTTCAGCCTGCTGAGTGAACCGATGCGCCTGCGGTTATTGCATCTGCTGCGGGATGAAGAGAAGTGCGTGCAAGAATTGGTAGAGGCAACACAAACTTCTCAAGCGAATGTGTCCAAGCATCTAAAGGTTATGTGGCAAGCTGGAATTCTTAGCCGTCGTAGTGAGGGAACTTGCGCTTACTACCGGATAGAGGATGAAATGATTTTTGAGTTATGTAACCGAGTTTGTGACCGTATCGCCACGAGGTTGGAACAGCAAGCCCAAAATTTTCGAGTATTGACAAGCAAGTAGTAATTGGGGAGTGGGGAATGGGGAGTAGGGAGTGGGGAATAGGGAATGGGTAATGGGGAATAGGCAATTACCAATTACCAATCACCAATTACCAATTACCAATTACCAATCACCAATTACCAATTACCAATTACCAATCACCAATTACCAATTACTACAGTTGATACTCTTTATCAAAAATTTCACGGGTCATAGGCTGTTCCAACTCTAAGCCTTCACCACCTAGCACATCGAGTTGTTTTCCGTTAACTGATATATAAACCTTTGCCTTGGGGTTTAAAGCTGTTGCGGTATAAATAACTTGTCCAACACGTCCAGTCATGGAGGCACTACCCCCTCCACTGGTAAATTCATTAGATAAATTAATACGGACGGTATCTTTTTCGACTTTAGTCCCCAAAATTTTAGTGCCTTTGGGGATAGCGCTGCTCTTATTTTGCTTTTCTAGCAGGACTTTGAAAGCAGCTTCCAAAACTTGGTTTGGTTTCCCATTGGCTACTCTTATTGGCTGTGCAACCAATACCAGATTTTTGCCGTTGTCTTTAAGCAAATAAATATTTGTGTTCAGTTCTTTACCCGAAACTGTTCCTGGTTGGGGTATAGGCCTATTTAATGGTTGTGATTTATCTGGGGGTGCTGGTGGATTGTTTGAAGAATTCCAAGCGAACCAAGCTGCTGCACCAGTTACGGTAACTACTGCTGCGGAAATTCCGGCAATAAGGGCTGATGAAACGCGATTACTTCTTGGTTGTGTCATATTAAAAACCTTCTAAAGGGTTGGGATTTTACTTTGAAGCGTTAGGTCTGGTTTGGTAGTGGACTATATTTACCCCGGTTCGTGTTTCCAAAAATTCAGACGACGGTTCCACCCTTAAAAATACCGCGATTTCCAATTGGTCTTGACTCACGTCTAATTTTAGAATCCGCGCTAGTATTCCGCCACCTTCCAAAATGCTCAAATCTAATAGTTTGTTAACATTTTCTAAAATTAAATTTACAAATTGTGGTGGGGCTTTTTCCCCATTAATAATTATTACGGGTTCTACTGCTTGGAACCGTCTACCACGAACCACCCTGACTCCTGTTTCGACTTTTACTAAAATCGCTTCGCTCTTACCCAACTCCCGTAATTTTACTTGGAGTAAGAGGCGATTTTTTGTTATAAATTCTACTTTCGGATTTGTTAGTTTATATACGGGGTCTGACCCCGCTCCTGCAATTCTTCCTGGTCTGATTTCTAATAGTTGTAACTTTTTTAAAAATGCTGGTGATTGTAAAATTTTGTTGACATTTTGTTGATTTATAGTCAGGCGTATGCCTGCTTGTAATGGTCGTTTTAATTTTAAATTACGAGGATTTAATTCTAGCGCATCGCTTTCTAATTCAAAAGATATCAAGCTAATATCTTCCCATTTCAAACGTATTTGTTTTGCGGCTATGCGTATTCTGTTGATTTTTCCTTGTAGGAGTTGATAGGTTGGTGCGTTGTCGATGCGGACTTGGAATTGTTCGACTTGTAAGAATTGAGAACGAATTCTTTTTTCGACTGTGCGGTCTACTACCAGTCCGATGGGGGAAATTAAGGTTAAAAGTCCTGAGAGAAGGATGGTTATGAGTTCCACAAAGATTACTTCGTGAGCGACGCAGTTAAATTTACCAGATATTTAATATCAAATCCCTTTGTATTAGAATTATTTCTTCCTTTGCGGCTTTGCGGCTACCCTGCGGGAAAACCTCCGGTTTATGCGTGAGTACTCAACAAAAGCTAGAACCCGGTAGCTACAGGTATATTTTCAGAAGCACCAGTTTGAGTAACTGCTTTCAACGCATCACCGCTACGATGAGCCTCCCAATTTCCATAATCCCAACTACCAATACTCCAATTACCTTGCATGTAATCCTCGTCCTCTGAAACCGTACCTACATATTTCACTGCATCTGGAGAGGTCATTAGATAGCTTTTGCTAAAACTTATACTGCGTCCAATCACTTCACCACTTAATCGAGCTTCTCCTAAATAACTATCATCCAAAATTGAGCCAGTTAGACTATTACCACTTTGAATAAATACCACTTCAAAGCGTGTCGGTTCCCCTTGTTGCCAATATGTTCCTAGCCAGCTACCGCTTACATCAGCCATAAAAATTCTTCCGCAATACGTTATATACCTCATTTTGATTTGCGAATTGAAGCCGTTTTTGGGGTAAGCAGGCTTTTAATATACTATCAGGGAATAAATTCCCTGTCTGAAAGCTAAAGTCCTCTGAAAGAGGACTGAAAAAAATAGATTTACGGTAGGTTGAGAACATCCCGATTTTGCAAAAATTTCCTTATATCTAACTATTCAGTCCTCTTCAGAGGACTTTAGCTTTTAGACAGGGAATTTATTCCCTGACTATTTTGGCGATTGTAGCTACTCTTTCAATTCGCAAAAATCCATCAATTCGTGAAGCATCGCTATGCTTTCCCTATTTAATCGCTTCCTCAACCCATTTTTTGATAGTAGAAACTACCTCCTCGATAGCGATTTCTTGAGCTTTTTTACTCGCTCGTTGTACAACCTCAACCTTCCCATTAGCTAGAGCTTTCCCCGTCACAATTCTATAGGGAATACCAATTAAATCAGCGTCTTTAAATTTAACTCCAGCGCGTTCATTGCGGTCATCAAGTAATGTTTCAATACCAGAAGAATTTAGTTCAGCATAAAGTTTTTCTGCCGCTTCCATTTGTTGAGCATCATTAATATTAGGAACTGTGACAATAGCATGATAAGGAGCTATAGCCACAGGCCAAATAATTCCGTCTTTATCATAGGACTGTTCCACAGCAGCTTGAGCTAAGCGAGAAACCCCCACCCCATAGCAACCCATGACCAAAGGTTTTTCTTCCCCTTGTTCGTTTGTATACGTTGCTCCCATTATTTCGGAATATTTTGTGCCAAGTTGAAAAATATGTCCAGCTTCAATACCACGAGCACTTTGAATAATTTGTTCGGGGTCATGAACCGCTCTATCTCCTGGTCTAGATTTGCGTATATCTACGATGTTGTTAGGTGATTTAATATCTTTATCCCAATTGGCGCCAACTAAGTGAAAACTTGATTCGTTGGCTCCGGTGACGAAGTTTTTGAGTTCGACGGCTGTTTTATCTACTAAGCGCAAAAATTTTGGTGCGATATCTTTGACTGATTGAATATAATCATCAGCGATATTGGGAGCAATATAACCTAAGGGTAATGGTTTCGCTGTCCATTTTTTCTGAGCATCGGTATCTGGTACGCTAAGGCTAAGAATTGTTTTGGCGTTATAGTCACCTGCTAATTTGGTCAACTCATTTATTAATTTGACTTCATTAACTTCTTGGTCACCACGAATGCTAACCAGTATCAAAACTGTCATACCGTTATCGTAAGTTACTTGGTAAAGGACGTTTTTGACTACTGATGTGGGAGAACATTTTAGGAAGTTACAGAGTTTTTCGATAGTTTCTGTTCCTGGAGTTTCTCGTTTTTCGCAGATTGTAAAGGGTGAGGTTTCGGGGTCTATTGGTAAGGAGACTGCTTTTTCGACGTTTGCAGCGTATTTTCCGTCTTCAGTGTAGAGAACTTCGTCTTCTCCGGCTTCTGCTAGCACCATAAATTCTGTGGAACCGGAACCACCTATTGCTCCAGAGTCGGCTTCGACAGCACGAAATTGTAATCCGCTACGTCGTAGGATATTACTGTAGGCGACGTACATATCCTGATAAGTTTTTTTCAGGCTTTCTTCGTCTGGATGAAAGGAGTAAGCGTCTTTCATGATAAATTCTCGTCCACGCATTAAGCCAAAACGAGGACGAATTTCGTCGCGGAATTTGGTTTGAATTTGGTAGAGAGTTTGGGGTAACTGACGATAAGAGCGAATCATATCACGAGCTATGTAGGTTATTACTTCCTCGTGAGTTGGTCCGAGGGCTACTTCTTGTTCCCGACGGTCGGTGAAAGCGAACATTATGCCTTCTGCTTTAGTATAAGTGTCCCAACGTCCAGACTCTTTCCATAATTCAGAGGGTTGGAGTTGGGGTAAGAGGGTTTCTTGTCCGTTGATGGCGTTCATTTCTTCCCGGACTATTTGGGAGACTTTTTGCAGTACCCGCCACATGAAGGGGAGATAAGCATAAATACCTGCGCCGATGCGACGTATATAACCTGCACGGAGTAATAATTTGTGGCTGGGAATCTCCGCATCTGCGGGGTCATCTCTCAGTGTGACGAATAGCATTTGTGACAGTCGCATCGTTGTCCCCTTTCGAGTTTTCTTGCTCTTTTTTATTGTTAAGTTAGATTTGTTACCAGGAGATTCCTATTCGTCTGGTTATGCAACCGCGAATTATAATCGCCAAAGCAAAATCATATTGTATAAAGAACCTGGAATGATTTCTTAAATTTATAGCTAAAATTTCTTATCTCAACAACTAACAATAATCTACCTCAGTTAAATAATGTATCACGCACAACCACCTCTAGAGTTTATCCCACCGTCTTTTAATCCCTGGCTTCTGAAAACAACGCATGTTTTATTACCTGCTTGGATAAGTTGGCAAACGGCTATTACCAATATTGAGGCTGAGAATGTTGAGGTTTTGGTAAATTTGTATCGTGAGTTTCAAGAGGGTAAGAACCGATTTTTAATTGCGTTTCGTCACCCTAGAGCTGATGACCCGCTTTGTTTAGGTTATTTGTTTTCCAAGATTATACCCAAGGCTGCTAAAAAACAGGGTGTTAAGTTAGAATTACCTGTTCACGCTCATTTTATCTATGACCGGGGTATTACGTTATGGGCTGGTTCTCATATTGGTTGGCTTGCTTCTAATTTAGGTGGTACTCCTATTCAACGCGGAAAGGCTGACTGGACGGGGTTACGGAGTGCGCGGGATTTATTTGTGAATGGGAAATTCCCGATGGGTGCTGCTCCGGAAGGTGCTACTAATGGTTTAAATGAGGTTATTAGTCCTTTGGAACCGGGTATTGCTCAAATGGGATTTTGGTGTGCTGAGGATTTACAGAAGGCTGAGCGAAATGAGCAGGTTTTTATTGTGCCTGTCGGGATTAAATACAATTATATTGACGACCCTTGGAGTGCGATCGCAAATTTGTTGAGTGATTTGGAAGTGTCCTGCGGTTTGCCTGTGGGGGAGAGAATTTATGACTTAAGGTCTTCAACTGCGAGCTCTTTATATAGCAGATTGATTGCTTTGGCTGAGCGCTTACTTTCGTCAATGGAAGAGTTTTACACAAAGTTTTATCGTAAAAAGTTACCATTAACTTCTCACTTCACTGAAAATGAAGCAATAGCTCAACGCTTGAAAGTATTGATGAATACTGCTTTGGAAGTCGCTGAAGAATATTTTGGGTTACAGAGCAAAGGTAATTTTAATGACAGGTGTCGGCGGGTGGAACAGGCTGGATGGAATTATATTTTTAGAGAGGATTTTAAGGATGTGAAAGGTCTTTCTCCTTTGGAACGAGGTTTGGGTGATAGGATAGCTGAAGAAGCGAATATGCGTATGTGGCATATGCGTTTAGTTGAATCTTTTGTCGCTGTTACTGGTAGTTATGTACGAGAAAAGCCTAGTCCGGAAAGGTTTGCGGAAACGGCTTTAATTGTTTGGGAAATGGTGACTAAGATTCAAGGGGGAGGAGAAAGTTCTAAGCGTCCGACTTTAGGTAAGCAACGAGCTGTTATTACTGTGGGGGAACCTTTGTCTGTCTCGGAGCGGTTTCCTGTTTATAAGGGTAGTCGTTTGACTGCTAGACAAGCGGTTGCTGATTTGACTAAAGATTTGCAGGTGAGTTTGGAAAGGTTGATTTAAACCACATAAACCGGAGGTTTTCCCGTAGGGTAGGAGCCAAGGACACGAAGGAAGAGGTAGGGAAGGAAGAATGAGAAAGCGGCTACGCAGGGTCGTGGTAGCCGCATTTAGTGTGTCACATATACATATATAATGATATGATGACATGTTTAAGGGATGTTACAATTTTTTATTTGCGGGATTCGGCTTGAGGCTATGCGAGTGTTGCATTAGCAAAATTTTTTAACTAAAGCAATAGTCTCTAAGTCAACTTAATAGTTTGTCGTATTCTGCGTGTGAGCCAATCCAAAACCAAACTATGTCGGTATTATCCTTAACGGCAAGGACTCGATAGTACAAGCCAACTCGCACAGACCAGTAGCTACCTACTTTTTTAAAATGTAACGATGGATGTTGAGGATTGTCTTTCAACAATTCGTAGCATTTGTCAGCGAGTTCTTGAATATCTGTGGGCAACTGACGGTAATAATACCAAAAATCTGGAGTCGCTCGGTGTCTTACAAATCAGTACAACGTCCTTCTCTCAAATGTTGTAATGCTTTGTCAGCCAGTTTATCTAGTTTCCCTGCAGCGACATCAGCCTCTATTTTTCTGTCCCAGACGGCTGCATCAAATTCTGCAAACCAAGCACGAAAGGCTGCGAGTTCCTCTGGTGAAAGTAGACTGACGGCAAGCTCAATTTCTTGTAGGGTCTGCATGTTTATTATAATAAGCTTTTAACTCTGCTTATTCAAGTTTACCAGTTACCGCGAATAACGCAAAACCGCGTCAACTAAATTTTTAGCAAAACCTTCGTAGTATTGCGTTATAAATCTGTTGTAATGTTTCCTATTTGATGGAATAAGACTTTCAGTAAGTCAGCTTTTGAAAAAGGTTTAGTTAGGTATCCTGATGCTCTAACCATTTTTGCTCTTGCTTTATCGATAAAACCACTTTTACCTGTAACCATAACTACAGGGGTATCACGAAAATGGCGATGTTTACGCAATAATGAACAAAGCTCGTATCCATCTAAATCAGGCATGGAAATATCAAGTAAAATAATATCTGGTTGGTGACGAATAATTTGCATTAGTGCTTTTAATGGTTCATCGACACTTATCACGTTAAACAATTGCTCGTCTAAGAAGCCTTTAATTGTTTGTAATATTGTGGGACTATCGTCAACACAGATAATTTTGTATGTTTTTGTGGATTTTTCTTCTAAATGAGTATTTTTTGTTTTGATTGCTACGCTGGGAATTAACTCTTGAGAAATACTCGTATTTTGATTATCTAAGTTGAGTAATTTTCCGGAAAATCGTGGAAGTTCTTTCTGAGCTTTTTCTAATCGTTTATTTATCGGCTCTAATTTCTGCTGTTGTTCTTCAATATATTGTGATTTCTCTTTCTGGTCAACAAAGGGAGTGAGAAGATTTTTTGACTCTACAGTAGTATTGAGGATATTCTCTATCTGAATAGCAAGATTAAAAGTATTTTTTGGCTCTGATTTTGAATCAGCGACAGAATTGATAAGTTTGTCTAAATTAAAACTGAAGTTAGAGTTTGAATTAGAAGTTATTTTTTGTCTAGGTTTGATTAACGAAGCAATATCGATATAGCAAAATTTAGGCATGTCATTCAATAAACTCTGAGAAATAAACTCATAAGTTGCTTCTTTCATTTTTTGCAATGATTTAATAAACTCTAATACTATTTCCTCTATAACTTTTTCTGCTTCTTGATAACTTATATAGTGTTCGTTTACTAACCAACAAATAGCAAGATAACAAGGGTTTTCGACTACTTTATCTTTTGCAGCAGTTTGAAATACAGTCTTGATTTGATTATAAACATTTAGATTAAGGTGAGAACTATCTCTACTCAATGCTTGTAGTTTACTATCAAGTATTTTCCACATCTTATTATTGGCAATGCAAGCATAAATAATTTTACCATCTTGTAAGAATATTGAAAAATTCTCTATACGAGAGGTAGAAGAAATTTGTACCTGTCCATTTACATAGTCCACAGCTATTCTTTCTAATAACGATACATGCTCTTCAAGTTGGGAAAATTTGTACTGACCTAAGTGGATTCTGTTTGCTAAGAGAATTCTGTGCATAATTAATTTAAAAAGTTATTACACTCAAAATTAGTTGAGTAGGTTCGTATTACTTAAAATCCGTAAACTCGCTAAAGACTGAAGAAGGAGAGAAAGAATAGGTAAAAGATTATGGACGATAGAAGTATTTCCCATCATCTTTCATACGGTATTAAATTAGAAAGTACAAAAAACTTTGAGAAGTAACTAGAAAATGTGAAAATAAGGCTGTGTCTATATAAATCAATATCTGAAAATTAATTTTTCAGATTATGGGTTAATTGTGCAATAGTAGGTATTTAACTCATTAAGGGTAAGTCTAACATAAAATACAAGAAAAAACCGTATCTTCTTAATAAGTCGGATAAAAAACGAATAGGTAAAATAACCACCGATTAGAGAAAATGTTTTATGAAATTGTTGTCGTAATACTGCAAGCTGAGTCTGGTTGAATATAGTAGTTTTTTAATTGATGATAGGATTTTCGGTATTTTTTGAGGTTAACACCTGTGGTTTCTTCTAAAAAACGCCGGTTGAAACCTTGGTAGAGACGCGATTTATCGCGTCTCTACATTGCGTATATATTTTTGCATTTTATATTTTTGCATTATAGTTAAATATTATGACTACCAAATTCTTCTGCTAAGCAACTTGCATCCGGATTAACTCTAGAGTATTTATTCTTACCCATTTTTACAACACAGAACGGACCTTTACCACAATTTCTTAAACAACCACTACGTTCAACAGTCACTTTTCCTTGTAAACCCCGAACACACAAATTTTGTTCTAATTTAGATAATAATCCCTGACCACCTTTTTTCCGACAACTGGAACCCTGACATACTAAGATTTTAGGTCTAGTCGGTAATGGTTGTTCCACGAAATTTTCTTTATTCAAAACACGATGAATAAGTGTAATATTATATGCTTTAAGTTTTAATTTGCCTGTTTGTAAATTTAATTGTGTAACACCACAAACACCTATTTTATAACCAGGAACTAGCCACAAACCCACAGACAGACGTAAATCTCTGGGTAATAAAATTTTTATTTCTGAAGATGCGATTTTTAAGCGCAATGATTTACATTTATCTGGTGAAGCACCAGCAAAGCCTAGGAATTCACCCTCTAGCTTAAATTCTGATATATTGATAAATTTTTCACTCATTCTTTTAGTTATTAGTTATTAGTTATTAGTTATTAGGATTATTAATTTAGAATTCTTTAACAGTTATATAGACATAACTATAAATTAATTATGTATTGTCTATAACATTTGTAAAGATGTAATTAGAGATGCGATTAGAGATGCGATTAGAGATGCGATAAATCGCATCTCTACCCAAATAAAAATTTTTAAGCTAAACGTTTAGCTTCAAAAGTCTGTGGCAATTTTAATGGTTCTGGTAAATCAGTAAATGATAATTCCCACCCGTTGGCTAATGTAAAAATCTTACCATCAGGTGAATCTATTTCCTTAACTACTACTTCTTCTAAATCTTTTTTAGGAACGTAAACAGTTAAATGTCCAGCATCATTGCGACGTAACATTACCTTCATTATTTTTCCTCAAATTCCGGGACTGGTTCAACGAGTTCAAGCTCTTTTTTCTTGCATCCAATGATGTACCCTGTATCTAAAAAATGTACGGCGTAAATATAGGAACGCTGCAAAAATGTACCGATGCTGGCTACGTAACCAATATCTCCTTTTTTCGCTAAAACCACTCCTAATTCCCTTCCGGGAAATGTGCCATCGTTTTTGATTAACTTTCGTAAACGCACCTTATCACCAATATCAAATTCTGGTTCGTCAAAAAGTTCATTATCATCTGATTGCATGGGAATACCTCGCTTGTTCTACTAAATTCAGTAATTCTTGAGTTGTTAGGTTACGTTTTTTCTGTATCGACTCATTACGTACTGCATCTAAGAGTAATTGAGTTTCTTTATCGTCTAAATGAATACCATGTTGAGTTAGAAAACTAGACAACATATGTCTTCCAGAATGCTTCCCGATAACTAAACTACGCTCCCTTCCTACCTCCTCTGGTGCAAATGGTTCATAGGTATGGGGATTTTGTAATACTCCATGTGCATGAATTCCAGATTCATGAGCAAAGGTATTTGCGCCGACAATCGCTTTCCAGGGTGGTACTTCACAGCCTGCAGCAGATGCTACTAAACGAGATAATTCTAATAAGCGTGGTGTATCTATTCCCACGTCAATACCGTGTATACGCTTCAAAGCCATCACAACTTCTTCTAATGCAGCATTTCCCGCTCGTTCACCTAAACCGTTTACTGTTGTATTCACAGAAGAAGCACCCGCTTTAATTCCAGCGAGTGCGTTTGCGGTAGCTAATCCAAAATCGTTATGGGTGTGAATCTCTACAGGAATCAATAAAGTTCTAACGAGTTTGTTGACTTTGCAGTAGGTGGTAAAGGGGTCGAGAATACCTACTGTGTCACAAAAACGAAATCGGGCTGCTCCCCATTCGTGTGAGGAATGCGCGACATCCTCTAAGAAACTTTCGTCGGCTCTTGAGGAATCTTCTCCTCCGACTGCGACCCAAAGACCGTTATCCAGAGCGAAGTTGATACAGTCTTTAAGTTTCTGTAAAGTGATTCGCCATTGTCCGTGAAATTTCGTTGCAATTTGTATCCCAGATACCGGAACAGAAATATGAACACGCTTGAGACCACAAGCGATAGAAGCTTTGATATCAGAAATTACTGCACGGTTCCAACCAAGCAAGTTAGCTTTTAGACCCAAGTCATTAATTACGGATATAGCACGTGTTTCTTCATGACCCATCGCAGGAATACCGACTTCAATTTCCGCAACCCCGATGGAGTCAAGAAATTTAGCGATTGCCACTTTTTCTTCTAGGTTGAATGCAACACCAGCCGCTTGCTCACCATCACGCAGAGTAGTGTCATTAATTATGACGTGATTCATTGAAAACATCCCTCTATTGGTTACCTTATAAATACTTTTTTGAACTATGAATAATGCGATAGCGCTGATTCATAATTTATAATTCATTATTTATATCTCATAACTGGATTTATTTTTCTCAATTTTAGCAACTTTAAATCACCTATCTGTATCACAGCGGACTAAATTAATAAAGAAGGAGGAAGCAAGAAGAAATAATATGTGTGTATATAGAAAAAAGTTTACTCTGTACCAAAATAATTAACTATAAAAGTCCGGATATTAAATTTTGACTTGAGAATAAATTAGGATATGCTTCCTCTCTCTTCTTACTTCATTTAACACCCAAAATTGCTTGATTTTAGTAGTCTTTCTGATTCTTGTTCTAACCAATCAAATATTTGTTCTAACTGTTCAATAGAAACCAATCCATATTGCCAAAGTAGCATTGGTAAGGGAGCATTGTCTAACTCTCTGTGTCGTAATACGACAGCAATATCCTCATTTTTAAGTTTAAGCTCATTGTGTAGAAAATCAATCAAATTTGTATCGCGGTTCAGAACTTGCATAATAGCAGAGTAAAAATATATAGCGGAAATGTTAGGAGATTTGAAATTACCTTTAATGATAAATAAAAAATTTTCTCAGCTGATAATTTCGCATCGTTAATTTATAGAATCTCTTGAGTAATAACTTAAGATTTTAGAAGCATAAATAAATCAAGAGTTGCAATAATTATTCAGACAGTTAGAAAAGAAGAATTACTTGCAAATATAAGTGTATTTGCAATCTATATCTGCTTTTAACCCTGGTAAAATCGCAAATTATCAGTCAACAGTCACCAGTCACCAGTCAACAGTCAGCAGTCAGCAGTCACCAGTTAACAATCAACATGCTTCCAACAGCGTTCCAACCACTCAATTAATTCTTGACGTGGTTTTTGAATTTGCATCAGTGTGCTGCGTAAAAGTAGCGCTGTGATACAGCTATTAACTTGTACGCGGAGTGAACCGTCGCTTAAACACGAGCAAGGGATTTTTAAGTCTTGCAAGCGTTGATATACTTGCCAGCGTTCGCTTAAAGGTATCTGCACCACCTGCTCGTAGGAAGTGTCAGAACTACGCGGTTCTAACATAATTATTTATCCTTTGTCAAAACTTTTTTTTCTTGTGTCCGTTCCACCAAGATTTGCAGTTGTTGTTCCAAATGCTGAATACGCTGTGACAGAGAGGAAATCAGGGTAGCTTCTGGGTCGGGTAATTGAGAATGTTCTAAAGGGCAATTGTTTGTGTCGGGGTGACATTTAACAATACGACCGGGAATTCCCACAACAGTACAACCAGGGGGAACATCCCGTAGTACAACACTCCCTGCTCCGATACGAACCCCATCACCAATGTCGATATTACCTAAAACTTTCGCACCAGTTCCGACGACAACATTTTTTCCTATGGTTGGGTGACGTTTACCAGTTTCTTTTCCCGTTCCACCCAAAGTGACACCTTGATAAATTAGGGTGTTGTCTCCAACAATAGCAGTTTCGCCGATAACTACCCCCATCCCGTGGTCGATAAATACTCCTTTACCGATTTTTGCTCCTGGATGAATTTCAATTCCGGTTAAGAACCGAGCGATGTGGGAAATCAATCGGGGGAATAACACTATTTTATAAGAATGTAACCAGTGAGCTAAACGATGCAATGCGATCGCGTGCAATCCGGGATAGCACAATAACACCTCCAACCAATTTCTTGCTGCGGGGTCGCGCTGGAAAATGACGCGAAAATCATTTAGGAATGTCTCGAAAAATCCTTCCTTTCTCTGTCGCTTATATGGAGATACATGGAGACCTAGGAGCGTTTCTCCAGTGGTATGGTTTCTGGTACTGTCCAAGGGTTGTTCCATCGGTGTTGTCTTTTATAAAAAAAGCCGTGTGCTTTTCCTGCTTATATCAGGCTGCATTTAAACAGGCAATAATTCCGATGGCTATTGTATTTATTAAGTTTATTAAGGTTGTACTCATTACCCCAAATGTAGACTTAATATAAATTTAAAATTTCTTTTGGGGTAGGGGTACGAGAACATTTCTTTAAGGGTGTAGGTATTTCTGAGATATTTATTTAGATTTGATGTACTCAGTCAAAAACCTTTATATATTAGCTTTTGAATCATATTCAACAGAGATTTTCAGAAGATATTAAACTGTACTCACCTATCTCCGTCTGCTTGAAAACAGTCAAATAGGCAGCTATTATCCGATTAATTCTGTATATACAGTTACTTCTATTATAAGATTTTAATTTTGAAGAATCAAATTCATTATTTTTTTTTAATAATAAATTCTGTGTTCATCAATACAATCAGGACTTACACCAATTCTATGTAAAAACGCACTTAATAAAACTATTCTTAACTTTGCGTCTTTGCGGCTTTGCGTGAGACAGCTATAGCAATTTTTCCAACAGCACGTTCGCTTTCGCTATAAGCGTGAGCAGCTGCGATATCGTCCAGAGAAAAAGTTCGGTCAACAACTGAGCGTATTTTTCCGGATTCAATCCAATAGCTTAAAAGCATCAAATCTTCACTATTAGACGAAAGAAGAATGAATTTAGCTTTTTGACCAGGGAGAAACCCTGTCAAAAAACCTTGGATAACAATTTCAGGTGAGGGTAATGTTGTACAATAAACACCGTTTGCTTTGAGAATTTTTTTACAGTTAGAAAAAGAACTTTTAGCAACTGCATCAAAAACAATATCGTACTGTATTTTTTCTTGAGTAAAATCTTGTTGATTGTAGTCAATAATTCTATCTGCTCCTAAAGATTTGACTAAATCAATATTCCTAGAACTACAAACACCAGTTACTTCCGCACCCAAAACTTTGGCAATTTGCACAGCGAAAGTACCGACACCGGACGAAGCACCATTGATTAATACGCTTTGTCCAGCTTTGATTTGACCTTGGTCGCGTAATGCTTGTAAAGAGGTCATTGCTGCTAAAGGTACGACAGCAGCTTCTTCGTAACTTATATTATTTGGTTTTAGTGCTGCGAGTTTTTCGGGAACTGCTGCGTATTCTGCATAGCCTCCCCCTGGAACATTCAGACAAGCGTAAATTTGCTCTCCGATTTTAAATTTTGTAACTTGAGAACCAAATTGTACTACTTCTCCAGATACATCCATCCCCAAAATCATCGGAAATTTGTTACCTGTAATAAATTTCAACATCCCCTTACGGATTTTCCAATCGATGGGGTTGATGCTGGATGCATGAACTTTTATTAGCAATTCATCTGATTTAATTTTTGGTAGCTCTACTTCTTCGTTGTGAAATACATCTGTAGAACCATATTTACGGATAACTGCTGCTTTCATAATTTCCCTCAAAGCTCCCTGATAAAACTTAGCAACGCATATTAAACGGATGTAACGGATGGTTTATCTGTGTGAGTTAATAGAGGATATAAGGTTAGAAAAATCGGTGAAACCCGTAATTAATTTATCCGTTACATCCCTTAATCATCCGTTGCTAATCCGTCGCTGAAGTGCTATAACTTCTCTAAAATGTTTTCTGCTGTACTGACTTCTAATTTTCCACCTTCTTCTAAAGCTTGATATTTGACTACCCCATCTTCAATAATCATGGCATAGCGACGCGAACGTATTCCTAGTCCTTTGGCTAGTAAGTTTAATTCTTGACCAACTGCTTTAGTAAATTCACCAGAGCCATCGGCAAGCATTAGGACTTTATTACCAACATTTCTATCTTTTGCCCATGCTCCCATTACGTATGGGTCGTTAACGGAAATACAAGCAATTGTATCTACACCTTTTGCTTTTATTTGGTCTGCATATTCTAAAAAACCGGGGAGATGACGTTCTGAACAGGATGGGGTGAAGGCTCCAGGTACAGCAAAAATTATTACTTTCTTTCCTGTAAATATTTCGTCGGTGGTGATTTTTTGCACTCCGGAAGAACTCATATAGTATAAGGTCGCTTTGGGAATTTTACCACCTATTAGAATACTCATCTTTTAGCCTCTATGATGAAAATAAATGTTTATCATTAGCGCAACTAACTATAAAGTAGTATGGTATGTATCTTTACTAATTATCGAGAATAAGATTAATTGCTAATTAATTATATCAGGTCACAATACCAATTATTCTAAGTCTTATTATTTACAACTATTGGTAGACTTCAGTATTAAATTATCTTGTCATTATATAAGTAAGGATGCTAGAGATGTATCTAGCCTTGATTACTGTATTACTATAAGTTTGCTGGAGTCGCTACTATGTTTCGCGTAATTCAGATTGTACGGAACTCATTGATTCGTATATTAGCCTTAACTTCTTTATTTTTTGGCTTTTTAGGTAATAAATTTAATGCTGTTAGCAAATTATTCGGTTTTAAATCGTCAGAATATTTCTTAGATTCCCAGGAAGCTAACACCCTGAAAAAAATTCAAGCAAAGTCTGACGTTGAAGTTGAAGTAGCTAAACCTGTTGTAAATTCTACGTCTAACTCAAGACCTCGTCGTAATGACCCAAATATGGATTATTTTCGTAATATGGCGAAGCAAGTCAAAAATTCCAATTAAAATATTAGATGCAGGATTAGCAACAATATTTTTCGTTCACATAAATGCAAGGTGGAGACTAACATGTTTAGTCTCTCCATTAAATACGTGATTTTGCGTAGAAATATCTTTGAACTAGTATTTTTACGTAATAAGAATACCAGAGTCATCAATATTACTTAAAATCTTATCAAATCATCATAAATTCAAATTTATAAGTGATATTAGAGGCTGATTTAGGGGAATTATAAGAAGAGTATAAAATATATCATCTTCTTTATTATTATGCCAGACAGCCTTTATGAACCAAGTTTTATCAGTTCTCAAGAGTGTCAAGAGTTACTAATGCGGGGGATGCAATTCCAAAAGCTGTTGACTAGAATTATTGCTAAAATTCGTGCAAGTGTTGATATAGAGGTTTTATGTTCGACTACTAGTCAAGAGATTTGTCACTCGCTTGGTCTTGAGCGTGTTGGTATTTACCGATTTAATCATGATTGGTCGGGGAGTTTTATTAACCAGTTGGGATTTGCTCAGTCTCCCTGGAACAATATCAAGGCTTTTGGACAAAATTTAATTTGGGCTGACACGCATTTACAAGAAACTAAGGGTGGACGATATCGTAAAAATGAGCCTTTTGCTGTGGCAGATATTTATGAGGCTGGTTACTCCCGCTGCCATGTGGAATTATTAGAGCAATTTCAAATTCGTTCTTATACAATAGCTCCAATTTTTGTTGGCCAGCAATTATGGGGGTTACTTGCTGCTTATCAACATTCTCAACCTCGTCAATGGCAAACTGATGAAGTCGAATTTTTGTCTAGTGCTGCGAGCTATTTGGGAATAGCAATGCAACAGGCAGAAATTTTGGAACAATCAAAGCAGCGCACAACTGAGTTACAAAATGCTGTTGCACGACAAAGAGCTTTAACGGAAGTGGTGGACAATATTCGTTCATCACTTGATACCAAACTGATTTTTGATACTACTTGTAGAGAGATTTGTAAATTGCTCAAGGTGGAACGAACCGCGATTTACCGCTTTGATTCTAATTGGGGTGGTGAATTTATTAGTCACTTTGGTACTGTAGAACCCCAATGGGAAAATATAAATCCTTTTGGTCAAAATTTAGTTTGGGAGGATACTCATTTACAGGAAACTAAAGGTGGTCGGTATCGGAATAATGAGACTTTTGCAGTGAATGATATTTATGAAGCGGGACATACCCGTTGTCATTTAGATATTTTGAAGCAGTTTAAAATTCGTGCTTATGCGATAGTACCAATTTTTATTGGTCCGAAGTTGTGGGGGTTATTAGCAGCGTATCAGCATTCTGCACCTCGCTTATGGTTGGATTATGAGGTGGAATTTCTTTCTCAGGTGGGAGCGCAACTTGGTGTTGCTATTCAACAAGCGGAACTTTTGCAGCAGTCGAAACAACAAGCTATTGCATTTGAAAGTGCGATCGCTCGACAGCGAGCTTTGACGGATGTGGTCACCAAGATACGTTCTTCCTCTGATACAGCATTGATTTTTCAGACGACTTGTCAAGAAGTATGTAAGCTTCTAAAAGCAGAACGGGTAGGAGTTTATCATTTTAATCCAGACTGGAGTGGTGAATTTGTTAGCCATTTTGGGATACCAGAAATTCAGTGGATGGCTGGAAACCCATTTGGAGAAAACTTAGTTTGGGAAGACACTCATTTACAAGAAACTAAAGGTGGTCGATATCGCAATAATGAGAGTTTTGCGGTAAACGACGTATATAAAGTTGGACATACACGCTGTCACCTAGATATATTAGAGCAATTTAAAATTCGAGCCTACGCAGTAACACCAATTTTTGTGGGACGCACTTTATGGGGTCTGCTTAGTGCTTATCAACATACAACACCCCGTCAATGGGAAACTGTGGAAGTAGAATTTTTATCTCAAGTCGCTAGTCAACTTGGGGTCGCTATTCAAAGTGCCGATTTACTTTCCCAAACTCAAACCCGTGCAGAAGAACTACATCAATCAGCAGAACAACGGCAAATTCTCTTTGATGTAGTCGCAAAAATTCGCGAATCCCTAAATTTAGAAACAGTTTTCAAGATAACCGCTCAAGAAGTACGACGTTCACTCCGAGCAGACCGAGTCGGTGTATTCCGTTTTGACCCAGACAGCAAATATTGTGTTGGTGAATTTATTGCTGAAGATGTCTTATCTAAGTACGAACCAGCTTTAGGATATAAAATAGAAGACCATTGCTTTGGTGAAGAATATGCTCCGCAATACGCAAAAGGAAGAATTCAAGCAATCTCCAATATTCACATAGCTGGTTTCCAAGACTGTTGCGTAGAAATTTTAGAGCGCTTCCAAATCAAATCACAAATTATTGCCCCCCTAATGGAAGGTGAACGACTCTGGGGACTGTTGTGTGTTCATCAATGTAGCCACTTCCGCAATTGGAAAGAAGTAGAACAAAAATTCTTTAGTCAAGTAGCAGCTCAATTGAGTGTTGCAGTTCGTCAAGCAAATTTACTCAGTCAAACTCGCGAACAAGCAGATAAACTAGCCAAAACCCTAAACGACTTGCAAAAAGCTCAGATTCAAATGATTCAATCTGAAAAAATGGCAAGTTTAGGACAACTAGTCGCGGGTATTGCTCACGAAATCAATAACCCAATTAACTTTATATACGGCAATATAGAACACGTGTATCAATACAACCAAGAGTTAATTGAGTCGTTGCAAATTTACCAAAAATATTATCCTCAACCAGTTCCAGAAATTCAAGCGCACTTAAAGAAAATAGACTTAGAGTTTTTGTTTGAGGATATGCCCAATTTATTCAAATCAATGGAGTCGGGTGCAGACCGTATTCGCGATATTGTGGCTTCCTTACGCAACTTCTCACGGTTAGACGAAGCTGAAGTTAAAGAGGTAAATATTCACGAGGGACTTGATAGTACCTTGATGATTTTACAAAATCGTCTGAAAGTCGCACCTCATATTCCAGAAATCCAAGTCAACAGGGATTACGACGCATTACCTTTAGTTGAGTGTTACCCTGGTCAACTCAATCAAGTGTTTATGAATATTTTGTCTAATGCTATCGACGCTCTAGAGGAATGTAACAAACTGCGAACACCGCAGGATATTAAAGCAAACCCCAGCGTTATTCGTATTTCAACTTCGCTTGTCGATAAAGATTGGGTGGCAATTTCTATAGCTGATAACGGAGTGGGGATGAGTGAGGAGGTCTGCTCTTATATATTTAATCCGTTTTTTACAACAAAGCCCGTGGGTAAAGGGACTGGACTGGGACTTTCGATTTCTTACCAAATTATTACGGAAAAACATGGAGGTAAACTGCTTTGTAATTCGGCACCGGGTGAAGGAGCGGAGTTTGTAATCGAAATTCCTATTCGCCGGGTTGTGGAACGAAAGGTGGAGGAAGCCTAGCAACGGATGCTGAACGGATGTAACGGATGAGTTGTCTGTGTGAGTGGTGGGGGAATGACGAAGGAAAAATAAATATATGAAATTCACAATCAAGTTATCTGCTATATCCGTTCATTGTCTGTTGTGAAAGTTGTTTGTAATTGAGATTCCAATTCCGATGGGTTGAATCAGATATCAGGGGATTCTAGCTTTGTTTAGTATCAATTATATCTTACAGGTTGTGACAGTTTGAAAGGTGTCAGCCGGTCTGTTGAATTTGCGGATGACAGGGTGAAAAATAACTCTAGCGCTAGGGTTTATCTACTTATGTTTGTTGGAACAACAGAAGCTGCTTGTTTGCTGTGTATAAGCTGCCAGAGAATTCGACAGCTGTTGAAAGATGGACGGATTAGAGGAGCGAAAAAGGTAGGTCGTTTTTGGCAAATACCTTTATTTAGTGGAATTCCACAGATTATTGAAGGAACCAGAGGTCCACAAGGAAATTGGAGGAAGAGATTACAATGCAGTCCGACTAAGATTCACGTTAATCGCCACAAATTCGATAGCAACCAACGTCAAAAGGAAAATGAGCCGATGCTTGTGGTTCATAAAGGTAAGAAAAGTCAATATTGTCATGAAGTAGAAATTTTTGGACCTTGTAAATTAGTATATCGACCACATTCTCCTTTGAATTCTGGCGCTAAACTTTGGATTGAGGTTGACCAAGAAATTCAAATCACAACTAAAACCTTTGCTTGAAGATGACATATAATTTTAAGCTGATTACGGTGATAGATTAAATTCGCAAAAGCGGAAAGGTAAGTCATGCAAGATTACCAGTATAAAGAAATTGCCAATATATCTCCTAAGACAATTGTCCAATATTTAGAAAAACATGGATGGCATAATTGGAAGGAAGTAGAGGATGTATCTGTTTTGATTTACAATAAGCAAGGTAAAAAGTTCGGGTTATTTTTACCTTTGAGCTTAGATTTTGTAGACTATAAAAATAGAGTTTCAGAAATTTTAATTACTTTAGAGGAAGTGGAAGAACGTCCGCGATGGCAAATCTTAGATGCGCTTAGAAGTAAGGCGGAACAAACCACGAATGCAAGCAAGTATGATTAATTAACGAAAAATCACGGAATATATAGCGGTTCTGAATCCGGTGAAGTATACAAGGGCGGGCAAGGATGCCCACCCCACAAGATATTATTTTTTCTTTGTAAGAAGTGCTATATACAACCAAGTAATAAAGCTGAATTATAGCGTAATCGCTTCTTAAACAATTAAGAATATGCCGAAGTATATTGCCAATTCCTTCATAGCTCTGTACCTGTATATAAAATTACTTAAAACTTACGCAGTATTGAGAAACTAAGCATTTATCTTCTAGATAAAATACCTATATAATTTTCTTCAATAGATGCTAAAATCAGAATAATTCTCAATAACTAGAATAAAATATGGGTAAATGCCATGCTTAGTAATTAACGCTTAAGAGCTTATTTATAACGTAAATATTAAGTATACAAAAGTGATGGGTTGCGGCGCTTCATCCGACTTAAAGAGCCTCCAACTAAGTCCTACAAATGCGCCTAACCCATCCTACGTGTATAGCCCCAACCCACTATAAATAATTGATATTTTGTCAAATAATTGCAAAATATTTCCCCCTGTTAACGGTGAATCAGGAATACCAAGCTCAACTTTGTTAAACCTGGCTTTGTAACACCCGTTGTAATCATCACGATTACGAAAAATTAAGAAAATATAAACAAAATTCTTTTTTGAAAAAAAAATGATATCTTAGCTACAGAATTGAATTTCGCAAGACGCCTGGAGTAGTTATCCATCTCCTACTCCGGCTTTTTAAGAAGCAAGGAGGAAAAGATAAAGAGTAGATAAAAAGGAATTAATACTCATGCATATTGCTTAGCGATAGTTTAATTTTTGGATATACGCTAACAAAAGGAAAATTAAGGAAAGTAGTTTCGCAAACAGCAAGAAATAATGTTTTCAAATCTGGATGCATTTTCTACTCTTTCTGTGGCTTGTGAGTACAAGTTAAGAAGTGCGAATTAAACCTTAAAAAATTGCTAAGACCCTTGAGACTAGCGGGATAGGGATGAGTACAGTAGATGCTCGTACCCCTTCACCATAAATACTTGTACCCTATCCGGAAAATACTTGCACCCCTGCCCGAAATTTTTTTTAAGAAAGTGGCAAAACCTTAAGGGCTAAGGTTCTTAGAAATTGAGTACAAAAGTAATAAGTTCAATAAATTCTATCTGCACTACAGGTGAATAACCCGGTTTTGGGACTGCTATAAATCATATAACGCCAATCACTTAACGCACCAATAACACAACTCAGTTAAAAATGAGTTAAATAATAAAGGCGCGGTGAGTGAGTGGAGGGATGAGATAGCACCATGCCCTTGAGAGAAGATGTCGCGGCTGTACGCACCAATTAGACCCACAAAGTCCCAAGCGTTGACACACACCAGCCAAGATTCAAGGGTTTTATGTCTATAAGTTAGACACTTATTGGTGAGTACTTTACGCGACTTTCTTATTTCTTGAACGTAATTGTAAAATGCAGACGACCGGACAACTAATAAAATTAATATTTACTTTCTGCCTTTTGCATTGCAGTATGAAACGGCTAAAAAATATAATCATCTTCCCGATGGCGGCAGTACCACTGAACATTTGCTAAATTTAATGACACCACCACTGTCTACAGGGCTAATGAATTCTCCCATTACCGAAATGATGACAACAACCAAATCAAAATCAGGTGGTTGCGGATGTAGCAGCAACGCCGCCGTGGAGATGGACGATAAAGTTAAGGAAAGGATTGCCAACCATCCCTGCTACAGCGAAGAAGCACATCACCACTATGCACGGATGCATGTTGCAGTTGCACCAGCTTGTAATATTCAATGTAATTATTGCAATCGAAAATATGATTGTGCGAACGAAAGCCGACCTGGGGTAGTTAGCGAAGTGTTAACACCAGAAGAAGCAGCGCATAAGGTATTGGTGATTGCAGGAAAAATTCCTCAGTTATCGGTTGTGGGAATTGCTGGACCTGGTGACCCATTGGCAAATCCAGAAAAAACTTTTCGGACATTTGAATTAATTGCAGATAAAGCTCCGGATATTAAGCTTTGTTTGTCAACTAATGGCTTGATGTTACCTGAATATATTGACAAGATTAAACAACTGAATATTGACCATGTGACGATTACCTTAAATATGGTTGACCCGGAAATCGGGGCTATGATTTATCCTTGGGTTCACTACAACCGTAAACGTTATAGAGGTATCGAAGGTGTTAAAATTCTCCATGAGAAACAAATGGAAGGATTGCAAGCACTTAGAGAAGCTGATATTTTGTGTAAGGTGAACTCGGTATTGATTCCGGGAGTTAACGACGAACATTTGTTGGAAGTTAACAAGATTATTTATGAACAAGGTGCATTTTTACATAATATTATGCCCTTGATTTCTGCTCCGGAACATGGTACTTACTATGGTTTAAATGGTCAACGTGGTCCGACACCGACTGAGTTGAAAACATTGCAAGAAAAATGTGCTGGTAATCTTAAATTGATGAAGCACTGTCGTCAATGTCGAGCGGATGCGGTAGGACTACTCGGAGAGGATAGAAGCCAGGAGTTTACGCTATCAATGAAACGCTGAAAAGCAGTCCTAGAGATGGTTGTGAAGATTTTCAGCACATTTTTAAAGGTGTAAAACTGAGTTTTAATAAGCTAGAAACTGTACTAATCGCGATTAATATATACGAGGTCTGCTATTTGTACTCTATGCACAATTTACGTTGTTCTGCAATAGCTGATGTAATGTTTTTAGTTGTACTCAGTTTCTATGCTTTAAAAAAATGGCACAGTAAGCGTACCTGACATCTTGCACCAATAAAAATCAATGTCATAATCACTACTATATTTATTTAAATACGGTCATCCCTTTGCACAACCGCCAGGGAATAAATTCCCTGTCTAAAAGCTAAAGTCCTCTTTAGAGGACTAGAAATAAGGTTATATTGTAAATATTTTTTGATACAATATTTTTTTTGATTAGTTGTATATACGTAAATTGTAAGATATCAGATATCCTTATAGCGATACCACCGTTTCATCTGCCTGCGTTCCTGCATTACGAGGTCGAAGATGCAAGGTTATTTCTGTATCAAGGCGTTTAAGAAAGGTAAGAAGTTTTCCTTCGGTGAACCGTTGAAACTCGCCACGCATTAAATACGATACTTCCGGTTGAGGAATGCCAAGCAGCTTAGCAATTTCACGCTGTTTCAAGTCACGTTGTTTCAAGATGCGGAGAACCTGAATCCCTATTTTGCCACGGGTAAAAAGTTCCTCTGCGTCCTCTAAGCCAAGGTCAGCAAAGATGTTACCACTACTTTCTTCAAAAACAGTTTGTTCTGTCATGATTATTCCTCTTGTGCAAGTGCGTCTTTATAGATTTAAACAGTCCCACATACTCTGGATATCAAGTTATTTTTGTAATTAACATTATCGTTATTGAATTGTCATTTTGTAAAATTACTTCGTATGAAGTATTTAAAAGGACTGTTATCTTTTGGCATCTTGGCTACAATATTTTTTGCTGCGAACCCTGCAAAAGCTGAAACCTACCGTGCTGGAGAACTTACTGTTACTCTGGGTCAACATGAGGAATACGGGAGAACTTATAAAGGGTGTGATGCAAAAAAGAAATGTATCAGCCTCAATTACGGCGCAGCTTGGCGTGATAATGGTTACAGGGGTATCACCTGGGAGAATGGAGAGTACAGTTATTCAATTTCTTGGCGTGAAGATTCAGATAAACCAATGTACCTAAACGTTTTTAAGAACAGCAAGAGGATATTACGTCATAAACTTGTGGCTGTAGAATAAGCATTATTTATGTAGTATTTAAAACCCTTCCTAACAACGAACGCATCAGCAACCAAGACAGACACAATTTAATGGCTAGCATTGTGGAAATGTTGCCGTCTCATGAAAAGTAGAATCGCAGTGTAATTTACCTTGGTGTTTTTTAGTGATTATTACTCAATACATTTCGCTTGCTCGAATTCAAGAAAAATTCGATAAAAACGTCAGCACTGCTATTGTTTACCACACGCGGTCGAAACGTGATTGTTTGGATGGCTATGTTGGTGCTTGGGTTTGTAAGCGTTATTTTGTCAACGGTACACCAATTGCTTGTTCCTATGGGGAGCCAGCACCTGATTTAAGCGACTATGACCAAGTAGTTTGCGTTGATTTTACCTTCACGTACCAAGAAACAATAGAAATTGCAGAGCTAGGCTTGCCATTTATGGTGATAGACCACCACAAAGATAAAATGCTTGGGTTGTTGGGGTCTGGTGTTAACTCTCGTGCTTTGTTGGGGTTTGATAATTCCGAAAGTGCCGCAACACTGGCATGGAAGACCTTATTTCCTGATGAGCAAATGCCGGAATTTTTGAGATATGTTCGCGACCGCGACCTGTTTCAAAAACAATTGCCGTATACAGAGCCAATATTTGAAGCTATGTACACGAAGGTAGTGGAACATAAAAAGCTAGGACTAACATGTTTTGAATACTTTGATACCCTCAGTCGGTATGGTATCCAGGAACTAATAACAGAATTGTTGCCCTACGGTGAGGAGTTATTGGCTAATAAGAACCAGCGAGTAGATTACTTAGCAGAAGGTATTAAGCGTCACACATTTTTAGGTCATGCTGTTGCTTCGGTAGAACTGCAAGAAAATGACTTTTTAGACCTTACAAGTGATGTTTGTTGCACAATGTACACAAATAATCCTGATTTGGATTTTGTTTACTGTTACCACTTACCTGAAGACAATCCTGGTAATGTTTACCTAAGTTTGCGGAGTAACAGCAAGGGCAGTAATTTCGACACAGCTAAAATCTCTGCTGCTTATGGGGGTGGTGGACATCGTAACGCCTCTGGTTGCGGTATGACAAGCACACAATACCAAGCAGCGATAAAAATGTAGTCATAATGTTGCAAGTTATATTTAAGAGGCGAGGTCAATACCTTGCTTTTTATATTCAAAATGTATTTCAAATTACTTGCAATATTAAAATATTTATACTATGTAAAATACGGCAATGTCGCCCAAATAGCTACTTACAGTGAACTTGCACCCAGACAAGCCCTTCAATATGTTGGTCGTGTTGAGTCAGTAGCATTTTATGAAACTAATCAAATGACTTCTCTAGATATTTGCCCACTGCTAAGAGGCACAGGAAAATCAATATCTATATAGTTAGCAGTAACACCAGCGATGCGACCACCTCGCCACACCCCTGCTCTGTTAGCGTCTGCAACAGTAAAAACATTACCTGGACGTAGCCCTGCTGCTAATTCGCTCTTGAAATTATCGACTCTGTTTGACATCGACGAACTAAAACAAGGTACAGGAAGGGTAGTTTTCACTTCCTCCACGGGAAACCAATCATCCTGGGTACGTCCCGATGGCAAAATGAGCGTTTATACTTACCATCTCCTCGAAGCATTGCAAGGAGCAGCAAACCAAAGGGGAGATAAAGCTGTGCAGGTTTCCCATTTAATGAACTATTTGAGCAAAACTGTTCCCGCAAGCACACGAGATTTATGTAAAGCGGAACAAACCCCATTTTTTGATTTTGCGACGGAGGATTTTCCGGTTGCTTTATTGTGCGGTGGTAAAGGTTTAGCAACAGCAGTATGGGATAAACAAAAAGCAGAAGAAAAGATTCGCAGTATTACTAACCAAGTTAATAATGGCGTGGGAAATGTGGGGGACAGAAATATTGGGATTAATATAGGTACTGCTGAAAATATTACATTTGGCAATTTGTCTTCTAGTGGTTGAGCGATTGTTCTGCCTATAATATGTCCTTAATGATTTTTCTGGGGGCTACTTGCGACAAGCAATGACCTAACAGTGCCCAACAAGTGCAGATGTAAAATAGTCCCAAAAGCTTGCTGTCTGGGTTTTTGGTACTGCGGTAGATGTGGTCATTTTATATAAAAATAAAGGTACATCTACCGCACTGGTAGGTGATGACAAAACACTAGAGATATATATTGATTTCTCTAAACTTAATAATGTTCATATTTTATTTCTTGGAATCTTAATAATAATATCAGTAATTTAAACAGTGCTACGTATTCTGGATATCAAGTTATTTTTGTAATTAACATTATCGTTATTGAATTGTAATTTTGTAAAATAACTTCCTATGAAATATTCAAAAGGACTATTCTTTTTTGGTATCTTGGCTACAATATTTTTTGCAGCAAACCCTGCAAAAGCTGAAACCTACCGTGCTGGAGAATTGACTGTTACTCTAGGTCAACATGAGGAGTACGGGAGAACTTATAAAGGGTGTGATGCAAAAAAGAAATGTATCAGCCTCAATTACGGCACAGCTTGGCGTGATAATGGTTACAGGGGTATCACCTGGGAGAATGGAGAGTACAGTTATTCAATTTCTTGGCGTGAAGATTCAGATAAACCAATGTACCTAAACGTTTTTAAGAACAGCAAGAGGATATTACGTCATAAACTTGTGGCTGTAGAATAAGCATTATTTATGTAGTATTTAAAACCCTTCCTACTCTCTATTCCCCTCTATTTGACCCGTTCCTGTTTAGTGCAGGCTCAATATTGCAGATGAATTGTTTTTGATAGAGAAATTGGCTAAGTCTGTACAAAAGCTTATCTATAAAAACCTACATCTTATCACTTTAATGGTGCTGGCACAAAATCAATGATTTTTCTCTGTGGGGCTGTACTGACAAGTGCAGGTGCAAAACAGTCCTAAAACCTTGCTACATGGTTTCTACACACTTCACCCTATTTATGTACACATACAATACACAGTATGACAACAGCATGATAACAATATGTGCCACTAACTTTAGTGCTACACTATGTGTACAGTATGTGCATGGTTAAACGTTATTATGTGCATAGTAAGATAAACTTGAGGAGGAATTTAAAACTTTAATAGTACATGTAGTCCAAATGGTGAGAGACTCGAAGGGCAACGATAAGCGATTAGTAGTATATGTATCTCAAGAGCTTTTTCAAGAGCTTGAAACCCTTGCTACTAAAGAAGATAGAAGTACCAGCAATTTCACACGAAACTTGATTGCATCAGCTGTAGAGCAATATAAGAAAGGTAAAAATTTATAAGTGGTGTTCTTGTGTGTAAATAGCAGACGCCTTCATGACAGGGAGTAAAAAATAGGACGCAAAAAGGGTGTTTAATCAAAATTGGGATAATTACTTTACAAGTCAACAAACTAAAACTTGCGTTGGGCTAGCGCAAAATATTACTTGCTTCTATCAGTTGACGATACACATAATTAGGCTAGATGAGCGTACAGATAGTATCTTTATTCTGGCTGGTGATAATTTAGGAATAAGCATATTTAAAGATGGAAATTGGAGGTTTGAACAATGAGTGATTTTCAGAACATGAGTATTGAGCAACTAAAAGCTTATTTAAAGCACAATCAGGGTGACACTGAAGCTTTTCATGTATTAATGGACAAGCTAAATGCCAGACCTAACCAAAAAATATACAGTGCGTCTGAAATTAACAAACTAGGAGAAATTATAAACAAAATCAAAAGTGACTAGTCCTGATACTACTTAATAGCTGAGTAGCTAATTATGATATTGGCATTCGCTTGATTTTACGAGTGGAGGATTAAAAAATATGAGGAGTCATTACTCAAAGAAAGTTGACGAATCTCTGGTGACATCGATTAAATTACTCCCTCAAAAATTCAAAATTTTTGGGTTAGGGGAATATTTGGGGGTATGGAAGGAGTAGTGCAATCCAAATACTACCAGTTAGGTTTGATTTGCGTGACATTTATTTAAATTTATTAAAGCTTGTGATGTCCAGATTCTCGTTGAGGTAATCGAGGATTACCTAGAAAATTACAGAACTGTTTGATGTCTCTACAATACATGGGCAATCCCTTGGGTAAGGCTATCATCACCGCAAATAACTGACAAAACACCACCCAATCGTAATCGGCGTAATATCCTCAAATTTCAGGCTTTTCTGTGTTTTCTAGCAGTGCAAAACTATATCGTTTTTTTGCAAGCTGGGGTAAAAACTTGAATACCAGTTCATCAAACCATTACCAGAAACCAGTGCGGATAATATAAACGATATCTGTTTTACAGCCTAAGAACTCAGCGACTTCAACCATGATTTGTTGCCTGGGCTTCCACACCTTAGAATCTTCCCACAACCAAGGCGATACCTGTAATGGTATGAGATTTTTTGGCAGAAATCCAGCATTAGCTATTGCCCATAAATAACTCCCCATAAAGAACATTATTGAGGGCATCTGCAATTGTTGAGCTATTTGCGACTCATATGAGGACAAATCTCCTGGCGCAACTCATCACGGGTAACAAGATAATCTTTTAGATAATTACAACTTTGTGCCAATAAATCATCTAAACTCAGACTCCACAGTTTGATGGTTTTGTCGTTACTACCAGAAGCGATAGTTTGCCCATCAGGGCTAAAACTCACACTCCATACATCATCCTCATGCCCTTTAAGGGTAGTAATCAAAGTGCCATCTCGTTTCCACAGTTTGATGGTTTTGTCCAAACCACCAGAAGCGATAGTTTGCCCATCGGGGCTAAAACTCACACTCAATACCCCAAACTCATGCCCTTTAAGGGTAGTAATCAAAGTGCCATCTCGCTTCCACAGTTTGATGGTATTGTCCAGACTACCAGAAGCGATAGTTTGCCCATCGGGGCTAAAACTCACACTCCATACCCCAGACTGCCCTTTAAGGGTAGTAATCAAAGTGCCATCTCGCTTCCACAGTTTGATAGTATTGTCCAAACTACCAGAAGCGATAGTTTGCCCATCGGGGCTAAAACTCACACTCCATACATCATCCTCATGCCCTTTAAGGGTAGTAATCAAAGTGCCATCTCGCTTCCACAGTTTGATGGTTTTGTCCAAACCACCAGAAGCGATAGTTTGCCCATCGGGGCTAAAACTCACACTTGATACCCCAAAATCATGCCATTTAAGGGTAGTAATCAAAGTGCCATCTCGCTTCCACAGTTTGATGGTATTGTCCAAACTGCCAGAAGCAATAGTCTGCCCATCGGGGCTAAAACTCACACTCGATACCCAAGACTTATGCCCTTCAAGGGTAGTAATCAAAGTGCCATCTCGTTTCCACAGTTTGATGGTTTTGTCGTTACTACCAGAAGCGATAGTTTGCCCATCGGGGCTAAAACTTACACTCGATACCCTATCTTCATGCCCTTTAAGGGTAAGGGTAGTAATCAAAGTGCCATCTCGCTTCCACAGTTTGATGGTTTTGTCCAAACCACCAGAAGCGATAGTTTGCCCATCGGAGCTAAAACTCACACTCAATACCCTATCCTCATGCCCTTTAAGGGTAGTAATCAAAGTGCCATCTCGCTTCCACAGTTTGATGGTTTTGTCCAAACCACTAGAAGCGATAGTTTGCCCATCGGGGCTAAAACTTACACTCGATACCCCAAAATCATGCCCTTTAAGGGTAGTAATCAAAGTGCCATCTCGCTTCCACAGTTTGATGGTTTTGTCCAAACCACCAGAAGCGATAGTTTGCCCATCGGGGCTAAAACTTACACTCGATACCCCAAAATCATGCCCTTTAAGGGTAAGGGTAGTAATCAAAGTGCCATCTCGCTTCCACAGTTTGATGGTTCCGTCATCACTACCAGAAGCGATAGTTTGCCCATCGGAGCTAAAACTCACACTCAATACCCTATCCTCATGCCCTTTAAGGGTAGTAATCAAAGTGCCATCTCGCTTCCACAGTTTGATGGTTTTGTCCAAACCACCAGAAGCGATAGTTTGCCCATCGGGGCTAAAACTTACACTCGATACCCTATCTTCATGCCCTTTAAGGGCAGTAATCAAAGTGCCATCTCGCTTCCACAGTTTGATGGTTTTGTCGTTACTACCAGAAGCGATAGTTTGCCCATCTGGGCTAAAACTTACACTCGATACCCTATCCTCATGCCCTTTAAGGGTAGTAATCAAACTACCATTGTGCCTCCACAGTTTTATGGTTCCGTCATCACTACCAGAAGCAATAGTTTGCCCATCGGCACTAAAACTTACACTCCATATCGAACTCTCATGCCCTTGCCAGCGATTTTGCTCTCCAAAATTTCGGCTAATTTCAAAGAAAATATTTTGTAACCCAAATAATGGACTGTAAGCTGGGTATTTTGCCAAAGATTTCTCATCCTTTACTAAACTTTTGAGTCCCCGTGCAGCACGCATGGCTGAGATGAGAGTTTCTATCTGTCGGCTTGACTGGGGAAATGCTTGGGCAGCATTTGTAGCTTGCTGTTCAAGATTTGTTGCGGTGACGGCTATTTGTCGTTCTTTTTCTTTTTGTTCTAACTGTTGCTGTGCTATTTGTTGGTGTTGCTGTGCTATTTGCATTTCCCGTTGTGCTTGCTGCTGTTTTTTCTTTGCCTCTTGCAGCCTTTTTTCCGTAGATGCAAGCTCATTCCTGGCTTGTTGAGCGGAATTTTGTGCCTTTTGTTGCTCACCTAGGGCATTTTTAGCTTGTTCTTCCGCAGATTTTACCTTACGGTTTTTTAATACTAATTGTAGTTCTGTATTTTGGATTTCCTTATCTGCTTTTTGTAACCTTGCACGAGCTTTTTGTAAATTATCATTTGCCTGTTCCGCTTTACTTTCTGCTCCTTTCTTGGCTGTTTCTGCTCGCTGTTGTTCGCGCTTTGCTGCTACTAGTGCTTTTTGCCTTTCTTCTTGTTGCTTAGTTAAAGTTTTGATACTTTTTGTAGCTTTACTTAGTTCGGAATTTTTATAATTGAGTTGAGAAGTTGTAGAATGGAGTTGAGAAGTTGCAGTGCTTCCTCTTCGTTCTGCATCAGTAGCAAAAATTAACGCTGCTACAGCACCAACTACAGACGCAGTAAGAACAATTAAACCTACGCTAATCCGTCGCTTAGTCTTCCCTTCTACCTCTGTTAAACGCTGATTTGCTTTCCTCTCTTCCTCCAAAGCTTTATTTTCTTTTGCTTCCGCTTCCGTAACTTTTTGATTTAATTCTGCTTCTACACTCGCTGATAAAAATCTATAATCATCATTACTCAGGCTTCTTCCATCAGACCATTCGCGAGCATTTTGTAATGCTTCACCCCGCAATAAACACGACTTATCCTGATAATTACTCTCTAACCATTTTTTAAAATTATCAGCGTAAGGACGTAATTTATCTAATTCGTTTCCTACCCAATTTAAATCAAAAATCTTCTCATAGATTTGGTTATAAACCTTTAATTTACCTTGTTGTTCTACTACCAACCCAGTCAAACGTAACCTCATTTTTTCTGGGCTACCATCAACATTAATCTCTCCCTGTTGCAAAATTTGCTTATATAAATCCAACAAACCCACAGCAAAATCCTGATTGAAGAGCATCCTATCTCGAATATTTTTAAAATGCTGCTGTTCATCTTGGGCTTCCCAATTATTAATAATCCTCTTTCTCACAACACTTTCTACCCATTCTTTGTTCCCACTTGCTAACTCAGAGAAGTTATATACGTTTTCTGCCATTGAGCGAACTTCAGAGGATAAGTTAGGGTTCTGTGAATCTTGAATTAACAAATTACAAACCCTCTGGGTCAAAAACGGTTGTCCCCCTGTCCAAGCTAAAACCTCAGCCATCACAGCTTGAGGATTTTCAACTTTGCCTTCCAACCCATCTGCTAAGGGTTTAATCTCGTGAAGTTTAAATCCATCCAATTGTATTGGTTGCCCAATATTAAACGGTGTTCGTGTTTTATCAGTAATTAAATCACTGGGAGTTGCTACTCCCAACAAAGCAAAAGTCAAACGCTTGTATGCTGCATTTTCCGAACGTTTATTATAGCAACTTCTAATCAGTGCAAAAAAATCTTCGCTACCAAATTTTAAACTTAGGGTGCTGTCAATTTCATCAATAAAAATAATAATATTCCCTTGGATAGATGTCAAAAGTACATCTTCTATAAATTCATCTAACTTCTGTACCGATGAAATGTCATTACGTTCTCGCCACCAAGTACGGCGAAATTCCAAAGGGTTGGCAATACCCAAATCCTTGACAATTTTGGAGACAATACCCGTATACCATTGTTCATGAGTAACGTTATCTTTGCTACCTTGCCCGGAGATATCAATACTGCTACAAGCAATTCCCTCTGCTAAAAGTTTTTCTATTACCCGGACTTTCAAACTGGATTTGCCCATTTGTCGTGAGTTAAAGACATAGCAATATTTGCCAGCTTTCAAAGCATTATAAAATTCGTCATCGGCTTTTCTAATTACATAGCTGGGAGCATCTGCGGCAAGACTTGCTCCAACTTGGTATTCATAGTTTCCAGTCATTGCATAGTCTCCAGTGGCACAAATAATAACCCTAAATCACACTATAAATTATTTTGTCGCGTTCCTGTTTGTTTGGTATTTTTCTTTTTAAATATTTTTTAAAAAAAGATAGGATTATAACTAAATACCATAAGATTTTAATCTCAACAAGACTGAGATTCATTCGAGTTTTATTCGAGTTTTATTCGAGTTGTTAAAGCTTCATTTTCTGCCAAAAATACTTTAAACTTATGTTGTAACTTTTATCAGCATGACTATGGGAATTAAAATACATAAAAATCACATTAAGAAAGTGAAAAGCGCACTTATACGAAATGGCTACCCTAGTCAAAATGAGTTAGCCCTTGCGCTAGGTTTAGCTGCATCTACAGTTAATAATTTCTTTAATGGTAGAAATATATTTGTGAGGAACTTTCAAGATATTTGTGAAAAATTGGGGTTAGATTGGCAGGAAATTTTTGACAAAGAAATTGATGATTCCGATAATACTGTAGTAGAAAACCTTCCCCGACAGAATCCCCAACCCCAGACAATACCAAATTCTGTTACTGCAATACCATATCCAGAAGGTAGCGTCGCGTTGGATTCTCCTTTTTACATCCATCGTCCCCCTAAAGAACAGGATTGTTATAAGGAAATTACTAAATCTGGTGCATTAATTCGTATCAAAGCACCGGAACAGATGGGGAAAACTTCATTGCTAATTCGGATTCTCCACGAAGCAGAAAAACTTGGCGATCGCATCGTCTACATTAGCTTAAAAGAAGCAGACAGCCAGTGTTTTACCAGCTTAGATAAATTTCTGCGCTGGTTTTGTGCTAGCGTTAGCCGCAAATTAAAGCTGGAAAATCGGCTGGATGAGTATTGGGAAGATGATATTAGCTGCAATATGAGATGCGAAACTTATTTTGAAGAATATATACTACCAGAAATTGCCCAACCATTAACTTTGGGCTTGGATGAAGTTGATAGATTGTTTGAATATCCTAACATTTATGGTGATTTTTTTGGTCTGCTGCGTTATTTGCACGAAGAAGCTAGACGGACAAGTATTTGGCAAAAACTGCGGTTGGTCATCGTCCACTCCACTGAAATTTATGTCCCATTGGATATCAATCGTTCTCCTTTTAACGCTGGCTTTCCTGTAGACTTACCAGAATTTAATTCGGTGCAAGTACTAAATCTAGCTCAATTGTACCAATTAAAGTGGAGCGACCAAGAAGTAAACCAGCTAATTTCATTAGTTGGAGGACACCCATTTTTAGTTAGTCTTGCGTTATATCACATCGCCAATCAAGATATAGATTTAGCGGAATTTCTACAAACAGCAGCAACTGATTCAGGTATTTACTGTAACCATTTACGCCGTCTTAGCTCAACTCTTAAGCAACAACCAGAATTAGCAGAAGCGATTAGGGAAGTTGCCAAAGCGAGTAGTCCCATAGAACTTAAAACCGAAATTAAGTTTAAATTACAAGCAATGGGACTCGTTAGTTTGCAAAATAATAAAGTGATAATTCGCTGCGAATTATATCGGCAATATTTTAGCAATTTTTAGCTCTAAAATCTTTCATTAAAGAAAAAAGCACAATCGAACATAAATCAAAAAAAGTCGAAAAAATCCCAGTTAAGAACTCAGTTAGGCACAGTGTTTGATGAAATTATCGAATTCAACAAACACAAATGCTACAAAAAACATTCAAGACAAAATTAATCGGAACTCTGGCTGCAATTGGTGCGATTTCTACTTCTCTTTTTGTTGCACCCACCGTAGCTCGTGCTGACAATAGCCGATTTCTCAATGACGTTAGCGAACAGCTTGTTAGAGCATTAGCAGCCTCCGGTTTTGGCGGTTATAGTCCAACTCACGAACCTGTTATGGATTCACTCTACCAAGGTCGTTCTCATTACATAAACATCAATCTCCAGGCAGGTACATCATATGGAATAGTTGGAGTTTGCGACAGAGATTGCCGGGACTTAGATATTGCATTGTACGACGAGCGCGGGAACTTAGTTACTTCTGATTCACAAGATGACGATATTCCCGCTATTTCTGTGACTCCATATCGAAGCAGTCGATATAAAGTTAGGGTTGATATGACTAATTGTGACTCCGGGCTTTGCTACTACGGTTTAGGTGTATTTGGTAAGTAAAATTCCCTGTCTTTGTTCAATGTTTAATTTGCGGGTATGCCTTACTCTTTTGGTACTAATTTCACTCACAAGAGAGCCAATGGCATCACCCGCACAACCTACAAAGTAGGAAGAGTTGTGTCTTTTAATTGAGGAAAATCCCTGCCCGCTACTGCAGTAGAGGGCAATTACAAAACACTGCTGACAAGTACAAATATAAAAAATTAATATTAAGATTGCCAGCCATTCGACGGATACCAACGTCGATTAAAAGTTTCATCTTTTATCGCAGCCAAACAAGGTGGCATTAAAAAATCTCTGATGATGTCAGTAACCTGCACGAAGTGTTTATGTTCTGATTTTAGTTTTCCCTTATTCAAAAAAGCTCGCCATTGTTTCTTTTTGGTTATGTCTTCAGCAAATTCTGCTGTAAGGGCTAATGGTTCTATAGTTGGTAAGGATGTTTTACGTCGTTCAAATGTAGCTTTAATAGCTTGGCTAAGTAAATCTCCTTCAAACTCGAAATTATGGCAAAGAAACCAAATATCGTAGAAGTCTTTTAGCCGACTGTTACTAATGCCAAGAGCAACCATTGCTTGAAATTTTTCTGCAACTACTGTTTCACGACGGTAAATTTGCAGAACTGGAGCAGGTAAATCCAAAATACTTGGTAGTAGAGCTTCTTCAGGCGATGGTGTAACTGCATCTCCGAATCCAATATCAACTTGAATAGAAATTTTTGCAGAATCCAGCTTTGCTTGTAAGTTGATTCTTACTCCTTCATATTCTTGGTCTTCTTTTATTTTTTCTCCTTTTACAGTTTCTGACTCAAAACTAATACCGTCTGGCTCATATTCTTGACGGCAAATTTCTTTAAAAACTTCTTCCAAACTTGAAATATCGTTACGCCCAAAACTGAGCAAATCTAAATCTTTCGTTGCTCTGTGGGGTTCCCCATTCCATACTCTAAATAGAGTTGCTCCCTTTAGAATGAATTGTTTTTGATAGGGAGATTGGCTAAGTCTGTACAAAAGCCTATCGGAAGTATAGCGCACAAGAAGGTAATTGAAATCTTCTCCTCGCTGTTTGGACAGTTGGAGTAATTTACTTCGGATTGAGGCTGGTATATTACGAATTTGCTTCTGATTCATTCAAGTGATTCTAGATATGGACGTATTACATTTTGAACTCGACAAATCTTGGCATAAGCCCAGAGTTCATCCATTGTGCAGTTTCGTTTGAACCAACACTCCCTTAGTGCTTCTAGGGCAACATCAAGACCAATTTTGTTCCGAAACTTAAAGCAATCTACAACTGTTTTTGCGAGAGAATAGACCCGCACAGGTACACCCTCTATTTGGTGTTCCTCAATTCCTGCGAACAATGCTTGACCAGACATATAAACTACCCGTATAGGCAAAAGTTCATCTTTAGGAGGACGTGCTTTTTGATTTATAGCCAGCCACACCTCAAAAGGAGCTTGAGTTGTTAGCTCATAGAAACTGAGCGCGGACAGCAGACAAACAACACCATGAGGAACTCGTTTAGCAGTTTCAGCAAGGGTATGATTGGACGTAATTTCTGTATCAGCAAAAGTATAAATTCCACGCGCTGAACGAACTAGAAGCCCTTGCTGCTCAAGGCGTTTCAGATATTGTCGATGAATTCCTTTTTCTTCAACATCTTTTGCTCGAATTACGCCCACTTCACGGACAAGTTCAAGCACCTGTTGTGTTTTAGACATAATTACGTATTCTCCAATTTATATAGTGAATAATTACTCCTATGCCTGCCAATATTGTGACGAAACGTTGGTAGTTATATTTATCTACCGACAGTTTAGCACAAGCACCCGCTTAATTTAATAACTATTGTGACAAAACGTTGGTATTTATTTATAATAACCTACACTTTATCACTTTAATGGTACTGGCACAAAACAGTGCCAAAAGCTTGTTGTATAGACTTTTGGGATTGCTGTAGATGGTGCATTTTTATATAAAAACAGTGGTACAAATGTTATCAAAGCGTTTTAACAGCCTATTATAGATATAGGAATGGCGCTTGCAGCCATTTGCTACCTCCGTCCCATAAATAACAGAGCGCATAGAAGCACAAAACAATGACACGGATTCCATTAACAGAAGCCCAACTTCATTTACCCGAACTGATTGCAAGTCTGCAACCTGGTGAGGAAGTGCAGATTTTCTCCGGCGATCGCACCGTTGCCCGACTAATTTCCGAACTCCAGTCACCCCGCAAGCCTCGCAAGCCTGGTAGTGCAATTGGAACCCTAATTATTCTGTCCGAAGACGAAACCCACTTGGAAGACTTTCGCGACTACATGCCATGAAGTTTCTGCTCGATACTCACGCATTCCTCTGGTTTGTACTAAATGATAGTGCCCTTAGTCAAGTTGCCCGTGATTTAATTATCGATCCCCTCAACGATATCTTGCTCAGTCCGGCTTCCTATTGGGAAATAGCTATCAAAGTAAGTATTGGTAAGTATCAAGTTACTGGAAATTTTGAGGCATGGATGGAGAATCAAATTCAAGTTAACGAATTGGAAATATTACCGATTAAAGTAGCTCATGTAGGCGCGATTGTAACTTTGCCATTTCATCATAAAGACCCCTTTGATCGGCTTTTAGTTGCCCAAGCACTTACAGAAAAAATCCCGATTATTAGCGTGGATGCAGTGCTAGACAGTTATACAGTCACTCGTTATTGGTAAGAAGAGCATCTCGGTCAAGACATCTAAGACAGGATAACCTTCGATGCGTTAAGTGAACCGAAGCGCTAAATATATCGTTCTTATTTTGCACAAATTTAGCGGCTGGGGAACATTGAGGTAAATAAAAAATAAGTTTTTCCTTCTGAGGATTGTTATAACAAGCGTGAGCATTAATTAAGTAAGTCGGCGCGAAAAAACCAAACTATGTAAAGATAAATAAATACGTAGAATGTATCTGCCGAGGTGACTGAAATATGGGCGCTCGTTTAAGGGTATTTCTCACTCCTGAGCAAGACAAAAT